>JADMIO010854471.1_pt1 | contig 23998 bp, 21 predicted proteins | sample 8958161 | NCBI WGS metagenome assembly JADMIO01 (sample SAMN16585339, study PRJNA669376) | soil metagenome | isolation source: Crop rotation soil | place: USA: Cullars Rotation, Alabama | collected 2011
ACGGTGCCCCGCCCCTACACTAGCTTCAAGACCGCAAAAACAAAAAACGACCCATTTGGGCCGTTTTTTGAGTTATTTCGCTTTTTTGGCGGTCGAAATCGCTTCTTTTTTCTTCAAGCGCAACGCTTCTTTGCGGCGTTTGCGGCGGCGATTGATTTCCTGTTTCCGTTCACGAGCCATGATTTAACTTCCCTCCCCGGTTTCGATGATTTGCACCCACACACTGCGTTCACGCGGGCCGTCATATTCGCAAAAGAAGATGGCCTGCCAGCGTCCCAACTGCAACTTCCCATATTCGACCGGCAAGGTTTGTCCGCTCCCGGTCATCAACGCCTTGATATGAGCGTCGGAGTTGCCCTCCCCGTGCTGATAATCGCCCTCGCGCGGCACGAGGCGCGTCAGAGTCGCCAAAACATCGCGGGTCACGTCCGGGTCGTAGCCTTCCTGAATTGTGATGCCCGCCGTCGTATGCGGCGCATGAATGAGACACAATCCGCGTCGCACGTGGCTGTCAGCGACGATTTGGGCAACGCGAGTGGTGATGTTCACCATCTCATTGGGCTGGGTGGTCGAAAAGTGCAGCGTGTGCATCGCGGAAGATTTTAACAGGAACGCGAAGCAAATTTCAGTTTGCAGTCGCCGCTTTAGCCAGAGCTGCTTCCAACGCCTTGTCAGCGGGATGCCCGTTGAAGAGCACATGACCGTCCGCAGCCACCAAAACCGCGCGGGGAATCGTGTCAATGCCCAACAACTTTGAAAGCGGCTCTCCGGTCGGTTCCACGAGCCAGGGAATCGTCATTTTTTGTTCCGTCCGCACCCGCGCGGCAATTTTGGCATCGCCTTCGGTGTTCATCGCTGCCACCGTCACACCTTTGGCACTCCATTTTTGGCCGCGCGCTTTCAATTCGGGCATATTTGCCATGCACGGGCCACACCAAGAAGCCCAAAAATCGAGCAGAACCGCCTTTTTGCCTTGCGCCAATTGGCTCAACGTCGTTTTTTTGCCGTCGAAAGTGCCAATCGAAAGGTTCATTGGCACGACAAGCGTTTTCATCGCCTCCTGCTGCTTCCAACTTTTGGCCCAGTCGGCCAACATCGGCGCCAGTTGTGGCGAGAGCCAAAACGCCTCTTTCACAGCCTGGGCGAAAGAATCGCCGTCACTCTTTTGCTCTGCCGATGCCGCACGCAGAGTCCACAACATTCCCTGCGCGTCGTCGCCGCTCTGAAAGAGTTGACTAACAGCCAAATTGGGGTTGGCAAATGAATTTTCAGCCGCTGGAAGTAACGCGGCGAGCCCTGCCTTGTCCTGGTTTCGGAGCGCACGCACCACGCGCGCTTCCAGAATGACTTGCGTGGACACGCCTTTACCAAGTGCTTCGGCGACAGCCTTCTGGAATGCGGCGTCGCTGGTTTCGCGCCCGAAAAGCGTCGTCACCGTTGGATTTGCCGGAGCGGCAGCGGCGCCGGAAACACCACAGCATAAGGCGCCCGCCAGAATCCATGCGGAGGGGCGCAAGAGGTGAGCCCGTCGAGAAAAATGGGGAGGTGTCATGGTGAAAAAAGGTCTGTTCCAGAAGTGTTGCTGGCCGATGCGCCTTTGCCGTGTCTTTTAAGGCACGTTCGCGGCGGTTTGGATTTTAGCTTCGGGCGCTGCGAAATTGCGAATTTCATAACTGGCCCCCCAGTGGTTTCCACCCAAACCCGCACGCAAATAATCGAGGTTCGGTGCGGCGAAAGCGAGAGATTCGATTTTGGTCTCCTGCACACCCACTTTTTTCAACGCTGCTCGCAGGTCAAATTTCGCACTGTGCCACTGATTATCAGCGACTACACCCTCAATTTTGCCCAAAGCGCGCTCTTCGGTGTTCGCAGGTGTCGCCCCCCCCGTAAAGAGTATTTCCCGCCAGACTCCCGCGATACGAGCGTAGAGGTTCACCTTCACGTTTGTGGGCAACTTGTAATCGAAGGCAATCTGAGGCCGTTGGGCAACATCAAAAGGCACTTTGGAAACATAAACCGTCCAATCGCCGCCGCTTTGAGCGTTGCGAATAATCACCACGTCGCCGCCTTTGGCGGGCATAGATGCTAACGTCGCGAGCGAATGTCTACCGTCGCGCCGCACGTTCCAAACGCCCAAATCGTTTTTAACTTCGCTCGCGATTCGCGATTCGCCAGTCAAAACTCGCCCACTCGCGACGCCGCTGTGCCACAAGCGCACGCGGGCAATCGAAAGCCCGCCATTTTGCGTCCAGAAAGCGATTTGGCCGCTATCGGGCAACGGTTTCGGGTCCAGATATTCGGTAATGAGCCGCCCATTGACGCTGTAGCGAAATTTGAGGCCCTGAGGCGTCTGGCGGCGTTCCAGCCGAACGTAAAACCAATCTTGATGCGTGTCGCCAATTCCGGCGGGCAGTTCAAAGGCTTTTTCCCACGCCACTTCATCGCCGCGTCGAATTTGGTTCACCGCGCGGCTTTTGGCACCAAAAAGAAACGAGTAGCCCGACGCTAAATCGCGCCCGTCGCCGCCCACCGTCACGTTCAAATCGGTTGGTGAACGTTCGCCGCGCGCCTGGTCCATGGGCGTCGCGAGGTAGGCTTCCAGCGTCCAGTCACCTTTGGTCGCAAAACGGCTCCACAACGTCGGGTTGGCGTCGTTTTCCCCGGCGAAAAAGCTCCATTGCGGTGAACACGTCCAACGCTCCGCGACTTCCCATCGTCCTTTCGCAGGACGCCAATCTACCGGCGCTGAAGTGAACGAATAATCCAGAACGTTGGAAGTCGTCGCAGAAACCTGGCTCCAATCGAGCCGCGCGTCATTGTTTTGGCGCAAGACCTCAAATCGCACAATCGAGCCCGGCTTGCGTCCACCAATCGCGGCGCGAAGCGATTCGGTGTCAATGACTTTAGCGCCTTCGACCCAGCGAATGACATCACCGACCTTCACACCCGCGCGCGAGGCCGGAGCGCCATCTTCGAGGGCGTCTACAATCGCGCCCTGCGCGTCCGGAAGCCCCAATTCCGTTTGAATTTGCGGCGTAACCGGCGTGATATTAATCCCAATCGCTGCGCGTCCATCGCGGTCAAAAGTGTCCGATTGCAGCGCGACTTTTTGTAAGGGCGGCGCAGGGAGCGGCTGGCCGTCTTTAACAGGTTGAATTCCTATTTTGGTGCCAATTTTTTGCGGAGTGTCACTGAGATTAACCATCAGGCCAATAGATTGGTTAAATACCTTTCCGTTCAGCGACATTCGAGGAAATTCTCGTTGCGCGTCGGCAGCAAAAATCAGCATGGCACCGGGAGCATCCGCGACGACGGTTTGAAAAGTAGGAACGGGGCCACGAAAAGAATACATTGTGTAGCGTAAAGCCCCACCTTTTTCTTTCCTAATGTCTAACGTTGCTCCTTTATTTGGCTCGTCACGTTCAGCACCAATAAAAATACGCAATCCTTCGCCCACACCTAACTTCGGTAGAGGAACCGACACTTGTGCCGGCCCAAAGAAATCGCCTGTGTGCCAGTAAATGCCCTTTTCATCGCGCTTCCATGCTCGCACAGGCGAGGCCCAGTGGCTCATCAGACGGTCTTTAATGAACTTTTCGGGCAACGCGCCTTCGCCCCATTCGCGTTCGCCCGCCGCGAGGGCGCCGATGCGAACGTCGTCGAAATCCACCCAATTTTGGCCGCCCGCCTGTGCGGTCAGCGCCGCCTGGCCCTGCGCCAGATTCGCCGTCGCGCGCACGACTTCGACGCCGTCCACAAGCAAGCGCGCCACGCCCGGACCGGGTTCGAGACGCAATCGGTGCCATTCGTCGGGAGTCGCAACGACCGGTTTTTCCGCTAAAATGCGTCCATTTTGCTTTAAAATCGCGCGCTGGCCGCGAAAATCAATTTCACCGCTCAAAACGCCATAAGCGCCCAAACCGGCGACAAGCGGGGCTTTTTCATCGTTTTGGACGGCACGAACGCTGGCGGACACCGAATAATCGCTCCAAAACCATTTTCCCGCCTTTGCAGTCGAGATTTTCTCGCCCTGAGCACGAAAAACGAACGGGTTCGGGTTCAAGGCCGCGTCCGAGCGCGGCCCCAACGTGCCTGAGGTTTTCCAAACACCCGCGGTCGTCCATTCACCGTGGTTTTCCGGTGCGTCGGGAGTGTCAGCACGCATGAAATCGTCGCGGAAGACAATTGGCTCGGTCGCCTGAACTTCTCCACCCTGCAAGCGCACCGCGCCGCGCGTCGCCGTGCCAAATTGACGGCCTTTTGTCTCTAATTTCAAACTCAAAATGCGCTCATCATTCCATAAAACGCGCAATTGCCCGCCAAGAGTTTGCAAAACCAAAACACCCACCGGTTTATCCAACTTCGCGGCAGGCGCCAGCGCCAACACAACGCCATTTTGAACGCGAAAAACCCCGATTTGTGCAGCTTTTTCGTGCCCCCAAACGCGCAAAAAATCGAAGTTTTTGGCGTTTTGAAAATTCACGGCAACGCGCGCTTCGAAAGGGCCGCTCGCCTGCAAAGGAGCCCGCCAACTCCAACGCCCTTCCAACGGGTCTTCCGCGAGTTGAAAATTCCAACTGGCGAGTTGCGGCGAAGGTGGAGCAGCAAATGTTGGACGAGAAATCATACTCGCGGCAAAAACGAGCGGCAAAAAACGGCGCAAAAACATGGATTTAACTGACAAAGGAAAGCGCCGGGCGGTTCCGAAACTCAGCGTCGCGACGCTTCAATTTGGCGCGCGACGTGGCCGAGCAAATAATATCGCGACCCATTTTTGAGCCTGACGAGCGTCACCGGCTGCGGCGGGCGCAAAATAAGCGCGCGGGCCGTTTCCTCGACCGAAACGACATCGCCCGGCTCAAATTCGGCGAAATTTTCGGCATTATACCAGGGGTCAGTAAAAAGTTCGAAGCGCATAAGATTAGGTTTCATTTTTCAGAGCGCGGGTCTTATGAGATACCACTTTTCAAGCCCAAATGGCCCGCTGTGGTAAAATCTGCGTGATTTTCCGCTTTCCTAAGGAGAAACGAGTGCCCCAGTCCCGACGTTTACTTCCTCTTTTCGCTTTGAGTTGCACGGCTTTGCCCGCTTTCGCTCAAGAGTCCTTGCCTCCCGCCGCCGTTCCCGGTGGGGTCACCACACCAAAACCACCTTCCAATCCAACTTCCCAACCCGCGCCTCCATCGGGCGTGTTGGCAAACCAACTTCCGCAGGGCGATTTGGCCCAACAAGCGGGCGCGTTGGTTTCCGAAGCGCTGGACATCGCGTTTTCCAACCGAGAAGCGCGTCCCGTCACGGTCAAAACCGCCGCGACATTGCTGGCACGCCTCCCCGGTTCAACCGAAGAAACCAACAACCGCGACGCAGCAACCGCGCGCTGGATGCAGTTGCTTTCCACGGAAGACTTCCCGGTTGCCCGCCGCCAGGATGCTCTCAGCGCGTTTTTTGAAGGCGCAGTCGCGACCGACGCGGCCTGGGCACGCAGTTGGGCGCTCAAAACGCCTTACCCCGCCGCCCGCGCCGGAGCATTTTTACGGCTTTCGCGGTCGCAAGGTTCCAATTGGAGCGGCGCCGAGGCCGATGCACTTTTGGCCCAGCGCGCCGCACGGCAGGAAGAAAATGCCCTGTTGCGCGCCCGTGCGCTGACCTTTTTTGCCGGACGCCAGACCGAACTTGGCGCCGCAGACCAAGATGTAGCGATTCGCGAAGCCTCCTCAAACATTCGCCTTCTCGCCACGCCCTCTGAACGCGACTATTTGCTCGCCGAATTGGTGAGCGCAGCAGCACGCTACGATTTGGGGTTGGCACGAAAGATTGCAGGCGATGTCTCCGAGGAGCGCTTGAAAAATCTGGCGACCTCACGGGTCAATATCGCCGAAATTTCGCAAACAACTCTCACCACGCGCTCCAAAGAGCGGGTGCAGGCTCTGGCGACGGCTGCCGCGCCCTATGACGTTCGTGCACTGCCGTTTTTGTTGCAGCTTCCGGCGTCGGATGAGAGCGTTTTGAAAGCTATCAACCAAGTTTTGCCGCCGATATATCCCGGTGCGCAACGCAATCTGTCGATTCCACAGTTGGAACAGCTTTGGGCCTTTTCCAAATCCGCACCTGAAGGCCCACAACGCGACCAGTTGCAAAGCCGCATCGCGCGCCTGATGGTGCTGGAAGACCTGTGGCGGGGCCGTGACTGGGGCAAACAATTGGCCTGGAAAGGTGGCCGCATCCAGGTCGGAGCCTTTTTGAAGGCCGTTTTGGAATCACGACAGTCGCAACTACATGCTGGTGCGCTTCAAGACATCGCCTCGCGTAATGTGGCCCGCGCCCTTTACGAAGCTCGCCAGTTGCCGCCCGCAGCTCGCGCCGAAGCGTTGTTGCTGCTGGCTGGCCAGATTTTGGGCTAAAAATTGAATCTTCAGCAAAGGGGGCATGAATTTCATGTCCCCTTTTGTTTTAGGGCTTGTCTTCATTTCTATGGCTTCCCAGACCTCATCATTCAGAGGGGAGCGGTAGCGACCCGAAGAATCTAACTTCGCAGCAACGTCAACTTTTAGATTCTTCGGGTCGCTACCGCTCCCCTCTGAATGATGAGGTCTACAGGTAATATTCTAGTTGCCCTTCTGCGACAAAGGCCCTTCTGAAAGCGGCCTCTTGGCCCTACGATTTGGTTCCATGCTCCCCCTTATTTTTGTTTCCGGCTTTCTGGGTTCTGGCAAAACGACGCTGATGCGCCGCCTCATCCTTGAGGGAGCCGCGCGCGGATTACGGTTGGCCGTCGTGGTAAATGAATTTGGCGAGTCAGACGTGGATGCAGCCCTGTTACGGGTAGCGAGCCAAAATCAAAGCGCCGAAGTGATGGCGGCTCTGGCGGGTGGCTGCGCGTGTTGCGCGGGACAGGACGAGTTCGTGGAAACCCTGCGTGAATTGGTATTGCGGCCTAAAAAATCGCGACCTGAGGTGGTTTTAGTCGAATTTTCTGGTCTCGCCGACCCGGTTGTGATTTTGGAAACACTGGCCGGACCAGAATTGGCGGAGTTGGTGCGTCCGGCGCTGTTAATCGGCGTTGCGGACGCCGCGCGCTGGGATGGGTTGGTGGCGCAAGTCGGGCCGCTTTTGCGCCGCCAAATCGCTCTGGCGGATGTTTTGGTCGTAAACAAAGCCGATTTGGTCGATTGGCCACTTTTGAAGAAATTAGAGCAAAAACTTGCAGAGGTTAACCCGCGTGCGACGATTTTTGCCGCGCGTGAGGCGGAATTTCCATTGGAGGACCTGTGGGCAAATTTGGCAGCAGCACCTGAACGCACCCATGCAGGAACTGCCGTGCCGCATGCTCATTCCCACACGATTTTCCACCCGTTGCCACATCCTCTCCAACGTGAAGGGCTCGAAGAAGCGCTAAAAAAACTGCCGAGCGATGTGTGGCGGGTCAAAGGTTTTGTGCGTTTAGCCGGAGAAGGCGGCTTGTGGTTGGTGCAGTTTTCCGGAGGCGATGGCACCGGGCGATGGCAATTGGCACCGTTTTATCCCGCCTGGGGCGCGCCCGAACCGAATTTGGGCATAGTATTTATCGGAGCGGCGTTGGATAATGAGAGGTTAGAAGCCGAATTCCGCAAACTCAGTGCGTTTTAAGCGAATTCCTCGCTATGCTACTGCAAATTTCGACCGTTCATCGTCCAGCGACTGATTTGGGCTATTTACTGGCGAAAAACCCGGCGAAAATCCAGAAATTCAACCTGGCTTTCGGGGTTGCACAGGTTTTCTATCCGGAGGCGGACGAAGAAAAATGCACCTGTGCGCTGCTTTTGGAGATTGATTCGGTCGCTTTGGTGCGTGGCAAAGGACGCAGTGAAGGGCCACTCGATCAATATGTCAATGACCGGCCATATGTCGCGTCCTCGTTCCTCTCGGTTGCGCTGGGGCAAGTATTTCGCTCAGCGCTCAATGGCCAAAGCCGCGAACGCGAAGAACTCGCACAAACCGCGATTCCGTTGGAAATCTCGCTCGAAAATGTGCCGGGGAGCGAGCCATTTTTGCGGCGGTTATTTGAGCCACTGGGCTACGAAATCGAAGGCGTGGGCGGCGCATTAGACGAAAACTTTCCAGACTGGGGCCAACGGCCAACAGCACGACTCGTTTTGAAGAAAACCGCGCGTTTAAGCGAAGTTTTGACGCACCTGTATGTGCTGATTCCGGTTTTGGAAGCCGACAAGCATTACTTCATCGGCGAGGACGAAGTAGAAAAGCTGTTACGGCGCGGCGAAGGCTGGCTGCCAGACCATCCCGAACGCGAGATGATTGTCTCGCGCTATCTCAAACGGCGTCGCCATTTGGTGCGCGCCGCGATGGAGCGTTTCAAAACGGACGAAGAAGCCCAAGACGCAGAAGAAGAGAAAATCGAGAGGCCACTTTCGCTCCACGAACAACGGTTGTCGCAGGTGCTCTCAATTTTGAAAGATTCGGGCGCGCGGCGCGTCCTGGATTTGGGGTGCGGCGAAGGAAGGTTGTTGCGCGAACTTTTAAAGGACAAGCAGTTTGAGGAAATCGTCGGCTTGGATGCCTCACACCGTGCATTGGAAATCGCCGAAGAAAAGTTGCGACTGGACCGCATGACCGAAGCCCAAAAAGCGCGCTTGAAATTGCTGCATGGCGCCCTGACCTACCGCGACAAACGTTTGGAAGGTTTTGACGCAGCAGCACTCGTCGAAGTCATCGAACATTTGGACGAAGCGCGGTTGGAGTCGCTGGAACGCGCGATTTGGCAATGGGCACGGCCCCAAACGGTGGTCGTGACAACGCCTAACCGCGAATACAACACGCACTGGGAAACGCTTCCGGCGGGCCAATTTCGTCACCGGGATCATCGTTTTGAATGGTCACGCACCCAATTTACGGACTGGGCGCAAGGCGTCGCCCAAAGGTGGGGTTACAGGGTCGAAATCTCGCCATTGGGACCGGAAGACGAAAGTCTGGGCGCGCCATCACAAATGGCTGTTTTTGGCGCTCAATCGTGAATTTCCAGAAATCAGGTGGCGTAAAATTCGCACGCCTGATAGTGCTAAGTCAAGCTTTAGGAGACACCATGAATAAGCTGAATGTATTTATCGCTGACGATCACAGCATTGTCAGACAGGGAATCCGACTGCTCATCGATTCACAACCGGACATGCAGGTCATTGGTGAGGCAGGTGACGGCGAAGAAGCGTGCCGCCAGGTGCGCGAAATGAAACCGGATGTAGTGGTGATGGACGTTTCGATGCCCAAACTCAACGGTGCCCAGGCCACAGAGCGCCTACGCGTTACCACACCAACTTCGCGAATTCTGGCACTATCTGCCTACTCCGATGAAGCCCATGTCCGCCAACTGCTCGCATCGGGCGCGGCGGGCTATGTGCTCAAACGTGCCATCGCAGAAGAACTCACGGCGGCGATTCGCACGGTTGCCGGGGGCGGCGTCCACCTGGACCCAACCATCGCCGGGAAAGTGGTTGGCGGCTATATCAATCCGGCCTCCGAAGCCGGTTCGGACTCTGGATTAACGGCCCGCGAACAGGAGATTTTGATACTGGTTGCCTGGGGCCATTCCAATAAAGAAATCGCGGCTCAGCTTCACCTGTCTGTCAAGACTATCGAAGGCCACAAAACACGCCTGATGGACAAACTGGGTCTGCAATCGCGTGCCGATCTCGTGCGTTTTGCCCTCAGACGCGGCTGGCTAAAAGAAGATTAACGAACGGAATCTTCCCGGTTTTCCCAAGGGAATTCCCTCGCTTTGCTCGACAGTTAATCCTGTTTTGGTTTTTTCCCGCACTCCCCAAACTGATGACACAACTTTAGAGGAGGAGTGCTATGGAAAAAATGACCCTGCTGATAACACCAGAGGCCATTCACAAATCAGAACGTTTTGGTCTTCGGAACCCCATTTTGTGCGCTCTCCAAAACACGACCGGGACGCTCTGGCGTGTTTATGATGATGGAATGGTTTTAGAAGTTATGACGCCCTACCGCGCCTGTTCCCTGCCGGACGAGGCGATGGAAAGGTGGCGTGAATATCGTGCAACGGGCATTATGAAGCCCTTTTCAGTGACGCTAGAATTTCGTCACGCTGAGGAACGAGACGGTTATTCTCTGGGACAGAAACGGCGTATTCTGGCGGCCTAAATCCATTCAGATACCTCAAAAGGGGCGGGAATTTCCCGCCCCTTTTGAGATACCGTCTTCATCGTTTAAGCCTCTAAAGAATCACGGTTGTCTACCCACTGTCAATTCTATGAAGCATCATTAGGAGTTTTCCCTTATTTCTCGCCAATTTTCACCCTTATAGCTAAAACCGGCACTCTCTTGGACTTACTTTTGCAAATTGAAGATTTGTAGTCGAGAACCACTCCGACCCCAGTCCACTTCACCGCAGTCCGTTCGCGTTTTAGGCTGACTCAGCCGAGTTTTCTTAGGAAACGGACGCGGACGGTTTTTTTGCACCTTTTTCAGGCGCAAAACACCCATTTCCCACTTTTGGCGCGCGAAAGTCGGGAAATCCAACCTTAAAAGGAGAGAAAATTCATGTCAGCTTCGTCGTCTCATGGTGCCAACCGGCCCAACTTTTTAAACAAGGTGTTGAGCAAAACGACTCTCAATGACAAGCCGCAACCGCACCCACACAAGTGGCCGATCATCGTGCATTGCCATCTGCGCTGGGATTTCGTATGGCAGCGTCCTCAACAGTTTTTGTCACGCCTCTCTAAAAATCATCGCGTGTTGTTTGTTGAAGGCCCCTTTGTGGACGAAGGCGATTTCACGCCCTGCTTCAAGTTACACGATGTGCCCGATTATCCCAACGTGACCGTGCTGCAGTCGCACTTTCCTTCCTCCCGTTGGCATGATGGAGCTTGGGTTGATGCCGAACGGCGCCGCTTGCTCAAAGAAGCTCTCGCGGGACCACTGCAGGGCCAGTTCGCCCAGCCTGTGCAGTGGTTTTATGACCCGATGGCCGTCACCTCGTTTTCTGGTTACATGAACGAAATCGCGACTGTCTACGACTGCATGGATCAGCTTTCGCAGTTCAAATTTGCGCCGCCCGAATTGGTCTCCCGCGAAAAAACGTTGCTTTTGGGTGCTGACGTTGTCTTCGCCGGGGGCCGCAAGATGTGGGAGGACAAGCGCAAAACTAACTCGAACTCCCATTTTTATGGTTGCGGCGTGGATGTGGGCCATTTTGGCAAAGCGCGCAAGACGACAACGGAAATTCCCGCCGATTTGCAGGAATTGCGCGAAAAAGGGCCAGTTTTGGGCTTTTTTGGCGTGGTGGACGAGCGTATGGATTATGAACTCTTCGCCAAGCTCGCCGATTCGCATTCCGACTGGCAAATCGCCATCGTTGGCCCCTTTGCCAAGGTGAATCCTGACGAATTGCCTCACCGCGAAAATTTGCATTACCTCGGTGGGCGCGACTATTCGCAGCTTCCCGCCTACACAAAAGGCTTTGATGTATGCTTGATGCCGTTTGCTCGCAATGCAGCAACGGAATATATCAACCCAACAAAGGCGCTCGAATATATGGCGACAGGCAAGGAAATCGTCTCGACCGACGTGCCTGACGTGGTTTCCAACTTCGCTGAAGTGGTTAAAATCGCTTCGACGCATGAAGAATTCCTCGCGCTTTGCGAAAAAGCCCTTGCCGAACCCGATAAAGAAGCTATCGAAACTGGCCTTCGCATGGCAGTGGGCAACACATGGGACGCAATTGTCGCCAAACTGGAAGTCCACATTGAAAAAGCGCTTTTAACCAAAGCTCTGGCGCGCGAAGCCTCGCGGCGGCAAAATGCCCCGAAAGTCGATTCACTGCGCGCAGCCTGGGCCAGTGCGTAAAGAAGCGAAATGGTGGGCCAAGATTCGTCTTGGCCCACCATTGCTAATCATTTTACAGGAGAAATAATGTTCGATTACCTCATCGTTGGTGCCGGATTCGCCGGAAGTGTTTTGGCCGAGCGACTGGCACGCGACGCAGGTTTAAAGGTTTTGTTGGTAGATAAACGGCCCCACATCGCGGGAAATGCTTACGATAAGCACAACGCTGCCGGAATTTTGGAACACGTTTACGGGCCGCACATCTTCCACACCAACTCCAAAGACGTTTTTGAATACCTTTCCAAATTCACGGCCTGGCGCCAGTATCAACACCGCGTTTTGGCCTCGGTTGACGGCCAATTGGTGCCAATTCCCATTAACCTCGACACCATCAACACGCTTTACGGCCTGTCACTTGATTCGTCACAACTCGAAGATTGGTTCGCTTCGCAAGCCGAAAAAGTCGAACAAATTCGCACTTCTGAAGATGTCGTGGTCTCCAAGGTGGGCCGTGAGCTTTACCAGAAGTTTTTTCAGGGTTATACGCGCAAACAGTGGGGCCTTGACCCCTCGGAACTCGACGCCAGCGTGACGGCGCGCGTCCCGACCCGCACCAATCGCGACCCGCGCTACTTTACCGATTCCTATCAGGCGATGCCCGCGCTCGGTTATACGCGCATGTTCGAGAACATGCTGGACCACCCTAATATCCACATTTTGCTTAACACTGATTATCGGGACGTGCAGAACTTCATCCCGTATAAAGCGATGATTTATACGGGCCCGATTGACGAATTTTACGATTTTCGCTTCGGAAAACTGCCCTACCGCTCGCTGGATTTCAAATTCGAGACCTTCGATTACGAGCAGCACCAGAGCGCGCCAGTCGTCAATTACCCCAACGATTACGCCTTCACGCGTATCACGGAGTTCAAGTATTTGACGGGCCAATCGAATCCCAAGACCACGATTGTGACCGAGTTTCCCAAGGCCGAAGGCGACCCGTATTACCCGATTCCACGCCCGCAAAACGCCGAGCTTTATAAGCAATATCAGGCGCTCACGGAAGAGGAAAAGAACGTCCACTTCGTCGGGCGGCTGGCCACTTACAAATACTACAACATGGACCAGGTCGTAGCCCAGGCTCTCACGGTCTATGCCAAAATTCGCGGTGTTCGCTAAAAGCTTCTGGAAACTCATTTTTCGGAGAACTCTACAACTTGACACGCAAAACCGGCCCGCTGCAAATCAGCGGGCCGGTTTTGGTTTGGTATTTGAAGTTTCACCCCACCATTGGCGCCATTTCGATGGCGTAGAGGCTGCCATCAGCGGTAAGGGAGTAAAGTGTGGGCATTGGGCCACCGTGGCCGACGAAGAGAAACCGTGTTCCCTTGTGGATCGGCTGGCCCATTGGAATCGGACGTGCGCCTTCAGCGGAGATGATCGTCCATTGCAGCACCCCTTTATCGTTCACGACATAAAGCGTATCCGCTTCACTGATAATCGCCCCGGCTTTGCTGGCCTTCCATTGAGCAGCCGCGCCGACGTTTTTCCAGGTGCCATTGGTGCCGTTCACTTCGTAAAGTGAGCCGTCGCCTTCAATAGTGAAGAGACCAGGCGCGGCATAAGTAGCTTTTTCGCGGTTCACCATCAAAATCGTGCCGCCAAATTCGTCTTTGCCCACTTTTTTCCATTTTCCGGTCGCTAAATCGGTGCGATAGAGGCCACCTTTGGCCGTCACCGAATAGAGCGCGCCATTGAAACCGGTAGCCTGGATAACATTTTTCCAGACACCTGGCGCCCCCAAACGTTGTTTAGCGCCCGTAGTCGGGTTGACGCGATAGAGCGTGCCATTGCTCTGAGCCGCATACAAATTCCCGGCAGCGGCGCAGAGAAATTTCGTCGCCGGAAAACGGCCTTGGCCGACGGGTTTCCACTGGCCGTTGCTCAGATTAGTCGAGTAAAGCGTGCCATCGCTTTCTATGCTGTAAAGATTATTTTTCAGCACCGCGACAGCGACGGTGTTCTTCCATTCGCCCGGCTGACCTAGCCTTTTGCGGTCGCCCGGCTCGGCACGAACAGGACTCAGGGCGCTCAGGGTTAAAACGCCCAACAACGCGCCTTGACGCGCCCAACAGCTAATTGAAAGTGGCATGAAGAGTTTCCTTTGTGGTAGTTGGTCTGCTTTATTGCTTTTCTAATGCCCATCTGTTTTCGTGGGCTTCGTTGCGCGAGCGAATGAGGGTTTCGCCGTTGGCCTCATCATTGAGGTAAAGCGCGCGTCCGCCCAATTTTTCGTTGACCAGCATCACACCGTCACCATTTTTTTCGAAGCGCCAATACTGCTCGCCTTCGGGCGTGTCATTTTTGTCGGCCAACACCAGATGTCCCGTATCATCATCGGTGGGCACCAAACACTGACCATCCTTGGCAACAGGGATGATGCGGAACGCTTTGGAGAATTGGTCGGGCGCTTTTTCAAACTTCCACTTGCGCGCTTCTTCGGCAGCATCTTTTTTTGCAAGCACGCCATCTTTGCTATCGTTGAGAGCGAAAAACCAATCGTCCTTTTTGATGACGTATTCACCATCGGTGTCGGGCAGCACAAAGTCGGAAACGGTTTCGGTTTGGGCTTTCAATTCATTGCCGTCGAAATCACGGCGAAATTCCATCACGCCCGTATCGCCATCCTGCGAAGCCCAACGGCCTTTCAGGTATTCAAAGTTGTCGTCGCGGGTGTAAGTCAGCGAGCGTATCACAGTATTGGCGAGTTTGTCGGGGCCTTCGAGAAGAGTATCCGGCGTCCAAACCATCAACATTTTCTCGAAATTGAAGTTGCCATCGAATTGGTATTTGCCCCACCTTTTGGCGTTGGTTTTGTTCTTGGCTGTATAGGTGCCGGATAGGTTTTTGAAAGGGCCATCAATTTCCAGAGTCACAGCCCAACTCGCTGACATACCGGCTGGTGACTTGAAGTTCCAGCCTTTGCCGGTCGCCCAATCGAAGGCCGCGTTCGCGGGAACTTTGCCCCGTTGAGTCACCATGTGGCCCTCCCAGGTGCCTGTCAGCGTTTCGCCCGCTATCGCCGGAACAGCAGCGAGGGGCAACGCGAGAAAAAGACTCGCCTGCCACACTTTTTCTATGCCCATCTTGGCTTTCTCCTTGAAATTGAGAGTGAGAGCAAGGATAGCAAAAATCACCAATAAGTGTTATTAAAAATAAGGTCTCGCTAAAAACAAAAACACAGTCAGGACTTAAGAGTTATATTCTTCTCCTAAAACTTCCTCTGTTTATGCTTCTCGATTCCCGTCTTTTCACTGCTGTTGCACGCCATCCTAAACCATTACTTTTCGCCACAGTGTCCGGCGCTCATCTTTATGGCTTTGCGTCTCCCGACTCGGATTACGACTTGCGCGGCTGCCACTTGCTGCCACTTTCCGATTTGGTCGCCCTGGACGCGCCGCGCGAAACCATCGAAATCTCCGAAGTGCGCGATGGTTTGGAGTGGGACATCGTGACTCACGACGCCAAAAAGTATTTCAACCTGCTGCTCAAAAACTCCGGCTATGCCTTAGAGCAGATTTTGTCGCCCCTCGTCGTCCAAACTTCGCCCACGCATGAAGAATTGAAAGAAATCGCGCGTGGCTGCGTGAATTTGAAGTTCGCCCGCCATTATTTCGGTTTCGCCGAAAATCAGTGGCGCCTTTTCGAGAAAAACACGCCCCACAAAATCAAACCGCTGCTCTACATCTACCGCGTGCTGTTGACCGGAATTCACATGATGCAAACCGGCGAAGTCGAAGCCAGCCTCGTGACTTTGAACGAGAAGTTCCAGATTCCACTTCTTTCCGACCTCATCGCGCAAAAAACCAGCAGCACCGAACACGCGCCGCTTTTAACCGGCGAACTCACCTATTTTCGCGGAGAATACGACCGATTACGGGCACTTTTGGAAGAAGCCGAAGCCCAAAGCACACTTCCGACTGAAAACGACATCAAACCGGCGCTCAATGATTTGCTGGTGCGATTGCGAATGGGCGAATTGCCGTTATGAATCACCCCACAACACGCCGTTCAAACCGACGCCAGAGCAGTAATCCGCGTTTACTCATTTGCCCCTGAGCGGGTGAAAGAATTTTGCACTGACACGCGAGGTGAGACTGAATTTACACTGGAACAGATTATGAAATGGGAAAAAGTGAAGTTGGGGGAAGTCATAGACGAAGCACAATCGGGCTTCGCTTCTGGACAAAGAGAAGAAACGGGCTTGGCACAGGTGCGGATGAATAATGTGACACGCGAGGGTAAATTGGTTTGGAATGATGTTCGCCGAGTTCCTGAACCGAAAAACGTTCATAGATTCCTTCTCCAGCCAGGAGATGTATTATTTAACTCCACAAATAGCCCAAACCTCGTTGGAAAAAGTGCCCTGTTTTCAGGATTTGGTGAGCCAATTAGTTTTAGCAACCATTTTCTTCGTTTGCGCTCCAACAGCGCCAAGTTAGAAAGTTCGTTTCTGCTCCGTTGGTTAGTAGGTGAATTTCAACGAGGAACATTTGAAGGGCTTTGCACACAGTGGGTCAATCAAGCCTCTGTCCGCAGAGAGGATTTACTAAACCTCGAAATCCCCCTTCCGCCCCTCGCCGAACAGCAGCGCATCGCCGCGATTCTCGACCACGCCGACGCCCTGCGCCGCGCCCGCCGCCAAAGCCTCAAACGGTTGGACGAACTCGCCGCCGCGCTTTTTCTCGAAACCTTCGGCGACCCGGCCACCAATCCGAAGGGTTGGAAGATTGTGCCCGTAAAAGAGGCGTGTGACCTCGTGGTAGATTGCGTGAACAAAACCGCTCCACTCGCGGAGCAAAAGACCGCTTTTAAGATGCTCCGCACCACAAACGTCAGAAACGGTGCGGTTGATATGGATAATGTTCGCTATGTAGATGAGGAGACATTTAAAAAATGGACTCGAAGAGCGGCAGTCGAAATTGACGACATAATTTTCACTCGCGAAGCTCCGTTAGGTGAAGTTGGGCGCATCGCCAACAAAGACAATGTTTTCCTCGGCCAACGTTTGATGATGTATCGGGTTAACCGTAAGTTAATGACTCCATATTTTCTCGTTTCCCTTCTTCTGCAACCATCATTTAAAGCAGAGCTTGAAAAATACGGCACGGGGTCAACTGTCAAACATTTATCAGTTCCAACCTGTGAGCAGCTTACCATCCCCCTCCCTCCCCTGTCCCTTCAAACCCAATTTGCCGAGCAAATCGAGGTGTTGGAGGCGATTAAAACGCGGGCGCGGCAATCGCTGACAGAACTGGACGCGCTGTTTGCCTCGCTGCAAGAGCGGGCGTTTAATGGCGAGTTGTAAAAGTGATAGTTCGATGAACGAATTGGCAGTTTGTCCCCTCTCCCGCTCTGCGGGGGAGGATGGGAGGGGGTATCGTGAAACCCCCGGTGCTTACAAAAAAGCCCGTTTTACGGGCCTATTACATCGCACTACGACTCTCCCCAAGCCCCCTCCCGTCCTCCCCCACGGAGCGGGAGAGGGGTCAAACTGCCAACGCACACTCCGCACCCACGGAAAAACCTAAGCTCGTAAAGGCTTCACCCCGCGCCCTAATTTTTTTGTGCAGCCTTAGCGAACCGTCGGTTTGGCAGGCTGGCCGGTCCGCGCGCTTTCGTAAATCGCGTCCATCAGTTCGCTTTGAATCACTCCGTTGATGGGACTGGTGCTTGGCTCGGTTCGGCCTAAAATCGCGTCCACAAAGTTATCGTTGGCGGTGCCAGACTCTCCTACGAGTTGCGGCTCAATTTGCTCCTTGCCTTTCCAGACTTTCAGCCAGCCGCCAGCCCAACCGTCCACTTCGATACGGCCATTGTCGAAGGTGTAGGTCATGCCCGCGCTGCTCGCGGGACAGTTTCCGGCAATTGTCATGACGGCCAAAACGCCGTTTTGAAAACGGATGTTGACGGTGCCATTGATGTCCACGGGATAGCCCAGATGGTCCACGAATGCGAAAACCGTTTCGATGGACGATTCGACGCTCCAAACCAACGAATTGAACATGTGGGCGCCGGAATCATACATCTGACCGCCGCCAGACAGTTCCGGTTTTTGGCGCCAACTGCCCAGAGTTCCTTTAGCCCAATTTTGGGTTTGCCAACCGGTCACGGTTTCGAGTTTCCCCAGTTCGCCACTGCGAATGACATCGCGGACATAGCGAAATTTCGGCGTGCCCGGCGTATTGTAGCCCACGACGACGATTTTCCCAGTTTCTTGTGCTCTGGCCGCAAATTGATGGGCCTGATTCGAGTCGGTCACCATCGGTTTCTCCATCAAGATGTGGCAACCTGCTTCCAGTGCCTGCATTCCATGTTCAAAATGCAGGGTGTGGGGCGTGACTATCGTCACCGCGTCCGGCTTTTGTTCACGCAGCAGTGTCGCAAAGTCGGTGTAAATCTCTGGCTTCGTTGGGTAGTCGCTCAGGTGGCGCTCGATATAGCCCTGAACAATTTCTTCGGACACGTCGCACAGCGCGACAATTTCAACGTCGGAGTTGCGTTTATATCGGCGAGCGTGTTCGCCGCTCATGCCGCCGCAACCCATTATGGCCATTTTGACTTTTTGCATGGTATTTTGGTGCAAGGGGCATTTTAACCGACCTCACGCTTAAAAACCCACCGTTTCAGGCCAAATTTTTCGCGTTAAACTGGGCCTTCCTTCCATGAACGTTACCCAGGTCGCCCTTTGCCCGACATCAGCCTCTCAAAACGCCGGACGCCCCGCACTCACACCCGAACTCCTGGCCGCGACCGGCGCCCGTTATTCGCGTTCCAATGAAGGTTTAAACGCGATTTTGGCGAAAATCGACCCGCAAAACCTCGATAAATCGGTGGATTCGATTTTCCGCATGGTGGATTATGGCCACGCTTCAATCGCCGATATGGCACCAGTGGCGATGTTCCTCGATGGCGTTTCGATGTGGCTGGCTTATCATGTGTGGAGCCTGTCGCCAACGGCAGGCGGTCAAGAGTCCTCAACGCGCTACATTCGCCTTTCCACCGACAATTTACCGGACGCGGACGCCATTGGAATTCCCGAAACGGAGCGCGAAAAGTGGCGGGAAACGATGGAAGCGGCTTTGGACGCTTACGAAACGGCCCTCGCCTTTTGGGAAAACGAAGCCACACAAAATCCCGGCGTGACGCGTATTCCACGCGAACTTTTGGAAGATTCCACAGAAAAGGCACAAAAACAGGTTGCGCGGATGAAGCGCAATTACGCTTTCGACCGCGCACGCTACTTTTTGCCCGCCTCCCTCAAAACCAACGTGATGCTCGTCCAATCGGCACGGGCGTGGGTGATTTTGTGCCAGAATTTGCTGTCGCACCCGCTCCCTGAAGCGCAAAAATTGGGCGAATTAGTGCGCGACGAACTGGCGCTGGCCGCGCCGCGCCTTTTGAAACATGCCGAGGCAAAACCGTCGTTTCAAAAGGGTCTTCGTGCCGAGTGGCAAGCCGCTTCTCAGATGGCCCGCGAAAGCGAAGCAATTTTGCAGACATGGTGGGAAACGCCGCGCAACGAGTGCCACGCACGTCTCCACGCGTGGGGTGCCGAAGCCGATGGACGGCTGTTTAGCGAAGATTTGCGCTTCCATGACAACCGCTACGCTTACATCGGCACTGACATTCGGCGCACCGCAGTGCGTTTTGCATGGGAGAATGTTAGTTTTGGCGACATTCGGGACCTCAATCGCCACCGCACCGGCACCAAATGGTGCCCGTTCGTCCCGCAGGGTTTCTACGCCGCAACCGACCAAACCCAAAATACCGAATCTTTATCCAAAATCTCTGGTTGGGGCGCTCAATTAACTCATCAAGCCGCCGAAAAAGTGCGGGCAGGTGACGACACAGCCGTTTACTGGATTTTGCTCGGCACTCAATTTCCCTTTGAACACACCACCACAGCGGACAAATTCCTCTATGAAGCCGAGTTGCGAACGGGAACCGGCGCGCATTATCGCTACGCCGCACATCTCCATGACGCCTTGGAGCTTTGGTATGAGCGATTTCCCGAAACGCGTGGATTAGTTTTGGAAGGAAGTGCAGAACCGGAGTAGGATAAGCGGTCGAAAACCTTGCCCTGCTCCCTCGAAAGAACTATAATTTTCCGTTGTCCGGGCGATTGGCGCAGCGGTAGCGCACTTCGTTCACACCGAAGGGGTCACAAGTTCGAATCTTGTATCGCCCAGTGAGTTTTTGAAAATCCCTCGTTTTTACGAGGGATTTTCGTGTTTTTGGACGCTTTTGATCGAATCCCAAAACCAACGTTTTATAGAATTTAAAAACGGCTCTCAGCCCGTCGCGTCCAGCCACTCGGCTACTTGGAGCAAGTGGTAGGAATCATGGCCCAACATCAAACTGACGCCTTCTTTCACCGAAAACGTGCCCGCACGAGGGCGTGCCCCGGTGCGATTCCATTCATCACTGCTTAAGCCTTCGAGCCATACAGCCAGTGAACTGCGCGACTCAATCAGTGCTTTCAGGTCGTGTTTAGGATTGTGCCCGGAATAATGCAGTGCAGCAGCGGCCTCGTCCCAGTTGGGCAGTTCGGGCGAATCCTCGCGAATCATGCGCTGGAAACGGCAACGCATCACGGAATCGAATTCCAGCAGGTGTGCCACGATCTCGCGCAAATTGAAGCGTTCGGCGTCTGGACGCGCGCCCCAGCGCGGTGAATCAGCGGGGACTTCGCGCAATAAATGGGCAAAAAGCGCCGCGTTGTTTTGAAGAGCGCCCAGAATGTAACGTCCGTAAAAACTGTTAAAAGAAGCCATTGTAGACGACTTATCGCCCGCGCTTGACGACAGAGTAACGCACCGGGCCATGGCCGCGCCCTAATCCACCATAAAGCGCGCGAAAACTGCCTGTCGAAAGGTCGAGAATGCGGTTTCCGTTGTAAGGGCCGCGTCCATTAACGAGAACGGTGATGCTTTTGCCAGTTTCCGGGTTGGTGACGCGCAAAACCGAGCCAACGGGTTCGTAGCGGGCGCAAGTAGTCAGCGAACGTGACGAAAGGTGAAAGGCCGCGCGACCACTACGCGATTGGGTGCCCCCCGCTTTAGCGCCGCGCGCCTGTGCGTTTTCGACTGTTACAGACAAGGCACTCATCGCCAGAAATCCCGCGAAAACAGCCTTTAAAGTGCGTGTATTATTAAGATTTGAAATCTTCATGTGGCTGCACAGTAAACAAATTTCTGAGGTTTAAGGGAAGTAAAGGGACAATTCTCCGGGTGGATGGGCGCTAAACTCCTCGCTATGAATGCCCTCGAAACGCTTAAAGAACGTCTGGCCGAAATCAACGATTTGCAAAATGCCGCTGCCCTGCTCCACTGGGATCAGGCCACCTATATGCCCGCTGGTGGTGCCGAAGCGCGTGGGCGTCAACTTGCGACGCTGTCACGCCTCGCGCATGAAAAGTTCGTCGCGCCCGAAATCGGCGAATTGCTGCAAAACGCCCAGCCGGAAGACGAGGACGAGAAGGCCTTGATTGCTCAAACCCAGCGCGAATGGGAGCGCGCAGCGAAGATTCCGGTTGAATTTGAGGCGCGATTGGCAACTCACACGGCCTCAACTTACGAAGCGTGGACGCGAGCTCGGCCTGCCGATGATTTTGCGTCGGTGCGACCTCTTTTGGAAAAAACGCTCGATTTATCGTGCGAACTGGCCGGATTTTTCAAATACCAGCATCCGCTCGACCCGCTGATTGATTTTTCGGACCCCGGCTCCACTGTGGCGCAAATTCGCCCGCTTTTTGCCGAATTGCGGAAAAATCTGGTGCCTCTGGTCGAGGAAGTCACTGAATTTCAGGAAACCGATGTGAACGTGCTGCGCGGCCACTTTCCCGAAGCCAAACAGGCCAAATTTTCCCGGCGCGTTTTGACGGCGGTGGGCTACGATTGGAATCGCGGGCGTTTGGACAAAACACATCACCCGTTTATGACCAAGTTTTCCCTCGGCGATGTCCGAATCACCAATCGCTGTTCGGAAAACGATTTTCAGGATTATTTCTTTGGGGCGCTCCACGAAACCGGCCACGCGCTTTATGAACAGGGCATTGATGCGAAATATGAAGGCACCCTGCTCGCCAACGGCGCATCGTCGGGCATTCATGAAAGCCAATCGCGGCTCTGGGAAAACATGGTGGGCCGCTCGCGCACATTTTGGAGCTTCTGGTATCCGCAGCTGGTCGAGCTCTTCCCCAATTTCACACACGTGCCGCTCGACACCTTTTTGGGCGCCATCAATCATGTCGAGAAGAGCCTGATTCGCACGGACGCCGACGAATTGACCTACAACCTGCACGTTTTGATTCGTTTCGAGCTGGAAGCGCAGATGCTGGAAGGAAAACTCGCAGTTCAAGACCTGCCCGAAGCGTGGCGCGAGGCGTATCGTGAAAATCTGGGCGTTTTTTCCGAAACCGACGCGAACGGCTGTCTGCAGGATGTTCACTGGTTCGGCGGAACTATCGGCGGCGCCTTTCAGGGCTACACGTTGGGAAACATTCTTTCCGCGCAGTTTTTCGCTCAGGCGCGCGAAGAAAAACCGGAAATTGATTACGAAATGGCCGTCGGCGAATTCGACACGCTGCGCGGCTGGCTGACCGAAAAAATCTATCAACACGGCGCGAAATGGCTTCCTAACGAACTGGTCGAACACGCCACAGGACGCGCGCTGGAATTAGAGCCGTATCTGAGGTATCTGCGCGAGAAATATACGACCTAAGCTTTTTCAAACCGCAGATGGAAGCGGATAAACGCGGAGCGACGCAGATAAATTTGCTTTCTTTTTATCATCTGCGTCGCTCCGCGTTTATCCGCTTCCATCTGCGGTTTATATTTGTCCCAAATATCCAAAACCGCGTCCGTATATTCTAAAGCCGCAGCCTCCAGAAACCGGAAAAATGAATCGCGCTATGGATAAACAGGCAATCAAGCAGTTCTGGGACGAAAACGGCTATTACGTCGCGCGCGGCGTGTTTTCCGCTAAGGAAATCGCCGTTTTGGAAGGCGATTTCGACCGCATCGTGTCGCAAATGCAGCGCAGCGGGGAAGACCTCAACGCCCGTTGGGGCGGCGAGGAAATGAAACGTCTCGACGGTGGGCAATCGGTGATTTTTCACACCCACAACGTTCAAGTTTTTTCGGCGAATTGGCTGCAAGCGTTGTTGCAGGAGCGCTTTTTGGACACTACCGAAGCGATTTTGGGCCCGGACATCATTCTCCACCACACCAAGCTCTTTCAAAAACCCGGCGAAAAAGGCGCACCGTTTCCGATGCATCAGGACTGGACATATTTTCCGTCCGTTAAAGACACGATGATGGCCGGAATCATTCACGTCTCAAAGGCCACCGATGAAATGGGCTGTTTGCGCGTTTATCCCGGCACCCACAAACTGGGCCGCGTCGAAGGCACCAACGGCGTCCAGCAATCGGAATTGCTCGAAAAATATCCCATCGTAGGCGCGACCATCGTGGAATGTGAACCGGGCGACGTGGTGTTTTTCCACTACTTCACTCTTCATGGTTCGATGCCCAACCGCTCCAACGCAGTGCGAAAAACCGTTCTCGCCCAAATGCACGCGGGCGACGACACCATCGAAGAACGCGGTTTGGGGCACCCTTACGCCCGATTGGTCTTGCGCGGCTGGAATTATGCGGCGACGCGAAAAATGGGAAATATGGTGAGGTAAAAGCGCAACGCTGTCTTCACGCGTCTATGGACTTCGCCCGCTTTAGTTGCCATTGAAAAAGAGGAAACTCGACAAGGAGAAAGAGATGGCAAAAGAAGCAACACCAGCAGGAAATCGGCGGCAGTTTGATGCGGCCTTCAAAGCCGAAGCCGTGCGTTTGGTCGGTGGCCTCACCCAAGCCCAGGCGGCGCGGCAGTTAGGCATTGAAGCTAAGCGCATCAACCATTGGAAAAAACAACTGGAACAACACAGCACACCCGAGCGGGCGTTTCCTGGCCAGGGTCATGACCACGATGCCGAACTGGCACGCTTGCGCCGTGAGGTAGCAGCGTTGCGGATGGAACGTGACCTTTTAGATATCGTGTTGTTTTGGCCCCGTCAAGGGGCGCTTATTGAAACAGCATT
>JADMIO011153627.1_pt1 | contig 23995 bp, 18 predicted proteins | sample 8958161 | NCBI WGS metagenome assembly JADMIO01 (sample SAMN16585339, study PRJNA669376) | soil metagenome | isolation source: Crop rotation soil | place: USA: Cullars Rotation, Alabama | collected 2011
ACAACTTGTCCACGTGGAATTCTAAGCTTAGGATCCCAATGTGCTGGAAAGTCGGGCTGGCCGACGCGCTCACCCGCCGCTTGAGCGCGTGCCGCGGCGTCAGGGTGCTGCCGACCAACGCGGCGCTGCGCCTCTGCGGATCGCCTTTGGAGTCGCAGGCCGCCGCGGTCGAGGCGCTGGTCTACGGGCTCTACCAGAGGGACGGCGGGCGTCTGAGGGTCTCCGTGCAACTGGCCCGGACGAGCGACGGCGCGACCGCGTGGGCGGCCAAGTTCGACGAGGAGGCCGACGACCTCTTCGCCGTACAGGACTCCGTCTCCGAGCAGATCGCGCAGGCCCTCGCGCCCAGGCTCTCGGGCCACGAACGCCGACACCTCTCCGTCGTGCGCGACGCTCAGGAGGGACGGCTGCGGCGCTCGTCCTAGTCTTTAGAAAATGACGATAGCCACCATCAACCCTGCGACGGGCGAGTTGTTGAAGACGTTCGAGCCGCACTCCGCTTCGGAGGTCGAGGAGCGTTTGCGACTGGCCGCGGAAGCCTTCCGCGCGCACAGGCGGACGACGTTCGAAGCGCGCGGCCGTGTGCTCCTGCGCGTCGCCGACCTGCTTGAGAGTCGCAAAGAGCGTTACAGCCGCCTGATTACGACGGAGATGGGGAAGCCCGTCGCGGCCGCCGCGCGCGAGTTGGAGAAGGGCGCGCGGGCCTGCCGTTACTACGCGGCGGAGGCGGAGCGCTTTCTCGCGACGGAGCACGTGCAGACGACAGCGCGCGAGAGCTACGTCCGCTACGAGCCGCTCGGCGCTGTGCTCGCCGTGATGCCCTGGAACTTCCCCTTCTGGCAGGTCATCCGCGTGGCCGCGCCCGCGCTGATGGCAGGCAACGTCGTGCTCGTCAAACACGCCGCGAACGTGCCGCAGTGTGCGCTCGCGGTCGAGGAGCTTTTCCGCGCGGCCGGTCTCCCGCGCGGCGTGTTGCAGACGCTTTTGGTCGAGGTGGACGAAGTCGCGTCGCTCATCGCCGACCCGCGCGTCGCGGCCGTCACGCTGACGGGCGGCGACGCCGCGGGCAGCAGCGTCGCCGCCGAGGCGGGCCGTCACATTAAGAAGACAGTGTTGGAGCTGGGCGGCAGCGACCCCTTCATCGTCATGCCGAGCGCGAACATGGACGAGGCCGTGAAGACTGCGGTGCGCGCGCGCCTGCTCAACAGCGGGCAGTCCTGCATCGCGGCCAAGCGCTTCATCGTTCACGAAACAATCTACGACGAGTTCGAGCGACGCTTCGCCGCCGGGATGGAGTCTCTGCGCGTCGGCGACCCCTTAGATGAAGAGACTGAGGTCGGGCCGCTTGCGACCGAGCGTGTGCTCTGCACCCTCGAAGCGCAGGTGCGCGACGCGACGGACGCGGGCGCGCGCCTCGTGCTGGACGGCGGTCGGCTCCCGCGTCGTGGTTTCTATTACGCGCCGAGCGTCCTCGCGGACGTGCCCACTCACGCGCGCGCGTACCGCGAAGAACTGTTCGGGCCGGTCGCGCTCCTCTTCCGCGCGCGCGACGTTGACGAGGCCGTCCGCCTCGCCAACGACACGCCCTACGGACTCGGCGCGAGCGCCTGGACGAACGACGCGCGCGAGGCCCGACGCTTCGTCGAAGAGATCGAGGCGGGCTCGGTCTTCGTCAACGGGCTGGTCTCCTCCGACCCGCGCCTGCCCTTCGGCGGCGTGAAGCGCTCCGGCTACGGGCGCGAGCTGGGCGCACACGGCCTGCGCGAGTTCGTCAACGTCAAGACCGTCCGGGTTGAAAGTTTGCGTTTGGAAGAGGGATTTCACCACAGAGACACAGAGGCACAGCTTGTCGAGAGCTGAGCTCAGAGCTGTGCCTCCGTGGTTAACTCTTGTCACGCGGAGCCGACGGGCCAGAAGTCGGGGAGGCTCGCCACCGAATCGAGCAGGTGCGTGTGCGGCTCTTGCTCCAACATCGAACGCCCGTGCGCGCCGGAGAGGACTCCCACGTTCCAGCGGACGCCGGCGTTCTGTCCCGCCTGAAGGTCGAGCACGGTGTCGCCCACGTTCATCACCTGCCGCGCGTCGCTCACGCCCGCGGCCTCCATCGCACAAAAAATCAGGTCTGGCGCGGGGCGGCCCCGCCGCACGTCGTCGCCGCAGACCACAACGTCTACGACCTCCCGTTCCCAACCCAACGAAGAGATAAGCAGACTCGTAATCTCGCGGTCGAACCCCGTGTTGAGGGCCACGCGGACGCCCCGCCGCTTCAGCCAGCGGAAGGTCGCCTCCGCACCCTCGACCGGCTCGACGCCTCCCGTGTTGTAGAGTCTCGCGAGGTGTTCGCGGAACGAGTTGTAGACCGTCTCACCACGCCTCAAGCGGTCGGCGCCTTCGGGGATGAAGTGGAGCACGGCCTCGCGCTTGGAGGAGCCGCGCACGCGGCTCAACTGCTCCGGCGTGACCTCGATGCCGTGCTCTCCGAGCGCGACGAGAAACGCGTCGGGGACGTGGCCCCCGTCCTTCACGGTCGTCCCCGCCATGTCGAAGACCACCAGCCTCGGCTCGTCCATCAGATGACCTTCTAAACTGACAGAGCTTTGTGCAGCGCGGCCTTCGCTAAGAGTCGCGTCGAGTCGAGCGTCGGCAGCGGCGCGTCTTCGGGGCGGACTATCAGAGGAATCTCCGTGCAGCCGAGGACGGCCGCGTCGCAGCCGCGCCCTTTCAAGCCCTCCATCACCTCGTTGAAGTAGAGGCGCGACTCCTCCGGGAAGATGCCGTTGACGAGCTGCTTGAAGATGATGTCGTTGATCCTTTCGCGGTCGCCCGCCTCCGGGGTCACACAGTCGATGTCGCGCTGCGCCGCCGCCGACGGGTAGACCTGCGACTCCATCAAATACTTCGTCCCCATGACGCCGAGGCGTCGGAAGCCGCGCCGCGCGGCCTCCTCCGTCACGACCTCCGCGATGTGGAGCCACGGGATGGGCGACTTCGGGAGCAGGTACGGGAACGCCTGGTGGCACGTGTTGTCCGGGCAGATGGCGAAGTCCGCGCCGGCCGCGGCGGCCCTCTTCGCCGAGTCGAGCAACAACCCCGCGACGCCCTCCCAGTCGTCGCGCGTGATGTGCCGCATGTGCTCGGCCATCGGGACGGAGTTCAGAGTGATCTGCGGGTGGTTGTGCTCTCCCATCAACTCTAAAGCCTCAAGGCAGATCGTCCGGTAGCAGAGGGCCGCGCCCTCCGCGCTGCACGCCACGATGCCGATGTGCTGAGTCATGCCCTAAGTCTCCAGCGTGCCCTCGACGCAGGTGACGGCCTGCCCGCCGACCCAGATCGCGCCGTCTTCGAACTTGACCTCTATGCGCCCGTCGCGGCCGATGCAGCGGCCCTGCGTGGCGACGTAAGAGTTCCGACCGACGAGCCCCTCGCGCCGCACGAGCGCGGCCACGCAGCCGTTGCCGCTCCCGCACACGGGGTCTTCCGGAACGCCCTCGTTGGGCGCGAACGAGCGCACTTCGAGCTGCGACCCCGCGCCCTCACGTTCTAAGCCGAAGACCGTGAGGCCGGTGTTACCCGGCGTGGCCGCGGCGACGAGCGCCTGGTCGGGCCGAAGGCTCCGCACGAGGTCTGCGTCCTTCAACTGCAACGTCAGCCAGACGGGGCCGACATCTATGACGGCCCCCGCGACGACTTCGTCCGGCGGGATGCCGAGCGACTCGGCGGCCGTGGCCCACTCTTCGACGGTCGGGTCGCGCAGCGACGGTCGGGGCAGTTCGAAGAAGATTCTCTCGCCCTCGACGCGCAGCGTGACGAGCCCCTTGCCGCACTCCTGCAAGAGGCGGCCCGGCGTCCGCGGCCGGAAGCCGCCGCGCAGGACGGCGTGCGCCGAGCCGACGGTCGGGTGGCCCGCGAACGGCAGCTCGCTCGCGGGCGTGAAGATACGCAGACGGTAGTCCGCGCGCTCGTCGCTCGGGGCGCAGACGAAGGTCGTCTCCGAAAGATTCGTCCAGCGCGCGATCTCCTGCATCTGCCCGGTCGTGAGCCGGTCGGCGTCGTGCACGACCGCGACGGGGTTGCCCTTGAACGGCACGCCCGTGAACACGTCCACCTGCCTGAAAGTCAGCTTCTCGCCCACACTCATTCTCCTCGTCTGTTTTGGTGCCCGCGTGTCTGCACCTACCTTACGACGGGACTCTTCCGCGCGCCCTTCATTTATTCTTAATGTTTCTCACAGCGTGGGGACGCCGACGCGCCGCAGCAGCTCTGTGAACTCCGCGTCCGCGCGCAGAGGGTCGAAGCGCGGGTTGACGCCCAGCCAGAGGAGGTTCGGTTCTCGAAGCTCGAAAGCCTGCCGGAGGCGGCCGAGGGCCTCTTCCCTCTCGCCGAGCCCCAGGTGGACGAGCGCCAGGCCGTAGGGCGGGACGTAGCGCCGCGCCTCCAACTGCCGCAGCTCTTCGAGGAGCGCGCGCGCCTCTTGCGTCCGGCCCGAGACGCCGAGGGCGTGTGCCAGAGATGAGAGGACGACGGGGTCGCGCTCGGAAAGCTCCGCCGCCCTGCGCAGGGAGGCGACCGATTCCGCGTGCCTTCCCTCCTGCTCGCGGACGACGCCGAGGACGAGGTGCGCGCGGACGAAGCCCGCGTCCACTTCGAGCGCCTTGCCGACCTCTTCCGCCGCGTGCGCGTAGTCGCGCGCGTAATAGAAGACCGCGCCGAGGTCTGTGCCCACGGCCAGCGAGAGCGGGTCGAGGTCGAGGGCGTGGCGCAGCGACGCGAACGCCTCCTCGAACCTCCCCGCGCTCGAAAGGAACTCGCCGTACCAGTGGTGCGCCGTCGCGTAGTTCGGCTTCAGCTCGAACGCCCTCCGGAAGTGGCCTTCGGCCGCGCCCCAGTCCCACTCGTAGCAGTAGGCGACGAACCCGAGCGAGGCGTAAGCCTCGGCCATCAAGGGGTCTATCTCAAGCGCGCGCTCGACGGCCGCGCGCGCTTTGGGGAAGGCTTCGCCCGGCGGCATGACGCTGTGCTGCGCCCCGAGCAGGTTGTAGGTGTCGGCGATGCCGACGTAGGCGGCGGCGTAGGCCGGGTCTAAGGCGACGGCCCTGTGCGCGTACTCCAGACCTTTGTGCAGACCCTCGGGCGTCCGCCGGTTCCAGAAGTACCGGCCCTTGATGTAGGCGCGGAAGGCTTCGGGGTCGTCGGTGTAGTTCTTCCGGAGGTGCGTGCGCTCGGCGCCGCTCAGCTCAAGCTCAAGCCGCTCGGCCACGTGGTCGGCGACCGAGTCCTGCACGGCGAAGAAGTTGGTGAAGCCCTCGTCCAGCTTGGCCGCCCAGAGCGTGACCCCGTCGCTCACGCGGACGAGCTGAACCGAGACCCTGAGCTGCTCGCCGTGCCGCTGGTAGTAGCCGTCGAGCAGCGCGTCCACGCCCAGCTCGCGCCCCGCCGCCAGGGGGTCTTGCCCCGTCCCCGCGTATTTAAGGACGGCCGTCGTCGGGCGCACCTTCACCAGTCGCAACCCGCTGAGCTTCATGATGAGCGCGTCGGCCATCCCCAGCCCGAGGACTTCGTCGCCCTCGGCCGCCGTGAAGGTCTTGAAGGGCAGGACGGCGAGCGAGCCGGGCGGCCACGCGTCGCCCGCCTCGCCGCGACGCCCCGGCGGCGACGCCTCCACTGACTCCGACGCCTTGACCGGCGCGACGAAGCGGTAGCCCTCGCCCGGCACCGTGACGATGTAGCGGTGCTCGCCCTTCCCCTCACCCAACGCCTTCCGCAGCGTGAAGATGTGCTGCGCGAGGTTGCCCTCCTCGACGAAGGTGTCGGGCCAGACGGCCTCCATCAGCTCGCCCTTCTTGAGGAGACGCCCGCCGCCGCGCACGAGCGCGAGGAGCGTCTCGAAGACCTTCGGGGCGAGCGGGATCGCCTCGCCGCCGCGCAGCAGGAGGTGCCGCTGCGCGTCCAGGCGGAACGGGCCGAACTCGTAGAAGGGGCTGTCGTGGTCGTCCATGAGCGTTCTTAAAAAGTCATAAGAAAAAAGAATCGCGCTCAAAAGACTTTACGGGCTCGCGCCCGTTAAGTTCATCGGGCGCGGGCGGGCTACGCACATTATAAGAGAGGCAGTAGCCCGACCGTGAGGGGGGGCATGCGGAAGGCGGAAGGAGTTACCCATGATAGAGCTTGATTACAAGACACCCGAGAGAGAGTCTTCCCGTTTGATGCTCGACGCGGAGGCGCGCGCCGGCCTCTGGCGGAGGGTGGTGGAGGCCGTCGAGGCTTACGCGGAAGACGTGCACACGCTTCCCGTGAGGCCCGAGCTTGAGCCCGCGTCCGTCCGCGCCGCGCTGGCGTCCGTCGATTTCGACAAGGAGCTGTCTCCCGACGCGGCCGTCGATTTCGTCGTGGGGCTCATGCGGAAGTACCAGACCCACAACGCGCACCCGCGCTACTTCGGCCTGTACGACCCCGCGACGACGACGATGGGCGTCGCCGCCGAGACGCTGGCCGCCGCCTTCAACCCGCAGCTCGCCGTGTGGAGCCAGAGCCCCGCGGCCGTCGAGATGGAGCAGTACCTCGTCCGCGCCTTCGGCGAGCGGTTCGGCTACCGCGCCGCGCAGACCGACGGCACGTTCACCTCGGGCGGCGCGGAGGCAAACCACACCGCCGTGCTGACGGCGCTCACTCGCGCCTTCCCCGACTTCGCCGCGAAGGGCCTGCGCGCGCTCGACGCGCAGCCCGTGCTCTACGTCTCCTCGGAGGCGCACCACTCTCTGCTCAAGGCGGCGCGGATGTGCGGCCTCGGCTCCGAAGCCGTCCGAGAGATTCCGGTTGACGAGCGATTCCGGATGGACGTGGGCGCCCTGAGCCGCCAGATCGCGCGCGACCGCTCGCAGTGGTTCGCGCCCTTCTTGGTCGTGGCGACCGCGGGCACGACGAACGCGGGCGCGATAGACCCCATCGACAGGGCCGCAGACGTGGCGGAAGGGGCGGGACTCTGGCTGCACGTCGATGCGGCGTGGGGCGGCGGGGCGGCGCTCGTGCCGGAGATGCGCCACCTGCTCGAAGGCACGGGGCGCGCCGACTCGATCACCTTCGACCCGCACAAGTGGCTCTCCGTCCCGCGCGGCGCCGGGCTCTACCTGACGCGCCACGCGGACGCGTTGGGTCGCACCTTCGGCGTCCGGCCCGCCTACATGCCTTTGAAGAAGACGGAGGGCATGGGCGTCGTCGATCCCTTCAGCCACTCGATGCAGTGGTCGCGGCGCTTCATCGGGCTGCGCGTCTTTCTCTCGCTGCTCGTGGCCGGGTGGGACGGGTACGCCGCGGCCGTCAGGCATCAGGTCGAGATGGCGCGACACCTCGCGCGGGAGTTGGGGCGCGCAGGTTGGGAAGTGGTCAACGACCCTTCGCTCGCGGTGGTCTGCTTCTTCGACCGCGCGCGCGCCGAGGGCGGCGACGCGGACTATCTGGAAGCGTTGGCCGAGCACGTGCGCGCCTCGGGCGCGGCGTGGCTCTCGACGACGCTGGTCGCGGGGCGTGCCGTCCTGCGCGCCTGCGTGACGAACTACCGCACGGAGAAACGGGACGTGGACGCGCTCGTCTCGGCACTCGTCGAGGCGCGGCGGGCTCTTACGGTGTGACGCTCATCCGTGTTCGGGGACGAGCAGGCGGCGGCTGACGATGGATTCGAGGTTGCGCCCGTGGAACATCTCCTCGAAGGGCGAGCCCTTGACCTCGGGACTCAGACATTCGCCTAGCGGAATCCGCAGAACCGAGTCGCCTGCCTCACCCTCCAGCCAGGCCGCGCGGGCGTTGGCTTCGAGACGGTCAAGATAGACGAGCGCGTGTTCGACCGCGCGGCCTTCGCGGAGCCCCATGTGGCTTGAGATGAGGCGAGCCCTTCCGCGCCTTTGCAGCCGGCGGAGCGCCTGGCGGAGCATCTCGGGGGCGGAGTAGGAGATGTAGACGATGTTCCCCACGACCGTGTCGCCCGTCATGAGCAGGTCGGCCTCCGGCACCTCGATGGCGAGCGCGCTCATCGTGTGGCCGGGGTTGTGGAAGATGTCCAGCGTGTGGCGGCCCCACCTCATCAACAGCGAGTCGTTGACGAGCATCGTCGGCTCGACGAAGTTGGCCTCCTCCTCTCTCGTCCGGTGCCTCTCGGTGGTGAAGGTGTGCAGGTAGTTCCGGTGCGCGATGATCTCCGCGTCGGGGAAGAGCCCGAGCGCCGCGAGGTGGTCGCTGAAGTAGTGCGTGGCGATGATGAACCGCACGCGCTTACCGAGCCCGTTCTCGACTCTCTCCCGCAACTCCTCCGCATCGCGCCGGCTCGCCATGCCGTCGACGAGCAGGACTTCGTCGCCCTTCACGAAGGCGGTCGAGTTGGAGTCGTAGGTCTCGCCGATGAAGAGGTGGATGTCGGGTTCTATCTGCTGCTCCTTCAAACTTGCTCCTCCCTTCGGCCGCCGCCCAGTCGCGTGCGCTGCCGCCCCTGCCCGTCGAAGTTCGAGGGGTCGAGCCAGCGCCGGAAAGCCTCGCGCAGCGCGGGCCACTCCCCGTCTATCACCGAGTACCACGCCGTGTCGCGGTTGCGCCCCTTGACGACCGCGGCCTGCCGGAAGACGCCCTCGAACGAGAAGCCGAGGCGCTCGGCCGCCGCGCACGAGGCCGCGTTCAGCGCGTTGCACTTCCACTCGTAGCGACGGTAGCCGAGGTCGAAGGCGTGCTCCATCATGAGGTACATCGCCTCGGTGGCCGCGGGGGTGCGCTGGAGCAGCGGCGAGTAGTTGATGTGGCCGACCTCAATCGAGCCGTTCGCCGGGTCGATGCGCAGGTAGCTCGCCAGGCCCGTCGCGCCGCCGGTCGCCGGATCGACGACCGCGTAGAAGAGAGGGTCTTTGCCGCGGCACGTCTCCTCCATCCACGCGCGGTAGCCGTCGAAGGTGCCGAAAGGGCCGTAGGGCAGGTACGTCCAATTCCTGCCTTCCGCGTCCACGCCGTTGGCTTTGTAGAGGCTGTCGGCGTGGCGCTCCGGGTCGAGCGGCTCAAGCCGACAGAAACGCCCCTCCAACGGCTCCCGCCCCGGAAGACGCGCGGGCTTCCAGTCGGGGACGGGAAAGCCGATGGGCTGATTCAGATGATTCTCGTCGTGCGGCATGGGTGGATGATAGTGCGGCGCGGGCTTCAAGTCTTGCGGCCGCGGTCATTATTTCTCAGTTTTTCTTATTTCGACCGACGGCGCCGAGAAAGATCGAGACGACTTCGAGACTTCGACAATCAAAAGGATGTAGACAGCCTACAGGGTAGGGGTGTAGACTGGCTACATGCCTAAGAGGGATCGCTACCAGAACAGGATCGAGCTCCTTCAGGGGACGCTCGACCTCCTGATACTGCAGACGCTGCGGTGGGGGCCGCAGCACGGCTACGGCATCAGCCAGGCCATCAGGGTCAACTCCGGCGAGGTGCTGCGCGTCGACACCGGCTCGCTCTACCCGGCGCTGCACCGGCTCGAAGGCCAGGGGTGGGTCAGCTCCGAGTGGAAGGTTTCGGACAACAACCAGCGGGTCAAGGTCTACCGGCTGACCGCGGAGGGCAGGAAGCAGTTGGCGTCGGAGCGCTCGCGCTGGGAGCAGTTCTCCGAGGCCATCGCGCGCGCACTGAACCCGCAAGGAGAGGAGAGCGAGACATGAGTCTATTCGGGCGGCGGCGCGACGAGGAGTTGGACGAGGAGATCGAGAGCCACCTGCGCATGGCGGCGCGCGACCGCGTCGAGCGCGGCGAGACGCCCGAGCAGGCCGAGTTGTCGGCGCGCAGGGAGTTCGGCAACGTGACGCTGGTCAAGGAGGTCACCCGCGGGATGCGGGGCCGCGTGTGGCTCAGGCAGTTCGGCCAGGACTTAAGGTACGGGCTGCGCGTGATGCGCCGCGCGCCGGGCTTCACGGCGCTCGCGACCCTCATGCTGGCTCTGGGCATCGGGTCGAGCACGGCGATCTTCAGCGTCATCAACGCGCTCATCCTGAACCCGCCCCGCATCGCCGACGCCGAGCGCGTGGCCGCCGTCTGGCGCACCGCCAAAGAGACGCGCACCGAGGGCTACGTCTCCTACCTCGGCTTGCAGGACTGGCGCGCGCAGACCCAGAGCTTCGAGGCGCTCGCGGGTTACAAGCTCAACGGCTTCACCATGCTCAACGAGGAGCAGGCCGAGCGCGTCGATGGCATGCGTGTCACCGCCAACTTCCTTTCGCTCCTCAAGGTCACGCCGGCCCGCGGCCGCGACTTTCAGGTCGAGGAGGAGCGGCGCGACGCGTGGCCCGTCGTTCTCGTCAGCCAACGCTTCTGGCGGAACCGTTTGGGCGGCGACGAGGCGGCGCTGGGGCGGCAGCTCACTCTCGACGGCAAGCCGCACACGATCATCGGCGTCCTGCCGCCCGACTTCGAGTTCCCGCTCGTGTCCGGGCAGACCGACCTGCTGACGACGGTCTCGGGCGAAGGCGGAAACCTCGCCGAGCGCGGCGCGCAGGTCATGAAGGTCGTGGGCCGCCTGCGCGAGGGCGTGACGTTCGAGCAGGCGCAGGCGGAGCTGACGGGCGTCGCCGCGAATCTGGAGCGGCAGTACCCGCAGAACTACCGGGACACCACGGCCTACCTTGTGCCGGTGGGCGAGCAGATCGTCGGGCTCGACGTGCGCCGGGCGCTCTGGGTGCTGCTGGGCGCGGTGATGTTTTTGCTGCTCATCACCTGCACGAACGTGACGAACCTTCTGCTGGTGCGTGCGAGCGTGAGGCAGAGGGAGCGGGCCCTGCGCGTCGCGCTGGGCGCGGGCGCGTGGCGCATCGCGCGCCAGTTGTTGACGGAGAGCCTGCTGCTCGCGCTCGTCTCGGGCGGCGCGGGGCTGCTGCTGGCGGTGTGGGGCCTGGGCGCCATCAAGCTCTACGGCGCGGAGCAGTTGCCGCGACTCGACGAGGTGCGGATAGACGTGCGTGTGCTCGCCTTCGCGACGGCGGTCTCGGTGTTGACGGCGCTGCTCTTCAGCCTGCTGCCGGTCTTCAAAGCCTCGCGCCCGGACATCAACGAGGTGCTGAAGGCGGGGGCGAAGACGGTCGCCGGCGGCGGCGGGATGCGGCTGTGGCGAGACGCGCTGGTCGTGGCCGAGGTCGCCCTGGGGCTCGTGCTGCTCATCGGCGCGGGGCTGATGATGCGCAGCTTCGACACGCTCGTCAACGTGCCGCCGGGCTTCGACCCGACGAACGTCTTGACCGGCCGCGTCAGCATGGCCCGAGACGCTTACGACAGTCACGAGGAGCGCGTGCTCTACGTCGAGCAGACGCTCGAAAGGCTGAGGGCTTTGCCCGGCGTCGAGAGCGCCGCGTTCGTCGCGCCGATGCCCTTCAGCGGCGGCAACGTGGGCGGCGACTTCCAGATCGAGGGCCGTCCCGCGCCCGAGCCGGGAAAGGAGCCTTCGGCCAACGTGCGCAGCGTCACGCCGGAATACTTCCAGGCGATCAGGATTCCTTTGCGCAAGGGCCGACACTTCACCGGGCAGGATAACCAGCGCGGGGGCGTCGGCGCCGCCATCGTCAACGAGACGTTCGCGGCGCGTTATTTCCCGAACGAAGACCCGGTCGGCAAGTACATCTCGAACATCGGCGCGAACCAGAACGAGGGCGACCCTAAGCGTTGGGAGATCGTGGGCGTCGTCGGCGACGTGCACCACAGCAGCCTGACCAAGGCCGCGACGCCCGAGCTTTACCTGCCTTACCAGCAGAACAGTTGGAACTGGGGCAACTTCTTCGTGCGCACGGCGGGCGACCCCACTTCATTAACCCAGAGCTTCGCCGCGGCCGTCCGCTCCGGCGACAAGACCGTGCCGGTGACGAACGTCCAGCCGCTCACGGAGGCCATCTCCGACACGGTGGCGCGGACGCGCTTCTACACGATGCTCTTCGCGCTGTTCGGCTTCATCGGGCTGGTGCTGACACTGACGGGCATCTACGGCGTCATCTCCTACACCGTCGCGCAGCAGACGCACGAGATCGGCGTCCGCATGGCTCTGGGCGCGAGCGGGCGCGACGTGCTGCGGCTCGTGCTGGGGCGCGGGATGGCGCTGGCGCTGGCGGGCGTCGTGCTCGGGCTCGGCTGCGCGCGCGGGCTGACGCGCCTGATGGCGGGGCTCCTCTTCGGCGTGAGCCCGGCCGACCCGGCCGTCTACGTCTTCGTCCCTCTGCTCTTCCTCCTGGTCGCGCTCGCCGCCTTCCTCGTGCCGGCGCTGCGCGCGACGAAGGTTGACCCGATGGTCGCGCTGAGGTACGAGTAAGGGCGCATTCAGACCTAACGTCGAACGAACCGGCAAAGAGTTGAAGGCGGGGCCCGGGCGGTGACGAACGCCCGGGCCCCGCGCGTGCAGCGTTCTGCCGTGCCGCCCGCGCGCGCGAAGAAAGTCCTTGACTAATAATTTGAGATGGCCTATTTTGCAGCCGCTCTTTTCTCTCAGTGCGGTTCGATGTGACTTGCCCTGTTGTTTCCGTTCCATCGGAGGTCGGCGCTTCCCAGACCGAACACACTCGCACCCCGTTAACCTCTCGCTGGTCGGTAGCCTCTAACGTCTTACTTCTTCATTGAACTCTCTGGCAGGCGGTAGCTGTCTCGTGAAGACGGCCCGGGCGGCGTGACTTGACCTGACTCAGGCGCGTCTCGGGCACCGACTCACGTTAACCCAGCGGCAACTCTTCTTCGCGGTTCCGAACGGCGGGGGGCGGGTCTCACCCGGCGTCACCGCCGGCAATCACAACGCTTTTGTCGAGCGTAAGGAGATGAAGCGTCATGGCAGAAATGATTATTCCGGGGACTTACATCTCGGTGCGCGCCGAGGGTCTGATCTCCGCCGGGAGGATCGCGACGGGCGTCGTCGGGGTCGTGGGCACGGCGCTGAGTGGCCCCATCGGCGAGCCGGTCACGCTCTCCGGCTTCGGCAACGCCCGCGAGCTGTTCGGGATGCCGGACGATTACGGGCAGCCCGACGACGGCGCGAACCCTCTGAGCCTCGTGCGGTCGCTGGCGCTGCTCTACAACAACGGCGCCTCCTCGATCATCGCCGTGCGCGTCGCCGGGAAGACGGCGGCCAGCGCGACCTACGCCGTCCGCGACAAGAACAGGGACGCGGTCGCCGTCCTGACGGCGAAGACGCCGGGGACATGGGCCAACGACATGCAGGTCTCGGTCGAGGCGGCCCCGGACGACTGCCGCGTCCGCGGCGAGACGCAGACCGAGACGTTCGCGCAACTGCGCTACGCCCCCGTCCGCGTGTCGGCCGAGAACCGCATCCGCGTCCTGCGCGGCGCGACCAAGCGCACAGACACCTTGCAGGTCGTCTACAAGCAGGTCGTGTCGGTGCCGGACGTGGCGCCGGTGGCGGGCACGAACCCGGCGCGCTACGTCCTGCCCGGCGTCACCGAGAACAGCCCCGTCGAGGAGGTGGCGGCCGTCAACCGCGTGCGCGTGCTCGACGCCTCGGGGAACGAAGTCCGCGCCTACGCCGACCCGAACGTCCTCTACGGCACGAACGCGCCGAAGAAGGGCGAGCTGCGCGTCAACAAGAAGACGGGCGAACTCGTCTTCGAGGCGTCGGAACTCCCGTCGCCCTCGCAGCGCGTCGAGGCCACGTTCGCCCAGGGGCACCCCGACCCGGCCGCCGGGGAGGTGCTCGTCACGACGTGGAGCGGCGACCTGAAGTTCGCCGCGGGCGAGGCGCCGAAGAAGCCGGACGACACGCTCGTCGCCTCCTACGTCGTAGACCGCGGCCGCTGCGTCCGCGTCAGCCTCTCGGAGGGCGCGGCGGTCGAGCGCTACACGGTAGCCGACGGCGCGATGCTGGCGAAGCTCGTCAACGAGTCTTCGTCGCTGGCGACGGCCGCGGCCGACGACGCGCACGGCGCGAACAGCCCGGCCGCGGGCGTGTCGGCCTACTTCGGGACGGGGAGCAACACGCCCGGCAACAACGGGGCCGACGCGGGGCGCGAGGAGTACGCCGCGGCGCTCGAACAGCTCTCGAACATGATCGTCAACATCGTCGTGCTCGCCGGGCAGGACGCGGGCAAGATGGGCGACGTGCTGCTCGGGCACCTCAACCAGACGGCCGAGACCGACCACGAGCGCATCGGGGTCATCGGCGCCGCGGGCTCGAAGGCGGCCGACTTCCTCGGCCACACGATGGCGGACGAGCGCGTCGTCCTCGTCGCGCCGGGCCTGCGCTACCCCGAAGGGTCGGCGCTGCCTCCGGCTTACGCGGCGGCGGCCGTCGCGGGCGCCATCTCTTCGCTGCCCGTGCAGGCGAGCCTGACGAACAAGACCGTCAACGTCCCCGGCCTCTCGGTCGCCTTCAACCGCGGCGAGCAGGAGCAGTTGATTCAGCGCAACGTCCTGACGCTCGTGGACAAGGAGGGCTTCCGCGTCGTCAAGGGCGTGACGACGGCCGGCGCGGGGACGCCGTTCTCAAGCATCCCGACGCGCCGCATCGTGGACTACGCCAAGTACGGCGTGCGCTCGGCCGCCAACTCTTACCTCGGCAAGCTGAACAACTCGCGCGTCCGCGGCGCGCTCAAGGCGACGCTCGACGCCTTCCTGACCCGCATGGTCGAGGACGAGGCGCTGACGGGCTACCAGCTCGAAGTGACCGCGACGCGCGCGCAGGAGATCGCCGGCGAGGTCAGCGTCGCGATGACGCTGCTGCCGACCTTCAGCATCGAGTACGTCCGCGTGACCATGATCCTCAAGTAGGTTTGAGGGAGGAGGCCGCTTATGCCTAACGATGTCTTTCGCGCAACCGACGCGGTGCTCGTGCTCGCCGTGGACGACAAGAACAACCCCGAAGGCGCCGCCGCCGACGGAATCGTCACCGACTACGGCCTGAGCAACGCCGTGGGCCGCCTGCGCGGCGTGACCATCCGCGTCACGAGCGACGTGCGGCCCTTCTACGAGATCGGCCGCCGCTACCCGACGCACCTGAGGGCCGGGGTCATCCAGACGACGGGGACGGTCGAGCGCGCCCACATCAACGGGGCGCTGCTCAGGCTGCTGCTCGGCGACGGGGCGACGAGCCCGCCGCCTTCGGGGAACTTCCCGCAGCCCTCTTTCAACATCATCAGCACGCTCGAAGACCCCTCGCGCCCCGAGGAGAACACGCAGGTCACGGTCTTCGGCGCGAAGTTCTCAAGCTGGACTTACAACGTCCCGGCCGACGACTTCGTCATGGAGGGCGTCACCTTCCAGGCGCTGCGCGTCGCCTTCGACGAGAAGTGAGGGCGCGCCCCGCCGCGCCCTCAAGACCCGAAGGCGCCCCGCAGTCTTAGCGCCCGAAGACCGCGGGGCGCGCGGTCGTCCCTTCACAAGGGCGTGCCGCTCGGCGGCCGCTCACTCGCCTTATGAACTCCAAACGCCAGGAATCCGCCAGGCCCGCGGTTCTCTCCGCGCAAGACCTCCTCGCGGGCGGCGACCTCGTCCACGAAGTCGCCGTCCCCGAGGCCGTGCTCCGCCCGCGCGCGGACGCCGAGACGGACGGCAGCGTGGCGGGCTTCGTCCGCCTCCGCCCCTTGAGCGTCGGCACGCTCGCGCTCATCTCGCGCGCCGCGCGCGAGGACGCGCGCCTCGTCCCGCTGCTGATGATTAAGGAGTCCGTCGTCGAGCCCGCGGTCTCGATTGAGCAGGCGCGGCAGATGCACGTCGGGCTGGTACAGTTCCTCATCGAGCAGATCAACGTCATCAGCGGGCTCGGGCCTGACGGCAGCTCCTACGAGGGCGCGCTGCAATCGCCCGTGGGACGGACGCACCTGCTGCTCGCCAAGCACTTCGGCTGGACGCCCGAGCAGGTGGCGCAGCTCACGCCCGCGCAGGTCATGGTCTACCTCGCGGGCATCGAGAAGCTCACGGCCTTCGACGCGGAGAGGGAGCGCGGCGAATGACGGAACGACTGTTCGGCACAGGGGCGCGCATCCTCGAACTCGGGCGGCGGCTGCTCGCTACGCCGACGCTGGCCGAGATGCCCGCGGCCTACGCGGCGCTCCTCCGCGACCCCGGCGAGTTGTTGGAAGAGACATGGGGCGCAGTCGCACACGGCGAGCCGGTTCGGGAAGAGCCCGCGGCCTCCAGAGCGGCGACGGCCGAACGCGTCTCGGGAGGGGCGCAGGTTTCGTCATCGAAGTCGGCCACCTTTGCGCCGAACGCGCTCCTCTTCCCTGACCGGCCGGCGGCCGTTTCGCCCGACCCGCAAACGCCCGCCGCCGGGCCGAAGGCCGTGCCGCTCCGCCTGACGGAGAATCGTCCGCCCGCGCGGACGCCCTCCACCTTCGCGCCCGCGACGAAAGATGAGAGCCGCGTCCCGTCTTCGTCGCGTCAGGGCACTGCGCCGGGAATGCTCCCGCTCGAACTCGTGCGCGACGAGCAGGCGATAAGGGAGGGCGTCGAGGCTCACAGTCCGGAACAGCTCGAAGGGGGGAAGGCGAGGAGGTTTGTCGAGTGGCCGGCCGCGCGTCCCGCCGCGGGCGCGGCCCTCGCGGCGCCGGGCAACGTGCGGCAGGAGTCGGAAGAGGGGTTGGAGGCCGACCCGGAGTTACAGGTGCTCAGGGGTCAACTCGGAGAGGACGAAGAGAAGCGGGAACGACTTCAAACGGGGCGGGGGCGGGGGAGCTTCCGTGAAGGCGACCGGGAAGAGCAACGCGCCGACACCTCCGCGGACTTCCCTGCCGCGCAGGAGCCGACGAGCTTCTCGCCGCTCACCTCTCTCTTGAATAAGAACGTCGCGCGGTCTGTGACGACCCCCGCCCCGCTCGTGCCGGAGGTCTTGAAAGACGGCGGCGGGTCGCTGTGGTCAGGGCCGGATGAAGAGAAGCGGGCGGTCGCGGAGAGGGCGGGCGGAGAGAAGAGAGACGGCGACGAGACGGGGCGGAGGGCGTCCGCGCCGACCGTGGACGAGGTGTTGGAGGAGTTGTACGAGCGCCTCAGACTTGAGTTCTCGCGCACCTACGGCACGACCGGGGGTTGAGGGAGATGGCGGTCACCATCGGGGGCATCGAGCTGGAGAAGCTGACGCTGGTCGAGGTCAGGGAGCGGGCGCGCCTCGCGCACTACTCCGTGCCGGGCTTCGCGGGCGACCTCGTCCAGACGTTCGGCCGCCCCTCGGTCGAGGTGCTTTTGAGCGGCATCTTCTTCGGCGAAGACGCGCTCGACAACCTGGGCAAGCTGCGCAAGCTCCAACAGGCGCGCGAGCCCGTCGACTTCTTCGCCGACGCCGTCGGCGAGGGCTACTTCACGCAGGTGCTCATCTCGCGCCTCGACCTGACGCAGCGCGCGGGCCGCCCCGAGGAGTTCGACTTCGTCTGCGAGGTGGTCGAGTACGTCGAGCCGCCCGAGCCGGCGCTGGCCGACACGGCGCTCGGGCTCGACGCCGGGCTCCTCGAAGAGGCCGGCGCCTTCATGGACGACGTGCAGAACGCCATCGCGGAGGTCTCGGCGCTGGCCGACCTCGTCGCCAACGTGCCGTCGTTCGGCGACCCGACCTCGAAGCTGGCGGAGATGCCCGTCGAGTACGCCGGCGAGGTCACGGACGTGGCGGGCAAGCTGACAGACCTGCGTAAGCTCATCTGAGCCGCTTCGCTTAACAGAGTATGGCCGAAGGATTCCTGAGCAAACTGCCGAGCACGTCCGGCGCCGAGCAGACGAGCGCCAGCGCCGAGTCCGGCGTGGGCGGCCTGCTCTCAAGCCTCGGCTCGCTCGCGCCCGACAACCCGAAGTCGCCGCTCTTCGCGGTCGCCTCCTCGCTCGGGCAGGTGAGCGCGAAGCTCAACTTCAACCCCGAGCCGCTTCAGAAGCTCTACCCGGACGCGCTCTACGTGATGAAGAACGCGCTGCCGGCCGACTCGCTCGCATACGTCGCCTCGATTGAGGACGCCTACAAGGCCGCGCAGGACTTCCTGAAGAACAGCGCGCTCGCGCGCGAGCTGAGGCCGGGCGCGTCGCTTCAGGACGTGGCGCTCGCCGCCATCAAAGACGCCCTGCGCCTCTTCGACGAGCGACAGCTTCAGCTCCAACAGAACCTCATCGACGCCGACGCGCTCAAGGAGTTCACGGACGCGCTCGCCGCCTTCGCGCGCTTCCGCGACGACTTCCCCGCGCACGCCGCGGAGTTCCTCCCCTTCATCACCCGAAACCTCTTCGGCCTCTCGCCCGACATCCTGAAAGACCCTCTGGCGTACCTGGCCGACACGCTCAAGGTGCTCGACCCGCTCGACCCGGGCGCGGTCGAGAAGGCGCTCGGCGCGGCGCAGAAGACGGTCAACGATTCGTTCCGCGACCTTGCCGCGCTCGTCACCTCGTTCGACGCCGCCGACCCGGCCGCTTACGTCGCACTCGAAGTGCGACTGAACGCGCTCGACGCGGGCGTCCGCGCCCTGCGCGCGGCCGTCCTGCCCGTCTATCAGGCTTTGCAGACGGCCGTCGGCGCGAAGGCGTGGGACGACATCTTCCCCGAGATGCGCCGGCTGCTCGAAGCCGTCACGTTCCGGCCGCCGCCGACCGTGGACGACGCCGTCCACGCCCTCGCCACGCTCTTCGAGCGGATGCTGGCCGGGCTGCAAACGGTCGCCGCCCCCGACGACATCGTCGCGCGCGCCGAGGCGATGTGCAAAGAGTTCTACGACCTCTTCGCCTCCTCCGCGGTCGGGCAGGTGCGCCGCCTCCTGCGCGAGTTCCTCGAAAAGATTCAGCACGCGCTCGCCTCCGTCCCGACCGAGGGCGTGCAGAAGGCCGTCGAGGGGATGCTCGCGCGCGTCAAGGAGGAGATCGACAAGCTCGGCATCGGCGACATCGCCGAGACCATCGAGAAGGGCTTTCAGGAGGCCGAGACCTTCATCACCGGGCACATCGACCAGACGCTCAAGGAGGACGTGCGCAAGGCGGTCGCGGGACTGCTCGACGGCCTCAAGAACCTCCCGCTCAACACGCTCTTCAGCAACATCGACACCGCCGTCAAGACCGTGCAGACCTCCCTGAACGAGTTGGAGGGGTCGCTCGACGCGGGCGTGAACGAGGTGAAGGAGGTGCTGGCGAAGCTCGAAGAGCTGAGCTTCGCGCCGGTGAGCGACGCCGTCATCGGCGAGATCGACGACCTCAAGAAGCGCCTCAAGGCGATGAAGCCGAACACGCTCTCCGACCCCGAGAAGCTCGCCATCAAGGCGGCGCTCGCCTTCCTCGAAGGCTTCAACCTCGAAGACATCATCGAGCAGAAGGCGAAGGAGGGCTTCGACAGGGCGCGCGACTCGGTCAAGCCGCTGCTCGACGACCTCGAAGCCGTGCTCAAGCGCCTGCGCGAGCAGTTGGAGGCTTACAACCCGACGCGCTTCGTCAAAGCCCTGACCGACCTGCTCGACGAGGCGCAGCAGCTCGCCGACAAGCTCGACGCGAAGGTGCTGCTCAAGCCGCTCTACGAGCAGGTCGAGGGCTTCTTCAAAAAGCTTGAGGCGCTCTCGCCCGGCTCGCTCCTCGACCCGCTGGCCGCGCCCTACCAGGAGGTCGTCTCGGCCGTCAACCAGCTTCAGCCCGAGCGGCTCATCGCGCCCCTGAACGCGCTCTACGCCGAGGTGGACAAGCTCATCGACGCGGTGGACATCACGCCCGTGATGGAGGAGCTCGACCGCCGCCAGAAGGAGCTGTTCAAGAACGCGAGCGCCGCGCTCGTCGCCGCGCTCGACAAGATCAAGCTGCCCGCGCCCTTCGACGAGTTCTTCGACGAGGTGCGCCCCGTCCTCGCGTCGATGACCGAGGCCATCTTCGGCGACCCGGCGACGGAGCTTGAGCGCGCGGGCCGCGAGCTGCCGCAGAAGGTCAGCATCACCGGCGTCTTCAAGCCGCTCGACAAGGTCTTCGACGAGCTGTTGAAGATGGTCGGGGGCGTGCCCGCCGACGACCTCCTCACGGCCTTCGAGACGATCCGCAAGACGGTCGGCGTCGGCCTCTCGGCGCTCGACCCGCGGAGCCTGTTGGGCGTGTTCCGGCAGGGGCAGCGCCGCCTCGAAGAGCTTTCGCCGCGCCTCCTCTTCGCGCTGCCGCTCAGCCTGCCCGCGCTGCGCGTCTCGTTCGGGGCGCGCGTCGCCACCGCTCCTCCGGGGCGCAAGGCGGACGTGACCGCCGCCCTGCTCCACTTCGACGCCGTCATCACGCTGACCAGTCCCGCCGGGACGGGGAGCCTCTTCGCGGAGCTGGCGACGGCGCACCAGAACCTCTCGGACGCGGTGCGCGCGCGCGTCAACTCGCTCGACCCGGCGGGCGCCGAGGCCGCCTACGGCAAGCTGCGCGACGCCGTCACGCGCGTCCTGCCCGACTTCCTACAGCAGCCCCGCCCGCTGACGCACGAAGACGTGCTGGCCGGGCTCGAAACGCTGCGCCCTTCGCGCAAGGCCGGCGAGCTGCAACGCGTCTTCGAACGCTTCCTACAGCAGCTCCGGCCATTGCAGGAGGCGGTCGAGCAGGCCGGGCGGAAGTTCTTCGGCGCCATCCGCGACACGCTCGACCTCATCAACCCGCTCGCGCTCAAGGGCGAGGTGGCCGAAATCTACCAGACCATCCACGAGAAGATTCGCGTCCTCGACCCCGAACGCCTCGCCGCCGCGCTGCGCTCAAGCATCTTCGAGCCGGTCGAGAACGCGCTCAAGGCTCTCGACCCGGCCACGCTCAAGGCTCGGCTCAATCAGGCTTACCAGAAAGTTTTGAAGGCAATCACCGACAACATCCGGCCGATACTCGACGACATCGCCAGGGCGCTCGACGAACAGCTCGGCCTGATCCGCGACGAGGTGAAGAAGATTCTCGGCGACATCAAGCAGACCGTCGAGCAGGCGAAGGCCATCTTCGACGGGATGGTGAAGCAGGTCGAAGACCTCGTCTTCGTCGAGCTCATCGACCGCCTCAAGCGCGTGCTCGACAACCTCGGCGTGAGCTTCGAGAAGGAGCTGGGGCGCGTGCGCAAAGCCTTCGACCAGATGCTCGCCGCGCTCCCGCTCGACATCGGCCCGAAGAAGGCGTCCGCCTCGCTCGCCGCCTGACGCAAGTGAAGAGACAGAAGTGAAGAGATGACAGCCGCGCCCGCCCAACTTTCGCACGCAGCCGCCGAGCGCCTCGAAGCGTTCCTCGCCGACGAGCGCCGCCAGCGGCGCGTGCGCGAAGAGGACGGCCGCCCCACGGAAGTCTCGGAGGAGGGCGGCGGCCTCTTCCGTTATGCATACGACGCCGCGGGCGAGCTGGTGGAGATCGAGGAGACGGACGGCCGCCACGCCTCCTTCGCATACGACGACGAGGGGCGACTGTCGGTCGTGCGCGACGAATCGGGGACGACGCGCTACCGCTACGGCGCGTGCGGGAGGCTCGCGGAGGTGGAAGACGACGAGACGCTGTTGCGCTTCGAGCACGACGAGGCGGGGCGGCTCGTCCGCGCGCTGCGCGGCTCGGCCGGCGCGGTCGTCTACGGGTACGACGACGAGGGACGTGTGACGCGCGCGCGCACGGCCGCCTGCTCGACCGAGCACGTCTTCGACGGCGCGGGCCGCGTCGCCGAGATTCGACAGACGCTCGGCGGCGTGCGCCTCTCGCTCTCACTCTCTTACGACGAGGCCGGGCGCCTCTCGGCCGTCCGCCTGCCGGGGAGCGTCGAGCCGGTCGTCTACGAGTGGGACGAGCGCGGGCGACCTTCGGCCGTGCGCCTCGGCGCGCGCGGCTTCGCAAGCTTCGAGTACGACGAAGAGGCCCGCTCCGCGACGACGCGCTTCGCGAGCGGCGTGGTCGAGCGTTCGTTCCACGACGCGGTCGGCGGCCGGACGCTCAGGCGCGAGGTCTCGCGCGGCGGCGAAGTGCTCGCGCGGCGCGAGAACGAATACTACCCGGAAGGAAGGCTCCGCTCGGACGGCTCGCGCGGCTACGAGTACGACGCGCTCGGGCGGCTCGCGCGCGCGACGTGCGCGGACGGCAATGAGTGGGCCTACGAGTACGACGCCTGCGACAACCTGCTCGCGACGAATGAGAGTGCGTGCGAGTTGAGCTACGACCGGCGCGGGCGGGTCGTGAGCAAGTTCGTCGGCGGGTCGGAGCACGTCTACCGCTACGACGACGCGGGGCAGTTGACGGAAGTGCTGCGCGACGGCGAGACGGCCGCGCGCTTCACTTACGACCACAAGGGGCGGCTGGCTTTGTCGGAGGCCGGCGGCGCGGCCGAGAGGTATCTCTACGGCCCCGGCGACGAGCTGCTCGCCGTGACGGACGGGGCGGGGCGTGCGCTGCGCGTCCACGTGCGCACGCCCTTCGGGTGCGTGGGCGAGGTGCGCGGCCCCGTAGAGTCGGGCGAGGCGTTCGCCGTCCACACCGACGAGCGCGGCTCCTGCTTCCTGCTGACTGATGAGGGCGGCAGGGTCGGGGCGCGTCCAAAGCTCGACCCGTTCGGCGCGCCGCTCTCCGACGAACAGACAGAGGTGCCGCACACGTTCGGCGGTCGCCACTTCTTCCCCTCGGTCGGGCTCTACCACTTCGGCGCGCGCTGGTACGACCCGGCGGCGGCGCGCTTCCTGACGCCGGACAGTTACACGGCGCGGCCCGACGACGTGCGGCTCGTCAACCCCCTGGCCGACGCGTCCGCGCAGCGGGGCCGGCGCGAGGCGATGCTGCCGGGCTGGCTCACGCGGCCGCGGCTGCGCAACCGCTACGCGTACTGCGGCAACGACCCCGTCAACTGCGTCGACCCGAACGGGCACTGGTCGTTCGGCTACGTGCTGCTCTCCATACTCGGCGCCATCTGGACGCTGCCCAACACGGTCTTCGGGCTGCTCGTCGAGATCACGTGCCTCGTCGGCGAAGTGCTGCGGTGGTTCGTCTGGGTCTTCTCGGCGGGCAACGTCAGTTGGAAGACGCCGGGCTTCGACGTGGCCTCTTCGAGCCGGCTCAACGCCTGGGCACTCGTCTTCGAGGGCGGCTGGCTCGGCTCGTTCAGCACGCTGCTCGGCATCACCTTCGGCAACGTCTTCTTCGTCTACAAGGACTGGCGCACGCACCCCAACATCGTCGCGCTGCCCGACCCCGTCGCGCCGCCCGTCTACAACGGGGCGGTCACGATCCCGCGCGAGCAGGCGCTCTACGAACACGAGCTGCGCCACACGAACCAGTACCAGTGGCTCGGCCCCTACTTCCACCTCGGGCTCCCGCTCTGGGGCGTCTACGAGTGGGAGGTGATTCTGCACGGCTACAAGGACGCGTGGCAGGAGGCGGACGCGCGCGCGCACTCCTGGGAGTACTGAGACGATGGCGGCGCTCAACCCGACATTCTCGATCTCAATCGGCTCGGCGCGCTCGACGACGGCGAAGCCCGCGGGGATGCCGCGCCGCCTGACGGTCGAGCGCGACATGGGCGTGCCCGCAGACTCCTGCGAGCTGCTGCTGGCCCAGGCCGTCGAGGCGAAGCCGGGCGACGAGGTGACGGTCGAGCTGGGCGTGGGCGACGAGCTGAAGCGTGTCTTCACGGGCGAGGCCGTCGAGCTGCGGCCGACGCTCGAAGGGTTCCGGCTGCGCGCGCTCGGGAAGATGAACGCGCTGCTGAAGCTGCGCGCCTCGGCCACCTACGAGGGCGAGTCGGCCGGCCGCATCGTCCGCGACCTCATCGACCGCGCGGGGCTGTCGGCCGGGACGGTGAGCGACGGGCCGACGCTGCCCTACTTCTACGTTGACCAGCGCGCGGGCGCGTACCGCTTCGCGCGCGACCTCGCCGACCGGCTCGGCTACGAGCTGTACACAGACCGCGAGGGCAAGGTGATGTTCCAGGCGCTCGGCGCCGCGGCAAAGCTCGACTCGGGCGTGGGCGGGCTCGGGGCGGCGGCCGCGGGCGGCGGGGCGCTGGCGGCGGCTGGCGGCGCGCTTGGGGGGGGCGCGCCCGGCTACCGCTACGGCAAGGAGCTTCTGTCGGGGGGGGCGCGGCGCTCCGCGCCGGCCT
>JADMIO010647495.1_pt1 | contig 23992 bp, 14 predicted proteins | sample 8958161 | NCBI WGS metagenome assembly JADMIO01 (sample SAMN16585339, study PRJNA669376) | soil metagenome | isolation source: Crop rotation soil | place: USA: Cullars Rotation, Alabama | collected 2011
TGTCATTTTGCTTCAAAATAAGTTTACCCTATAATATTGATCAATTAGTTATTTGGGATTCCTGTAGAAATCTATTTAGCTTTCAGATTGTCAAACAAAGACTGGCTCTCCCCTGGGTGACCTTCCACTGTCTCTGCGCCCGTCAGTATCTTGCTGTATCATGCAAAATTGTAATTATACTGACGATATAATTGTTGCGCAGATTTGCGACTGCCATTAAGAGTCTTTCGTCACTGAATCCACTGGTTTTGTTTAGTGGAGATGCTCTCAACCCTTCTATTAGTAAGTTTTTAGTTGTTTCTTACAAAAAAAATTTATTGTTATAAACATACCTGTATTTTCTGCTAGAGGCTTAATGTCACTGTAATATTTTACAATAATTGATTGTCAGAGACTACTAAAGTCTAGTTATTGGAAATTCTCCTAAATGTGATCAAATAAATTTTCTATGAGATGATGTCTAGATTATAAATTTAATCTATGAATCATTAATTTATGTTATCATAATATTATGAAAGATGGCATTACTTGAAAATTCTTATATCTTTCACTATTACAAGGTAAAACTGAAAATTACATTGACTACTGTGCTTTTAATTGCAGTGAGCACATTTACAAAGGGAAAGCAAATGGTTCCAGTGTTGAATGGTATCAAGGTTGCCTGTGCAGTATGCGGAAATCATGACTTTGGTAATAATCTCATTCTGCTTGGAAATTTGCAATTAATTAACCAGTCTAATGTAAAATCTAGCTTTAACATCCATTTGATCATCTAATGATAATGCTAGGGACTCCTAGTCGAAGAATATTAAGGTAAAAAATATTAAGAACATTACAGTAAATATGTAACAAATAATAGTAGTAACATTTCCAGCAAAACTTACATGCAGATGATATGCCTGCTAATGATAACAAATTTATACGTATGTGGTAAGCCTTATTTCGTGATTATTTTTTATTCATTTAGTTTCACACGTGACTTCCACACATGTTGACACGGTTTCCTTTCTTAGTTTTTTAATTTTTAATTTTATTGATAGCCATAATAATCACCTGTCTATCCATTGCCATTGAAGATAGCCATAGTAATTAGTACTTCTAGTTAAAGTAATATTTTTATTACTACTAATAAAAATAAATTAATAAAATTACATATTGCAGATCATGGTGTTGACAACCTGGTGCAACTCTGTCAGGAAATGGAGTTTCCATGGTTGCTAAGCAACGTGTATGACGTCCTAACTGGTAATCCATTGGCTGATGCACAAGTCTCACATATAATTGAGTGGCAGGGAAAAAAGGTTTGTTAGTTGTGTTGTGATCAATTGATCAGTTAATCTGATTTATTTTATCGGCTGATTGGCCGAGTCGGTAGCACTCTAGCTTGTTTGTGGATGAAGTAGGAGATTGAGGGTTTAGTTTCCAGCCAAATGTGCCTCTGACAGCATCCTTTGATGTGGAAACAGACTTTAAAGTCTAATGCATAATTTCTTTAAATTTTTCTCATAAAGAGAATTATAAGTTCAGTGCAGTATGCAAGTTGTGTACAATTACTTTCAGTCACATTGCATAAAGACTTGATCAAAGATATTTTTTCATCGATTTGCAAAATAAGGGAAGTAGAAATTAAATTACGAATAGAATTCGATTAGAAAATCAGTACTAATATTTCATTGTTAGTAGAATAAAAACTTAATAGAGATACTATCCAATATCTTGAGGATTTTGAATGCCATAAAATGATTGATTGATTGTTTGATTGATTGATTGATTGATGCAGATTGGATTAGTGGGACTAGTGGAGAGTGATTGGATGGAGACTCTATCTACTATCGACCCTGAAGATGTGGAATATATTGATTATGTGGAAGAAGGGAATAAACTCTGCAAACAACTCAGAGAGCAGGTTTTTGGAATTTGTTTGGATTTACTGATTGTTAGGCATTTATTGTGGTGTTTTTGTTGCCTGACCCGAATGCCAGATGTGGTTCTAACATTCTTTATCTTTTCTTTATAAGTGGTACTGGGCTCACCCCCAGGCATTAGGCAGCTCTGTTGTCTCTCAGGGTTCTTACCTTAAGTCTGAGTATATAATGTTGAACCCGCAGCAACCCCTCCTAACATAACATAAGCCACCATCCACGTGTTGAAATCTCATGGTGGATGGCCCTCCCAGAAAGGGAGATAGGCTCCTGCTGCATTAGCAGGAAAAATGCGATGCAAATAGTAATCCAGGAATCGCTGGATTAGCACTCACACCCCATGCAGTCTGTGGGGACATATATTCGGGTCATATTGAGTAAATAATCAGGCTTGTTGTGACTTACGCCACTTCTTTAGATTTTGATTTGTACGTTAGTTCAAAATATTGTAAAAAATTACCAAAAGTTGTAAATTATTTTATGTGCAGTTTTTGTTATTCTTTACTAGTTCTTCTTTAAACTGGATATCTGAATATATTTTTTCTGCTAAGCTACTTGACCTTTTATTTTAGCATTTTTCATTTTAGCTCCACTGTTGCATTTTGCATAGAATAGTGCTTTAAAATACTCTTAGTAATTGATTGATTGATTTTTATTGTTTAATAAATTGATTTTTTGTTGCATTTGCGATGAGTAGGGAGCAGACTTTATTATAGCCCTGACGCATATGAGATGGCCTAATGATATACGTCTTGCAGAGAACGTTCAGGATATTGACCTTTTACTGGGAGGTCACGATCATGATTTTATTATTAAACAGGTCTGTCGGTATTGCATTCCATGTTATATTATAGTTTATGAAACCTGTGCTAAGTTATGCCTGTCAAAGCCAATAAATTTTTGGTTAATATATCTAAAGTGGGATCTAATGGTGAGTGGTAAAATCTGTTAACTTTAATAGTGTAATGTAGCATGATTCAGACTGACTTTTTATGTTCTGGTGCCGGATGTATCGGTTGGATGGCCGGGTTGGTAGCACACTTGCCTGATAAGCAGGAGGCCACGGGTTTGAATCCCAGCCGGATCGCCTCTGACAGTACCCTTTTGTACTGAAACAGACGTTAAAGTTAGCTTTACGGCTTTTGTATATGATAAAAAATGGACTACTCGTGAAATTCTAGCATCGTATAATATTAAAAAATGAACTGACTTATTGAATTCTAGCATCGTATAAAATCTGTTTTCTTTTATTTGATTGTGAAATATTAATATCATTCTGAGAAATGATTTTTGAATGAAATTGTCCTACTGCTTATTAGAATCATTGTGTTATAAATTATTTGCTGTGACTCTTGTTTGTTGAATATTTTGTAATTAGATAAGTCTTAAATAAGCATCTGATGCTTCCTGACTCAAACCTGTTTTATTTCTGTATGTTGTTAGAACTGGTGAAAATAAGGTGCAATTTCATCCTAAAACCTGAATATTTTATATTCTATTTGAGATGTCCCTGGCGTTGCCTACAGGTGAGGTGCGGACTTTGAGACCACATTGCGCTTTATTTTATGAAATTATGTTAGAACTTTAAGTATTGTATCTCTTCATATAGAGTTAAATATTGTTGAGACTAGGGAAGCTATTAGATAGCCTAAGATAGGCCTATTGGAAAACGTTGATGTGGTAGTGAATAGATTCTTTCCAGTTAAGATAAACTTAGATACTTTTGTCATCGTCCTGACGTCACTTTTGGGTGGCGAAATGGACATTGATCTTCATTGTGTGGTATTATATATATTGTAATATTGTATCACTTCATATATTATTGTATATTGTTGAGACTGGTGGCAACAAGTTAGAAATAACTGTCTTAACTAGTATAATTAAGTTAAGTTAAACCAATTATATATTTTTGGAATTTTGCTTTGATTGTGGAAACTGCTATAAAATACTTACGATGGATTCATTAGTTGATTGATTGTTGATATCATAGGTCAATGGTAAGTACATTATCAAGAGCGGAACAGATTTTCGTAACTTTGCCTTGGTAACTCTGACTTTTTCTGCTGAGGTGGGTTCAAAGGTGGAGATCAAGGTTGAGGAGCGTTCAGTTACCAGAGAGTTTGAGGAGGACCAGGGCATGAAGAAATTAGTCGAAGAATATGTCGGTTAGTATAAGTGTGATACATTGAACAATGCCTCCAGCTTAATTATCGGTAGGTTTACCTGGCTCACTAGTCGCTGATGTGCCTTTGGGCATTGAAACCAAATTCGAACCTGGCTTTAGCCTTTAATGGAAGTGTGCTATTTGGAACGTCTCTGACATCATTCACTATAAATGTTGGATTATTGACTAATTTATTGCTGGTTAGTATAACTGCAAAAGTACTTGTAAAAGAAGGCTGCATTTTTTCATAAACTAAATAGTATTGATAATACAAATATTAAAATATTCCTGGGCTTGGATTTGAAGCCTACAATGCCTAATTAAACCGGTAGCTTAAAATTTTGTGTTTTCCATACACATGTTTGTTGTTTCACAGAACTGTTTTACTTTTAGTTAAACATGGACACTGATATTTGTGTTTTTTGTATGCATGGTGATTGATGTTGCACTTATATGTACGTTTTTATCGGCTTGCATTACTCAGCCTTTCCTGCCTATTGGTAAACAAAAGATTGATATATAACTGAAAGGATAGCTTCTCTAAAACAGTGGTATAACCGTAGTTTAGTGTTTTGTTATTATTGTAACTAAAATATGTCATAAGCTGCTGTTCATAATTATTAAATATTAATTATATCTGTAGTTGAAGCAGAGTTTTGACATATTATTTGTTATCTATCACTTTTGTATTTATTCAGTTTTTTATTTGGCATTTTTGTTTGCAGAGGTAATTGGATCAGAGATGGAGAAAGTGATTGGTAACATTTACACAGATCTAGACGGAAGATTTGCTAGCATTCGTCATCACGAGACAAATCTGGGTTTGTATTACATTCTAATAAGAATACTTAATTCGAATAGAGTTGTTAATAATGTCTTTAGGTGGAGAAACTAACTTTAAAGCTATGGATTTTTTTTAGTTCTTTTAATGCTTAGGCTGTAGAATGCATGCATATAGAGCCAAATTATTATATCAGTTCTGCTGTTGACTTTTATTGCTATAAACACTGTAACACTGTATATACAGTATAATTATGATTGCCAAGCTCTGTCTGAGTCTTGTGTTTAAGTGATTAGCATGTTCTGATCATCTTGCAGAGGTGCTTGGGTCAAAGTTAAGTCTCAGATTCAATGTTTGTAACATAGAACTCAATTTTAAAGTACTGATAAAATAAGTGTTTTGATAAGATATATAGATACAATTAGCAAAATACGCAGAGTAGGATAAATTTATTTCAGTTAATCAATTGATTGATTGATTGATTCAAATATGTAAGAAAAATGTATATACTGTATTTGTAGAAAATATTTTCTATAAATTTTTTTTCTGTTTCATTCAGGTAACTTTATGACAGATATAATGATGGCAGCCACTGGTTGTGATGTAGCTATACTCAATTCTGGATCTCTAAGATCAGATGCTATACATAAGGAGGGAAGCTTCAAGATGAAGGATCTTATGGCTATTCTACCCATGCCTACCGCACTTCTTGTACTCCAGATAACTGGTAGGTGAGAATTGATGGTGAAGTGGTAACACATTGGCCTCTAAAGTCAATGGGCACTAATTCTATACTCAGTTGCATCTATTACATATCTTGTTTATTATTTTGCACAGTTAAATTTCAGTTCTTTTTTGATAGTGTCTAGCGAAGCTCTTGCTCTTTATGCTGCCTATCCTTTATTTCTGTTGTGCCATAATTATTTGTGTTGCATTTGTGTATTGTTCTTTGCTTGCTGTATTCAAATAAGGGATGACGATACTTAATTACTTACTTTCAAATAAGAAAATCTCTCACATTATTGTGATTTGCTTGCTACTGTAGTACAATAAAATTTTCGGTTATATTGTATTGTATTAAATTTTATTGTATTGTATTTTACTGTACTGTATAGTATCATAGGTGAACTGCTGATTGCGCACTACAGAATGCAGTGTCTAAATACCCAGCATTATAAGGACATTTTGCTTAAATAGCCGAGAATAATACAATACAAATATCGTTTGTATTTGTATTGTATTATATTGTATTTTACTGTATTGTATTGCAGGTGAACAGCTGATCGCAGCACTACAGAATTCTGTATCTAAATACCCCGCCCTTGAGGGACGTTTTGCTCAGGTGGCAGGGGTATCATTTGTATTTGATCCTAAGCTGCCAGGAGGTGAAAGAATTATTATGGATAGCGTGAAGGTGGAGGGAGTGCCTATTGATTTACAGAAGGTATCAGTCAATCAATGTAAATCAATACACGAAAATGTAACATCCGTTTCATCATCTATCAAACTCGGCCAGTAGCAGTTATGCTACTGGCTGTATCAGTGTGCGAAGCGGTCAGTTTTTAAAGAGGGGGTCTGTCGGTCAGTCCACCTCAGATGGTCATTCCGAAAACGCAGGCGGGGGGGGGGGGGGGGTGGTCACAGAAGAAATTTGCAGCAAGCTTATTGCTCAGTTTCCCTCTTCTCCCTGTCTATCTCTAAATACAAGTACCTTGTGCTGGAATTGACAAAGAACGCCTAATAAGTTAAACGATCAGTATATCGACAAAACTGATTTAAAAACTCATTTTTTTAGACTGTCAATAAGAGCAGTTTTATTCAAATCAATTTATACATGATGCCCTTTTTTCTCAACTTCGACCCCCCTGACCCCCCAGCTATTTTTCTGAAAGATGGGGTTAAAAGCGACCCCCGCGGGGTCGTCTTTACCGTTATCAAAAAGAGAGTTGGGTTTTTGAAAGAGGGAGTCTGACCCCCACAATCCCTCCCAGTGATTCGCACCCTGGGCTGTATGGTTAAAGTGTCCAACTGCAGATCACTGGGTGTGCAGTTCAAAACCAGGGCTCACCCGTCACTGATATCCTTTCGAGAGATGAAACTGATGTTAAACTTGGCTTTAGCCTTTAAAATGGACAATGGTGTAGGCCTCTGGTTACATTTTTTGATAATATTTTGTGTTTCAGTATTAAATACAAAACACTCTCTGGGCTGATTAGCCTAGCTTCGCAGGTTGAATAGGTTAGTCGATGGCACACTTCCTTTGTAACAGGAAATCGTTGATTCTGTAGCCGTGGGTTTAGTACCCAGCCAGGTACTAATCCAACTGACAGTATCTATTCTATGACACGTTGTGTAACATGATATGTCATATCATGTTACTTATATTATCTTTATGAAAAGCTTTTACTTAAGTTCACTTGTTAGTTGGTTTCTGCGTCCTTTCGGAGGAAATTTTGTAACCTCTGTTCGATCCACTTCTACTTCGATCGGCTCCAAACTTGGCACACACACACGTATTCCCGATGACCATGCAATATTTTTATGTCACCGATCTAATGGTGCCGAAGGCACCATCAGCGATAGGCAAGACATATTGTAATTTGCAACCTCGTTTTGACCCACTTCCATACGTCCGATCCACTTCAAATTTTACACACATTCTAAAACGCCTATTTTAGTTTTAAGTAGGATGCCTTTTAATATTAACACCTTTTGAAAGCCTTATAATTCCTATATCTTGTCACTAAAAGCAATAAAATATTTTATAGTAAAAACAAATTTCTAAAAAATGGGTTTTCCTAAAATGCACTAAAAAAGTAAAAAATAAATTTTTGATCAATCTATGTGACAGTCTTGTGAGAATTATCTTTAATGAATGATTAAATTTAATACTTGGGGCCAGAATATTCAGTATTCCAATTTACACATTTGAACATTTCTGTCACTGCCCCAGCCTTTCAATTTAGTCATTGAAGATAATGCTCGTAAGGCTGTCATATAGATCGACTAAAAAGTTATATTTTAATTTTTAGTGCAATTTAGTAAAACCATTTTTTTAAAGACTTGTTTTTACAATAAATTGTAATTTGAGCATTTGTAACATGTCATAGTTACTATAGTTTACTGTATACTATATATAGTAGTGTACAGTAAATTTAGAAATCAATAATTTTCAGTACATCTAAAAAGCTACTAATATTGTATTATTGTAGAGAGCCTTGGCTCTTTTATGGTCACCGCTTTCTTTTTTTATATATTTGTTTATCAGTCAATTTCATATATTCCCATTGTTTGTACTTTACATGGAGATAAACAACTAAAGGAAGGTAAATATACTATGTGTATATTGTGTTATATTTATAGACTTACAAGGTGTGCGTTACAGCCTATATGGCAGAAGGAAGAGATGGCTATGATATATTTCAAAAGTGCCCTGTTCTGGTAAGAAAATTTAAAGAAATTGATTCAAAGATAAATGATTTTGGTGTTTCATTTTAATGTATTTTGACGAGATTTGTAATTTGATTATTTAATTGCCTGTTTAATTATCAGTAGTGGGATTGCAGTATTGGGATATTATTAGTGGAATCATCGAGCAGTTGATTGTTCAAATGATTAATTAGTTGATTAATTGATCGATTAATTAAGTGATTGATTGATTGTATTAATTGATTGCTTTATTGGTTGATTGATTGATTTATTGATTGATTGAATGATTGATTGATTGATTAGATTAATGAAGAGGATGGACCTCAATTGAACACAATAGTAAAGAATCACTTCACTTCAGTTAACTTTGCTTCAGGAGACGATGCTCCAAAGTATCAGCATTGGCAGAGTATCATCTCAAGTGCTAAGTATGATTCTGTATTTACTATACAATTTATTGCTGTATGTGTCTTGAGTTAGCGTGCAAGGCTACTCATAGTGAACGTGATAGAAGATTTTGCTATCTTCTTTATGTTTGGTGAATGCTATCAAATTCTATGTACCAAACTTAGTTATATTATTATTTAATATCGCAAAATCAGTGGCATTAATTTTGTCTCACAAGCAGTAAAGTATATAGTTATAGGCCTATGTAGTTGCTATTTATTAAAATATTCTAGAATTTACTTTAAGTATTTACTTTCTTAAGTTACTTTGATTTTTTATTGAATGATTCCATAATTTATGGTTTATTTAGCCTGCTGGTTTATTTATCCTAGCTGGTTTATTTAACCAGCTGATTTATTTGTCCTAGCTGATTAATTTAGCCACCTGGTTTATTTATCCAGCTGGTTTATTTATTCAGCTGGTTTATTTAGCCAGCTTGTTTATTTATTCAGCTGGTTTATTTAGCCAGCTGGTTTATTTAGCCAGCTGGTAGGCTATATTTTTTATCAAGGTCTGCAATCCTTATCAAAATAAGATGCTCAATCTTATCAATAATCTATTGATAAGATGACAGAATTTAGAAAAAAGGGTATGACACCCTCTTTCAATTACCATTCAGTTAAGCTTTTACTTATTGCACATGGCTTTTTCTCTCAACTTTTCAGTTTATTATTATCCTTCAAACGCTTTGGCCATAACTCTTCTACTTCTCTTAGAAGATTTGCTAGGGCACATATCATAGGTTTAACGACTACCTGTATTGTATAGTACTGTACTGTATGATGCTGTACAATACCATGTTGTACAGTATTTTGTTGTACCTTACTGTCCTGTACCATATTGTACTATACTGTGGAATAATGTACTATACTGCACCTCCTTGTCTTGGGCTGCATTTTGTTATCTTGTATCATATTGTATTGTATTGTACAACAGACGCAAGGCCCTGTTGGCCACAATGACAAATGAGCAGGCTGGCACTACTGAAAGGATGTCTGCTGCACTAGAAATGTTGAGATCTGGTCCCCCTAAAGCCGCTCCCACCCCGTTTGGTCTCGATAAAGCCGCCGCCTTCCCTCTTTCCGCCCAATCACCCAGCCGATGGCAGACTGCCAAGGCTTCTATCACCGAGAAGAAGCGAGCCATGATACATGCTGTGGAGAGATTGCAGGCTAAAGCTGCACTCAGTCCAAGGGTTGAGGGTCGTATTAAGACTGTTGAAGAATAAAGTGCAGAGTAGTGATGTCCCTGTCCCTGTCATTGCATTCAGGTAAGAAAATGTACCTTAAAACCGGGCAAGGTTGCACTCAGTCCAAAATTCAGAGGTTAAGATCGTATTAAAACTTTCAAAATTTCGAGTGAGTGTTGATTGTTGTCATTGTCTCTAATATTTATATCAGAGTTAAAAAATAGACGTTAAATCCTTGTTGCATTGTATTAATTCATTATAGTTATGCAAGTGATATTGGTAAAGTGAAATTCGGTAGAGAATTTTGTTAGATGAAAAAGTTAAGCGAATATTTGCTGAATTTTGAGAATTGATATAAATTGGTGTAAATCACCTAAAGCTAATCATGACATTTGAATCATCCAAAAAATCAAGTTAATTTTGAAGTTTAGTGCCATATTAAAAATTTAAGTTTCTGCTTCTAATTGCATTGCAAAATTTGTTATTATTACACTGATGGACAATGATACATGATTTTAGCGCAGGAATGCTGAAAGCTTTGGTTTAGATGTAAGCCTATTAGACGCTTAATATTGTTTCTCAGCAGTTTTAGCTTGTCAGTTTTGATATTTGGTTCATCTCTTTATAGATTCTTTAACAGTTTCTTATGTAATTTCTTAATGCAATAATTTAATACTTTTAATACTAATTATATGAGTTTACATATGAATTTACATTTAAAATAGTCAAAATACAAACAAATAATATTTGAGAATAGTCCAACCGAAAATTGCACGCGTTTCGTAAGAACCAATTAGTAATTTACTGAGAAAGGCAATGAAAAACCACTTCAGAAGCCATATTTTTTCTTAAAGAAAGGCATCATTTTAGGTTTGATAATGGCAAAGGCATTGATGCCTTTGTGATGGCATCAATTGATGATTGAGGGTGTGTTCTTAACGAACCAGAGAGTAGACTTTGAAAAAGAATGTGCCTTGGACGTGCCATCTGGCATTGCAAGAGAGATATTTAAAATACACCAGTTGATATACGGTTCTCGCGAATATTTAGCGCCTGATCTGGTCTGATCTGATCTGATGTCGATCCTTTGTCGATAACGATGGTGGGACGCAATTAGAAGAGGTCTCCACTGTAAATATTCCATATTTTGTTGTGACATTGTATAATTTCAGTTATACACCATTGGAACTGAATTAACTATCTATAGAGATTACTCAATAACCACGTGCATTGTTGTAGTTGTATATATAGTGTGTTGTATTTATGACGTATCGTAGTAGCTTTTGCTTGCTAGTATTTTCCATTTTGAAGCACAGATCAGGACGCTCTTCTTGATAACCTATTGTAATATTATAGTGTTGGGTAACTATTTCCAATTTGCAGGCACATGCTACTTTAAAAATTTTAGTTTATCATATTCTTCTAACTTTTCGGTGAATCGTTGTTTATTACTCACACACTGTGTTCGATCCGCGAAACTTGAGAATACACCAACCAAACACTGCACGTGTTTCGTAAGAGCCGACTAACGCAGACACTGAGAAAGGTAATTGAAAACCGCTCCGGAAATCATATTTTCCATGCTAAAGGCTACAATTAGGTGTGGTAAAGGCATAGCCTTTGTGATGGGATCCACTTGTTGGTCGATGGAGTGATCATTAATGAGCGTGATAGATGGCTGTGAGTAAGAATGTGTACTTTGGACCTGAAATTTGATAGAACATTAGAGAGAGAGCACTGTGTTCCATCATCACTCCATGTGCTATTTACAAAGAATACTATACTGCTATCTGGTGTGCAATATTATTATTTCTTACAATGAGATAAGAGATTTCCAAAAGACTTCGTTGTGTAATGTTCATGGAAGCTATTAGTTTTAATTAAATTTGTTTGATTGATGCTTTGTGTTGTGAAATGGATACTATCGAATTTTTACAAATTTGCCTCTAAGTATCAAGAGATTCTTGCTAGCAATATAATCTACATCTTTTGATTTAATGAAATCTTCAGACATGCATATGGTTGTAGGCCTATATTTAGAAAATTTTTACATAATCTTTGGTCAGTCTTCGATAGTGAAACTTAATTATTGTTTTCTTGAATTTGTAAGTGCAATGAACTTGACAGTGGTAGATGTACTGTTTCAATTTATAAGCCGTGTTCATGGCCGTACCGAGGGGGGATTTGGGGTTAAATCCCCCCCTTCCCCACTGATTTTTGTAGAGAGATCTCAGTTGACACGTTTTGAAATAGTTCAAATATTTGAAATAGTTCAAAAAAAGATACAATAATTCATATGAGATTATGAAAATATAACCGATGTCACTGATACATATTTAGATGTTTATTTTAACCAATCATCATTGAATACCGTTAAAATGCTGATTCACATTTGTGAATTTTCAAAAATATTCTAACTCCACCCCTCCCCAAAATCCCACCCCATCGCTGCCTGCGGCAGCTCGTCGTCAATGCCGAAGGCATGCCATCGACCACTCGTCGCCTGCAGCAGCTCGCCTCAGATAATCATCTTGCAAGATTCCCCCCCCCCTCCATTACATAATACTGGGTACAGCCATGGCCATTTTGTTGTTTGTTATTTGTGCCTTATTATTGCTGTATTTTTAAACTTTTTGTGGTAATGCTTTGTATTTAGCACTCAGTTTTCTTTTGTCTAATCTTGTATTGTAAAAATAGCACAATATTAAAATGCTCTATACATTGGTTTTATAGATATTATTGCTTCACATTTTTGCAGAATATTAAGGCTGTTTTTGCTTTAATTTAGCATATCATGATTAGACATTCTAGATGCTTTTACTGCCATTATTGATGCTGAAAAACTCAATTATATAGTTCTAACCAGGTTTGCTGATATTTCGATTGAAAAAGAACTTGGTAGTATTTTTTTGTAGATTTACATTTCTTGAATGCTTCTCAATTAGATGCTAAGGCATATTCGGTAGAAATGTTTGCTTTTCTGGTTTGCTTAGTTGTTTTATTCGCTTATACACTTACCAACCATCTTAAATATTATAAATATTGCAAATATTATCACTACCTTTGATATGATAGTAGGCCCTATAATCACAATGACTATGGTATTGTCAAACTTAATGTTATTCCTAGTTAAAGTACATGTAGTGATTTAAGGAAATAAGTGATATATTCAACCCTCTAGTTCTTAAACTTATAGTTTTTACCCTTTGAGACTATTGCCATAAAGTTTTAGTCAGAACTGAGTTGATCTTGATGGTATTATTCTATATTTAATTCTAAATCTTCTGTTTCATGTTAGAAATTAAGTATGATAGTCTATTTGGTAGATCTAATTAAACGTCTCTGTAGGCATTGCAGGGGCATATATACGAAAGTACAACATCAAATCAGCCATTTGTTCTTAGGCCTATGTGTGAAAGATACGTTTCTATTTTCTGTTTGCCTCGTTTATGTCTCTACATTTTATACATTCTGCTGTGTTTTCTTTATTTTTTCACATTTTGATAGAACTTTGTTGCAATTTTCAGTAGCACTGTAGAAAGATTGATTCAAAATGGTCGAAATGAGAGCACTGGCTGCAAGAGTATCGTTTGTAGAAAATAAAATATAGCGATAATGAATAGAGTAAAAAATTTAATAACTTCTTTTCTTTGAAGACAGTGTCAATTCAGTTGTTTTCTAAATATTTTTCATATTGTCTTCTTTCATTTTTTCTATTTTTGTTGGAGTCTAAAAGAGAGACAAGATTTACTTTCCATTATTTCTACATTTTGCTTCGTGTACGTATTGTTATTATCATTCTATACACTGTATCGTTAATTTTATAAATGATAAGTGTTTTTTGTATTTTTTTTTGTATTTATTTATTGTTTTCTGCAGCAGCGGACAAATGTTTATAAAATTAAGTATTACTTGTTCATGTAGCTCGGTAGTATTAACATCATGAACTTTTTCGCAGGATATTTAAGATCAAACGCGGGTGGAGCCAATAGAGTGTAAAGTCTCTGATATCATTCACCAATGAAGAAACCGGCGGCAAAATTGATCGATCGATAGGCAGTCTTGAATGTTCGTTGGATTGGCATGCAATATTAATAAGATTTTAATGTATTGATAAAAATTTTAGATAACTAAGATAACCACTGCATCGTAATTTGTAGATTTATTGTAGTTTACAAAATATTTTTTCATTTCATTCAACATTTATTGTGAATCGCTAAGAATGTATACGATGTTTTTTTCTGGATTTCTATTCTTTCATTTATATTCCGTTTAAATCTTACCAATTTTTAATGTTTAAATTTAATTCTATTCTAAGGCTTTACTTTTAGAAAATTTGTAAATATTAATAATTACAAATCTACGTTGCTTGGTAGCGAGTGAAGCTAAGAAGCTTCTAGAAAGTTATGAATAAAATAGATGAAAAATTTTTGCATAACATTTATTCGTGTTTATATACGAGTATATATTATATGATTATTATTTGGTTTATATCTCTATCCGATTCAAAATCATTCAGACATATTTCACATGAATGCGTTGATGTGGCTAAGCTGAAATCGTCATAAACTTTAATGAAAAACTTCTGGTGATCAAATCAGGATGGAGCCGACCAGAGAGCAATATCACCAATGGACACTTACTCCTCACACCTTAAAATGGATAACTGACTTCTGTCGTTAGCTTTTAAAACGTCCCAGACATCGCCTTCGGACAAGGAAACGGATGTCAAATCCTCATTGTAAAATGTATCACACAGACATACACAAGGTTGCTTTTATCTTAAGCTTTGATGCAGTATTATCTTTTGCATAAATAATAACAAAACGACCAATAACAGTAATATAAATAGTTATAATAGCAATAGTACTAAATGATTCAAAACGTCATCATTTCAAGCATAGCTGCTGGTTCTGCTGCAGAAGCTGCTGCTTGTAAGAAACTGCAAAAGTACGCAGGAGGTCCCATGCTATCACTGGCGAACAACGCGAGAAGGCTCTTCTGTGGCAACTGTTTTGCATGGCACTGCAACGCTACAATGCAGTATGCTTCCGCGTCACATTCTCTGACATGGCATTCCGGATTACAGGAGATTTTTTTATCAATATTTCTTATTAAACGAAATAAAATATATTTTTCTTGTTTTTTAGCCCAGGATCTTTTACGGCGCAGGACATAAAAGATATTAATAATAATATAAACTTTTTAGTAACGGAAATTAATCATGAAAATAGAAATTAGGAATGTAAAATTTTGATTTGTTAATAAATAATAATAGTATACTCAACAGTCCAAAAGCAGCTATTGAATTGACAACAAGAGTTCTAGATTTATTCAGTTAGAGTTTTCAAGTCAGTTTTTAAAAGTTATAATCTTGAAATGAAGTATGTTAAACTATAATAATATACATGTATTTTAATCAATGACAAATCCTACAATAAATCTACTGGCCTACTACAGGAGCAATACAACGACCCATCCTCCCAATTCATAGTCTCTATCAAATGTTTCTTACAGGATTTACTCGCTTCTCTTTTCTCTCTACAGTTTTCTGTCAATCCCTTCATTTTACTAGAATCTAAGCTAATAAATTCATCATCGCGATGAGATATATATGTATCCTCTAAGCCATAGTTGTTTATATTGAGGACTGTTTCTGAAGGGTCCAGCAAGGGACAATCATCCGCTAAATAAGTTCCTCTGGCGGATCTGAGTGAGTCCATTGCTAAATTTGATTCAAGCCCCGTTTGTTCAAAATTTCTGGGTGTATGTAGGGGGGAAGTGGACCCTTTGGCCACCGAATCGGAGGATTCTACTGTTCTAGATTCGATTTCGTGATTCTTAAATGAAGACAGACCTGTATTATCCGCGGTCTCAAGGCTACCTGCAGATGAAGGTAGTTTTGGAACGTAGCCCCGTGGTGAATGCGGACACATTTGTGGATGACAGCCGGTGAGCTTAACTCTAGGACTAGCATGTAGAGAACTTAGCACGCCTGGGCTTGCCTCAGCCACACGCCTAGTCGTACAGCGTATAAACCCGGGCATTAGACTATTTGCGGGTGATCTGTTGTAGTGCGTGGATAAAGCAGGCGACGGTAGATTACTGTTCCCGTACGTGTTGGTTTCTTGAAGGAAGCGTTTGTTGCAGTCCATGCCCGCGTGTGTAGCGGTTAAAGGAGGATGAAGCCTGACGGCGGTGGAACCGTACATTGTTTCAGTGGTAGAGCCACGGGCGCAGTACGAGTTACCTCCGGCATATTGATCCGAAGTCCACATTCCATAACTATAACAAATACAAATACAAATAGTGGGAGTTTTAGCGCAGTGACAGAACTTTCAACACCGCCAGAAGTCAATTTTGTAGCAGCGAGTTGGCTGGTTTGTTAGAGCTTAAGTCGCCGTTTTGTAACTAGGCGATTAGCCACTGCTAGGACTTTCAGCCAACAGACATTCAGGGCCTATCAGGATATCGACATTATGCTTCGCAGCCAGTGCAATTTTAATTGACTTCGCAGCCAGTGCAATTTTAATTGGCTTCGCAGCCATTAACATCCAAAACCTATACATATATATATGCTAGGTGTAGTATAGTCTACTGGATTGTTAGTTGACGCCTATTAGTGTCCAATATTTTGTTCCGAAATCGACTGAATTATAAAGAGGGGTGTAGGTCGCAAACCTACGAATTTCAAATGCTGCTTTTGTGGAGAATAAAATTTGGTATATCTCTCGGTTGAGTCAACGAAATTGAAGGGCTTGTTGTCCGTGAACGGCTAAGTGTTGGAGCTAGTAGGCTATGAAATCTTCTCGGTAAAATCTACCTTAATTACTTTATATTTAACTAAAAAATACAATCAAAAGAGAATTTAACATCTGTTTCCTTATTCGAAGGAGGTGTCAGGGTACATATCAGATATTTAAATATAAAGGGTAGGCCTTGCTTTCTATTTGAATATGAAATTCTTAGCCAAGGGCTTACCTTCTCTTGACAAGAATGATAGTGAGAAGCATTAGACTGCCGATCAGCATTCCAACTGCTACACCAACCAGTACTGCCAGCATAGCTCCTGAAATATAAATAATAGATATTTCTATAATCCTATAATCTATCACTTTTAGTTTTTACAGAGGTCAATAAATCACTAAAGCTTACCGTAATCTTACTCAAATAAGGCATTATTAAGGAATTTCTTTCGGGGTATGGAATTTATATAAAGATTCTCTGTGCGTTTTACAATTATACCCATGTCTTTTCAAATCAATAGTAAAAGCCCATAAGAATGTTTAGGCTTTAGTTTAACCCTCTCAGATACTCAATAAAATGACCTTGCGCAGAAATTTTCCAGTTATTTTAATACTCACATATCATAGTAGAGTTGATACTATCCACTCCATAAATTGGCAACATAACAATATAAAAAAATGAAATATAACACCTTTAATAATAAGAAATGTAATAAGAAATTAATTACCTGTAGTAATACATTTCAGACTTAAAAGTGAATAAGGTTATAAAGAAGGCCCATAGACTTATATTAAAGGCTACTAACCGTTTTTAACATCCATACTCGAGTAGGGATTAGTGCCAGACACTGGAAGCTTTGGTGCTTTAAAATAATAATAACATTAATAAACATGAATATTAATATTAACAACAGCTAAATAATATTACAATGTTATTTTTTAAAATTATATTGTAGTTACTAAAATTAAATAAAAATTTACGGTGAAAGAAGAGGCATATCAAATAAAATAAAGAAGGCGATGATTTTCTCGCTACTCTACGCAGCAGGTTTTCGGATGTTACAGGGGACAAACGCGAAGCATGCTTTTTGAGGGAGAGACACTCCATCTGTCTGCAAAGATACAACTCGATTTGTGTGAAAGGCATCTCAGCGCCAACCTCGATCCGCTTCATAGCGAAGCTTCCAGAAATAGATAATTTTTTTAAACATTTTAACCAATGGGCCATATACACCCCTCTGAGTATAAATATGTTTAAACTTTTTATCTTTTTTAGCCCGGGGTTCTTACAATCCAGGGCAATAAATAAATAAAAAATAAAAAGAGAAAATGCTGGTATTATTATCGTCATCGTGTACTATTTAATATATTATAAGTAACATTAAGTATCTGATTATCATTACTTGAGCCGTTTGATAAAGAGGTTTTCTGGTTTTAGAGATACGTGTACGACTTTTGGCTGGGCCTCTGTGGTTTTGACCGTAATGCGGACATTGGGCCCCGGCCCGTTACAGCCTTCTTAACAAAGGCGTTTCACACTGAACTGCCATATGTAACTGGTTGACTCGCCGCAGTACGATGGCGAGAAGAAGCTGAGAGAGAAACGATGTGAGTCTTGACATACTGACTGACCAACTGACGAACATTGGCTGAGCCAGTGGCCCAACGGATTCCCAACTGCGGATCAAATAGTGCGCAGTTAGAAACCAAGGCTCACTCGTCCCTGATATCCCTTAGAGCGATGAAACTGACGTTAATACCAGCTTTACTGCAATTTATTTGAGTAGATCTTATATATTAGAGTTCCTCGAGGTAGACATACCTGTTTCAGAGGTGCAGTTGCCGATGTCGCCGGTCCACAGGCCCGTGGGGGAACATGTGAGGTACCAGGTGTCCCCGGTCTCGTTACAGAGTACCGTGGCGCTAGAGGAATGTTTCAGCACTGTGGCAGCACCTCCAACCAGCTCTTCTAGGTCTATGCAACCTGTCACTATAGGAAAATAACGTACAATACAATACGGGGTTTAAAATTCGCTTAAAATTTTAAGTCCGTTTAAAATTCCGCTCATCAAACGTGATAACATTAAGGGTTAACGGTATAACGCTGTTGAATAGCCTAGTCGGCAGCTCTCTTACCGACGTCCCTCACATCGCCTTTGGATGAGGAATCGACGTTTAAAAGATTGATTAATTGTCTGCTAAACAAGAAGCAGCGAATTCGGTTCCCAGGCGGGTCCGTCTCTTGCTGTATCTTTGTGATACAAAAACAGACGTTAAACTAGCTTTTAACTCTTTTAGTAATGCTATAAAATCGGTAACTTAGACATTATTAGAACCTTGCAATCTATCAACTTTTCTGTTACAATTCAGAAAGTGTCCTCATTGAAACCGGCGAAAACCTCTGGGAAATTTGAAATTATTTGCCAACTAAATGTCAAACATTGCAATTCAACGCTTCCAAACTTGATGGCTCTCGACTCTCTACATTCAGAAAGTGTAAAAACATTATGCTAGCGACAGTAAATAAACTATTATGGAGTTTCATACCATTTTCTGATGTCAAATTTAGTTATATATTTACAAATATTTCATCCATAGGTTGCAACTTTTGGGCTTTTTTTAAGAGAGGTCTTTGGGGCAAAGACTACGTAGTTGCACCACGTAGTTCTGTGAGCTTTAAACATTCGCTCTGTCCTCTGTGTAGCCGATATCATGAGTGGAGGACTCGGAGACAAAAAGCCGCTAATCATCTCGTTATTATACAGCGTCTATAAACCTCAACCCACGCATAGTTTACAAAACCTAATGTTAATACCCAGACCAGCGGGAACGCTAGTCGTTGGTTGATGCTTTGGCCGGGGCTAATCAACTAGTTACGACACACAGCGACTTATAAGCTCTAACAACCACCCATCGGTTGATATGAAAACTATAAGCTATCAGGCCTACTTCAGGAAATGAAATGATACCAATTTCACTATAATTTATTCAATATTAATTTTACTCATTTCGAAGCACATAGAATTTGATTTTTAACTGCGGTTAATTATTAGCATGACTGTGACGGTCATGGCGGCGTTTCAGTCTAGCGATATACGAGCCTACGGCTGTTAAATTAAACCATTTAGGCTAATTGATCTTCAGGTACACTTTTAAGGGAGAAATTTTGGGACACTTTAAAATAATTAGCATACTTTTAAGAGAAATTGAACGAAGAATGAATGTAAAGTTAAAAATTGGCACTGCTACCCTTAGATTAAAACTTTCCATCATAAGTCACGGTGCTACAGTGAAAGTTGAACCGATGGAATTCAAATGAAATTTCCATCTGATCGCTCTCCCTCTACTCTCCATGACAACGCTTGAGTGACGTCAGATTTGATGACGTAGTTACGTGACAGACTCATCCGAGCCCCGGATCAACAGATCGGGAGATAATCTCCGCGGGGTCTGAGCTTCCGGATAAGAACGGATTATTTCTCGATGACATTTCACTAATCCCTGGCTGGACGTCCGAACAATTACTCTTTTGTCTGTCGCAGGGAGGCGCTGCAGGATTGACGAGTCTCAAGGCGCAGGAAGGGATGAAGGTACCGGAGATGGGTGGAGCTGGGAGTCAATCTGGGGGCGGGATTGACCCCCCGATAAACGCCCTTTCCCGCTACCCTCCACCCCCTCCAGTCGTGAGTGGCGAATAGATCAGTATGCCTGCAGACAATGTTAAACTGAGTTCTACTTTACAATTAAGTGAGATAGGAGGTTTTTTATAACTTTTTCTGCTAATTGTTTTAGGATTAGAATTTGTACTATACTTTTAAACTTAAGACTAATATGATGAGCTTAAGTAGTCAAAGAATATCCACAAAGTAGTCCAGCATGAAAGAATTTAAATAACTTACTGTTGTGCATAGAAATTCCATATAGGCTACCTATTCACTGTTATCAGACAGAGTTTAAAAAACTCACGAATGCCGCAGTACTTTAAAGTCATAATCATTAAATATTTTAAAATAATTTAAAGGCCTCATTGTAAGCATCAAATAAATATCGTGATTTGGAATATCGATTAGAAGACGTCTCATCAGTTAACTCTCTACAGCATGTGTTTAATTTTAAAGCAGCCTAATTTTATTAGTTTAATTTGTTACATACGTAAACTTCAAAGCTTCGCTTGTGTTGGCGAAAAAGAACATCTTACGTAATATATATAGATCCCTACCAATGTTGGTTAAAATATTTGTCATAAAGTAGTTGGGGGTCAATTCGCGTCATATAACCCCCCTAGAAATTTTCTGAATCCGGCCCTGCCTACTTAAATGCTTTTCGAAATCTAAATACTTAAAAAGTAAAAAGGTAATATTCTAAATACAAATATTTTCAATGTTTCTCGATCCAGATTTCATTCATAAAAATAATTATTCCTAAATTTGAAAGATTAATCATATCTTCGTTAGACAATACGCGTGATATTCTTTTAACTAATTTAACGTCGTTCTTCTAGAATTTAGAAAGTGAAATGGGCCTTAGGAGCTAACGGCACTCATAATTTCTTTGCACTCGCATGTAGCTTATACAGAATTGAAAAGAGCCACCAATTTTAGAAGATTTCCCGATTCATTGCGACTCGATAAAATAATATTTTGAAATTTGCCTTTTTTCTTAAAGCTGCACGGATCTGATGTAAGTTCAATATAACAAATCCCTTTATATCCGCACAATTCCCTGTTGAGTAGCAGTTCTATCATTGTTAGATACCACTTGACAAACAAATGTCAGGAACAAAAATGAAAATGATAAGACCAGGATTCCACAGAAATCCCGAACTCTGTATGCTGCAGTATTTATTTTAAAATAGAAAACAATTGTTCTAGCAGCCGACAGTACGTGTAAATCAAAAAGCTGGATTTAATAATTTTTCGTCTCAGTATATAACTACAGCTACCGCGGTTATATTGCTATACAGCGGCGTTTAATTCGCGTACCTATTGATTGATTCATCGATTTTCTGATCGACTGACAACTTTTCAAGTAAATGATACATATGTGTTGTCGTATCGAAATTCACACCTGCACAACAAGCAGTTCAATACCATCAGCATACTCGCGCAAATGTATGCGCCGAAAGAGCTAAACGCGATCTAAAACAGTGCCAGCCCATTAACCACGGCAGAAATGCCTCATAAATCAGACTTAACGAAGGGAAAGAAAAATCAATGCATCAGTGATAGTCACTGATATCCCTTCGGGAGAAGAAACTTACTTTAAACCCAGCTTTAGCCTTTAGTCACTTAGATTATGATTATCTATGAAATAACGAATAACTAACCAGCATATCTCAGTATTTGCTTTCTCCAGACGGTGTTGTTCCAGTTGTCCGCGGGTTGAGCCGAGAACACTACGGTGACAACCAGGTTATTGGTCAGAGATTTATACAGAGGCTCCGTCTGACGGTGGTCCGAGTAGCAAGAGTTTAGCAGCACGTCAGTCCTTGGTCCAGGCTCTGAGAGACGGAGGTGTATGGGGCAAACAGATCTACTGCCTGAAGCAGGTGATGGCACCTCGGTGTGGGCCGTGGCCGGGCCTGCTTGAAATAAAATAATATTAGTTGCTGTAGGAATAATAGAACTCATGATATCATTCACGGGCAAAAATACTAGTAAATTATATAACAAAGGGTATTACCAACACAAGAGGAATGTCAGGGACGTTCCAATAGAAGCTATCATTAGAGCAATAGCGGATTCAAAGAGCTATAACTCGGCAGATCTAAAAATGAATAAGTCAAATTGTTACAATATCGTCTTGCTATTTAAACTTATATTCTAACAACGCTAAAAATCATGATGTAGGCCTACGATATGTACGTGCATACAAAAGGTCTTCTATTTTCATAACTATTTCTGATTCTGTAAAAGACGAACCTGAGAAGGTCTTTGCCCAATACAGCTCAATTCGTCTTCCTGGTTCTACTTTGAAAAGCCAGTAACAGGATCTCTTTGCGATGACGTCATCATTCCCACCGATCCAGATTGAGCGTGGAAAGAGAGCAAGGTATCCGAGCGGGTCCATAAGTAGAGTTGAGTTTCTATACTGACTGCAGTCATCCGTGAATGACACTGTATAACAATCAATCAATCAATTAATTAGCAAATCGATCAGAGAGAAGTCAGCCAGCTTATGCAGTCACCCAGAGCGTGTTTTTTGTATATTTACACCGACTGTTGCTCTTAATTAACAATGGAGAGCAAAGCCTTGTTCAAGGTACATCTCGACATCCGTCACGGTAGAATTATTGAACTAGCGGCGTCTTGCTTCAAAAGCCGCTTTGCCATCCCTTGGCGGTCTAGTTCTTTTATCTTTTGAGGCCGCGGATATATCATAACGATTGACATCTCAGGAAAACACGCAACAAAAAATTACAACGGTATGACAAAAAAAAAATTTTTTGATTACCTTTAACACATCGATAGGATGCCCTGAGATAAGATTTGAAATCTTTAGGGCAGGGTTGAGCCACCGAGTCCATGGTTGCCACCAGGATCGAGCAGTTTCGTCTGCCGGAACATACACCACTCACGTGACTCGTGACGTCAGCAAAACAGCCAATGGCGTGGTCGTACTCAGCCGTTATACATCTGAAGATATTTACAGTACAAAACAATAATCCAGCATTTAATATCTAAAATTCCTGATACCATTCACAATCCGACGGCGGCGGTATAAGGGACGTCTCATACAGCCTGAGCAATACTAGCTGGCCCGCTCAAAGCAGCTACAAATACAGATGCTGGAAGAGGAAAACGAAGTACATATGGATGGTGTTATGCAAAAGTGGACCAACCCACAAAATTAATATTAAAATTTTATCCTTCGGTAACATAAATTATTAACTAAATTTACATAAATTATACCAATAATGGTAGAATAAACGCATGTAATGAATAATAAAGTAATTTTGAAAAATCGAGTTGTAGTTACCAATGTATCTGTAAACAGAACACCATTATTTTCACTAATTTTGAGTGTGGATTGGTCCACTTTTGCATAACACCATTCATATATAGACATGCATAGAACAGAAATAGCAGAGACGTGTATTGTGTTTGACACATGATGCATGTATACATGTATGAAATATTCAATACTCAGGTTCCATGAATTACTTAACCAAAGAGATTATTATACTGTATATTGTTGAATTATAACATTCTTGCTTTAAAACATTTACCCAGTGTCCGAATTAGTAAAAGAAGACTGGGGGGGTTGAGCAGTGTACTTTTTGCAGTGGGTGGGTTGGAAAGTTTTAGCAGCGAA
>JADMIO010785065.1_pt1 | contig 23988 bp, 25 predicted proteins | sample 8958161 | NCBI WGS metagenome assembly JADMIO01 (sample SAMN16585339, study PRJNA669376) | soil metagenome | isolation source: Crop rotation soil | place: USA: Cullars Rotation, Alabama | collected 2011
CTTTCCCGAAACCCTTGCAAATGCTGGATTTTCTGCCTGTGGACAGCCCCTCAAATGTCAATAGGTGCGCCCCTCATCTGTCAGCACTCTGCCCCTCAAGTGTCAAGGATCGCGCCCCTCATCTGTCAGTAGTCGCGCCCCTCAAGTGTCAATACCGCAGGGCACTTATCCCCAGGCTTGTCCACATCATCTGTGGGAAACTCGCGTAAAATCAGGCGTTTTCGCCGATTTGCGAGGCTGGCCAGCTCCACGTCGCCGGCCGAAATCGAGCCTGCCCCTCATCTGTCAACGCCGCGCCGGGTGAGTCGGCCCCTCAAGTGTCAACGTCCGCCCCTCATCTGTCAGTGAGGGCCAAGTTTTCCGCGAGGTATCCACAACGCCGGCGGCCGGCCGCGGTGTCTCGCACACGGCTTCGACGGCGTTTCTGGCGCGTTTGCAGGGCCATAGACGGCCGCCAGCCCAGCGGCGAGGGCAACCAGCCGAGGGCTTCGCCCTGTCGCTCGACTGCGGCGAGCACTACTGGCTGTAAAAGGACAGACCACATCATGGTTCTGTGTTCATTAGGTTGTTCTGTCCATTGCTGACATAATCCGCTCCACTTCAACGTAACACCGCACGAAGATTTCTATTGTTCCTGAAGGCATATTCAAATCGTTTTCGTTACCGCTTGCAGGCATCATGACAGAACACTACTTCCTATAAACGCTACACAGGCTCCTGAGATTAATAATGCGGATCTCTACGATAATGGGAGATTTTCCCGACTGTTTCGTTCGCTTCTCAGTGGATAACAGCCAGCTTCTCTGTTTAACAGACAAAAACAGCATATCCACTCAGTTCCACATTTCCATATAAAGGCCAAGGCATTTATTCTCAGGATAATTGTTTCAGCATCGCAACCGCATCAGACTCCGGCATCGCAAACTGCACCCGGTGCCGGGCAGCCACATCCAGCGCAAAAACCTTCGTGTAGACTTCCGTTGAACTGATGGACTTATGTCCCATCAGGCTTTGCAGAACTTTCAGCGGTATACCGGCATACAGCATGTGCATCGCATAGGAATGGCGGAACGTATGTGGTGTGACCGGAACAGAGAACGTCACACCGTCAGCAGCAGCGGCGGCAACCGCCTCCCCAATCCAGGTCCTGACCGTTCTGTCCGTCACTTCCCAGATCCGCGCTTTCTCTGTCCTTCCTGTGCGACGGTTACGCCGCTCCATGAGCTTATCGGGTCCACTCGCGAACGCAGAAAGGCCCACCCGAAGGTGAGCCAGTGTGATTACATTTGCGGCCTAACTGTGGCCAGTCCAGTTACGCTGGAGTCACTAGTATTTAGGTGACACTATAGAAGCGGCCGCGACAACTTGTCCACGTGGAATTCTAAGCTTAGGATCCCAATGTGCTGGAAAGCGCTTACGGACAGACATGAGCAAAGCGAAGCTGAGCATGGTGCTCAAGGAGCTTGAGGGACGCGGCCTGATCGCGAAGACCGAGGACGGCAAGACGAACATCGTCCATCTCAAGCGAGAGATATAGGGGGTGAAGTATGAGACATATCGCGATTTTGATCACAGCCATGCTGGTGCTCGCCGGTGGCGCACTGGCGTACGGTATCGCCGTCGGACCGATGACGAAAGAGCAGGCGATCGGCGCAGGGACGGATCCGGTCTTCTACAACGAGCTCGGATTCAAGCTCGCGAATGGAGGCGACAATGCCGGAGCCCAGGCCGCATTCGCCCGTGCGGTGGAACTGGACCCCTCCTATGAGCGCGCGCAGAGCAACTTGGCGACGATAGCGTTCCAGAACAGCGACTACCCGACGGCGATCAGCACGTTGCGCGACCTCGTGGCAGCGCATCCGCAGAACGCGAACTACCACTTCGATCTCGCCGAGAATCTCGCGGCGCAGGCGCGGTACAGCGATGCGGACGTCGCGAAGCTGACGGAGGCGGGCAACGAGTTCGATGCCGCCAATGCGTTACAGCCCGGATTCCCGCACGCGACCGAGAACGCGGCGATCGTCCGCGCGGTAGCGGCAGAGTTCAGCTGATTTTTTTCGTTTCTCTTATGAACGGCTTGATGACCAGCGCGAACAGCGCGCCGAAGACGAAGCCGCCGATGTGGGCCCAGAACGCGATGCCCGTCCCTTCTGTGCTGAAGAGCGCGCCGATCCCGCTGAAGAACTGGAGCAGGAACCACGCGCCGATCATCATCCATGCAGGCAGCTTTCCGCGCTGGCCGGCGCTGCCGGTCACGTAGACCCCCGCCGACGGGTAGAAGACAAAGTATGCGCCGAGCACGCCGCTGATCGCCCCGCTCGCCCCCACTGCGGGCACCGACGATCCGAGGTTGAGCAGGTAGTGGCCAAGCGACGCGACGACGCCTGCCGCAAGGTAGAACAGCAGGTAGCCGAGGTGGCCGAGCCGGTCCTCGATGTTGTCGCCGAAGATGAACAGGAACCACATGTTCCCGACGATATGTTCGATTCCGCCGTGCAGGAACATCGACGTGAAGATGTGCAGGAAGCTGAACTCGGACGGCTTGAAGCCCCACGACGCGACGACAGCGTCAAGCGCGGCGAACGTCAGGACGAACACGACGACGTTCGCGCCGATCAGCGCCCAGTTGACGAACGGAGTCGTCGTTATCGGATTCTCATCCCCAAGCGGCATCCCGAACTGTCCCCTGCGGCTCATCTGATGCTCCATAGGGTTCGGGTTCTTAAATTTTGAGCAGATTTTTAAGCACAATATGTTCAGAACGCGTATGCGGAACGTGTTGATCGTCCTTGTGCTGCTGTTGTGCGTGTTCCCGATCGCACACGCGGAAGATGGATTCTTCACGAGATTCCAACGCTTCTTCGGCGGTCATGCAGAGAACATATCTAATGCCACGCGGCCGATCACTCCCGTGGCTGCCTGCTCGCGATGCGATGCGGTCGTATGCACATACGCCGCTGGCGGGCTGTTCGTGTGCGACGGGAATCTCGTCGAATGCCGTGCCAAGTACGGCAACTGCAGCGCGCCGGGGTGCTACAACCAGCCCGGAGGCTGCCTGTATAACAGCGTACAATACCACGTCGGGGAACAATTCAAGTCCACGGACGGCTGCAATGTCTGCACCTGCACAAAGGGGGGCGTCGCCTGCACCGGTCGTGTATGTCCGACGACACGCAACTGCACGGTCGGCGGCATTGTCCATGCGCCGGGCGAATCGTGGAGCGATGGCTGCAACAGCTGCAGCTGCGGCGAGAACGGCGATGTCGGATGCACGGCCCGGATCTGCCCGCCTGATTTCTGCACGTACCAGGGAGTGACGCACAAGATCGGCGACACATGGAAGAGCGACAGCTGCACCTCGTGCTCCTGCGATGCGCAGGGAATCGCGTCATGCAAGAACACCTGCGACTGCCCTGAAGTGCTCTGCTCTCCGGCACCTGTTGGCTGCCGTTACACAGGAACGGATGCGAAAGGCTGTGCGACATGCACCGATCTCAAATGCGACTGTCCGCAGATCGAATGCCCCGCGCCACCGGCCGGCTGCCATTATGCGAGCACCAACGATGAAACCGGATGCCGGACGTGCGGAAGGCTTGAATGCACAAAATCATGCAACTACAACGGGCAAGTCCTGAACGTAGGCCAGACTGTCAAGATCTCAGCGTGCGGCTCGTGCACCTGCACCGCGAGTGGTGAAGTGCAGTGCCAGGTGAACCCGGCCGACTGCGCCGCTCCGCCACCGGGCTGCCACTACACCGGAAGCAATGACAGCTGCAGCTGCGGCAAGCTCGAATGTCCGACCAGCTGCACATACAACGGACAGCGTCTCACCATTGGCGAAGTCATCAGGCCTTCTCCATGCAGCTCATGCACCTGCACCGCGAGCGGCGAAGTGCAATGCCAGGTGCGGGCGGTCGATTGCGCTGCACCGCCGCCCGGCTGCCATTACGCTCCGGCGCCGAACAGCTGCTCGTGCGGCACGATCATCTGTTCGACGGTAAACTCCTGCTCATACAACGGCACGGTCTACCAACAGGGCCAGAGCTTCAAGTCAGCGGACGGATGCAACACATGCAGTTGCACCGACGGCGGCAGGGTCGTCTGCACGCTGCGCGCCTGCATCCGACCGGCCGACTTCTGCAACACCGCAGCCGACTGCGTCAGGCAAGGAAGCTGCTGCGACTGCGGCACCGGCACGTGGGTGAACAAGGAGAGCTATGTGAACCCGCGCTGCGATGGAGCATGCGGGTGCATGTCACGTGACGCGGTCGCGGACTGCATCGACAACCGGTGCGTGGGCAGGGCCGTAGGAGATATCTAAGAACGCCATGGCGCATGGCCGAATGCCAGCAGCATATCAAATCCCAGATGGCGCACGTGGATAGGTGCGTCGCAGGCGCCGAAGCACGAGTCAGCCCAGAAGACGAGATTGACGCCCGGGCAGTCGCGCATGATGACGGTCCTGATCTCATCCGCATGAGGCTTCAGGCCATCGGGGAGCTGAATCAGGACCATCTTCGCATCCTTCTCCTTGATCTCCTTGATCGCATCATCGAGCTGCAGATCATACGTCTCGTTCTCGATCGTCGAGTGGGAAATGGGCATCAGGCCGCCTCTTCCTTCTTCTCCGGTTTCGGGATCTTGACGATCGTCTTGCACTCCGGATAGCGATCGCAGCCGAGGAACATCCCGTACATCGACTTGCGCAGCATCAGCTTGCCGATGCTGCACTTCGGGCAGGGCTTTCCTTCGCCTGCCGCGACGGCGACCTTCTTCTGCTCTTCCGCCTCTGCCACCTTCTTCGGGCATTCGGGATTGATGCAGTGCGGCGATGGTCCGCGTCCTTTGCGGATGACGGTGATCAGCGGGAATGCGCACGACTCGCAGTTCTTGTCGTTCTTCAGGATCATGCCCTGCTGCGGCAGCGGGAAGATCGCGTTGCAGTCCGGATACTTGTCGCAGCCGATGAACCGCTTCTTCGTCTTGCGGCTGAACATGATCTTCAGCGTGCCCTCTTTGCATTTCGGGCATGGGGACAGCGTGCTGACCGTATCCTGCTCGAGCTTGCGCGCCTCGATCAGGCCTTCGCCGGTCTTCTTCTCGCCCTTCTTGAACTTCGTGAGCACCTTGGTCAGTTCGTCCTTCGCCTCATCGAGCACTTCATCGCTCGTCTTCTCCTCTTCACGGATCTGGTCGAGCTCCTCCTCGAAGTGCCTCGTCAGGTTCTCATCGACGATCTCCGGCGCTGATTTCTCGAGGATCTCGCAGATCTTGATGCCGAGCTCGGTCGCCTCGAAGCTCTTCTGCCCCTTGACGTAGTTGCGCTTGCTCAGCGATTCGACGATGTCCGCGCGTGTGGCTTTGGTGCCAAGGCCGCGCTTCTCAAGCTCGTTGACCAGGCTCGCCGGCGTGTAGCGCCGTGGGGGCTGCGTCTGCTTCTTGATCGATTCCAAGCGGTCGATGGCGACCGTCTCGTGCTCTTTGAACGCGGGCAGTTCCTCTTCCTTGAGGTCGACATACGGGTCGTACAGCTCGTGCCATCCGCGGTCGACGGTCCTCGTGCCGCGGCAGATGAACCGCTCGCCGGCGATGACGATGGCGACCGTGTTCGTCTCGCGCACGGCCGGTTCGCCGAACGTCGCGAAGAACCGCTTGACGATGAGATCGTACACTTTGGCCTCGCGCGGATCGAGGGTCTTCGGCAAATTGCCGGTCGGGAAGATCGCAGGGTGCGCCGGGTCGTCCTTCTTTCCCTCGTTCGGGGTCAGCAGGCTCTTGTTCAGCAGGAACTTGGTCTGGTCCTTGTAGTGCTCGTGCTTGGCGAGCGACGCGAGGATCTTGCGGTAGCCGATCTTCGCCGGGAGCTTCTGGCTGCTCGTTCGCGGGTAGGAGATGAATGCTGACGTGTAGAGCGTCTGCGCGATTGCGAGCGTGTCCTTCGGGCTGATGCCGAACGCCCGGTAGGATTCAGTCTGGAGTCCGCCGAGGTCGAACGGTGTAGGGGCTGCCTGGTTGAATTGCTTGCGCTCGACCCGGTCGACGACCGCGGGCTTGCCCTTGCACTTCTTGAGCACGTCGTTCGCGATCTTCTCCTCGTCGATGTGGTCGTTCTCGTACAGCGCGAGCCACTGCTTCTTGTGGTGCTCGCCGGCAAGCTCGATCTGCCAGTAGTCCTGCGGGATGAACGCCTTGATCTCCTTCTCCCTGTCAACGATGATCTTCAGCGAAGGTCCCTGGACGCGGCCGGTGGACAGGATCATGAAGCTGCCTGCGGTCTTGACCGCGGTGGTCAGCGCCCTGCTCACGTTGATGCCGTAGAGCCAGTCGAGGATATGGCGGGTGGTCCCTGCGTTCGCCTGTCCCCAGTCGAGGTGCGACTGCTTCGCGTCGTACGCTTCCTGCAGGTCCTCGGCGGTGACGGTGCTGAACTTCATTCGGTTCGCGTCCTTCTGGCCACACAGGTACTTGACGATGTTGAGACCGATGGTCTCGCCTTCGATATCGTAGTCCGTCGCGACGGTGAACGAGCTCGCGTCCTTGGCGAGCTTCTTGAGCATCATGGCGTACTTGCGGCTGAATGCCGAGGTCTTGTCCACGTCCGCGCTCAGGCGCCATTCGACGTCGTAGCTCGGGTACTTGAACGATTTGGCCTTCTCCGCCACGGTGTAGAGATGTCCGACCGCGCTTGCGACCACGATGTCCTTGCCTTTGTGGCTCAGCTCGTAGTACGAGATGCGATCCTCCGACTTCTTGACGGGTTTGCCGTCCGCGAGCGCTTGGGCTATCTTCTCCATTGTCGACGGCTTTTCGCAGATGATCAGCTCATACGTGCCTGTCGATTTCGCTTTCTTGACCGCGGGGGATTTCTTTGCCATATATATAGTGGAACTGGCAGACCTTTAAAAATGTTTTCCGAGTCCTTGCGGAACGCACAAAATGGGCCTGTTCCTCTCGCAAAGTGCAAGAAAGCTTAAAGAATACGCCGCCGATAGGCCCTGTATGAGCTTTCGCACAATCATCACACTTCTCTTCCTTTCAATGATCGTCGTCGCCTGTTCCGGCAATGGGGGGACGGGCAACGTCGTGCGGGAGCCAACGGTGGAGCCGAGCACCCCTCCGACGCCGCCGGCCCAGGAGACGCTGCCGCCGACCACGCAGCCGGATGTGCCCGCAGCCCAAGGATGCGGAACGCCGCTCACGCCTGCCCAACTCGAGGCGGCGCTGCCCGCGAGCGCTGGTTTCACCGCCGGCACTCCCGATGCGAACACATTGACCTGGACCAATCCGTCCACCGGAGCGAGCACGACCTACAGTGGAGCGTCGGTCGCGCTGACGAAGAACGACCGCGCGCTGTTCGTTTCGCTCGTCGACTCGTGCGACGTTCCTGCGCTGCGTGACCCGTGGACCGCTGCGGTGATGCAGGAGACGGACAGCGGATACCTGAAACGGACGATGATCAACGGCTACGATGCATGGGAGCAGTATGACAAGGCGAGCAGTACGTATTCGATAACGGTGGTGGCCGGCAATAGGCTGATCGCGAATGTGCAGGGCGCGCCGGATGTGCCGCTCGCCGATGTCCAGACGGTCGCGAAGGACATCAAGCTGTCTGCTGTACTGTAGATGCATAGCTCTTATATACCGGGCCGGGGCTAGCGTATCCGATGGACGCATATGATGTCATCATCATCGGTGGCGGGGTCACGGGCACCGCGACATTGTACCTGTTGTCGCAGTACACGAACGTCAAGCGTATCGCGCTGATCGAGAAGTACGGCAAGCTCGCGCAGGTGAACACGCGAAAGGACAACAACAGCCAGACGCTGCATTTCGGCGACATCGAGACGAACTACACCGCTGAGAAATCCGCGAAGGTCAATGCGTCGTCATCGATGACCGCTCGATACCTCGATGCGCACGTCTCTGAACATCTCTTCGTCAAGTCGCACAAGATGGTGCTTGCCGTCGGCAAAAAGGAGATCGATGAGCTCTCGCAGCGCTTCGACGCGATCAAGCACATCTATCCGCGATTGCGCAGGATCAAGGCAAAGGAGATCGGCAAGATAGAGCCGAAGGTGATGGAAGGACGGACCGACGAGGTCCTCGCATTGTTCTCACCCGACGGCTATGTTGTGGACTACGGGAAGCTTTCCGCATCGTTCGTCAGGCACGCGAAGGAGATCAAGTCGAAGAAGATCGATATCATGCTCAACCACAAGATCATGTCGGTGACACGCGACGGTGATATGTACGTCGTGACAGGCACGAAGGAGCTGCGCGCGAAAGTGGTCGTGGTCGCGACCGGGGCGGACAGCCTGCTCTTCGCGCACCGCCTCGGCTATGCTCGTCATTGGATCCTGCTGCCGGTCGCGGGGAGCTTCTACCGCTCAAAGCACCTGCTCAACGGCAAGGTGTACACGATGCAGGCGAAGAAACTCCCGTTCGCTGCAGTGCACGGCGATCCCGACGTCGGCAACATGCAGGAGACGCGTTTCGGTCCGACAGCGAAAGTGCTGCCGATGACGGAGCGGTACCACTATTCGTCGATCATGGATTTCCTGCGGCTGTTCCGGTTCAGAATCGACGCGATCCTGAGCCTGTTGCGGATCATCTCCGATCCGGTGCTGTGCAGATACATCCTGAAGAACGTCGTATACGATATCCCACTGCTCGGCACCTACATGTTCATGAAGCAGAACGTGCGCAAGATCGTGCCGTCGATAAAATACGGCGAGATCTCCTACGGGCGTAGGCTCGGAGGCATCAGGCCGCAGCTCGTCGACACGAAGAAGAAATCGCTCGAGTTCGGAGACGCGAAAGTGATCGGCGACAATATCATCTTCGACATCACGCCCTCGCCGGGCGCGTCCGTCTGCATCAAGAACGGCGAGCAGAACATGCGCGAAGCGGTCAAGTTCCTCGGCTCCGGGTTCTCGATCGATGAGGAGCGGTTCGCGAAAGACCTGCTGTAGCGTTATCTCTTCGACATCCTCTTCATGAACTTGAAGTACGTCCGGTAATCGTCGGCGACCGATCTGTTCTGGATGCGGAAGATCTTGATCTCCTTCTCCCAGAGGACCTGCGAGACGATATCGCCGTAGATCCAGATGACGAGCGGCCCGAGCATCTCGCCGGGAAGGTAGTTCGCCTCGACGCGGGGCAGATGGTTGAACTTCTCGTTGCGGGTGTTTTCCCGCGCGAGGTGATGTCGCGTCTTCCCTTCCATCCCTTTGCACATCCGGCTGAATTCCTTCGGGAAACGTCCGGGCAGATAGCTGTTCGCGCCGATCAGGTACAGGTCGCTCTTGCTGTCGAGCAGATCGTCGATCAGCATCGTGATCGCCGTGTCGCCGCGCCATGTCTGCGTGTCCTGGTTCCACAGCGCGTTGAAGTACTGCCGGTAGCCGTCGGCGATCGCCTCGTTGTTGACCACGAAGACCAGCGGTTCCTCCTTCCAGAGCACGTTCGCTATCTTGTCCCCGTAGATCCAGATGACGCTCGGCGGATAGTCGCCCGGCGGCAGGAATCGTGATTCGGCGAAAGGCAGTTCCAGCACCTTGTGCCCTCGTGCTTCGGGCAGGACGAGGTTGCGCCATCGGAAGCCCGATTTCTTGACGCGGGGCACGTACTCGTCCTCGAACCATCCTTGCAATCGGTCGACGACATATCCTTTGCCGCCAATGAAGAGCATCTCTTTCTCATTGAGCGCGTCGAGCAGGACCGCCTTGATGCCTGCGTCTCCTTTGAGCGTCTGCACCTCCTGGTTCCATAGCGTCTCGAAGTACTGGTCGAAGCCCCGGGTCAGCTCCTTGCTCTTGATCGTGAAGATGAACGGCTCTTCCTGCATCAGCATCAGGTACGTGGTGTCCTTCCATGTTGTTATCTGCAGCGGCGTATCGTAATTCCATGGCAGCAGCCGGATCTCGCTGTTCTTCCTCGTGGATTCGGGGATGTCGAGCGATTGCTGGAATAGGATCTTCGCATGCACGCCGCGCTTCACGCGCTCTTCATGGTAATGGTTGAAGAAGTTCCAGATCCAGGTGAGCTTGCCGTAGTTCGCGCCGATCACCTTGTACTCGCCGCCCCTGCCGAGCTCGTCGATCATCGTATAGAATGCGTTGCCGAGGCTCTTGACGCCGCGGTACATCTGCACTTCCGTCTCTTGATGGTTCTCGTCGTATTTCGCGAGCAGCGACGGGAGCGCCTTGTCTGCCGCCGCGCGCAGCTCTCGTGCCTCATCCTCCTTCGTCTTCAGGTAGTCGAGGATCGCGCGCGGGTGCGTGGCCTTGAACCGCTTGGTGCCTTGCGCGGTGACGGCTCCTGCGAGCCCTTTCTTCATCAGCCGCTGCATCACCTGGTAGACCTTGGATGCCGACACCCCTGAGCGCTCCGCGATCGGTCCGCTCGTCGCTTCGCCGAGGTCGAGCAGCGCGAGGTAGACTTTCTGTTCTCCGTCGGAGAGCCCTATCTGGGTGAGGACCGTGTCGAGTCTCATGTTGGTGAGTTGTCCGCCGTCTTCTTAACGTTTACCAATTTTACCCCCTAAGGGGGAAACAACATTGATATGGGTGCACGTCAGGATACCACTTACAAGTAAGAACTGGTGATCCTGATGAAGAAACTGCAAATCATGGCGTTGCTCGCCTCGGCGGCGTACGCACAGCACAATCCCACGGCGACGATGACCGTCAACTATACTCCGGCCAACGACGTGGGCTTCCGCTCGCAGGCGAGACTCGACGTCGGCGACTACGTGTTCACGCACCTCTTCAACAAGGAGGTCGGGCAGCCGATGTCGAGCGGTTACGGCAAGGTGTTCTCGTTCAGGCGCAAGGGATTCGTCGAAGCGGGATTCACGACGTTCAAGCTCTCGGACCATTTCGTCTACGGCGCCGAGATCGGCAAGTCCTACAAATGGGGACGGTTGAAAGGCTACTCTGCCGGCATGTTCCCCGTGACCGGCGATCCGTTCATGCTGACCGACAACGAACTGACGCTGCCGGCAGGATTCAAGGTGCGCGGCTTCGCGAACGCACCGCTCCCGGCATTCCGCGCGACAGAGCTCGAGCTCAAGAAGAGGATCGGCTGCAAAGCCGGACTCTGCTACTCGCTCAGCGTCCAGGACGATTACTTCGTCAAGAAGAACGACCACGTCGTCAAAGCGGGACTGTTGATCAGCAGATGAACGCCTATCGCCTGCCGCGGAATCTCGACGGAGGACCGCGCTGCATGTCGCGCCGGGGCGGACCTCTCGACTGTCCGCGGCCACCCTGCACCGGTCGCGGCTCGCGCGAATGGCGGGCGTTCTCCGAGTGGAACTTGTGGTTCAGGTCGACCGGGATCTCACGCTTGATCAGACGCTCGATATCACGCAGCAGCGCACGCTCATCGGGCGAGCAGAACGAGATCGCGTCACCCGATGCGCCAGCACGTGCCGTCCTTCCGATCCGATGAACATACGTCTCGGGCTCGTTCGGCAAGTCGTAGTTGATCACATGCGTCACGCCATCGACATCGATACCGCGCGCGGCGATATCGGTCGCGACGAGGACCTTCACTTTGCCTTTCTTGAATCCGTCGAGCGCCTGCATCCGTGCGGTCTGGCTCTTGTTGCCGTGGATGGCTGCGGCGCTGATGCCTGACTTCTCGAGCTTCTCGACGACCTTGTTCGCGACGTGCTTCATCTGCGTGAAGACGATCACGCGGTTCATGCCGGTGCGCAGCAGCGACACGAGCAGCTCGTCCTTGTCCTTCTTCTCGAGGAACATCACCTGCTGCTTGATCCGGTCGACCGTCGGCTGCTCGGGCGTGATGCTCACATGCACCGGATCCTTCACCAGCGTGTTGGCGAGCTGCCTGATCGGCTCGGGCATCGTCGCCGAGAAGAAGAGCGTCTGCCGCTGTTCGGGCAGCTTCGCGATGATCTTGCGGATGTCCTGGATGAATCCCATGTCGAACATCCTGTCCGCTTCATCGAGGATGAACACCTCTATCCGGTCGAGTTGTACGAAACCCTGCTGCATCAGGTCGAGCAGCCTTCCGGGTGTCGCGACGACGATGTCCATCCCGCGTCCGAGCGCATCGGTCTGCGGCCGCTGGCCGACGCCGCCATAGATGACTGTGTGCGTGATGTGCAGGTAGCGCCCGTACGCGTGGATGCTGTCGCCTATCTGGGCTGCCAACTCTCTCGTCGGTGCCAGGATCAGTGCCCGCGGCCTTCCGCGGCTGGGCATCTGTTTCTTCTTCGTCAGGTACTGGAGCAGCGGGAGCGTGAACGCGGCGGTCTTGCCGGTGCCGGTCTGCGCGACGCCCAGCAGGTCACGACCTTCCGTCAGCGGGATGATCGACTGCGCCTGGATCGGCGTCGGGTTCTCATAGCCTTCCTTGCGCAGCGCGCTCTGGAGCGGGTCGATCAGCTTGCTGAACACGTACTCCGCAGGGAACGGGACGAGCGGCGGCGGTGTCGAGACATGGTGGATCGGCTTAGGTGCCTGATGCATCGGTCGTTGTGTCTTGTGAAATGATCTGTGTCTATCCATGGTTCTCTCCGGCGAGGTTTTTCCCAAACCCTCAGCCGGTGGAGGAGAATGCGCCTTACGGCACTGTTGAGAATCGGAGGGTCTTTTTAAAGCTATTGCGTCATCTCGCGATGATGAAGTACAGGTATGCCGCGTAGACCGCGAGCATCACGACGCCTTCCTGCCATCCGAGCCTGCGCACGAACCGCGCGAAGTAGATGATGCACAGCGCCGCCAGTCCCATGAACACGTTCGTGACCAGGAAGAACCCTGCGTTGATGACCATCGGCCGCAGCAGCGCGGTGATGCCGAGCATGATCGTAGCGTCGATCATCACGACCGACAATACGTTGCCGAGCGCAAGCCCCTCCCTGTGCTTCCACACCGATTGGATCGCGAACAGCAGCTCCGGCAGGCAGACGCCAATGCCGACGACGAGGACGCTGATGATGACGCTTGGCACGCCGAGATCGGTCCCGACATCGCCAGCTGTCGTCACGGTCACGTTCGCGGCGGCGAGCATGATCGCGAGGCTGCCAAGCAGCAGGAGCAGTGTCGTCACCGGTTTCATGCCGCCCGGCCAACGCAGCTTCTTCAGGTCGACCTGCCGTGCGATGACGCTGAAGAACAGCAGTCCCGCGACGAGCAGGATCGCTCCGTCGATGCGCGACAGGTGGCCGTCGTACATCAACGCCAGCGGCAGCAGCAGTATCGGCAGGTAGAGTGCGTCTTTCTTGAGCGCTTCGCTCTTGATCTTCGATCCGCGCAGCAGTATCGCGATGATGCCGAACACGAGCGCGAGGTCCGCGACGTTGCTCGACAGCAGCGCGCTCGCCGCGCCGTTCGCGTCCCCTTTGAGGTTCGAGATGACAGAGATCGTGCTTTCCGGCAGCGCGCTGACGATGCCGACGATGAAGAAGCTGATGACGAACGGCGACACGCCGATCATCTCCGCGAGCTCGGTCGCACGGTTCACCGCGATATCGACGACTTTGAGCAATATGATGAACGACGCGACGAGGAGCAGCGCTGCCTGCCACAGCGGCCGCGCGGTTGTCGTCGCATCGTTGATCGCGACGTTCAGGTGCGGCAGGATCAGGATCAGCGTCCAGACGACCGCCCCGAGCAGCATCAGCAGCGCTATCGTCTGTATCTGCTTGCGATGCGTCATGAACTTGTGCAGCTTCCTGTGGTACGCGCTGCCGATCACGAGCGAGCTGAGGCCGAGCACGATCAGCAGCACGATGCCGATACCGCTTGACATCACGACGACGATCGAGAAGAACAGGCCGAGCAGTATCTTGCCGAGCAGCGTGACCAGGCTGATGAGCGCAACGATGACCGCTGCGCCACGCGTCTTTTTCATGGACGCTGTTAGGATGGCCTCGTCTTAAGAACTTATCTGAGAAAAAAGGACTCCTATGACAAATCGACGTACTGGCCGTCCTTGACGGTCTTCATCTTGAAGGTCCAGCCGTCGATGCCGCCGTTGCGGTTGAACGCGAGCGTGTCCGTGACCGTGCCGTCGATGCGCATCACGTCGAGATCGCGTTTGATGTCCTCGCCGGTCCTCGCGCCGTCGTTGAGCGCTTCGATCACGGCCCTCGTCGCATCATATGCCCCTGCAGCCGTCGAACCTGACGGGAGTGCGCCATACTTCTCCCTGAACCGCTGCTGGAAGTCGGCGTATGCCTGTGTGTGCAGGTCCGGTGATGAGTAGACCAGCCGGTCCTGCGCATATCCTGCGAAGGATTCGAGGAGATCGTTCGTCTGCACGGACGCGCTCGAGCTGAATTTCGCGCGCATCCCGAGCTCCTGCATCGATCGCATCATCAGGCCCATGTCGTTGACGTTGAGCGTCTCGACGAACAGGATGTCCGGATCCGCCTGCTTCGCTTTGAGCAGGGCGGTGCGATAGTCCTTGTCATCCTGGATGATGTATTCGCCGACGATCTGTATCCCGTTCTTCGCAGCCTGCGCTTTGTACTCATCCACCATCTTCGTGTTGAATGGGTCTTGGTCCCGGACGACGACGGCTTTCGTGTAGTTGTGTGCCTTGAGGTACTTCATGTGCGCTTCGATCTCCTGCGGTATCGTGAAGAAGGTCGAGTAGAAGTATGTGTAGTCCACGCTCTGCTTGACCACTTCGATGGCGCCGCTGGGCGTTATCTCGACGACCTTTGCTTCCTGCGCCACCGGTCCGGTCATCTGCGCGAAGCTGTCGCCCCATGTGGGGCCGATGATCGCTGGTACATGGTCGGTGTCGATCAGCTTGTGCACTGCGCTCAGTGTCGTCTTCGCATCGGTCGCGGTGTCTTCCGCAATCAGCGTTACATGCGTCCCATGGATGCCGCCGCGGGCGTTTGTCTCATCGACCGCCATCTGCGCCGCCTTGTACTCATCCTGGCCCCAGCTCGACGCGTCGCCGGTCAGGCTGAACGCTCCGCCGATCGGTATCTTCTGTTCATGCGTGACCATGCCGGTCGTGCATGCGTTGAGCAGGAACAGTAGGAGGACTGGAATGATCTGTGTCGGTTTCATCACCTTTCAGTGGTATAATTTGTATTTAATGGACTGTTGCAACAGATTATGACAGCAAATGTTATATACTGCCTGCCCTCCTCTCAGTCGTGGACAGCCAAGACCTCGAGAGACTCGGACTCAACCGTAACGAAGCCAAAGTCTATCTGGGGCTGCTGACGCTGGGGCAGGCCACTGCCGCGGAGCTCGTCAAGCATGTCGGCACCCATCGCAATATCGTCTACGACAATCTGGAGAAGCTGATAGAGAAAGGGCTGGTCTCGTACATCAGCGAAGGGCCCAAACGGACGTTCATCGCCGAGGATCCGCAGACGATTCTCGATTTCCTGCAAAGCAAGCGCGTCGCGATCGACAAGGAGGAGAAGATGGCGCAGGAGCTGATCCCTGACATCAGCAAACTGCTGCGTTCGACGAAATCAAAACAGGAGGCGTACCTGTTCCGCGGCGTCAAGGGCGTCAAGAAGGTGCTCGGCATGGTGCTCGAGTCCGACGAGTATTATTGCATCGGCATCACGAACGCGTCGGTCGACCTGCTCGGCGCGACCTACTGGAAGAACTTCAACCTGAAGGTCGACGCACGGAAGATCAAAGAGCATCTGCTCGTCAATCCTGATTTCCGCAACATCATCAACATCCGGAGCACGGCACTGCGCAAGCAGCGCGTGCTGCCGCCGCAGATGTCCCAGATGACGGAGATCCTCGTGTTCTCGGGCAAGGCGGCGATGTTCGTCTACTCCGAGGTGCCCATCGTCGTGCTGATCGACGACCCGCATATCGCCGAGGCGTTCCGCAAGCAGTTCTCGGTGTTGTGGGCGTTCGCGAAGTAGTTCTTGTCGGCAGGGCCGGAAAATATCGGTTTACCGATATATTTATATAACTGTATCGGTTTACCGATATCATATTCAGGTGAACCCGATGGAAGCAAAATCATTCAAGGAAATCGTCATGGCGCGGCACGCCGCGAAATCGTTCGACGGGAAGAAAGTCCCGGAAGGCAAAGTCCAGCAACTGCAGGAGATCATCCGGCACGCGCCGTCATCATATAACCTCCAGCCGTGGAAGATCATCGTCGTCTCGGACAAGGCGATGAAGGAGAAGCTCGCGCCTGCGGCGTACAACCAGCCGCAGATAACGACGAGCTCGCACCTGCTGATCTTCGCCGCCGACACCGACATCGAAAGCCACATCGTCAAGCTCGAGCAGGCGACCGGATCGGCCGGCTTCGCAAAGATGCTGCGCGACTTCAACGACAGCCTGACGCCGGAGAAGCGATTGTCCTGGGCGCAGCGACAGACATACCTGGCGCTCGGCAACGCAGTGAACGGCGCCGAATCGCTCGGCTTCGACTCATGCCCGATGGAAGGGTTCGATTCTGCTGCATTCGCGAAGATACTCGGTCTGCCGTCGAACATCGTCCCCGTCGCGCTGTGCCCGATAGGGTTCGCGAACGACACGCCGCGGCCGAAGATGCGTCTGGGCGTCGATGACGTGTTCATGTGATCTTCGAGATCTCCAGCGTGATGTCAAGCGGATAGTCGCGCTCGCGCACCTTGAGCAGATCGTAGATCTCCCACTCGAGCGTGTGGAGCGCGATGGACAGGTCTTCGGTCACCGAGCCGCCGTCCGTATAGCCAACCATCCTGCCTCCGGCGTCGGTAGCCAGGAAGTGCTCGAGGATGATGCCGGTGCCCATGTGCTTGCGGTACGTATCGATCACGCTGCCGATCGTGTCACTGACGAACGCATGCAGCTCAAGGCCCGTCGGATACCATGATCGTCTCTCGATATAGAGCAGCCTGCGCTGCGGTTGTCCGCGCAGCTCAGCATGCCATGAAGGCAGGTCATCCATCTAAAATCGGACTCCTGGGACTTCCAGAATATAATACTGCTGATTCTGCAGCGAATGATTAAATAATGCCCTTGCCGGGGAATGCCATGGCCTGCTCTCATCTGGACCAGCGCAAGAGCGTCAAGCCCAAAGCGCACGCGTGTGAGGAATGCCTGAAGATGGGCGATACCTGGGTGCATCTGCGCATATGCCTGTCCTGCGGCCACGTGGGTGCTGCGACTCGTCGAAGAACAAGCACGCGACGAAGCACTTCCGCGCGACGAAGCACCCGATCATCCAGTCGATCGAGCCTGGAGAGGACTGGCAGTGGTGCTATATCGATGAAGAGTACATCACTCAGTAGATCCAAGGGATTATTGTCTTGACGCGGCGCTTGTAGCCGGGATATTTCTGCGGGAACTCCTTCTCCATCATCTCCTCTTCCTGGCGGATCTTGATCGCGAACGCGGCGATCAGGCACAGCAGGCCGAGCAGCGCACGGACCTCGCCGAGCGCGATGACCGTACCGATATACGCCACCAGCCATCCCGTATAGATAGGGTGCCGTGTCACCGCGTACGGTCCCGTCTGTATCAACTCATGGTCCCTCTTGATTACCGATTTCGCACTCCAGTTCTTTCCGAGCGCGACTCTCGACCACACTGCGAACGCGAAGCCGAACACCGCGACGAGCCCGAGCGCCGACAGCGCGACCGGGATGACTTGGATTGCGAGAAATCCGGTCAACCGCTGATAGAACAGCAGGATGAACGACAGGCACATGAAGAGCCAGATGAAGAAATTCCTGATCGTGTTCGGGTTTTTCACGTCCTGCTTGACGTCGAACGACGAGATGAGCCAATAGAGCAGGAACAGCGCCCAACAGCCGGCGATGATGAAGAAGTAGACCGTTTGCATAGGTGTGCTATGTGTGTGGAGTATTTATCTGTTGGGCTGAAGATTGGATGCGCCCTTTCATATTGTTCAAATTCCACATGATGCGCCCGCCGGAACCGCAAAGAGCATTTATTAGATATCGGCCCTCTGACCGTGCATGAAACTCGCCTTGCTCATCGTCCTTCTGATGCTGCCAGCCGCATACGCGCTGGACCTCAATGGCATGCAGGTCGCTACCGGACCTGAAGACACGCATATGCGGCAGCTGCTGCAGGGCGATGATGTGACGTTCGTCACTGCGCAGGATGTCGATGCAGGCAGGCCGCTGCTGATCATCGGAGGACCGTGCGGGAACGCGCTCTGGGAGCAGTATTCGAGCATCACCTGCGAGAACTGGCCCTACAGCGATGGCGAAGGCATCGTGCTTTCCGTCCGCAATGGCACCGTCACACTGCTCGCCGGGACGCAACAGGCGGACACCGAACGGCTGGTCGAGCAGTTCATCACATCCGATACGCAGGAATCGGAGAGCGCAGATCGCTTCACGATAGAAGACGGACAATCGCGATCGGTCCTAGTCGATTCGAAGAGCGTCCCGATAACGGATGTCACCATCGACGGGACCGTGAAGGATATCACGATCGACGGCCAGCGCTTCACGAATCTCAACAAGGGCCGGTCGATCACGACCGATGATCTGCTCGTCGAAGTGCTCAACGTGTCCGGTGATACGGCGACGCTGAGCATCACCGGGCTGGCCGATGAGGGTTCGGATAGCGGTGAGATCACTGTCAAGGCCGGGGATACGGAGACGCTGACGGTAAACGGCGAAGACGTCGACATCGAAGGGCTGCAGATCAATGACAGCGTGATAACCGACGTGACCATCGACGGCCACAAGTACACTGATCTGCGGGACGGATCCGTCAAGACATCGGGCAAGCTGCGCATTGAAGTGACCGGCGTCAACGATGACGAAGCGACGTTCCTGATCGAGGAGACAGACAGTTCGCTCGGGAAGGACGATGAGTTCCGGCTCAGCGACGGGGATGACCAGTCGATCGAGATCGAAGGCGAGAACGTCGAGTTCCGTGATGTGACTGTCGCGGACGACAAGGTCTCGATGACGGTCGACGGGACGGGCTACAGCGACCTCACGGAAGGCGATGCGGTGAATTCCGATTCGAGCAAGATGCTCATCACGCGCATCAGCGGCAATGACGTGACGCTGGTCGTCGATTGAGGTTTTCATAACATTCTTAAGACCGCTAATCAGCGCATCTCTATGGCGGAACTGAAGACCAAGAGGAATGACGCGAGCGTGACGAAGTTCATCGCGTCCGTTGACAAAAGCCGGCAGGACGACTGCAACAAGCTGCTGAAGCTGTTCACCTCCGTGACAAAAGAGAAACCGGTCATGTGGGGCTCGAGCATCATAGGGTTCGGGCTGTATCACTACAAATCAGCGAGCGGCCGGGAAGGTGACTGGATGCTGACGGGTTTTTCTCCGCGGAAGCAGAACATCACGCTGTATATCATATCCGGCGTCAAGCAGTACAATGATCTGTTGAAGGATCTGGGCAAGTACAAAGTGAGCGGCGGAAGCTGCCTCTACATCAATAAGCTATCGGACATCGATACGGCTGTGCTGAAGAAAATCATCATCGCTTCGGTCAAGGACCTGAAGCTGCGGCAGAAGTGAACCTCTTTAGAAACGTTCTTGGACTCTTGAAGAAGAGTGAGTACCGGGAATCGAACCCGGGCCTGGGGATCCACAGTCCCCCGTCCTACCATTAGACGATACCCACTATCGTACGATCACAGTGTCGAGGAGAACCAGGACCGTCTGTGACCGGTCACTGTTGAGGACTCCCTGAGCGTTTATAAAGGTTTGTGGCTACTTCCAGTAGCATAATGCCGTCGTGACGCCGATCGATGCGGCTGCGTATACTGCGTAGGAGAGCCTCTTCGCAGGCTCGGATATCTCAAGAGCAGCAGGTAGCTCCTTCTTCTCATAGCCCAAATAGTTGCGGCCCACGTCCTTCGCATGTCCGATGATGACGCCGAATGCGATCGCGGGCACGGCGGTGACCAGCGCATCGCGATGGTGGTGTGCGCTGTTCCGATAGATTATCTCGAGTATGCCGACGTTGAATGCGAATGACCACGCGCTGACCGCTGCCGTCTGCAGCATCGGCCTTCCTTCGAGCTTGTTGTGGATCTTGTCCCTCACCCATCCCCACATGATGCCTGCGTACGCATACGTCGCTATCGTCCCTTCGGTTCGTGCCTTGAGCACCTGCTCAAGCGGCTGCTGCAGCGCGTATCTCTCGAATACGCCGTACAACATATTGGCGGTCAGGTTGATCGTCGTCGCATCGATAAGATGATTGGTGAGCAGCCTTCGCGCCTTTCCGCCGAAACCGACCTTCTCCTCGAGTGTCTCCATGATCGGACGAGAACCGCCTCCCGTTCATAAAATAATAGTGCGTGCTATTGCGCATATCACACGAAACCCTTAAAAACCTCCTCCTGACGCGGCTAGGACGAAGGTGACATATGAGCAAGATTCTTACAGTCAAAGCAAGGGAAGTACTCGATAGCAGAGGCAATCCGACCGTCGAGGTCGACATCACGACCGAAGATGGACTCTTCCGGGCGATGGTGCCGAGCGGTGCGTCGACCGGTGTCCACGAGGCGCTCGAGTTGCGTGACGGAGACAAGTCGCGATATCTCGGAAAGGGCGTGCTCAAAGCGGTGGAGCATGTGAACAGGACGCTCGGACCGAAGCTGATCGGCCTTGATCCGACCGAGCAGCAGGAGATCGATGATATGATGCTCAAGCTCGACGGCACCGAGAACAAGGAGAAGCTCGGCGCGAACGCGATCCTCGCATGCAGCATGGCGGTGTGCAAAGCGGGAGCCGGCGCAAAGGGGATGGCGCTCTACCGCCACATCGCGGAGCTCGCGGGCGTCACGAAGTTCATCCTTCCCGTGCCGGCGTTCAACGTGATCAACGGCGGCACGCACGCAGGCAACAACCTCGCGATGCAGGAGTTCATGATACTCCCCGTCGGCGCGCCGAATTTCCGTGAGGCGATGCGGATGGGTGCAGAGACGTACCATACGCTGAAGAAAGTGATCCAGGCCAAGTACGGCCAGGACGCCGTCAACGTCGGCGACGAGGGGGGCTTCGCGCCGAACATCCAGGACAACAAGGAAGGGCTTGAGCTGCTCAAGGAAGCGATCAAGAAAGCAGGTTACGAAGGGAAGATCCGCATCGGCATGGACGTCGCCGCATCCGAGTTCTACAAGGACGGGCAATATGACCTCGATTTCAAGAACCCCAACATGGACAAGCATGTGTACCACTCCGGCGACGACATGATCGCGTTATACGAATCATTCGTCAAGGACTACCATGTGCTCTCTATCGAGGATCCTTTCGACCAGGACGACTGGGAGACGTACGCGAAGCTCACGGCGAAGGTCGGCAAGGATGTGCAGATCGTCGCCGATGATCTCTTGGTGACCAACCCGAAGCGGATCAAGACCGCGATCGAGAAGCGGGCGTGCAACGCTCTGCTGCTCAAGGTCAACCAGATCGGTTCGGTCAGCGAGAGCATCCGCGCGTGCAAGGACGCGCAGGCGGCAGGCTGGGCCGTGATGGTATCGCACCGCAGCGGCGAGACGGAGGATTCGTTCATCGCGGACCTCGTCGTCGGGCTGCAGACGGGCCAGATCAAGACCGGTGCGCCGTGCCGCTCCGAGCGTTTGGCGAAGTACAACCAGCTGATGCGCATCGAGGAGGAGCTCGGTTCGCACGCGTCATACGCGGGTGAGAAGCTGCGTCATCCGCAGTAATCCTCTTTTTGTTTTCACTGCGCGATACGAAAGCAAGATTTAAGTACCGTAGATATCGGTGGTGGACACCGTGTCAAAGCTGATCAAGAACCCGCAGGACTACTTCGCGCAGTTCACGTCCCTCAAGGAGCAGTTCAAGCAGCTGATGCGCTTCGACATCCATGATCCGACGACCGACCGCAAGCAGTGGGCCGACCGTTTCAACGCGTTCCTCGCGGACTGCAACGAAGCGGCGTACACACATCATCTGCGTTCACGTGAGCAGGAGCTGCAGCGTGTCGCGCACAGCGGCATCCTTGCGCCGGCGGTCCAGGCCAAGGGACTGATCCAGGAACTGCCGTCGGCGCGCAAGCAGTACTTCTTCTTCCATTCGCATGTCGCAACGGCGGCGCAGGAATGCCGCGACGGCGCGAAGATGGGTGAGATCGTCGCGCATCTCGGAGCGGCCGATGTGTCGCTGCAGAAACTGTGCGAGTTCGACCTGCGGTTGAATTCCTTCGTGCAGAAGTTCGCGGCTTAAGGCAGGTACGTGAGCTTCCAGTAACGTTCTGTGTAGTGGATGAGTTTCCTTATCGTCGGGAAACGCTCGCGCAGCGACTGCAGCTGCAGTTCGAGGTCTTCGCGGTTGCGCACCTCGAGGTTGAAGTCGACGTCCATGCCGCCGATCGCCGTCTCGAACCATGTGACTCGCGGATCGACGTTCGCCCACGCGCGCAGCTTCTCCGCCTGCGATTGGTCGGACAGGTACACCTCGAACGCGTAATGCTCGAAGCCGAGCTGCTGGATCGCTATCTCGGCGCGGTAGCCGAGGATGATGCCTTTGCGCTGCATCGATTTTATCTTCGTCGAGACCGTCTGCTGCGGGATCTTCGTCCGGTGTCCGATCTCTGTGGTCGACAATCGTGCGTTGCGCGCGAGTTCCCGCAGGATGCTGATATCCTCTGTGTCATACGACACGATGGGCTCGTCATCGATGCGGTACCGGTGCTGGTGCATCTGCTTGCCGAACACGGCGTCCTTGGGATACTGCGTTATCGTGCACATCAGCCAGTAGCGGTATGCCACGAGCTCGGTGCCGAGGAACTTCTTGATCTTGAACAGCATGCCTTCCATGTCGTACATCGATTTGGTCCAGACGACTGCGCCGTACTTGTACTGCGAGTCCATCGTGTACACCAGCCCTGCGCCTATCTCCTTGTCCATGAAGTGCATGAACTCCTTCTCGCGCTTCGCGTTGAGCTCTACTGTGTCGAAGTTGAGCCGGTGCGTGAAGTAGCCGAATCGCCGCAGGTTGAGCACCGGGTAGTATCCCGCGATGATTTTCTGGGCTTCCATCTTCAGGATGCGCCGGTTGACGGAGTCCTTGTTCGCGCGCAGCTGCTTCGCTATTTGCGACACGGGCATCCGGGCGTTCCAGTCGAGCACGCTGAGGATTCTCCTGTCGAGTTCGTCGACCATCCGCCTATGCGCTTTCTACGGTATAAATAGCTTGTGCATTTCCTGGTTATTAGTGCTGTTTTCCCGCTTTTCATGAGCTATTGACCTGAAAGATAATCATTACCTGGTAGGAATCTCGTTTTTTGCCCTCTGGAATTTATATCTCCTTGGATTAGTAACTACTGCATAGTAAATGGGGGAGATACAATGGAACAGACACAGTCATGGAAACTAGTTATCATACTCGGGCTGCTGATGCTCGCAGGATGCGCGCAGACCGCGACGAAACCGAACGTGAAGATCGGCATCCTGCTGCCGCTCAGCGGTGATCTCGCGATAACCGGCGAGAAGCTCCACCGCGGCGTGATGCTCGCAGAGAAAGAACTGCCGCCGGGGACGACGCTTGTCTACGAAGACAGCGGATCGACGACCACCAGCGCGCTCGACGCGGCGCAGAAGCTCATCGCCATCGACAAAGTCGACGCGATCATCGGCGCATACAGCCCGGACCAGGCGCTCGCGGTCGCACCGGTCGCGGAAGAGGCAGGCATCACGATCTTCTCGCCGTCATTCTGCAGCGACAGCTTCAAGTCGCACAGGAACATCTACTGCGGCTATCCCGGCGCGAAGGCGCAGCTCGACACGATCGATGAGATGTTCGAGCGCAAGCAGATCAAGCGCGTCGCGCTTGTCGACCAGAACTCCGACTTCGGGCAGAACTCCCGTGCGGCGATGATCGACAAGGCGGCATCGCTCGGCTACACCGTGGTGTTCGATGAATCGGTGCAGGGAGAGGAGAAGGATTTCCGGACGGTCGTCACGAAGCTGATGGCGACGCACGCAGATGCCTTTCCAGCACAGTGGGATCCGAAGCTTGGAATTCACGTGACTTGAAGTCGCGGC
>JADMIO011435020.1_pt1 | contig 23988 bp, 24 predicted proteins | sample 8958161 | NCBI WGS metagenome assembly JADMIO01 (sample SAMN16585339, study PRJNA669376) | soil metagenome | isolation source: Crop rotation soil | place: USA: Cullars Rotation, Alabama | collected 2011
CGCGACAACTTGTCCACGTGGAATTCTAAGCTTAGGATCCCAATGTGCTGGAAAGCACCAAGTTACTGTCGACGGTTTTTGGATGGACCAATACACAGTGACCAACGCGCAGTTTTCGCGCTTTGTCGAACATACGAACTACGTTACCAATGCGGAGCGTGCCGCGCGTGCCGAAGACTATCCCGGTGCGAAGCCTGAATTACTCGTTCCATCATCAGTTGTGTTTCGCAGGCCAGGTTTTCCTGTCGATCTCAAAGATCACTTTCAATGGTGGACCTATATTCCCGGTGCGAACTGGCGTCACCCGCTTGGTCCGGGAAGTTCGTTGAAGGGGTTGCACAAGCATCCGGTCGTTCACATTGCGTACGAAGACGCTGAAGCCTACGCGCAATGGGCCGGCAAAGAATTGCCTACTGAAGCTGAGTGGGAATTCGCTGCGCGTGGTGGTTTAGACGGCGCTGAATTTGTTTGGGGGGATGAGTTCGAGCCGGATGGAAAACCGATGACCAATACCTGGCAGGGAGATTTCCCCAACGAGAATCTCTTAACCGATGGATTTGAATGGACCGCGCCGGTCGGCTCGTTTCCACCGAATGGTTATGGCCTCTACGAGATGGCCGGTAACGTCTGGGAGTGGACAACCGATTGGTATCAGGAACACAGCAAGATCCAACATAGTTGCTGTGGGAATCTCAATCCTCGTGGAGGCGTGCGCGAGGAAAGTTTCGATCCGTGTAATCCGACCGTCCCCATCCCGCGCAAGGTCATGAAGGGCGGCTCTTTTTTGTGTGCTCCCAACTATTGTCGCCGTTATCGACCGGCTGCGCGGATGCCTCAGGCCGTCGACACGTCAACCTGCCATCTTGGCTTCCGTTGCATCGTTCGAAAGTAATCTCACACCAAGGCGTAAAGAAAACTTACCTCCGTGAACTAACTTTGGGCCTGTGCGTGAGAAGACTTGTTTCATCTCACTAAGCCTCTGCTCGACATACAGAATCCCCCTGAACGAAATACCGATTTCACCTGATTGTCCGTAAAACCTTCTCGTTCCAAACTGCCAGTGTATTCGCTTGCAATGGTCGTCGCAGAAGGTGAGGTCGTTATGACGACAGACAGTCCATCGAAAACGCAGTTGATGACAGCTCGGATAGCGCTGGTGTTACTGATCGGTTTAGCGCTGGTGGGTGCGATCTGGCATGGCCTTTCGCTTGACGTGCAGCGACGAGTTTGGGGCGACATCTTTAACCGGCCCGGTGGACCAATGACGCTGCGCTTCGTGCTGCAGCCGGTGATGGCGACGATCGCGGCGCTTCACGACGGCATCAAGGATGCGCAACGCGGCCGCACTCCCTATCTCTGGACAATATTGACGAATTCAGAAAAGCGCGGCGGTCGATTGCAGGAGGGTCTTATCGCGACCAGTCGCACTATTCTGATGGGCCTGGTCATGGATGGGATCTATCAGGTGATTGTGCTCAAAACCTTCTACCCGGGTGAGGCCGTGCTGGTCGCAATCCTGCTCGCATTTGTTCCGTACCTCTTTCTGCGTGGAACAATCGCACGTATCGCAAGTCGAACCCAAGCCAATACCAAAGCAACACTGAAGGAAGCGAGGAAGTGAGTTATGGACGCTATCGCTCACCAACCCGAAGCTCTTTCCGTTTCTGAAGACTTGTCGTCGCGGCGCACCGGGATGTCGTTTCAACGCACACGCATGTCGGCCGACCGCACCTTGATGTCGGTGATCCGCACTTCGCTGTCTTTGATCAGTTTCGGCTTCACGATCGCAAAAGCATTCGAAAAGCTGCGGGAGCTGGGCACCGTTACCAGTGAAAGACCGGCTCGTAATTTTGGCGTTACTCTCGTCGCCCTCGGCATTGTGATGCTGGTCGCGGGCATCGTTTATCACGTGCAGTTCATGCTGGGATTGCGACACGAGCGCGAAGCAATGAAGGCTGAAGGCCTGGTCCATGCCGAAAGCAAGTTTCCACCATCGATGACACTGATTACGGCGGTCGTTCTGCTTTTGATCGGAATTGTCGCAATCGTGAATTTGATCTTTCACATTGGGCCGTTTGGTTGAGAGATGTTTGGCAATGAAGGAATGGCTGATCTTCGCTACTGAGAAAGCCGTGGTTCTGATCGATGCGCTGGCACTGATCATAATCGTCATCGGCACGATCGAGGCCTTCGTCAGCGCTCTGCGTGCGATGTTTGCATCGCCCACGGGCCATGAGCGCCGGGACATCTGGCTGCGTTTTGCTCGCTGGTTGATCGCAGGGCTTACATTTCAGCTTGCCGCCGACGTTATCGAGACATCGATCACCACGAGCTGGCAGGCAGTTGTGCGACTCGGCGCGATAGCGTTGATTCGAACGTTCCTAAATTATTTTCTTGAACGTGACTTATCGGAAGTGCGCGCCCGGCAGAACGAAGTTATCAGCAACGTTTAACGATGGGGAATTAGGCCATGCAACCACAGAGTCAATTGCAAGTAACACCTGAGGAAGCGCGCGCCATCGCAAAGGAAGCTTACATCTACGGTTTTCCTCTCGTGGACAGTTACCGAATTCTTTATTCGTATTTTGTCGATCGCAACGATCCGGAATTCAAAGCGGGTTGGAATGAAAGTGTCTTCAACAACTCGCGTGTCTTCACGCCCGACGATACAGCGATGCAGACGCCAAACTCGGACACTCCTTACTCACAGCTCGGACTCGACTTGAGAGCGGAGCCGATGGTGTTAACGATGCCGGCAGTCGAGAAGGATCGCTACTACACCGCGCAGGTTAACGATCTCTACACGTTCATCTCCGGTTACATCGGCAGTCGCACAACCGGAAACGACGCTGGTGACTACCTGATTGCCGGCCCGGACTGGAAAGGCGAAACGCCGCCAGGAATTAAAGGCGTCATTCAATGCGAGACGCAACTGGCTTTCGTGTTCTATCGCACACAGCTCTTCCGCCCCGAAGACATCGATAACGTTAAGAAGATCCAGGCCGGATATAAGGTCCAGCCGCTCTCCTCATTCCTGGGCCAACAGCCTCCGCCACCCGCGCCAGCGATCAACTTCAGGAAGCCGATCAGCGCGGAGGAAGAAGGTGCCTCGCTCGAGTTCTTCAATCTGCTGAACTTCGTCCTGCAATTTTGCCCAACTCATCCATCCGAAAAGGATCTGATGGAACGCTTCGCGAAGCTGAGAATCGGCGGCGCTCAAGTTTTCGACGCACGTTCACTCGCGCCGGAAATTCGCAAAGCGATCGAAGATGGCAGGGCCGACGCACTCCAAGATCTGAACGAACTCGGGAAACGGGGCGCGGCGGGAGAGGTGACGAGTGGCGATCTTGTCGGTTCTCGCGAATACCTGAAGAACAATTACCTGTACCGCATGCGAGCGACAGTCAGTGGGATCTGGGGCAATGCGAAGGAAGAAGCAATCTACCCGATCTACATGATCGATTCCGCCCGCCAGCATCTCGACGGCAAGAATCACTACACGCTTCGCTTTGCGCCTGGAAAACTGCCGCCGGTAAACGCGTTCTGGTCGATGACGATGTACAACCTGCCCGCGAGGTTGCTGGTCGCGAATCCTATCAATCGTTATCTGATCAATTCGCCAATGCTTCCCGATCTCCAAAAGGATGCGGATGGCGGAGTAACGCTTTACGTCCAGCACGATTCACCCGGAGACGATAAGGAGTCGAACTGGCTACCGGCGCCGAACGGCCCGTTCCTGATGGTTATGCGTTTGTATTGGCCCAAGTCGGAAGTGCTTGATGGCATGTGGAAACAACCGCCGCTCGAGCGGCAGCCTTAGTTAGAGGAGGTAGGCGAATGGAAAGGTCAAAGAGTGTTGTCCAAAAGTCTGTGAGCCGCCGCGAAATGCTGCGTTACGGAATTTCCCTGGCCGCCATGTCGACAATTGGCGGCACGGAGATTTCGGCCCTGGCCCAGGTGGGGCATCCATTCGTTTCACCCCAAACGACGACGAAGCCAAACATCGTTTTCATTCTGATGGACAACCTCGGTTACGGCGAGGTGGGTTGCTATGGCGGTGGTGTCACGCGAGGTGCCGCGACTCCGCGCATCGACAAGCTGGCGACCGAGGGCACGCGGCTGACAAATTTCAATGTCGAGGCTCAATGCACACCCAGCCGTTCGGCGCTCATGACAGGCCGCTTTGCGATCCGTTCGGGCACGCACTCAGTGCCGATCGGCGGCGGGCTCGAGGGCCTAACGCAATGGGAAGTAACCATCGCAGAAACTCTTTCGGCTGCCGGTTACGCCACCGCCGCTTTCGGCAAGTGGCACCTCGGCAGTGATCAGAGTCGTCTTCCTAATGCTCAGGGTTTCGACGAGTGGTATGGCATTCCACGGACGACTGACGAAGCTCTATGGCCCAGTGATCCCGCGGCCAGGGCGATGGGCGTTCCCTTCGAGCAGATCATGGAAGGTCGCAAAGGCGAGAAGAGCCGCGACGTTGCTGTGTATGACCTGGAACAGCGCCGTCTCATCGATGCTGAGCTCACCCGCCGCACTGTGGATTTCATGAAACGTAGTGTGGCTGCGGGAAAACCGTTTTATGCTTACGTTCCCTTCACGCTAGTCCACTTTCCGACTCTGCCGAATCCGAAGTTTGCGGGTAAGACAGGCTTTGGCGATTTTCCTGATGCGCTCTCCGAAATGGACGCACACGTCGGCGAAATTCTCGACGCGATTGATGCGCTGAAGATCCGCGACAACACCATAGTTGTGTTTACGAGCGACAACGGACCGGAAGCCATCTGGCCCTGGCAAGGATCCTCTGGTGGCTGGCGCGGCTATTACTTCACGCACATGGAAGGTTCGCTGCGCGCGCCATTCATTATCCGTTGGCCAAACAGGATTCCTGCTGGTCATGTGAGCAACGAGATCGTTCATGAAGTCGATACATTCACGACGTTCGCGAAGATCGCTGGCGCAGCGGTGCCTCAGGATCGTCCGATCGACGGTGTGGACCAGACTGGTTTTCTGCTCGGCAAGTCGGAGAAGTCGAACCGCGAGGGGTTTCCGGTTTTTGTGGCCGATCGACTGGAGGCCGTTAAGTGGCGGAACTGGAAAGTTGTCTTCTATGAGGAACAGCGAGATTGGTGGACGCCGCCAACCAAACTTGGCTCACCCAAGGCTTTCAATCTGATCACCGATCCGAAGGAGGAATATCCGCAGACCGGGCTTCAAAGCTCATGGATCGCTGGTCCAGCAATCAAGGTGATGGTGGATTTCGAGCAGAGTCTGAAGAAATATCCGCCGATAGCACCCGGCACACCAGATCCCTATTCGCCGCCGGTACGCGCCACAGCAGTGAAATGAAGAAGGAGAACGATCATGTCGACCACGACAAAGGCAACTACATCAGCCGAACTGGTACCCGTTACTGCCGACAACTTTGACCGTGCCGAGAGTCACATGTATTTCCGCGGAACGCTCAAACGAGCGGGCGGGCTCGGCCGCTTCAATCATCGCCGGCAGTTACCACCGCTCGATCAGCAGGGAGTGATCCGCGCTAACCGCGACACGCTGTATTCCGAGGCTGTATTCGATCTCGACGCTGGTCCGGTAACGGTGACGCTGCCCGATCCCGCCGGGCGATTCATGTCGATGATCGTCCTCGATGAAGAACAGTACGCGCTCGAAACGGTTTATGGGCCAGGCACATTTACTTACACGAAAGAAAAGGTTGGCACGCGCTACGTGTTGTTGGGAATTCGCACGTTCGTCAATCCGAATGACAAGAGCGACCTTGAAAAGCTACACGCTCTACAGGACGCGATCACTGTCGAGCAGCAAGCAACGGGTGCGGTTGAGTTTCCGAATTGGGATCCGGTCAGCCAGAAAAAAGTGCGCGACGCACTGATCGTTCTTGCCGGAACAGTTCCCGACACGAAAGGCATGTTTGGACCAAGAGGAAAGGTCGATCCGATCCGCCATCTGATTTCGAGTGCCACGGGCTGGGGCGGCAATGCTCCTGAGGACGCTTTTTATCTCACCGTCGTGCCGCCTAAGAACGATGGAGAAACCGTTCACAGGCTGACGATCAAAGGTGAAGTTCCGGTTGACGGTTTTTGGTCCATTAGCGTTTATGGCGCGGATGGCTATTTTCACGTGAATGACCAAAACACCTACAACATCAACGGCACAACCGCAAAGAAAGACGCTGACGGTTCGACAACAATCCAGTTCGGCGGCTGCGATGGTTCGGCGGCTAACTGTATTCCGATTACACCCGGATGGAATTACTGGGCCCGCTTCTATCGTCCACGAAAGGAAATTCTTGACGGCACATACAAATTTCCCGAGCCGCAGCCGGTGAGTTGAGTTCAGCCAGCGAGAAAAGGAGTCACCATAATGCAACCACAAACAGCTTCGACTAGTGGATCAACATTCAGCAGTACTGATCTGGTGGACCGTGCAATTCAGCGGCGAGCTGTCGAAGCCGTCATCTGGGCGATGCCCGCCGTCAACGGCGATCTGATGTTTCAGGCCTTTCGGAACATCGGCGGTGACTTTAATCAGGTCTGCTATTGGTCCGGCCTGTTGGACTGGAAGAATCAGACGCTGACGCCTAACCCCGGAGTGATCTACTTGATGCCTTTCTTCAACACAAAGGACGCGGGACCCATCGTGCTTGAGATTCCGCCCGCTGGAGAGGAAGGCTCGATCACGGGGAATATATGCGACTTCTGGCAATGCGCTCTCGAAGACGTTGGACCGGCGGGTGTGGACCAGGGAAAGGGCGGGAAGTGTCTTATCTTACCGCCGGGTTATAAAGACAAAGTGCCGGACGGATATATTCCGTTGACCGCGCAAAATTTTGCGGGTTATGCGCTGCTACGCTGCGTGTTGAAGAGCGGTAGCGATAAGGACATTTCAAATGCGGTCGCCTATGGCAAGAAAGTAAGACTCTACCCGCTATCACAGGCTGCTAACCCGCCCGAGACTAAGTTTATCGATGCGCAAGGGAAGTTGTTCGACGCCACTATAGCGTACGATCTTCGCTTTTTTGAGTCGCTAAACCGCATCGTACAAAACGAACCGTGGCTCGAAAGAGACCGGGGATTTATCGATAGTCTGGAGTATATCGGCATCAAAAAAGGCCAGCCGTTTGCACCGGATGTAAAAAGGGAAGCTCTGCTTCAAACTGCGATCGAAGAGGCTCATGCATGGCTGGACACTACCTTTGAAACAGTGTTTCCGCGCTTCTACCCGGAGCGCCAATGGTTCTTCCCGGCTGTCGAGGGGGTCATCAAAGGCAATTCGACCTTTTATGCCGCCGACACAGACGATTACCCGGTCGGTGCGCGCGGCGTGTCATATTCGATGGGATATGTCGGCATTAAGCATCTGGGAGGAGGGCAATATTATCTTTACTCTATTCACGATAAAGAAGGAAAACCTCTCGATTCAAGCGCCACCTACCGTCTCGCCGTTCCTCCAAATGTTCCGGTAACACAGTTCTGGTCCGCCACTCTCTACGATCGAAAAACTCACGCGCTAATTCGTGAGGCAAAGAACTGCTCCGTCTCGTCTCAGTCGCCGGACCTGCAAACAAACGCTGACGGCTCCGTTGACTTGTACTTTGGACCAGTAGCTCCTGACGGCAAGGCGTCAAACTGGATCGATACTGGCTCGTCCGAGAAGTTTGAAGTGCTCTTTCGTCTGTATGGTCCACAGAAAGCATTGTTCGAGAAGACGTGGAACCTACCGGACGTTGAGAAGATCTGATCGCGAACCAAAGGAGAAAGAAATGGTCACGCAAGCAAAACCAACTGAATCGATGGAGCGAGTTCCAGTGACCGTTGACAACTTTATTCGAGCCGAGGCCGACCTTGCCTGCAGCGGCACAGTCAAGCAGGTCGGTTTGGGCAAGTTTACGCACCATCGCGAGCCGATGACGATTGATTGCCCGATCATTCGCCCCAATCGCGACACGCTTTATTCATTCTGCATTGTCGACCTTGATGCCGGCCCGTTTACGGTTACGCTGCCGGACTCAGGGAAACGCTTTCTGACAATGCAGGTGATCGACGAGGACCACTACACGCCTCTTGTCACTTATGGCGCGGGCAGCCACACCTTCACCAAAGAAAAGATCGGTACCCGCTATCTCACGCTCGGCGTACGCATGCTTGTCGATCCCAACGATCCGGCTGACTTCGAGCAGGTCCACAAGCTGCAGGATGCAATCACAGTCGATCAGCCCGGGGGCCCCGGTTTGTGGGAAATACCGAACTGGGACCCTGTCAGCCAGAAGAAGGTACGCGATGCGCTTCTGGCACTAAACGAGACGCTGCCCGATTTGAAAGGCGCATTCGGAAGTCGCGAAGAGGTCGATCCAATCCGGCACTTGATTGGAACCGCGTCGGCTTACGGCGGCAATCCAGATAAGGACGCCGTTTACCTGAACGTGATGCCGCCCAAGAACGACGGAACCGGAATCTACAAGCTCACCGTCAAGAACGACGTGCCGGTCGACGGGTTCTGGTCGGTCAGCGTCTATGACGCCGAGGGCCATTTCAGGAAGAATGAGTTGAATGCCTACACACTCAACAGCATCACGGCGAAGAAAAATGCAGACGGCTCGGTGACTGTCCAGTTCGGCGGCTGCGACGGCAAGACCCCCAATTGTCTTCCGATCTTTTCAGGTTGGAACTACATGGTGCGGCTCTATCGACCACGCAGGGAAGTACTCGACGGCACGTGGAAGTTTCCCGAACTCCAATAAAACACTAAGAATCACGAGAACCACAAAGAGTCTCAAACGATCCTTGCACAAACACGAGCATAAATCCGAAAGAGGTGAATCATGAAGCATAACTTGACGCAACGAATGTCAGCGGAATTCTTTGGAACTTTCTGGCTCGTCTTCGGCGGTTGCGGCAGCGCGGTGCTGGCTGCGGCGTTTCCGCAAGTCGGAATCGGGTTGCTCGGCGTCGCCTTCGCCTTTGGCCTCTCGGTCTTAACGATGGCCTATGCGGTGGGCCATGTGTCGGGAGGACACTTCAATCCGGCAGTCACGCTGGGCGTTTTCGCAGCTGGGCGCTTTCCCGCGAAAGATATTCTCCCGTATGTCGTGGTACAGGTCGCGGGCGCTATTGCCGGGGCCGGAATTCTTTATCTAATCGCGAGCGGCAAAGCTGGATTCGACGTGAGCGCGGGTTTCGCTTCGAACGGCTATGGTGCGCATTCGCCGGGCGGTTACACGTTAGTCGCTGCCTTAGTCTGCGAAGTGGTGATGACCTTCTTTTTCCTGATCGTGATTCTTGGAGCAACTGACGAGCGCGCCCCGAAAGGTTTTGCGCCAATAGCGATTGGGTTAGCCCTAACGTTGATCCATCTCGTCAGTATTCCAGTGACAAACACGTCAGTAAATCCCGCACGAAGCATTGGACCAGCGATCTTCGTCGGTGGCTGGGCCATCAGTCAATTGTGGCTCTTCCTGGTGGCGCCCATCGCCGGTGCGTTTTTGGCCGGAGCAGCACATCGATTGCTCCTGGCTGAACGGGAAGTAGTCGAAGTTGATGCGCCACTTGCACGCGCCGCTACACGTTGACAGCCGGATCTTTTCAAACGATGAGCGCGCTGACGATTGAATCGCAAGAGACTACCGAGGACTTTTCCCTGGTCCTAGGTGGTCCGTTATTTCAAATCTTGCGCCGGGCGTCGCTGTCGGGCAGTGCATTGGAACTGCTTCGCCGGCGGATATTCGTCATCACCACGCTGACATGGCTGCCGCTGCTCGTGCTCTCAGCCTGGGAAGGCCGCGCCTGGGGCAACAACGTTGGTTTGTCCTTTATATATGACATCGACGCGCACGCGCGTTTTCTGATTTCGCTGCCACTACTCATAGGAGCTGAGTTAGTCGTTCATAAACGCATGCGAAACGTGGCGAGGCAATTCCTGGAACGCGGATTGGTCCCGGCTAATGCTCGGCTCGAATTCGATAGGGCCGTTACCTCCGCAAAACGCCTGCGAAACTCTGTAGTCGCTGAATTGCTACTGATTGCATTTGTCTACGGAGTGGGCGTGCTGCTGGTTTGGCGAAGATATGCTGCGCTGGACGTCTCGAGTTGGTATGGCGTGACTTCGAATGGACGACTGCATCCGTCCCTCGCTGGTTGGTGGCTCGGGCTGGTGAGCCTGCCGTTCTTTCAATTTCTATTGTTCCGTTGGTACTACCGATTGTTTATCTGGGCGCGCTTTCTCTGGCACGTTTCGCAGATTCGACTCGATCTTTTTCCGACTCATCCAGATCGAGCAGCCGGGCTCGGCTTTCTTTCAGGCGTGAGCCGCGCCTTCATGCCGCTGCTGTTTGCTCAGGGGGCATTGCTGGCCGGAATGATTGCGGATCGAATCTTTTACACCGGTGCGTCACTTACACAGTTCAAGCTGGACATTGTCGGAGTCGTGGCCTTCGTGGTATTGGCGGTCCTGGCGCCGTTACTCGTTTTTTCCTCACAACTGGAACGAGCGAAACGCACCGCTCGACGGGAATACGGTGCGTTGGCCCAACGTTATGTGCGTGAGTTCGACATTAAATGGGTACGCGGCGGAGCACCCCCGGGTGAACAACTCATTGGTAGCAGCGATATTCAGTCACTGGCAGACCTCGGCAACAGCTACGAAGTAATCTCAGGGATGCGATGGATCCCCTTTGATGCCAGAACTGTGTTGCACCTTGTCGTCACGACGCTCGTGCCTGTGTTGCCGTTGACGCTGACAATGATTCCGCTTGATCAACTTCTCGATCGGCTTTTGAAGCTTATCTTCTAGATCGGAGCAGAATGAGATTTCGTACACCAAAATCAGTTGCCATTCTCATGGTAGTCGCCCTCGGATGCGCAACGCAGTCTGCCGCGCAGACACGGTCAAGCCAGACGCTCACGGAAAACGCAAATGACTCGACCGACAAATGGCACTTCAAGTTTACTCCTTATCTTTGGATCGCAGGTGTCAGCGGACGCGGAGGTATTGGAGACTTGAGCGTTAATATCGATTCAAGTATTACGGATGACAACGTCAAGCTCAACGCTGGTTTTATGGGAACGTTTGAGGCGCGCCGCAACAAGCTCATCTTCGCGACGGATCTCCAGTACTCGAATCTCGGCACGGAGAACCTAACTCCCGGTCCATTATTTTCGAATGCTTCCGCCGACTTCAAAACCTTCGTTTTGGATCCGGAAGTTGGATATCGCCTCGCTGCCAACGAAGAGAAAGGCCGATTCATTGACGTGCTCGGTGGTGTTCGTTACTGGCACTTGCGAGCAGACTTGAAGTTTGACGAGGGCATCTTGTCGGCGAGATCCGCCACGGGCAGCCGGTACTGGGTAGACGGCGTTGCCGGCGTTCGAGGCACTGCGGCGCTTTCCCGGAAATTATTTGTCTCTGGCAAAGCGGATCTGGGGGGCGGAGGTTCAAAACTCACCTACCAGTTGTTTGGCGGCGCCGGCATTAGAATTGGCGAACGGACCAGTCTCATTGCCGGTTATCGACACCTTCACGTCAACTACGATCGAGATAACTTTCTCTTCGACATGTCGCTTGCGGGTCCGATCTTTGGTGTGAGTTTCACCTTAGGGAAGTGACGCTACAGAAATTTACCTCCCGGAATACACGATCCACCCGATTCTCAGTCCCTCCGTCCAGTCTTAACCTGTGAACCGTTCCGGTTCGAGTTCACATGATGATGGAGGGGACGATGAAGAGGGCACTTCTAATCGCGACTGTGTTGCTAGCATTTGTGGCCCTGTCTGGCACGCCTGCGAATCTACCTAAGGCCGAAGCGAAGCCCAAGGGCGACAGCTTCTCCGCCACGGCGTACCTTCCGGCAGGCGCTGGATCACGAATGCTCGGAGCTGGAGGCACCGCAAATCTGACCATCTCTCTTGAGAGATATACGACCGACGAAGAAGCAAAACAATATGCGGCGACGTTGTTGGAAAAAGGACCGGACGAATTACTCAAAGCTTTAGAGCACGCGCCGGCGATCGGAAAGGTAACGATGCAACGACGTCTGGGCTTTTTTGATCTCAAGCTGATTCGTTCGCATCCGACTGAACAAGGCCGACGTATCGTGGGTGTTTGTGATCGTCCGATTGGATTTCTCGAAGCTTATTTTTCGGGCAGGTCTTTGGACAACAAATTCGGAATAGTCATCATGGACCTCAAAACAAATAAGAAGGGCAAGGAAGAGGGAAGTGGCGCATTGATTTACGCGGCCAAGGTCACAGTGCTGGAAGGCAACAAAGTCGAAGTAGAAAACTATGGTATCGATCCAGTGAAGCTGATTGGAGTGAGAAAGTTTTAGAACTGGAGGCGACGATCCAATCGGACAAACCAATGAACAACAATACAACAGATTTCGGTGGACCTGATTCGGAGCGGCAACGAGCACTCCCGGAGCCGTTTTCCGCAAAGATCGATGTTGATGTGTTTGCCATGTCACATCAGGGACATGTCAGAAGAAAGAACGAAGATCATTTTCTCGTGGCTCGCGGCGGAAGAAATCTGGAAACTGTTTTCAGCAACCTGGTTGAAAGTCGTCCCGGAGATCGGTTTGAGGAAACGGCGTATGGAATGATTGTCGCGGACGGTGTCGGCGGTGAAACTGCAGGCGAGGTCGCAAGCCGAGAGGCGATCTTCAACCTTCTTAATCTGGCCTTGCGAACGCCTGACTGGCAATTCCGTTGGGGACCAAAAGAAAAGAATACGGTGATGTGGCGGATGCAGGATCGATTCCGCCGCATCAACGCAGCACTGCTCGAACAGGCTACGGCCCATGCAGCTCTTCGTGGAATGTGTACGACGCTGACCGCAGCACTCAGTCACGGAAGAGATCTTGTTGTCGGTCACATCGGTGATTCGCGCGCTTACCTGTTGCATGACGCAAAACTGAAAAGACTTACACGAGATCACACTCTGGCTGAGAGTTTATTTCCAGAAACGATCGGCCCACAGAGCGATCGATTGCTTGCCGAGCTAAGTGATGTGCTGATGCAGGTGCTCGGCGCAAATCAAAGCGATTGCAGACCCGATGTTCATGATTATGTCCTGGAAAACGACGACCAGTTGCTTCTATGCACTGATGGTCTCACTGACATGATTGACGACGAAACGATTGAAGCAATTCTAAATAAAGAGCAGGCTGCGGGAGAAGCTTGTCGAAGTCTGGTAGATCTCGCACTAAATAACGGTGGCCGCGACAACGTTACGGCAATAGTTGCGCGTTACTGGATCCCGCAACATTAGAATGATCAACTTGTCGCTATAAAGGAAGGGCAAAATGAAAGTTTATCTGGCAAGCGCTTTAGCTCTCTGTTTTATTATGTGGGCGCAAACCTCAGCTTCAGTAATACCACAACAAATCACTTCTTTTTCGGGGACGGCAAAGGGGCAAGGGACTCTGACCATGGGCCAGGATAGCACGAAGATCAAAAGCGTATATATCAACTTGAAGGAAAATGGTGACGCCGATATCACTCTCTTCACTGACTTACAATTGTTGGCGACGGGGAAATGGACCGCATCGAACAATCCGACGAAAGGAATTTCTTTGAAGATCACCGGCGGAGTTGTTGAAGGTAACGCGACTGGTAGTGGAACTGTATTTCTGACTTCGGACGGCAAATCAATCTCCAGGCTTACCTTTCAAGCGAAAGGCGCCGGAAGTAGGAAGGTGAACGTGCAGTTCGTAGCGGATAAATCTCAGTGACAGTAACCGCATTGCATTGCATTGGATAAACTGACATGAAAAAGCCCCGCAACCAACCTCTTATTATCGGTACGCAGTGGTTGTGTCTTCTGATCTTGCTCTTCTCAATACCGTTTCCACCAGTCAGCGTACTCGGTCAACAGAGTTCGAGCGATCCACCGTTGTTGACCTATAACGACCTTGTCGCACTTTACGAAAATGATGTTCCCTCTCAAGAGCTTCAAGCGAGACTCACCAAGCTACTTAACACACCATTCGTGCGTAACTCGACCGCTGGGGGAGCACCTTCGGGCAACTTTATTCGGATTGCGACCTGGAATATCGAGCGGGGTCTCGAGTTTGATGCCGTCAAGGCCGCGCTGACAAACGACAAACAATTCTTCAGGCGCTTAAAACCTTCCCAGCGTGCCAGCAACCTCAACCTAACAACGGTTTTAGACCAGGCGAAAAAACTAAACCGGGCGGATGTCGTAGTGCTCAATGAAGTTGATTGGGGATTGAAAAGAACAGACTACAGGAATGTGGCTCGTGAACTGGCGACAGCAATGCGAGTGAATTACGCATACGCAGTAGAGTTCGTTGAAGTGGATCCACTGACGCTAGGTACCGAGACACTCGAAGGCGAAACCAGTACTGACAAGACCGAGATCGTGCAAAACATCGCGGTCGATAAATCCAGAACGCTCGGGCTTCACGGCACCGCAATCCTGAGCAGGTTTCCATTGCGCAATGTTCGCGTGATGAGATTCGAAAACCAGGGACACGATTGGTATACAGACGAAAAGAAGGGCGTGTCTAAGTTGGAGAAGGGAAAACAGAAGGGTGCCGGCGTCGTATTTGGTGAGAAGATCCTTCGCGAAGTTCGTCGCGGCAACCGAATGATGTTGTTGGCCGATATTGAGAGTTCGCAACTTCCTGGCGGCGCATTAACGGTTGTAGCCACGCACCTGGAGGCAAAGTCAAAACCTGAGGATCGTCGAAAACAACTTGAGGAGATACTTACACAGGTTAAGACAGTAAATCATCCGGTGGTTATCGCTGGCGATATGAATACCTCCGGCACTGATTCTGTGCCGACGTCGTTTCCACGTGAAGTTAAAAAACGGCTTGGAAGTAGTTCCTTCTGGGTGCAGAAAGGAATTAAATATGCAACCGGTGTTGGGTTGTTGTACGACCTAACGTTGGGCCTGGTCAAGACTCGACGAACGAAACACGATCCCACGGTGAAGAGCGTTAGATTCGTTTCGGAAAATCCGGAGGAGAAGTTCTTCACGACTTTGAAAGATTTTCGCTTTCAGGATGGTGGCGCATTCGACTTCCGCGGTGCAAAACGATTCTCGGTGGGCGGCAGTGAAGAGACTCTCTCCGATTCTAATGAGCGCGCTTCGAAGGGATTCGTCAGTACATTGGAGTTGGAGGGAAAGATCGACATCGAATTGAAGCTCGACTGGATTTTCGTTAAGCCCGCACAGTTGACTGATCCTGACGATACGAAACAACCTTACCTTATGGCGCCTCAGTTCGGGCGCACACTCAAAACGCTGAACTACAGTCTTAAAGACCGCATCTCTGATCACAATCCATTGATCGTTGACCTTCGGTTATAAACCACCGCTACGGAGAAGTCTTGTGTCGCTGGCGTCTATTCCGGATTTCGGTTGGCTAACAACAACCACTAAAGCATCAAGAAGTCAGAAGCTGAGGTACATCATATGAGGTACAGGAATCGAGCATCTTTCTCCGATGCGAGCCCAATAACCTGTAGTCACCTTTTTCTTCTGCTCTCGCTATTGATCAGTTTTTGCTTTGCAGCCGGTTGTCATAAGAGTCCCGCCACGCAAGTGAGTCAGTCTCAGCCGTCTGTGGACATAAAGCCGGCCGCAGCGATGGATAAGGGCGATCTTAAGCTCAGTTACAAACCGCGAAGCAAACCCGCTCCTACACATAGTGTCGGGAGTAACCCCCAGGCTCTCGAAGGAGTTATCGCCAATCTTAATGAGCGGGTCGCACTACCCTGGGACATCGTTATTTCGTTCGAGGATTGTGAAGACTCGGACGCCTTTTATGATTCTGAAACGCGCAAACTGACTTTATGCTACCAGTTGATTGACGAGTACTACGACTTGTTTGGCCGCAAGATCACAGACAAAACAAAGCTGGACGAGGCGGTTCGCGGCGCCGTCGCATCGACATTCTTCCACGAATTGGGGCATGGCCTAGTCGACGCATGGAAAGTACCGATCACTGGCAAGGAAGAAGATGCCGTCGATCAGCTCTCGACACTGATACTCATCAATCACACTCAGAAGGGCGAGCAAATGGCACTGAACGGCGCGATTTCGTTCAAGCTATATGCGGACTTGGAAAAAGGCGAGAAGAAAATTTTTTGGGATGAACACTCACTGGACGAGCAGCGTTTTTACGACACGATCTGTTTGGTCTACGGCCATGATCCGGAAAAATATGCGTACCTGGTTAAAGACAATACTCTTCCCGAAGAACGCGCTGAGCTCTGTCGCCAAGACTATCCGAAAATCTCACACTCCTGGCATCAATTGCTCAGTCCCTTCATCAAGCACTAACCACATAACTCACATGGTGTGACACCGTAAAATGGACCTAGTGCGCTTTGCTCTCAGTCAGTAGCGCTGCTTTGCGATTATTGTGATCTGCAGTCGCGCCCCTCTTCGATGGGCAATTTATCGGCCTTCAAGCATCGTTTTAAGAGGCGTGACTAATGCATCATCGGAACTATGCCGTCCGCCTGGGTCAGACTCTTGGGGCAGCGATCAGACGCACGTCGTGTCCCACAAAGGAAGCGCGGCATAGGTCACGGCATCTGCCAGCATAGGAGCGATGCCCGGCGCGAAATACCATCCACTTTGGGAACTTCGCCGCAATCAGGTAATCACCCGGCGGACCCGATGATCGTCAAGATCCTACTAAACGCCGCCAAGCCGCGCTGTTCTATCTGGGTCTCGCGTCGCTTACGCCGAACTACCTTGTCACGTGGCGGTTGGTGCGCCGGTTCGGCAGGAAGTATAACGTTCTCACAGCCAAGCCAAACATTCGGTAAAGACCCTAATCCTGTGTTGCTGCTGAAAGAGTCTCAGATTGAAGCGGCCATCCTTTGCCAATCATCGTGCACCCTATTTACGCCGCCCCTATTTCGATTGTTTTGTCCCAGCCTACCCGTATGTGCCTGTAGCCAAATTACAGTTTTTTGATACGTGAATGGCTGCTCAATTCCTTCTGCCAAAATTCTAACCTTGCCCAAACCGACGCAAGCACGCAGTGCGTTAAAGGTTTCCTTGCCAAGACAAATCACCAACCTTGGTTTGATGATGTCAATCTGCGGCAGTCCGTACTCAACTGCCGCCTTCTTTAATAGCCGCTGTGAAATGTGAGCGTTCATCGGGCCGGGCTTGATGAACGGGAAAAGATTTGTTCCGTAAGTTTGAGACAGCTTCAATCCGAAGTGTTTTTCGAGAAGAGTTTTCAAATTTGAATTAGTGAATCGAGCGATTTCGTGGCCATATTCAATTGAGTCGTGAGAGATCCCATCCTTGAAAGCATCAGACGAGGCCCAATCTTGCAACATGATAAAGACCTTCGCGTTTAGATTGCCGGCGCTTTTTGTATATGGCGACACATAGTTGCACTCGTAGACGCCATCGTGAAAATGTCCGATGGAAAAATATCCTTGATACACGTTCTCCCTTAGTTGTCTCTTTCTAACCAAAAGGTCAAGAGCGTCTGCCTTTCTAAGTATGTTACCTCGATCGGAAAACGCAGTTTTCTGCATCATGCTTGGCGATCAATACATCGAAGTCTCGCAGCGATTAAAGGCTGTTCGCTTCCAAAAGTAAATCTTTAAACATCCGGTAAATCCGCACAGCAGGTCGCAAAACCCCGGTAGTCTGTCCATCTGGGCCACTTGTCGCATCATCAACAGTTGTTCAACCGCTCAACCTGCTGCCAAGCCGGTCGCTGTTTCGCTCGACGGTCATACGAGTTGGACGAATGGGATCACGAGGCTATTAATTAGCTCCTCGGGAGAATCGTCTTTAGCTATTGACCGTCGCTCTCCTGTCGAGAATGTCGCGTGCCTTGTCAATGGTTTTCTTGTTCATGTTGTAGTATCTCATCGTCATCTTCACGTCACTGTGGCCCATCAGATTAGCAAGCGCTGGTAACGGTATGCCTTCATTAGCCATTTCAGTACCGAAGTTGTGACGCACAGAATAGAAATAGCGTGTACCTTTCGGGACTGCCGCTTCGGTGTATGCCGCAGTCCACAACTTGCGCAAATTGACCTTCGCAGGTTCAAAGACAAGAGCATCGTCGTTCTTGTTCTTTCTCTGGAGTTGCAGTTGCAACAACTCCTTCTTTAACCGGCTAGTCATCTGCACCGGCCAACGCTTTGGCTTGATGTTCCTACCTTTGCCTTTGTAGGCAGTGAGCGTGATGATCTCGTCAGCAAAGTTAATGTCTTTCCATCGCAGGTAATCCAACAAGCTGGACTTTCTGGCTCCAGTATCCATTGCCGCAATGAACACTGGTAGAGTATGACGACGTTCAGAAGTGTCGAGCGCCTTCATTACTCGCAGTGCCTCTTCGTCAGTAAGCTCGCGAGTCTTGATCGGGTCTGGCGTTTCAGCGGCGTCGTGAATCAAGTTCCGTGACACCGCTTTAGTGAACGGCGATCTAAGTAGCCACCCTTCATCCACCGCAATGTTGAAGAGCCTGCGGGCCTTAGACAACTCACGATCAACGGTCGAAAGAGTAACCTTCCTCAGGTTCTTTATTGTTCCCGTCAGTCGTGCGACCTGATAGTCTGTCAGCTTCTTTTCATTGATCTTTCTTATATCGATGTCTCCAAAGAAGGCGACCAGATTGTTGAGGGCGGCGTGTGCTGGGACAACGCTCCGAAAGCCGGTTATTTTTGTCTCCTGATCGTCGTAGACGGCAGGGACATAGATGTTGTCTTTGGCATGTTGAGCAAGCTGCCGGAATGTAACCTTACCGGCAACGAGTTGTGCTGGTCCATGCTGCAGTAGTTCAACTTCGATCTCTGCCTGCTTGGGTTTGATCGCAGATTTGTTCTCAACCTGACGCAGAATGTCGAGCGGTTTACCGTCAGCGATCTGGTAGCGGACACGAGCATAATATTTGCCCTTGATCTTCCGGTACGTGCGGCTGATGATTTTTACTTCGCCTGTCATTTGGCACCTCCCGCTGCAAGCGCACGTTCATCAATTGTTGGACGGACTACTTTGTTGCTAGTTGCGAAACAGTCATTACAAATCACACCTGGAGGTGCCTTCATCGAACCCATCGGGGTCGCCGACTTTTTATATTTGATCGTTATTTTCATCGTGTTTCTCTCAACTTTCTATGGCCCAAAGGCCAGTGTTCATACCCCTTTCTTTACCCCTTTTTTCGTGGTTTTCGGGACACAGCAGGGCACTACGTGACACCGAGGGACACAGATAATCGGCGTCTTTATTGAGCGTTTACGATTTTCTTAGGAAATTTGAGAGCTTTCAGATCGTGTGTGAAGCGAGTGCTCTACCGCTGAGCCAAGCGGGCAGATATTTCCGTTAAAAGTATGCTACACCGCCACTTGCTTATTTTGCAATGGTTTACGGGCACGCTTTTTCGCGCTCCCTTCGCTCCGGACGCCCTCAACGCCACCCTGAGCCGTCGAGATCCCGTCAACGTTGCTCATCGCTTGTGTAGCTAGTATACGGCCCTTATCGGTCGGTTTAAGGTAGACCGAAAAACTCTCGAGGTGGCCATCGGACCAGGCCAGCCGCGATCCGTAAGTTAGGCTCTCATGTAATGTATCGACTTTCAGTACCATTTAAGGTGTGTATTTCTCCACTTTCGGCCATCGGATACTTCCATTAGCACTTGCGGACAATTAATGGTCCTGGTGTCATTTACAACTGCTATCGACGATACAGCTGCTATCGAGGAAACTGATCTGATGCTATCGACGCCCTTTCCGGGTATTCCCTTCAAACGCGATTGAGTAGATGATACTGATGGTTTAGCGTCCGTTTTGAGTGGTGGTAAGAAGGAAAGAATGGCTACTCCCCTGAACAAGCACTACCCAGACGGTCGCCCATACTTTCGGCCGCCGCCAGTTGAAGCCGCAATTGACGAGCTGTTAGGGCAGGATTTCGCAACTGCATGTCGTCGCGCAGCCATCCCAGATCGCAATTCGCCAGAGTATGTGCCGTCGGAGGCTCTTGTTCATTTGATTAGAGATGCGCGACGACGGAATGATGAAGCCGCTATGAACATTTTGCTACCGATTTTACTGCGACGGTGCGAGTCCAATCTGCGGATTAAAGTTTCAAGTGATCTTCCGAATGCTGAGGATATCAGGGAGGAGATTCTCGGCCAGTTCAGTGAGCTTTTTGCCGCTGATGGTGTCGGCAGTGATCCTTATCAGCTGGATTTCTTCGAGGCTCATTTCGATCAGGCCTTCCAACGCTTGCGCATAGACATAGTCAGGCACGAAGGGCGAAGAATACTTAACCGCACCTACCTTCCTCTCCCTGACGAGAACGAGGACGAGTCAAGCGTCGACAAGAGCGTTCTCAAGTATTTTCAAACTGCCCCCGACCAGGAAAGTACGTTCGATCTCCAGCGCCTGATAGATGCATTACAGATGTTGCCCCCAGATGAACGAAGGGCGGTGGAGCTTTGTCACATTCTCGGATACGACGAAGAATCTGCAGATCGTAATAAAAGAACCGCAGCAACCATCTGCGGCGTTACCGGACGTACTATTCGTAATCGTCTGAGGCGAGCGGCTGCGAGGCTTTCATCATACAAGGAGCTAATACAATGAGTTATATGGACCCACAACAGATGTCGCTGAGCGACGCCAAATACCATCTCGCCCTTGCAAAGCCTTCACCCGACGCAGAACTTCTGGATGAAATGGTGCGACGTTTCCCGGAACACGCCGCTGACTTAACAGAGTTCGCAATAGCCTTAGCGCTCGATAGGCTGGGAGGGACTGAAGACGAACCATTTGAGACCAGTTCTACAGAGATTAGTTCTGCCATATCAAAGGCAATGAGTCGGTTTCACAATCGCCTATACGCCGAAAAGAAGGCTGCTTTGTCCTCATCCGAGGGATCAGTTAGCAATCCTTTCGCCTCGATGCCTCGGAATGAGCTAAGAGCTTTCGCTCGGGCTATCAATGCAAACCTTCCCTTCGTTATGAAACTAAGAGACCGCCAGATTCGAGAAGATACGATATCCGAAGGTTTTAAGCGCCGCGTGACCGAAGCATTAGAGGTTCCTCATGATGTCGTCATTGCCCATTTTTCGGCACCGCCCGAGGTGCGCGTAGACGCGCGTTTTAAGGCAGAGGGAAAACCTGAGCCGGGCGCGAAACAGACTTTCGAGGAAGCAGTACGTGGTTCGGGACTCACTCCTGACCAACAGGAGTATCTCCTTAAACTCTAGAAAGAGATTGATGGATGCCTTTGAACCCATCCGCGAATCAGCACGGCAACTGCACGGCGTGGCCGTCGCAGCAGGCGCCGACAGCTCTCAGCCATTCGCGCTGATCAACGCGGCTATCACCGAACTCGATCTGGAACTCTTTTGGCTGCCGGCTGGTGACCCTGCACTCAAAGGCGCACAGGCCGTGTTTGATGAGCAGACTGGAGCCATATGTTGCGTCGACGAGGGCGATGACGCAACGCGTGCGGCTTTAGTCGCCCACGAGATTGGACATGCTGCCGTTCATTCCAACTCGGCGGAATGTTCAACCGCCGACGTCGACACCTCGCAATCCACTGAAGTAGTGCCCGTTGGTTTACAAAGAATCGAGGATTACAGCGGACACGAGCGACGTGAGTTGCAGGCAAATGTTTTCGGCCGTGAGTTTTTGCTACCTCGCGACATCGCGCGGAGTCTCTATCTGACAGAACATCTGGGTGCTACATCGATCGCGAGTAGCCGACAACTACCAAAGGATTTGGTAAGACAGCAACTGCTCGATTCGCTTCTGCTGCCCTCGCCTGTGCCGGAAGCTCCGACACCCACTCGTTCGCCTCGGGATGATCCCTCACAAGATCGTGCAGCTTACCATTTCACCTCTGCCTTTCAGCTCCAAGCGGGACCCGGAACCGGAAAGACAAGGACTCTCGTAAAAAGAGTGATCAGACTGATCGAGCAAGGGGTGGATCCGGCGTCGATCCTGATCCTCACATTCTCAAATCGAGCCGCAGGAGAGTTGTCAGAGCGTATAGCTGCCTCCGTCTCAGCTGACGCCAGCCAAATTTGGATCGGCACCTTCCATGCGTTCGGACTGGACTTAGTGCGCCGCTATCATGAGCAGCTGGACTTGTTGCCCGATCCGCCTCTTTTCGACCGCAGTGATGCGATTGAGGTATTGGAAGACATTCTTCCCACTTTGCCCCTGATCCACTATCGCAACCTCTGGGATCCTACTTTGGTTCTGCGTGAGATCGTGACGGCTATATCCAGGGCAAAAGATGAACTTGTTGGTCCAGAGCGCTACGCGATGTTAGCGACGGCTATGAAGGATAAAGCGACCGACGAGACGAGTCTTATAGCGGCGGAGAAGGCACTGGAAGTCGCAGCCGTGTACGAGTTGTATGAACAGCAACTGAAAAAACGAAAAGCTGTCGACTTCGGAGATCTGATCATGCGTCCAGCCCTTCTGCTTGAGGGGGACAAAGCCATTCGGACTATAGTGCAGTTAAGACACCGTCACGTTCTGGTGGACGAATACCAAGATGTGAACCGAGCGAGTGCGCACCTGCTTCATGCTGTGGCCGGAGACGGTCGACGCCTTTGGGTGGTGGGAGATGCCAGGCAGTCAATTTATCGTTTTCGTGGTGCCTCTTCAACAAACATGGCCGCTTTTGAAAAAGAGTACCTCAATACCGCCGTGGATCAGCTCGAAAGAAACTACCGTTCGTCCGAGGAAATAGTACGTAGTCTGATGGCGATTGCTCCACATCTTGGAGCCTCACGGGGGATGCTACCCCTCTCGCTTACTGCTGAGAGCGGCGCTTCCGGTATTAAGCCTCAGGTCAGGCGCTTCGATACCCTCGAGCAGGAAGCCGAGGGTGTAGCGGCGAGCGTAGTTGAGTTGACTAAAGCAGGCATTCCGTTTCGGAACCAAGCGGTGCTTTGCCGTTCAAATGCCAGACTGAATGATATAGCGGCAGTGCTCGAGGCTCGAGGAATTCCCGTCCTACATCTCGGTAGCTTCTTCGAGCGTGAAGAGATTCGAGATCTCTTGTCGCTGCTCAGCTTAGCGATCGATCCATTTGGTGACGGTCTCGCCCGTGTGGGCGCGATGTCTCGTTACGATATGCCGCTCCAAGATGTAAGAACAGCGACCGTGCGCATGCGAGAGACCGAACCCGCTGCCGCGTCTAAGCTCTCGGAAGTTCTCGTCGCAGGCGGCTTCTCCCATCAGGGAGAGCAAGGGTTACAGAAGCTTGCGCGCGATTTGGCTGGAGTTCCCAATAACATATCGCCATGGGAATTTCTTACGACTTATCTTCTCGATCGTTCTGACCTCATAGCGACCATAGCGAACGACAGTACCCCCACGGCGTGCATGCGTGGGGTGGCTATTTGGCAGCTAATAAATTTCGCGCGGGACCGCCGTCCTTTCGCACCGGGGCTTCCCATTAGGCGAATGCTCGACCGAGTTAGACAGCTGGTCCTCCTTGCCGAGGAACGTGATATGCGTCAAGTCCCGGCTGCCGCTTTACACATTGATGCCGTTCGATTGATGACCGTGCATGGGAGCAAGGGGCTGGAGTTCGACGCCGTCCACGTGCCCGGCCTGACGGTCACAAGTTTTCCGTCGTCGTATCGGGGACACCGGTGCCCACCTCCGGAGGGAATGATAGATAGCCTTGAAAACCTGTCGTCCAGCGACGAATCGAAGAAGGCCCACGAACAGGAAGAGCAGTGTTTGTTCTTTGTAGCAGTCTCGCGTGCCAAGCTTCACCTCCGTTTGTATCTCGCGCGTAAACAACCCAGCGGCCGAAATCGTACACCCTCACCTTTTTTAGACTGGCTATCGCCTGCACTGATAGACGAAGTACGGAATCCTGCAGTGCTGCCCTTACCGGCAGATGCTCCCCGGCCTGCGGCCGTTCAAATTCTTTCCAGCACAGTGGGATCCGAAGCTTGGAATTCACGTGACTTGAAGTCGCGGC
>JADMIO011283441.1_pt1 | contig 23984 bp, 14 predicted proteins | sample 8958161 | NCBI WGS metagenome assembly JADMIO01 (sample SAMN16585339, study PRJNA669376) | soil metagenome | isolation source: Crop rotation soil | place: USA: Cullars Rotation, Alabama | collected 2011
CGCGACAACTTGTCCACGTGGAATTCTAAGCTTAGGATCCCAATGTGCTGGAAAGGCGAAGGGACAATCCAAATGACGAGGGCAGCGTATAGTAGAAGGAGTTTTTTGCAAACCGCGGCGGGGGTCGTTGCCTCGTCGCTTGCGGTTTCGCGCGCGCGTCGGTCCTGGGCCGGGCCGCTTGCCTCGCCGAACGAAACGATTCAGAAAGCCCGACAAGCGGCGCTCTCGGTCCTTTCGCCCCGCGATGCCGACCTCGAGCACGGCCTCGAGTTGCACACGAAGTCCGTGGTGTTCGACGCCTACGGCTTTTCGCCGCGCTGCGCCATCGACGCCGCCGCGCTGCAAGCCGCGATCGACTCCGGCGCTAGCGAAGCCGAGATCACCGATCTGCGCGAGGAAATGAGCAAGACGCGCGCGGTGACCGACGCGACGGAACGGACCGAGTTCCTCGATGCGTTCCGTGCTTCGGGCGTGACGTGCATCTTTCAGAACGCCGGCGAAGAAGGAAACGACCCGTTGCGGCTGCTGCGTCGGCTGGGGCGGATGACATACATGACCGATGGCCTGCGCGACGAAATGTTCAAGGCCGTCACGCCCGACGACGTTCTCGCCGCGAAGAAGGCCGGCCGCGTGTGCCTGGCGATGACCACCAACGGCGTGCCTCTGCTGCAGCAATGGAACAGCGTGCGAGACGAGCTTCGGCTGGTGCGGCTGTTTCATCAGCTTGGCGTGCGGATGATGCACGTCACGTACAATCGCCGCAACCCGCTGGGCGATGGAGTGGGGGAGCCGAACGACGGAGGGCTGAGCGACTTCGGCCACGCTGCCGTCAAGGAAATGAACCGAGTCGGCGTGATCGTCGACGTCGCGCATTCGGGATGGCGCACGAGCCTCGAGGCCGCGAAGGCTTCGTCGAAACCGATGGTGGCGAGTCACACGACATGCGCAGGGCTGTACAAGCATGTCCGCGGAAAGCCCGACGAAGTAATCCGCGCGATCTGCGACACGGGCGGACTCGTCGGCATGTGCTGCATCCCGCGATTTCTGGGCGGCAAGGCCGACATCAGCGCGCTGCTCGATCACCTTGACTACGCGATCAAAAAGTTCGGCGCCGAGCACGTGGCGATCGGCAGCGACGTGGGTTACCACTCGCGCAACGACGCTGCCGAGGTCGCCAGGCTGAAGAAGGGGGCTGTCTCTCGCGGATCGACTGCAGCCGCCGGCCGCTGGGAGCATCTGTGGCCCGACGACCCGTTCCGCGTTCCTTCCGGCGCAACGGAAACGGTGGCCTGGACGAATTGGCCGTTGTTCACCGTAGGCCTCGTGCAACGCGGCCACAGCGACGAAGTGATCCGAAAAGTGCTCGGCGAAAATATGCTGCGTGTCTGGCGAGCGAATGAGTCGGGCGGCGGAGGAATGTCGAAGGCGGAATGACGAATATCGAAACGAGCCCGAATGGTGAAGCTCGAACGAGTGCATTCGTCCTTCGTGCTTCGTCATTCCTTCGTCATTTGAATTTGGACATTCGTCATTCTGTCGCTGACGCTTGAGTTCCAGTAAACTCGGCTCCATCATGTCGCGACGTTGGAATGACCTGAACCGGCACATCATCGCGTGCCGGGAATGTCCGCGACTCATCGAATACTGCCAACGAATCGGCCAGCAGAAGAAACGCGAATTCGCCGGCGACGACTACTGGGCTCGTCCGGTCCCCAACTTCGGCGAATCGAAAGCCCGGCTGCTCATCGTGGGGCTGGCGCCGGCGGCGCACGGGGCCAATCGCACGGGGCGCATGTTCACCGGCGACCGCAGTGGCCTGTGGCTGTATCGGGCCTTGCACAAGGCGGGGTTTGCCACGCAGCCTGTGTCGCTGAATCGTGACGACCAGCTCCGTCTGATCGATTGCGCGATCACCGCCACCTGCCACTGTGCGCCTCCCGACAACAAGCCGCTCCCCGAAGAATTGGCCAATTGCCGGCAGTGGCTCGATGCGACATTCGACCTCGTACCGGCAAGTGTGTTCTTAGCGCTTGGACAAATCGCCTGGCGCGCGATCGTCGAGCAAGCGCGGCGACGCGAGTGGCATCGCGGTCCGATTCCCAAGTTCGGGCACGGCGCGACCGTACCGCTGGCCGACGGCCGCACGTTGTTAGGCAGCTTTCATCCCAGCCAGCAAAACACCTTCACCGGCAAACTCACCGAGCCGATGTTCGACGCCGTCTTCACTCAGGCGCGTGCCCTGTTGAATTGAAGGCGCCGGCTACCGCTCGAGGTAGCTCTTCCCTTCGCCGGCGAGGCTGCCGAGCTTGATGCCCAGGTGCTCGGCGACGTTCGCGCGAATGGCTTCCATCGCACGTTTCAGCGCCGAGATGTCGGCGCCGTGGAAGATCAACCGGGCGCCGAGGTCGATCATCGATTTGGCGATTTCCATCGAACCGCATGTGGCGGCCCAGTGCTTGCCAGTGTTGCGGGCGGCGGTGGCGACCTTCTGAATCGCGTTCTGCACGGTCGGATGATCGAACTGCCCCGGGATGCCCGTGAGCACACTGAAGTCGGCCGGGCCGAGCATTAACATATCGACGCCCGGCAAGGCGGCGATGGCTTCAGCCTGATCGATCGCGCGAGGTTCTTCCATTTGAATCAGCAGGAACGTCTGCTCGTTGGCGAGCGAGACGTAGTCGCGCATCTGCATTGTGCAATACGGCATGTCGGCACCCGAGCCGTCGAACCCGCGCTGCCCGAGCGGCGCGAACTTGCCCCAACGTACAACCTCCTTGGCCTCTTCGACGCCGTCGCAACGCGGATACATGATGCCCGCCGCGCCTTGCTCGAGCAGGCGGCCCATCCGCATGAATTCGCCCTTGCCGGGACGGGCTACGACGTCGGCATCGCCCACGCGAGCAGCGCGCATCAAGTTCCCTGCCGTCTCGACCGAGTAGCCGTGATGTTCGAGATCCATCCAGATGCCGTCGAAGCCGATCAGGCTTGCCAGCTCGTACACGCTCGGGTCGGTGATGTGCAGACACGTCGCGATGGCAGTCTCGCCCGCCCGGACCTTCTTCAAAATGCGACTGCGACGCATGGAGTTGCTTTCGGTTGAGGATTGTCAGTGTCTGATCGTGCTTCTCGTGCGGCTATTTCAACTTCAAAATCATCTCGACTTCGACGCTCGTGCCCAGCGGCAACTGCGCCATGCCCAGGGCCGTGCGAGCATGCTTGCCTGCGTCGCCAAACACATCGCGCACCAGGTTCGAGGCGCCGTGGATCACGAGGTGATGGTCGGTGAAGTCGGGATCGGAATTCACGTAACCGGTGAGGCGGACGACCCGCTCGATGCGGTCCAACGAACCAACGTGATGCCACACCGCCCGCAGCACGTTCGCCGCGCACAGCTCAGCCGCCTTGGTCGCGGCCTCGACGCCGATCTGACTCGGCACCTTCCCTTTGCTCACCAGCTTGCCGCCGTCCATCGCCACTTGTCCCGAGGCGTAAATTGTCTTGCCGTCGATCACGAGTGCCTCGATCAGCGCGTTGGGGTTGGGTGTGTAGTTCTGCGGATAGCCGAGCGATTCGAGTTTTTGTTCGCGTTCGTTCATGAGCGGTTTCTCGTTGGGTCGTTGCGATGAAGCAAAGGTTGTTGATCTAAGCGAACTGCCAGATCGGCGCGACCGGGCCGTCGTATTCGAGCCGTGCGTAATAAACGCCGCAGGCAGCGATTTCCTCGGCAGTCGGTGGAAAATTGTTCGGCGCGTACGTCAGACGATGCAACAGGATCTGACGGTTGCCCACTGGCGGCATGAGCTTGATCATATCGCACATCGGCACGCTCTCGGGGCGCATCTCGATTTGAGCCTTCCAGGCGTCAAAGATCACGCGCGGCTCCGAGGCCGCGAAGCCGCGATCGGGATCGATGTCCCAGGCATAGATAGGGTTCCGCTTGCTGCGAGGCTTGCCGTTCTTCGGCGGCACGGTCGCATCCCCTGCGAACACGCGCAACACACCGTCGGCGCAGCGATACGCAGTTCGACCACCCTGACAGTTCGGCACGGGCGGAAACGCAATCTCCCCCAGGCCTTTCATCGGGTCCGACGTCCGCACCCAGCCCACACCGTGCGCCGCGCGCTTCGGCCGGCCCGGCTTGTCGATCGGAGCGCCTGCCAGGCGGACGCCGATCAGCCAATCGTTACCCCACGGCACGACGCTCGCCTCGGAAACGCCTCCGACCGGGTCGATCAGATACTCGCCCGTCTCGACCCACTCGTACAGCCGGCTCGTCGGATTGAACGCATACCGTAGGGCCGCCACCCGGTCGCCGGCGAAATGATTGGCGTCGATCCACTCGCTGCAGTCGGCATTGAACGGCACGGCGTTGACGTACGACTGATTCATCCAAACGCACTTCTTCGCCGAGCAAAACAGCGGACCCGATTCGAAGCCCTTCTGCCGCAGCGATTGCACCGGTTGAAGGATTTCAATGTCACTCTCGTCGTCGTTCAAACGAAACTGCACCCACTCGACGGCTTGCCCTTCACGCGATGAGTCGTGAACGATTGCGCCGTTGGCGATGTGCAGCACACGCGTGCGCCACTTGGCCGCGAACACATTCGCATGCGGCGATTCTCGGCCGGCGATCTTCGCGCCCTTCGGCACGCCAAACGCGACCGGGTGCCCGTGCTGCTTGAAGGTATAGCTCGACGTAAAAGGCTGAGCGTCGCCACGATCGTAGGGAGTGCTGAGCAGGCCTTCCTTCAACACCGGTCCATCAAAACCTTCACGGCGAAGCTGGTAGCAAATCGCGCGGTCGTCGTCGATGCCACGAAAGCCGCGCGTGGCGTAGAGCAGCAGAAAGCGGTTCTTCGCGAGTTGCAGGCCATTGGGGTGCGCGGGGGTCACGTTCTCGGCGCGGGTTTCGCCCGGCACCGTGCTGTCCTTCACCAGCATCCCTTGATGCACGATCGCCTTAAGCCGCGGAGCAGCGGCCTCGGCGCCTCGCACACTCGCAAGGCCTGCAAGCCACGGCGCAGCGGCAATCCCGGTATTGAACTGGCGCCGCGAAATGAAGAGCGGTCGATGCATTGGTTTCGCGAACGACGGTTGAGTTGCTACGCCAACCCCAGCAGGGGCAGGCTGTCGCGATAGATCATCTTCTCAATTTCGTCCGTCTTCAACCGGGGCAAGGCCGTCCCTTCGAGCATGTTGTTCAAGCCGCGGATGCCTTCGATGCTCGCGTTCACGTTCGTGAACGGGAAGTCGGTGCCAAACAGCACTTTGTTCCAGACGCCGTATTCCTGCACCAACATCAGCGAGTGGTAAAGCTGAAACGGACGATAGTGCAGGGCACTCACGTCGGCGTAAAGGTTCGGGTGCTTGCGGATGACGGCCACGCACTCGCCTTCGTACGGGTGTCCGAGATGCGCGAGGATCATTTTCACTTCGGGGAAGCGAATCGCCACCGTGTCGAGCCTTCGCGGCAGCGTGCACTCCAGCGGGGCCTGGCTCAGGTACGTGGTTCCGGTGTGCAGCAGCACGGGCAACCGATGATCGGTGGCGTACTGCCACATCTCATCGAGCATCGGGTCGTCGGGACGGAAGCCTGCGTACATCGACAACAGTTTGATCCCGCGCAGGCCCAACTCTTCGCGGCCTTCACGCATCTCGCGCTGCCAGCCCGGCTGCGTCGGATCGAGCGACATGAACCCGATCAACAGATCCGGATGCTGCGCGCAGTAGTTGGCCACATAACTGTCGGGCGTCCAGATCTCGCACAGCCGGGCCTTGCCGCCGAACACGATCGCCTTGGTACCCGGCGGCGACGTCCGCTCGTAATCCGCGTAACGGATCGTGCGGTCAACCTTCACGCCCGGACGCACCCGCTCGCTCTGTGCATGATGCCCGGGACCGAAACAGGTGGGATAATCCCAGGCGTGCGTGTGAACATCGACGATCATCGCGCTATTGTCGTCGATGACAGCCTGTGGCGCAAGGTGCTCGCCGGGATTGTACCCGGGCTTGTCTGCACATTTACCGTATTCCAAGCGCTACCGGGGCTCTGTCGCGACTGGTCGCAGAAAGTTGAGGTGATGGGCGCAGTGCACGAGCTGCAATTGCAGGGCCTCGTCGGGCGTAAGCCGGCCGAAGAGAGGCGAGGGATGCAGCGGCCCGGTGTGCGACGCAAAGCGTTCGACCGCCCGGCGAAAACGTTCGACCGCGGCGGCTTCATCGCGCCCCGGCTCGAACACGGTATCGGGCATCGTGGGCGAACCAGGACGCATCGTGCCGGTCGATACCACCTCGCGGAAGATCCTGCGTCCGACCGTCACGCGCATCAGGCCCAGTATCAGCCGGACGTGCAACGGTCCCTTCGGGTATCCGTCGAGCGGATACACCATCCACTGCGTCAGGTGATCGCACGTCTGCGCGAGATCCCAGTTCCCCAGTCGCTCGTAACCGCCAGTGTGCAACGCCCGCACGTCGGAGAGCGCGTCGCTCAAGCGTTCGAACCGTAACGTGCGTCGCTGTTTGCCGCTTGTTGGTTCGTTGTGCATAGACCATCAATCTAACGAAATCGTGAAACTCGTGCGCGGCGATGATTCTCGCTTGCGAGGCGAATGCCAGCCAGTGAGAATTGCGCCGGGCATTGAACACGCCATACGCACCTTCCGCAGACCCCGCGCATGCCTTTTCGCCACTGGGCGCTGCCGGCACTCTTGTTGCTAAGTACACTGCTCGAAGCCACTGCCTGCCAGGCGGCCGAGGAGGCGACATTCCCCGCGGGTGAATGGACGGCTGTCGCGCCGGCGGTCGTCGGTATGAATGAGGCGAAACTCGCCGCAGCGCGTGACTACGCACTCACGGGCAACGGCTCGGGCTACGTCACGCGGCATGGCAAGCTGGTGATGTCGTGGGGCGATCCGCGGCAGCGATACGACCTGAAGAGTACGACCAAATCGATCGGCGCCACGATGCTGGGCTTGGCCATTGCCGACGGCAAGCTCTCGCTCGGCGATCGGGCCCGACAGCATTACCCCGAGCTTGGCACTCCGCCTGAGGAGAATGCCGCCACAGGCTGGCTCGACGAAATCACGATACTGCATTTGGCGACGCAGACAGCGGGCTTCGAGAAACTCGGAGGTTACGGGCGGGTTCTCTTCCAGCCCGGCACGCATTGGTGCTACAGCGACGGCGGGCCGAACTGGCTGGCCGACTGCGTGACGTTGGCCTATGGGCGCGACATTGATGAGATCATGTTCGAGCGCGTGTTCACGCCGCTGGGCATCGCGCGCACGGACCTCGTCTGGCGCAAGAACCAGTATCGCCCCAAGCAGCTCGAAGGCGTCACGCGGCGCGAGTTTGGCTCGGGCGTGAGCGCCAATGTCGACGCAATGGCGCGAATCGGCCTGTTGTATCTCCGCCACGGCCGCTGGCGCGACGAGCAGATTCTGCCGAGCGAATTCGTGGCGCAGGCGAGTACGACTCCGCCTTGGGTGAAGGGACTTGAGGTGAAGGATGAGAATCACGGCAACGCCTCGGAGCACTATGGCCTGCTGTGGTGGAACAACGCCGACGGCAAGCTCGTGGACGTGCCGCGCGACGCTTTCTGGTCGTGGGGCCTGCACGACAGCCTGATCGCCGTGATTCCGAGTCTCGACATCGTCGCGGCGCGGGCGGGTGAATCGTGGAAACGCAAGAAAGACGGCGAGCATTACGACGTGCTCGCGCCGTTTCTCGGGGCGATCGCGAGGTCGGTTGAGGCGGACGATCTCTTGGAACGAAAGTTCGGGGAAGGGCCGCACTCGCGAAACCGCAAGCGAGCTATCGCGCCGTATCCACAGAGCAGCGTCATTACGGGGATCGAGTGGGCGTCGAAGCAGTCGATCGTGCGGCGGGCGCGAGGCAGCGACAACTGGCCCATCACCTGGGGCGACGACGACGCGCTGTACACTGCCTACGGCGATGGCAAAGGCTTCGAGCCGCTTGTCGACGTGAAGCTGAGCATGGGGTTGGCGAGAATCACTGGCACGCCCGATGACTTTCAGGCGCAGAATCTTCGCGCGGCGTCGCTCGAAACGGTGGGCGACGGCCCGCGGGGAAAGAAGGCCAGCGGTATGTTAATGCTGGACGGGGTGCTGTACCTGCTGGCCCGCAATGCAGGCAACTCGCAACTCGCCTGGTCTTCCGACCACGGCCACACTTGGACCTGGACCGACTGGAAGTTCACCGACAGCTTCGGCTGCCCGGCGTTCTTGAACTTCGGGAAGAATTACGCCGGTGCGCGTGACGAATATGTTTATCTCTATTCGCACGACAACGACAGCGCATATCGACCGGCGGATCGCATCGTGATGGCCCGAGCGCCGAAGAATCGTCTGCGGGATCGCGAGGCGCACGAGGTTTTCACCGGTCTCGCCGCGAGTGGAAAACCTGAATGGAACTCCAACGTCGACAAGCGTGAGGCAGTCTTCGCAAACGCTGGGCTGTGCTATCGCACTCAGGTAAGTTACAACGCGGCGCTGAAGCGTTACCTGATGTGCCAGATCCTGCCGAAAGGCGACTCAAGATTCTCGGGAGGTTTCGGCGTGTACGACGCGCCCGAGCCATGGGGTCCATGGACGACGGTGTTTTTCGCGAACGAGTGGGATGTCGGCCCCGGCGAAACGGCTAGCTTTCCGACCAAATGGATGAGTAACGACGGCCGGACAATGTATATGGTCTTCTCGGGCGAGGATCACTTCAGCGTGCGACGCGCGAAGTTGACCGTCGCGGAGTGACGACTATTTCGGCTTCGGCACGCGGCGAGAGAACCACAGATCGGATTGGCCTTGCCCGCCCGGGCGCGTCGAGCTGAAGAACAGCAGCTTGCCGTCGGCCGTGACACTGGGAAAGTCGTCCTCCGAACCCTGCAAGTTGATCGGCTGGCCAAGGTCCTGAGCCAAATCGAACGGCGCATCGACGGACGATCGAACGGCCACCAAGATTTTCCCGGCGCCGACCGCCCTCGTTTTCTTTCCAGCCGCATCGGTAACCTCGGCAAAGCGACTGAAGAACAGCACACGGCCGTCGGCCGAAAGGCAGGGGCCGCGATCGTGAATTGAGCTATTCACATTGACCCCCAAATTCTCGCGCTTACCGAACGGAGAGTTGACATCGGCTCGCCGAGATTGAAACAGCTCGATGCCACCGGACGTGTTGCCGGAGAAAACGAGCGTCAGGCCGTCGCCTGTTAACGCGGCGCCCGCCTCGCTGCTCAGGGTATTCACGGGAGGGCCTATTGCGTCGGGAGGCCCGAACGGCTCGGTTGCGCTTGGGCGCGTCGCGGACCAGAGATCCTGGTTCACGCCTTCGCGAATCGTCGAGAACATCAATCGCAGCCCATCGGCCGAGAGCCAGGGAGTGGTGTCCACATCTGTGGAATTCACAACGGACATATTAACCGGTTCGCCGAAGGGGTCGTCGAGACTGGCCCGACGGCACATCCACAAGTCCATCGCGCCGACGCGCGGCGCGCGATTGCTGCTGAACACGAGCGTCAGGCCGTCCCCCGAGATAGCCGGGCCGTTGTCGGTGACCAGAGAATTCACCTGCGGCCCCAGATTTTCCGGTTCGCTCCAGACCCAATCGGGCGAAGTGAGGATCTCGGTTTGCGACGAGGCTACGGGGGCAGAGGCCGCCGGCACGTTGTGCGAATTTGCCAACAGCCTGGTCAGCAGTGGCTTCATCGCTTCGCCCCAGCGTTCGTAGCCGGGAGATGTGATGTTGTTCATTACGAGGTCGCGCCGCCGCGCACCCTGATCGAAAAAGACCGGCTCCAAATCGACAAAGTAAACCTGGCTGCCATCGGCGAGTTTGGAGATTTCGGCATTGATGAGCGGTCTGGCAGCGACGGTATCGGGCTTATCGTCCGAAGGCACGATGCTGGCAAGCACGATCGCAGAGCGAGGAAAGACCGATCGCAAGTACTGCACGATTTTGGCGTATTCCAAAGCGAAGTCCTCGATCGGACCGGGTTTCAAGGCATCGTTGTTTCCGACGTGCAGAACAACGACCCTCGGCCGCATCGACGTAATGCTTTGTCGTCCGAGCTCGGCGAGAGTCGTTGTCACCTTGAGTCCCGCCAAGGCGCGCTTGACCATTCCGACCGACGGAAAGACCTTGTTCCACGAAGCCTGATCCCAGCGGGCGATGTTGCCATCGCCGAGCATCAGGACGTCGTTCGTGAAGTCGTTTTTCGGGCTGGACTGCAAGGGATGTCGAGAGGGTTCGGTGTTGGCGGCCAAGGCCGGCGCGGACTGCGGGTCTTCAAATGCGTGCACGACGCGCAAGCCGAGGCTGTTGGCGCGATACGTGGGCGCCGTACCGGTCCGGTAAGCGCTTCGCATGCGGTAGGCCGTGTAGTACCAATCGCCTCCGCGCATCACCCGAACATTGCCCGAAGACGGACCAATGGGGTTCGTGGACGAGCTCTCACCGTAGGCCTTGGACGAGTAAAAGTCGCGACACCACTCGTCGACATTGCCGTGCATGTCATACAGGCCAAAGGCATTGGCCCGCTTGGTCGCGACGGGATGGCTTGCATTGCCGGCATTCGACTTGTACCAGGCATAGTCGGCCATGATGGCTGAAGCATCCCCAAACGAAAACAACGTCGTCGTTCCCGCGCGGCAGGCGTACTCCCATTCGGCCTCGGTAGGCAGACGAACCACGGACGCGCCGGCCTTTGACTCGCGCTTTGTCAACCAATCGCAAAATGCCAATACATCGGCATAAGTCACCTGTGCCACGGGCATGTCGTCGGTCAACTGCTTCGACGCGTTCTTCCAACTGACACCGCGATCGTCCTGCTTCACGTTGTCGTCGAGCACCGTGTTCCCCGAGCCGCCGAAGCCGTAGCGTTCGGCCTCGGTCACATAGCCCGTCGCTTCCACAAACTTGCGAAACTGACCGATCGTCACTTCGGTCGCCGACATCCAGAAAGGCCTGGCAAGCACGATCACGCGCTGCGGTTGCTCCTTGTCACCGATCGCTTTGGCAGAGGTTCGTTCGTTCTTGTCGAGCAGGGACATTTGAAAGGCAGCCTGGACCTGTTCGTCGGTGCTGCCGATGCGAAACTGTCCCGGCGGGATGATGACCATTCTCATGCCGATTGAGTTCGTCGTCTCGACTGGCGTTCCTAGGTGCTTCGCCCAAGCCTCTTGATGCGCGCGAGCTTGTTTCTCGTCGAAGGGAGCGATGGCCATTACCGGCGGGTTGCCGCTCGTGGGCACGGTCGATGCCGCTGCCGGTTTGACGCCGGGAGATGCAACGGTTGCAAGTTTCTCGGCGGGTTTGTCGCGAAATACGAGGAGCACGCCCGTTACCACGAGGGCCAAGAATGCGACGCTGCTGGCGGCAATCAGATTCTTGCGATTCCTCCACGGCGGGCTGACACCGCGCCGATCGCCGGTCGCCTCGACGCGCTTCTTGGGGGTCGATGGCGCACGTGTTTCGATGTGGAAGTCGCTCGGTGCATCGATCGCGCGGAGCTTTTGATTCCCCAACGCCAGCGACAGGTCGGAAGGCGCGTCGGTCTGCACGGATCGAGATGTTCCGGCCAGCGAACTGGACGAAGCGCTTAGCCCAGCCTGGCAACTTTCCAAGTCGACCAGCACCTCGGTCATCGTCTGGTATCGATCGTCGATCCGCTTGGCGACCATACGCTCGAAAATCGCTCGGAGCTGATCAGGGATTTCAACGTCGGAGCGCTGGAGCGAAGGGATCGGATGACTCTGGTGCGCGATGAGCTTGGCCGTGATCGTCTCGCCGTCGTAAACCGGAGAGCCCGTTAGCAAGTAGTACAGCGAGCAGCCGAGGCTGTAGATATCGGCGCGCGCGTCGGCATGCTTGGTGCTGAGCGCCTGCTCGGGGGCCATGTAATCCACAGTCCCCATCACCGCGCCGGTGCCGGTGAGTTCGGCCTGCGCGGGGCCGTCGCCTTCGATCCGCGCTAATCCCATGTCGAGAATCTTGACCGTCCCTTCATGATCAAGCAGCAGGTTCGCTGGCTTGATGTCGCGATGGACGACCCCTTTTTTATGGGCATATTCCAGGCCCCGCGCGGCTTGGGCGATGTAAGTGACCGCCTTGCCGACACTCAGGGGGCCACTTTTCTTCACGGTGGCCGAGAGATCACGGCCTTCGACGTACTCCATCACCATGAAGTGCACGCCGTTGGCCTCGTCGGCATCGAAGGTGGCGACGATGTTGCCGTGCGAAAGCTTGGCGGCGGCTTTCACTTCGCGCTGGAAGCGAGCCAGCGCCGCAAGGTCTTTGACCATCGCGGGAGGAAGCATCTTGATCGCCACCTGACGTTCCATGCGGCGGTGCTCGGCCTTGAACACCTGCCCCATGCCCCCCGCGCCGATCTTGTCGAGGATCGTGTAGTTGCCAAGGATCAAGGCCTTGGCCTTGCCGGCGAGGATTTGTTGCGCCTGGAACTTTGTCAGGTGGCTCTGCTTGACGAGCTCCCGGATCAGCTCTTCGGCATCTTTGGGCTGCGCTTTGGGCGGAACGAAATTCTCGAGCTTGCCCGCGGCGATGACGCCCGAGTCGGCGAGTTGCTTGACGAACTTTTCGATGCCCGCTGACATGCCTGCCCCATTCCGAACCGATGCGCGCTACGGCATGCCCCGCCGCAACGGCAGGCGCTAAAAACGAACGAACGCTACCAGTGCTGTATCACGGCGGGTTTGGCATTGTTGCCCATTATGCCGTCGTGTAGCCACTTGAAGCCGCTCCAGCGTTCTTTGACTTCGTCCTTGCTTTGCTGCCAGGCGGGGTTGATGTATCCCACCTGATCGTCGTCGTCATCGGTGCCGAAGACGACGATGCTGTGCATGCCGAGCGGGAACTTGCCGTGCACGAGCAGTGGGCCGTTGCTGAGCAAGTCGGTGATGTCGTCGATCGACATATCCGCGCCAGTCACGCCGGTCATACCAAACGTGTTGCAGACCTTGGGCCAGTCGGGACGATCGAGCCCCTCGTTGTAAGCCGTGTCGGCGCCCGCGTCGCCTAGTGCGCTCACGACCAGTGAGCGAATCGAACCGACGGGCTTCCCCTTCCACACGAACATCATCGAATACGCCGCAAGCCAACACTTGGCAGTGTCCTCCTGCGCGATCGGTTTCATCGATTTCCATTTAATGACGGTTGTCGACATCGTCGTCCCTCCCCAGCAGCTGCCGTTGCTGTCCAGCCCCCCCGAACGTGTGTAAGCGCGATTATAGACATGCGTTTCGGGCGACGGAAACTTCTGGCCAGAAAGGAAATAAATCGCCTCGGCCAACCGTTGATTTCAAGGACGCCGGGCATCAGGCTTTAGGCTCGGCCAACCTCGAGAAGTCCTTGGATTCACGCCCATGACACGCATGCTGTCCACGCTCGCTTTCGTTCTTCTGGCTGCCGCCACGTCGCTGGCTGCCGACTCCCCACAAACACCCAACATCATCTTCTGCATTGCCGACGACTCGTCGTGCCATTACGGGGCGTACGGCTGCAAGTGGTCCAAAACGCCGAATGTCGATCGGCTCGCAGCCGGTGGGCTGACGTTCGAGAACTTCTACACGCCCACGGCCAAGTGTGCGCCGTCGCGGGCATCGATCCTGACGGGGCGCAACCCCTGGCAGTGCGAAGCCGCCGCAAACCACCAGACGTTCTTTCCGCCGAACTACAAAGCGTTTACTGAAGTGCTGGGCGACGCCGGCTATTACGTCGGATCGTGGGGCAAGTTCTGGGGACCGGGCAGTGCGAGCACCGCCGACGGCAAGACGCGCACCTGGGGTGTCTCGGTGCCACACTTCGGCGCGAAGGGGACGGAAGATCCGACCGAAGGCTTCCGCAAGTTTCTGGCGTCGCGGCCCAAGGGTAAACCGTACTTCTTCTGGTGCGGGAGCACGAACCCGCATCGGCCTTACAAGCTCGACTCCGGCCTCGAAGCCGGCAAAAAGCCGGGAGACGTCGATCACGTTCCCGCCTTTTGGCCCGACAACGACACGGTGCGCCGCGACATGCTCGACTACGCCATCGAGGTCGAAGCCTTCGACACGCAGGTCGGGCAAGTGCTCACGGTGCTCAACGAAACCGGCGAAGCCGACAATACGCTCGTGATCGTCACCAGCGATCACGGCATGCCGTTCCCGCGCGTGAAGGGACACAACTACGACTTGTCGAACCGCATTCCGTTCGTCGCATGCTGGCCCAAGGGCATCCAGAATCCTGGGCGTAAAGTCTCCGAGTTCTGCAGCCTGATCGACGTCGCGCCTACGGTGCTGGCGCTGATGGGTCAGGATGCCGCGAAAGGCGGGATGCAATCGATCACCGGCAGCGACCTGTTGGACCTGTTCGCCGGAGAATCGACGCGTGACCGAAGCACGGTCATTATCGGCCGCGAGCGGAACGACGTGTACGCCCGGCCCGGCACCGAGGCTGGCCTTGGCTACCCGGTGCGAGGCATCCGCGAAGGGAATCTGCTGTACCTTCGCAACTTCGAACCCGATCGCTGGCCCTGCGGCAACGTCGAGCTCGGACTGCTCGACACCGACGACAGCCCGACGAAACAGCTCATCGAAGACCTCGGCGAGAAGGACCGCTTCTGGCAGTTCTGCTTCGGCAAGCGACCGGGCGAAGAGTTGTTCGATCTGGCGGCTGACCCCGACTGTGTGAAGAACCTGGTCGATCAGCCTGGCTATCGCGAAAAGGCGACTGCCATGCGCGAGAAGCTGTTCGCGAAGCTCAACGACCAGCAGGATCCTCGGATGCAGGGGAAGGGGGAGATCTTCGACAATTACCCCACGACGAAGGGCGCACCTGGCACGAAGCCCGCCGGCAAGGGGAAAAAGGCGAACAAGAAGTAGTTCGTCGCGCCGAGAGTTGTCTGGCGCGGCGAACCCTGCGCACGCGCACGATCCTCAATGTCGTCATGCAAGATTGTCGGCGGTTTCATACTCGACCCGCCCTCCTCCGGCGGCTGCGCCGCCACCTTCTCCCAAAGGGAGACGGGTTACAACCCTAGCACGAGGCGCAGGCCGGTCGGCTTCGGCGCCGTGCCCTGCGAGCGGATCGATGACGTCGTCTTGTCGGCGGCGACGGCGAAACTTCCGCCACGCGCCACATGTTCCGAGCGACCCGACGCGGGAGCCGCAGGACCGGTCGGGTCGTCGGGCGCCGACTTTTCGTAGTAGCTGCGATCGTACCAGTCGCTGCACAGCTCATTCACGTTGCCATAGACGTCGAACAGGCCCGCCTGATTCGGACGCAACAGCCCCACGGGTTCGGGCGCCTGCCGGCCGATCCACCCGAACATTTGAATCAGCTTGATGTCATCGAAGAAATACTCCTTCGCTGTGCCGGCGCGCGTGGCGTATTCCCACTCGGCCTCGGTCGGAAGCCGTACGTTGTACGGGGCAAAAGCCGCGAAGGCATTCAGCCGCTGGCAGAATTTCTCGGCCGTGAGAAAGTCGGTGTTCGAGGCCGCTGGGTTGAAATAGAACGGATACATCGGGCCTTCGTGCGGACGCTCTTTCTCGTCGCCCATCACGGCATAGTATTGGGCCTGCGTAACCTCGGTGGTTGAGATATAGAACGGCCTGGTGATCCGCACGGGATGCGGCGGGGTGTACTTGTCGTTCGCATCCCCCATCGTGAACTCGCCGGCAGGGATCAGCCGGAAGCGGAGCGCCAGCCCCGGGGACATTTCCAGGTACAGCGCGTCGGGTAAATTCTTGTCGGCAGCGCGGAGCTTGCTGATTTCGTCGAGCCGCTGCTTGACGGGCTCGCGCTCGGCGTCAGGCAAGGCGTGCAGCGCGCGGCGATACCAATAACGCGCTGGCGCAAGCAGCTCCAAACGCTCGCTGCTTTTCTTCTCGGCGTAATCCCACCAGGCGTCCCCCATCTCCTTCGCCTGAGCGCCTGAGTAACCGGCGGCCAGACTCCGCTTCGCCAGGTCGGCCAGCTCGGCATCGCTGCCGGCGGCAACCATCGGCAAGCCCCCTGCCAGATCGTGCAGCACGAAGGCACGGTAGCGACCGAGCGCGAGCTTCGCCGCGGCATTCTGCGGGTCCTGTACGAGCGTGGCCGCAGCCTTGGTGGCAGGATCGGCCGCCAAGCGCGCCGCCGACACTTCTTTGGTCCGCTCGACAATCATCTTCACCAGCGCGGGATCTTGCGCCTTCCGCGCGCCCGATTGGGCCTGGTCGGCCATCGCCTTGGCCTCGTCATTACGACCGAGTGCGGCCAACTCGTCGGCCAAAGCGATCGACGCCTCGGCGAAGTCGCGCGGCGACGTCCCCATGCGAACCTTGGGGGCAAGCTTCGGCCACAACTCGACCTGCGTCGCCAGAGCATCGACCTGGTAGCTGACGGCCTGGGCTTCAATTGCACGCTCGAGCAGCAGCGGATCGCCTGCGTCGAGCGCAACTTCGCGAACTTCGTTGAGCATGACGAACTTCTTGACCGCGTCGGTTTCCTTGCAGGCATCGACGTAAAGCTGCCGACCGAAGATCGCCCGCTCGCCGGGCTGTTTCTTGTTGGACTGAGACTTGTATTGTTCTCGCACGCTCTTCTCGGCGTTTGATTGCGCGTCGGCCGAGGGAGGTTTCGGCCGGGCATCGCGCGGGCGATGCGGCACGAGCGCCAACGGGCCCGGCGCCGAGACGTTGGCATCGAGCGGAATCAGATCGAAGCGGGTGATGCGCTGCCGGGGCCAGGCCGCCAGCGACAACTGCGCACGATCCGGAACGCGCAGGTCGTTGCTCGTCCCCAGCTTTCGCACGAGTCCGGTGAAATCCATCAGCGTCTTTCCGCCGTCTTGCAAGTGCACCTTCCCGTCGTGCACGGTGCACAGCAACGTATGCCGCAGCTTGTCGCGAAACACGGGCGCAGTCTTTTTCGATGCCGAGACGTTCGCGCCGGCTGGCTTGTCGTCGTACGTGTGCATGCCGACCGCCCCTGCCGCGTTGATGGCAATGCCGGCCTGCACGCCCGACACCACAACACCCACGACTTCGTACTCGGCGTTCGGCAGCGGCTCGCTCTCGATGACAAGCGCATAGTGCGCCGGCGGAGCGATTGGCACCTGGATGCGAGAGTTCGGCTCGTCGGGCGAAACCAGGCCGATGCCGTCGAACTGCCATTGCCCGGCAATCGTGTCGCGCGGCAAGTCGATCGTCGAAAGTAAGTCCACCGATTGACCGGGGACGAACGTCGGGGGGGTCGCCAGCGGCGGCAGTTGCATCTCGCTGGGGGACGAGGGGACGCTCAGTTCGGCCTTTTCGAAGCGATAGCCCGCCGCAGAGCTGGTCGTCAGGCCGATCGTGCGGACGTCGAAGCCGTAGTCCTTTTTTGTCTTGCTGGGCGAAAGCGTTTTGGCGTCGCCGGTCCAATCGATCAGCACGACACCGTCGCGAACGGCGGCGATACGGGTCTTCGTCACGAAGATCTGAATTGTCGAAGGCGCTGCGTCGAGAAACGCCGGCACATTACGACCCGTGGTGTTGCGGCTGTAATCGGCGCCTGCGACTCCGTCCAAACCGCTCGTCGTGTTGCCGTCGCCTCCGAGATACGCCATCGCCTGCACGCGTCCGAATCGCAACACGACCCCGAGCGCGCCAGCGCTCTCGGCGCGGTTGGCAACCAACGTCAGCACGTATTCATCTGGCGGAATGGAGGGAAGGCGGATCTTCGTGTGTTCGCCCGAGACGCCGAGCTTGCCGTCTTCCAACGTGCACTCGCCCGCAAGCACGTCGCGCTTCAGGTCGAGCGTCTTGAGCAAGTCGAGCGTCTCGCCAGGTTTCGGAGTCGGCAGCGGCGGGGTGGGTGCGGTGGCGGCGGCGGTCGTCGGCGCGGGCGCGCTAGTGGGCGCGGCGGTTGCGGACTTTGCGACTTCATCCGGCTTCTTCATGGCAGCTGCCATGTCTGCCGATGGAAACGCGTGCACCACCTGGCACTGCGGCATGCCGCCGACGAGCGACGCCACACCGGCGATCGTGAGCCCGGTCTCGCTGACGTTCAAGACCTTCAACGTCTTGATTGCCGCTAAGACCGGCGCGCTCACATCGGTAACACGTTTGTCACCCGCTAGGTCGAGATGTTCCAATTTCTTGAATGTCGCCAGACGCGCAATGCCGGCGTCGGTGATAGCTGTGTTGCCTGCCGACAGAATTCGCAGATTGGCGGCGCTCGACAAATCGTTCAGTCCGGCATCGGAGAATTTCGTTCCCCCGACGTCGACGGTCTCGATCGTTGGCAGCCCCGCGACGGCTTCGAGCCTTCCGTCGGCGAGCTTGCCGTCGCCGTTGATCGTCACGCCCGTGACCTTAAAGGCCTTCTCGGGCCACTTGCCGCCGGGCGCCACCTTCACGGTCGAGCCGAGACCTTCGGGGCGAATCAGCGCCGTGCCGCCTTGCGTGATGATGGCGGCTACGGCATGCGTTTCGGGCGTCTTCGCCTCTTCAACCAGCGCGGCCGACTTCATCTCGGCGGCCTTTGCAGTCGCGGCAGCTTCCTCAGCGGCTTTCGCTTTCGCGAGTTCCTTCGAGTTACCTCGCGAAACGTAGAACACGATCGAGGCAATCAAGATCAACACCGACCCGCCGACCGTCAACAGCGGCATGAGCGGCGATGACGAGTCGCCGCCCTCAGGGCTTACAGGCGAAGCGGGTGTTTCAGGTTTGCCGGCCGGGGCGCGCGCGACCGTTCGCGACGCATTCGATTTCGAAGCCATGATTGGTGCGAGCGATGAGAAGAGGGCGCGACAGCGACACCACCCACTAGACACTCATGAAAAGCTAACTATGCGCCAACATACCCACCCCAGGCGCGGCGTGCCAGAAAATCGGACGATCTTCCGCGAAAACGCAATTACTAACGACCCGCGGCCGTGAGGGAGCGGACTGTAGCGGATGCTTGCGCCGTCCGCTCCCTCACGGTCGCGGCTCGTTGGGCCCTATTCGTTCGCGGGAATCTGGTTCAGCGTGTAATACGCCTGGGCATGCAGCACCGGTTTGTCGTCGGCCGAGCGGACCCCATCGAGTTGCAGGGTGTGGACATGCCCGAGTTGCAGCCCGTCGATGTGCAGCCGCACGCTGCGGCGGTCCTTGCTCACCACGGCACGCGTGATCGTGGGGGTGGTCTGATCGACTTCGGGGCTGCCATAGTTCTTCTGATAAATGTACGTGTGCGTGGCGATCTCGTACGAGTCGGGGTCGCCGGCCGTGTCTGGGTCCACCGGCTGCGTGAAGGTCAGCTCGAAGCCGTCGTGCTTGGCGTGCATCTCGTGCACTTCGAAAGGCGTCTTGCCGGTCCATACAAGCCGTTCGAGGGCATACGGGTCGCGCCCCTGCGAACCCCACCCGCGGCTGGTGCCGCCTACGAACAACGAGCCGTCGGGAGCGAACAACATGCTCAGCGCGCCCGATCCGAAGCCGGCGCGGAACGGGAAAGCCGCTCCCTGGTAACGTCCGTTCACTTTCTCCAGGAACACGCGCATGACGGTGGCGTGCGTGTGATCGGCGACGAACATCTGCTTCGAGAACGGACCGAACTTGCCTCCCGAAAGGTCGCACTCGATGCCGCTCGCGCTCTGCCCCATCACCGGATACGGAAACATCACCGGCGGCGGCATGAGTTGCGGAATTTTCGCGGCCTCGACGTGCATGCGGCTGCCGCTCTCGGGCATCTTGGGCGCGGGTCCAAGCGCGTCGGTGAGCTCGTACCATTTTAAGCTCTCGGGGTTCCCCTGAAAGGAACCCGGTGCGAGGTGCTTGAGCGCGCACGCGCCGTTCCACGGGCCTTGGTTGTCGGTATAGAACATGTCCCCTTCGGCATTCATGCCCATGCCGCCCGGCGAGCGGATGCCGCTGGCTGTGGGAATGAGTTTGCCGTCGGGGGTAAAGCGCATGCACCAGCCTCGGTACTTGCCGGCGCTCGAACTGGAGCCGGTCAGACACAGCGACATCCACAGGTTGCCGTCCCGGTCGAACTTCGAACCGAAGTTGAACTCGTGGTAGTCGCCCGTGATATCCCAGCCGTCGGCGATCGTCTTGTAAAGGTCGGCCCGGCCGTCGTTGTCGGTGTCTTCCAGCAGCGTCAACTCGCCGCGCTGCACGCAGTACAACTGCCCGTTCTTCTGGGCCAGGCCGAGCACCTCGTGCATCCCGCTCGCGAACTTGTGGAACTTCACGTCCGAGGGCGGGTCGCTGAACGGGTGCTCGACGAGATAAACGTCGCCGCGCCGCGTGGCGACCGCCAGCTTGCCGTCGGGCATGAGGTCCATGCCACCCGCCTCAATCACGACCGCTTCGGGAATCGGTAGCTGAATGATGCGGTAGTACTCGTGTTCGTCGGCCGGCGCCGGCACAGGGCGCACCACGACGGCGTGAGTCGTTGTGCAGCAGAGAAGAATGATGGTGAGAAAAGCCGCTGCAACACCCCTCTCCCTTCGGGAGAGGGTGGCTCGCGCAGCGAGCCGGGTGAGGGCTAGTCGCGCACGAAAGCGCATGCCACCGTCATTCGAGTTACCGAAGAGACTGAAAACGATCACGACTTCATTCCTCCCTCATCCGTCCCGCCTTCGGCGGGCCACCTTCTCCCGGAGGGAAAAGGTTCAATTACCAATCGAACGTTTCCACGATCTTCGCCTTGCCGTCTTTAAAGACGACCGGTACCAACAACTCGTTCTTCTTTTCTTTGCCGCGGACGACAGGCGTCGCGCCGCCACCGTCGAGGTGAATCTTCCAAGCGCGATCGACGTGATACCAGCCGTCGGCCAGAGGCTCGATCCGAGCGCCTGACGCCGCGCGGAACCACAGCTCGCCCTTCGGCGCTTTGCCGTCGAACGACAGCGTTCGCTTCAACTTCGCCTGCGGGCCTTCACCCGCTGGCTCGGCAAAATCTTCCACGCGCGCGCCTTCGATCGTGTACAGGAACGTCGGCCGTCGGGCCTTGTCGAGACTGATCCCCAGGAACTGGTAACCTAGATCGCGGCCAGTCTTCTCGGGCCACTTGCTGTCGGGCGATTTGAGCTTTGCGAAGGCGACACCTTGCGTGAGCGGAATCACGTGATCGCCCAACGGCGGCTGGATGCCGCCTCCGCGGCCCCCCCAGTGCGTCGAGGCATCGATGAACGAACCCTTCCAGATCGTCGCCAGACGGAAGTCGTTCGCATCGAACGCCAGATTTACTTTCGCTGGGTAGCCGACGCCGATTCCGCGCGAGCCCGCGTTCTCGATGAAGTTGCGATAGATCACTGGCTCGGTCGCAGCGACGAGTTCGATCGGTGTCCCGCCGACGCCTTGCGGCGTTGCCGCCTTCGCGCCGTCGAGCAGGTACGTCCAGACCGCGGAGATTTGCTTGTCGCTGTCCCCTTCGAACACGCTCGGCAAATAGCTCCTGCCTTCCTTGGGCCAGGCCGCGGGCATGCGCGTGCCCGGGCGGAACGTGAACGGATCGCGGACGTAACGCAAGAACCACTCGGGCCGCAAGCGCTTCGTCATCGTCGTCATGTCGATCGACTGAATCCCTTCGGCCTTGAACTTATCGAACGTGTGGCACTTGATGCACGAGAAGCCTTTCGAACCCACAAGCAGTCGGCCGTGATCCTTCACCCGATACAGCGGCTCGTCGAACTCGCTCAACGGCTTCGGCTCGAGCAGGTCGACGGTTTCGAACGTCTCGACGAGCGGCTTGACGTTGCGAATGCCGAACACCGGCATGCGGGTGAGCATATAGGGCCGCGACTTGGCGCCTTTGTCGACGATCGTCCGCAGCCAGCTCATCGTGAGCTTGCCGCCGACGCCGTTCAGAGGCGGAGGCAACCGGCCTTCCTCGCCCATTTCCTTGATCGTGGTGACGAAGTAATCATCGCGCGGGGGTTCGACCCCGCCGACGTTCTCGCGCGTGTGGCACGCATAGCAATTGAACGTCGTCATATGCCGGGCAATGACGTCGCCGTGCGACTCGGCCTTGTCTTTCGCTTGCGGCTTCGCACTCACCGCCTTGCGCAAGGCCTCGCGTTGCGTCTTGCTCAGATGAAAATGCGGCGCACGGCTGGTCGGACTGTCGCTCAGGCAGCCTTTCTCAACGTCGAGGTCGCTGAGTTTTGACTTCGGCACCCCGGCGAGCTTCGAGGCGATCGGCTTCGCGCCCTTGGATTCACGCACCTCGTGGCACGAGGCGCACCCGACCGAGGCGAATAGCTTGCGGCCTTCGCCCACAAGTTGCTCGTCGATCTTGAAGGCCTGCTTCGTCGGCGGAGGCGCGGCGTCTTCGGTCAGCGAGACGTACGAGTTGATGTCCCCGCGCTCAATGCCCGGCCCTTCGATCTCGACGTCCAGCGACGCCTCGGCCATCACGTTGAAGTAATCGACGACGACTTCGTGCATCCCCTGATCGAGCTTCATTTCGCCGGTCTTGGTCGTGCGGGCATGCACTCCGTCGTTCTCGGCAACCGTCAAGCCGTCGATCGACAGCCGGCTGCCGTCATCGCTCGACAGATAAAACGTGTACTCGGCGGTCTCGGAGATGCGAAGGTAGCCGCTGAAGCGAAAGCCGAACTGGTCGTTCTTGCGGGCGAGGCCTAGGTCGAACCCGAGCGACGTGCCCGTCGACTTGGGACGTTTGGGAGCAAGCTCGGCGAGATTCTTGAAGTCGCCTTCGAAGTACGCGTAGTTCAGATTCGGCGGGTTGCCGGAGACCGACTTCAGAAAGTAATGCGCCAGGTCGTAGCCTTCCTGGTCGGTGATGTTCAGGTGCGGCATGCGAGCCGACGGACGGACCGCCAACGGGTTGCGTAGGAATTTGGCGAGCGTGGCAATTGAGTATTTTCTGGCGGGTTCGCCGAGCGGAATGGACGTGCTCAACGTCGGCGCGTCGTCGTGCTGTGCGCCGTGACAAACAGCGCACCCGATCTGGTGAAACAGCGTGTCGCCGCGACGTGCCGCGTTCTTGTCGGGCGCCTGATCGGCCGGCAACTTTTCGCCCAACGATGCGAGGTAATGCGTGAGCGCCTCGACTTGCTTCGTCCGCTCCTCGGGCTTCAGGCCGGCCAACACGTTGGGCATCGTCGTGCCGGGCTTGGCATGACGAGGATTATTGAGCAGCTCGCGAATCCACTCGGGCTTCACCCGTTCACCGACGTCCGAAAGGATCGGCGCTTGCTTAGGGAGGAGCAGCGCATCGGTCGACGCGTCGGCATCGTGACAGCTCGTGCAATTCAGTTCGCCCATGAGCAGACGCCCCAGGCGGACCGATTCATCAGGCGTGCCGGCCTTCGGCTTGTCGGCGCTGAATCGCTCGAAACCCGCCACGACCGGATAGCTCGGCGCGGCATCCCGCGACTTCGACGAAGACTTCGCCTTGGCCGCTTCGGCGACCGATACCGACGTCGAGGCGATCACCGTCGAGACAATGAGACACACGAACAGCAGGGGGAAGCAGCGGGACATGCAAAGATCTCGCAGTAGGTGGGATCCTTACTGTAGTCGCCCGCGCAGCGCGGTGCAAAGCCCTCTCTCTTCGGGAGAAGAGAACTCACTTCGCCTTTTTCTTTTCCATCGCCTCGAGTTTTTCCTTCTCGCGCTGGAGCATCTCGGGCGGGATCGTGGCGGGAGTGATCGGCGTGCGATCAAGCACGTCGTCGGGCTTCAACTCGCGGAGCCTGATGCTGCGATACCACACCGGGTCGCCGTGGTCCTGCAGGTTCAGGTTGGCGCCTCGAGCGGTCAGATCGCCGCCGCGGGCTTTCAGCAGCGCGACCTCGAATGCGTACTTCGGATCGGTGTAGTCGAGGTCCACGACCTTCTCGCCGTTGAGCCAGTGCTGCACGACCGTGCCTTTGCAGACAATGCGGCCCTCGTTCCACTGACCTATCGGTCGCGTCATGTCCTTCGAAGGCGCCATGCAGAAGCACAGTGGGATCCGAAGCTTGGAATTCACGTGACTTGAAGTCGCGGCCGCAC
>JADMIO011545407.1_pt1 | contig 23981 bp, 22 predicted proteins | sample 8958161 | NCBI WGS metagenome assembly JADMIO01 (sample SAMN16585339, study PRJNA669376) | soil metagenome | isolation source: Crop rotation soil | place: USA: Cullars Rotation, Alabama | collected 2011
CGCGACAACTTGTCCACGTGGAATTCTAAGCTTAGGATCCCAATGTGCTGGAAAGGTCCGCGCCGTGTCCGCCGGTCAGTTCGAGGACGCGCTTCGACCAGTCGGGCGTCGTCTTGTAATTGATGCCCTCTTTCGCGCCGAGCGCCTTCGCCCGCGCGAGCTTCTCATCGGAGCTGCTTGTCACGATGACGGCGGCGCCGGCCGCGGCGGCGAACTGCAGCGCGAAGGTCGAGACACCACCGGTTCCCTGCACGAGGACGACGTCGTCGGCAGAGACGGGGCCGTTTGCGGTGACCGCCGTCCAGGCCGTGAGGCCCGCCGTCGGCAGCGCCGAGACCTCCTCGTCCGTGAGCCCCTCGGGCGCCGGCGCGATGCCGGTGTCGTCGATGACCAGGTACTCGGAAAGCACACCGTTCGTCGACGCGCCGTGCGCCCCCTTCAGCGTCTCTCCGCTCATCGGGCCGTCGACCCAGTCCCGGAAGTACAGCGTCGAGACGCGCTGCCCGGGCTTGAAGGTGGTGACTTCGCTGCCGATCGCAAGAATCTCGCCCGCGGCGTCGGACGCCACGACGAGGTTGGCGAGGTCGGCGCCGGGCGAGGGCTCGAGCATCTCGATATCCCCGCGGTTGAGCGACACGGCGCGCACGTGCACCAGCACCTGGCGCGGCCCGAGAGCGGGCACCGGCTTCTCGGCGGTCTTCCAGCGGTAGCCGGTGTCGGACTTGTCCAGCACGACGCTGCGCGTCGTCTTCGGGATCACGGGCGCCGCGGCGGCGCTGAACTGCAAGGCCGCCAGCGCTACGGCCGCCGCTACGATCACGAGCCTTCGGTCCGTCAAGCTTTCGCTCCCGCGAGCTCGTTGACCGCACGCCAAGCCTGGTCAATGGCGGCGTGCGTGTAGGCATCCGCGCCCGCATCGGAATTCGCGATGGCGATGTTGCCGAAGCGCTGCCGCCCGGTCTCCTCCGGCGGCGGGTTCATGTTCCAGTCCGCGTCCTCGAGGTCGAGGTGGTCGCGCGCGTAGCCATGCGGCCAGCGGTTCACGGTGATCGCGAGGATGTCGCGGCCCGCGTCGAAGCCGCCGGGACCGAGCAGGCCGTTCAGGATGCGGCGGTCCTCGCGCTCGAAATCCTCGAACGACATCGCGAGCAGCTTGCCGCGCGCCGCGCGCGCTTCCGCTGCGAGGCCGGCGCCTCCCGGCAGCGGGTCGGAGAATCCGGAGAAGCTCTGCAGCACGCAGGGATCCTCGGGTTTCCAGGCCGGGTGGTAGCCGCCGACGTTGATGCCGGTGACGAGGAAGACATTCTGCAGATAGCTGCCCGGCAGCTGCGCGCCCTTGATGCCGAGCTTCTCGAGCGAGCGGCCGTCCTTCAGCAGCGTGTTGACGACGAGCATCGGCCGCTTCACGCATTTCGCGAGCGCCGCCTTTTGTACGTCCGGAAGCTCCGGCGCGAGGTACGGGATGATCGCGTTGTAGCAGGCGAGCACGCACTGCTTCGCGGACACGCGCAGCAGCTCGCCGTTCGTCACGTAGTCGACGACGATGCCGCCCGAAGCGTTCTGCGCGCGCACGACCGTCGAGCTGAGGCGCAGCCGCACGGGCGATCCGGCCTTGTCGAGCGCGCTGTAGTCAGGCCGGGTCGTGACGACGTCGAAGGGGTCTGCATCGGGCGCCATCTCGGGCAGGGCGCCGGGAATGAGGCGGTGCACCAGCAGGCGCGCGATCGAGCTGTTGCCGTCCGGGAACATGACCTCGGGGCTGTCGCGCTCGTCGGTGTCCTCGTCGTGCGGTCCGCCGAGGACGTGCGCGCCCGGGGATGCGGTCTGCAGGCACTCGGCCACCGACAGGCTCTCGGCGGGGACGCCCCAGAATCCCGCAGGTGCATTGCTGAGGACCTGCAGCGCAACATCCGGCAGAGCGAAGTGCTCGCGCAGGAAGCTCGAATAGCTCGTGCGGTGCAGGTAGGCGTGCTTCGCTTCCGGCGTCATCTTCGCGAGCACGTCGCCATGCGCGAGCAGGAAGGATTTCAGCTTCGTACGCCCCTCATCGGAGATCGGGAAGGCATCCACGTGCTGCGCCAACGCCTTCGGCGCCATGCCGTCGAGCGTGACCCCACGGAGCAGCACGTCGCGTCCGTAGCGGCCGGCGTCGAAGAAGACGGCGGGCTTGAGAGGGCCGCCCGAGCCGAGCCAGCTGAATTCGTAGCCTTTCAGCAGGCGCGGAATGTCGATGCCGAGCTCCGCGATCAGGGCCTTCGCGACCCCGTCGTAGAGCGTGTATTCCATGTTGACCGTGCCGCCCCAGGCGAGGCGCATCGGACCGCCTTGGTGGAACTCGTTGCGCTTGGCGTGGCCGCCGAAGTCGTCGTGGTTGTCGAGAATCAGGATGCGTGCGTCCGCGCCGTGGAGTTTCCTGTAGTAGTACGCGGACGCGAGCCCGCTGATGCCGCCGCCGACGACGACGAGGTCGTAGGCCTCGTCGAGTACGCGCGGGTTGTCGAAGTGCCGGTGCTCGCGCGCGAGCGCGTGCGCGACCTCGAAGGAACCGGGATGCGAGCCGCGGAGGCCGGTCAGCGTCGGCGGGTAGTAGCCGGCGTCGCCCTGCGAAGCCGCGAGCGCGGGCCAGGGCAGCGCGAGGCCGAGCGCGGCGAGCCCGACGTCGTGGACGAAGTCGCGACGCGTGATGGCGGCGTGCATGCCAAGCTCGCGATCCGTCATGGCTGCGGATATTAACCTACAGCGTGGCCGGCTCAGGCCGGGTACCGTAAGCGCATGACGCTGCTCGCCCGCCTCGTCGAGGTCTCGGAACGCGTCGGCGCGACGCCGGCGCGCCTCGCGAAAGTGCGCGAGCTGGCCGGCTACCTCGGATCGCTCGAGCCCGCGGAAATTCCGGTCGCCGTCCACTACCTGTCGGGCGAGGCGCCGCAGGGGCGCATCGGGCTCGGGCCGGCGGTCCTGCGCGAGGCCGGTGCAGCCGCGCCTGCCGATGCCGCGTCGCTCTCGCTCACGGAAACCGACAGGACGCTCACGGACGTCGCGGCACTGCGCGGCTCGGGCGTCAACTCGCTGCGTGTCGCGGCGCTGCGGGACCTGTTCGGTCGCGCGACCGCGGCCGAGCAGCGATTTCTCGCGCGCTTGCTGCTCGGCGAGCTGCGTCAGGGCGCGCTCGCCGGCGTGATGGCGGATGCGATTGCCTCGGCCGCGGACGTACCGGTCAAGGACGTGCGCCGGGCGCTGATGTTCGCCGCCGACATCGGCGCGGTGGCGGAAGCCGCGCTCATCGGCAAGAGCGCGGCCCTCGAAGCGTTCCAGCTCGAGATCCTGAAGCCGATCGCTCCGATGCTGGCGCAGACCGCGGCGGACCCGAAGGACGCCCTCGAACAGCTCGGCGGCGAGGCTGCCTTTGAATGGAAGATGGACGGCGCGCGCATCCAGGTCCACAAGTCGGGCGAGACGGTGCGCATCTATACCCGCAACCTGAACGACGTGGGCGTCGCGATTCCTGAAATCGTCGAGCTCGTGGGGACCCTGCCCGCGAAGGAACTGATTCTCGACGGCGAGGCGCTCGCGTTCGATGCCGCGGGACGGCCGCATCCCTTCCAGGTCACCATGCGGCGCTTCGGCCGCAAGCTGGACGTCGAGCGCCTGCGCAGCGAGCTGCCGATGCGCGCCGTGTTCTTCGATTGCCTGTTCTTCGAGGGACAGAGCCTCATCGGCTGGCCGTTCCGCGAACGATTCCGGACGCTGGCGAAGGCGATTCCCGAGGCGCTTCGCGTGCCGCAGCTTGTCACTTCATCCGCGGCCGATGCGCAGGCGTTCTACGAGAGCGCACTCGCCGCCGGGCACGAGGGCGTCATGGCCAAAGCGCTCGACTCGACCTACGAAGCCGGCAACCGCGGAGCGGGCTGGCTCAAGATCAAGCGCGCGCACACGCTCGACCTCGTCGTGATCGCGGCCGAGTGGGGCCATGGCCGGCGGACCGGCAAGCTGTCCAACCTGCATCTCGGCGCGCTCGACCCGGCGACGGGCGAGTACGTCATGCTCGGCAAGACCTTCAAGGGACTGACGGACGCGATGCTCGAATGGCAGACGAAAGAGTTGCTCGCACGGGAGACGCATCGCGAGGGCATCACGGTGCACGTCCAGCCGGAGCTCGTCGCGGAAATCGCCTTCAGCGACCTGCAGGAGAGCCCGCGCTATCCGGGCGGGCTCGCGCTCCGGCTCGCACGCGTGAAGCGCTACCGCGACGACAAGACGGCGGAGCAGGCGGACTCGATGCCGGCGGTGCGACGCCTCTTCGAGGCACAGGGCGGAAAGGCGTAGCCCGTCAGCCTGCCGGGCCGGCGGCGTACAGCTGCCAGGATCGAGGGACGTCCTTCAGATCGTGCGTGCCGCGATCCTCGAAGGAAATCCCCGACCCCGACACAAGGTCCTTGACCGTGCTCGAGACGAGGATCTCGCCCGGCTGCGCGGTGGAGGCGATGCGCGCGCCGGTATGCACGGCGATGCCGTGCACCTTGCCGCCGGCCAGCTCGATCTCGCCCGTGTGCAGGCCGGCGCGGATCTCGAGGCCGAGCCCGCGCATCGCGTCGCGGATTCGGCAGGCGCAGCCGACGGCGCGCGCCGGCCCGTCGAAGGTGGCGAGGAAGCCGTCGCCCGCCGTGTCGATCTCGCGGCCGCGCGAACGCTCGAGCTCTTTGCGGACGAGCGCGTGGTGGCGCGCGAGCAGCTCGGACCAGGCGCGGTCACCGAGCTCGGCCGCACGGCGTGTCGAGCCCACGATGTCGGTCACCAGCACGGTCGCGAGCACGCGATCCGGCTCGCGCTCGGGCCGGTCGCCCGTCAGGAATTCCTGGATTTCGTCCAGGATCGCATCCTGGTCGCCGACCCAGGGCATGTGGTCCTCGCCCGCCAGCTCGACGAAGCGCGCGCCGGGGATCTGGCTCGCCATCCAGCGGGCCTCCTCGACGTTCGCGCTGCGATCTCCCGTCCGGTGCATGACGAGCGCGGGGACGTGGATCGCGGGCAGTACGTGCCGGATGTCGATCTCGGTGTTCATCCTGAGCAGCGCCACCGCCGCGCCGGGGCTGGCTGAGCTGCGGAGATATGCCGTGAAACGGGCGAGGAATGCCGGGTCGCCCATCTTGCTCGGCACATACTGGTCGAGGTCCATGCCTCGGCCCCATTCGCGCTCGACCTGGCCGAAGAGTGTCTGCCGTTCCTCGACGGTGGGCGCCCAGGGGTAGTCGGGGCTCCGGCTGCGCTTGGCGAAGCTGCCGAACAGCATGAGCGCGACGCTGCGCTCCGGATAGGTGGCGGCGAACAGCGTGCTGAGATTGCCGCCCTCGGAGAATCCGAACACCGCGGCGCGCTGCGAGCCGGCGGCATCCATCACGGCGCGCAAGTCGTCCATGCGTTCGTCGAGCGGCGGCAGCTTGTCGTTCGGCACGCGGTCGGAGAGGCCCGTTCCGCGCTTGTCGAAAACGATGAGCCGCGAGAACGAGGCGAGGCGGTTCAGGAATCGCGCGTGCGTCGGCTCTTCCCAGGCCATCTCCACGTTGGAGACCCAGCCCGGCACGTAGACGATGTCGCGCGGCCCGTTGCCGACGACCTGGTAGGCGATGTGCAGGTCCCCGCTGCGGGCGTATTCCGTCGTCGGATGCATAAGTCGCCCGCTACGCGTCGGGTGCGAGCCAGTCCTCGAGCCGGGCAGGCTTCAGGCGGCGCGCATAGTAGAAGTAGACCGGCAGGCCGAGCGCGACGGCGCCAATGCCCGCGAGCGCGCGGCCTGGCGTCGCGAGCAGCGTATTGACCATGAGGTAGCCCGTGGCGCCGAGGTAGAGCGCCGGCAGGACGGGATAGCCCCACATGCGGTACGGGCGCGGCGCGTCCGGGAGCTTGCGGCGCAGGACGTAGATCGCAGCCACCGCGAGACCGTTGAACACAAGGAGGACGAAGACGACGAGGTCGGTGATCACGTCGAATGTCCCGGACAGCGCGAAGGCGATCGCGCAGGCGCCGACCAGCATGACGGCGTAGGTCGGAACGCGCGCGCGCTCCGAGAGCGTGGCGAGCGATTTCGGCAGCAGCCCGTCGCGCGCCATGGCGAAGGCCATCCGGGTCTGCGTGACCATGCCGGCGTGCATCGAGCCGAACGAGCTCGCCATGAGCCCGGCCGCCATGAGCGCGACGCCGCCCGCGCCGACCAGGCGCACGAGCACCTGGGCCGCGACAGAGGACGACTCCGGCACGCTCGCGACCTCGAGCGGCGTCAGCACGTAGAAGTAGCCGGCGTTGGCAAGCAGGTAGATCGCCGTGAGGATGAGGCTCCCGGCTATCAGGGCGCGCGGCAGAGTCTTTTCCGGCGTCACGACTTCCTCGGCGACGTAGGTCACGATCGACCATCCGGTGAAGCTCCACAGCGCGCCGATGACGGCCGCGCCGAAGCCGGCGAGGCCGAGCCGGGCGGACTCGGAGACGTTCTCGCAGGTGCCGGCGGCGCCGCTCTCGGCGAAGTGATGCGTGCTGCCGTCGCCGAAGGCGAAGGCGGCGATGCCGATGCCGGCGACCACCAGCACCTTCAGCACCGTCAGGGCCGAGGCCACGTGACCGTTGGTGCGCATGGGCGCGAGCCCGAGGAGCGTGACGGCGACGATCGCGCCCACCGCGAGCAGGTGGGACTGGTCCGGCGGCAGCGTGCGGCCGATGACGTCGTTGAAGAAGATCGCGAAGACGATCGCGAGCGCGGCGTTGCTCGCCGCGGCATCGATCAGCGTGACCACCCAGCCGTAGAGGAAGGCCCACACCCGGCCGAACGCGGCGCCGATGAAGTTGTACATGCCGCCGGCGCGCGGCATGAGGCTGCCGAGCTCGGCGAAAGTGAGCGCGCCGGCGATCGTGAAGGCTCCGGCGACCGCATACGCGAGCAGCACCAGCCACGGGGAGCCGACGTTGCAGGTCATCACGCGCGCCTTCATGAAGACGCCGACGCCGATGACGTTCGTGACGAGGAGCGCGGTTGCCGGCACCAGCGTCAGGCCGCGGATCAGCGTGTTCGTCCGGACGTTCGCCATCACACCTCGGGATGCCGGGCCTGCCAGCCGGTCGCCTGCTGGTAAGCATGCCCGATGCGGCAAATCGTCGCTTCGCCGAGCGCGCGCCCGACGAACTGGACGCTGAGCGGCAGCCCGTCCGCCGTGAACCCGCAGGGCACGGAGAGCGTCGGGCTTCCGGAGAAGTCGAAGGGCTTGGCGTGGACGTCGTGGATCACGAGCCGGCGCCAGGACTCGTTGGTCTCGACCGTGGGATCGGCATCCTTCTCGCGCGCCGAATTCGACATCGACGGGCAGAGGAGACAATCGATCCCGTCCAGGAGGCGACGGACCCCCGTCGCGATTCGCGCGCGAATTTCCGTCGCGACATCGATCTCGGCCGGCGCGATGCGAAATCCTTTCTCGAGATGGATGCGCAGCCCTGCGCCGTACTCGTCGGCCCGGGCAGGAAAGGTCCTTGCGTGCGCCTTGGCGGCCTCGGCGATGCAGAGCGCATACCAGGCGCGGCGGAGCTGCGTGAGGTCCGGCATCGTCACGTCGACGACGGTCGCGCCCAGCTTCGAGAGCTCAGCGAGCGCCTGCACGACGGCATCGGCAGTGTCCGGTTCGACCTTCTCCGTCGCGTAGCCGCGGTCGAACCCGATGCGCAGTCCCCGGATGCCGTCGCCAAGGACGGGATGGATCGGCAAGAACGGCTCGGGGCGAGACGACGGATCAGCGGCATCGGGTCCTGCGATCGCATCGAAGAGAATCGCGGCATCCTCCACCGTCCGCGCCATCGGGCCGACGTGATCCATCGAAGGCGCGAGCGGAAAGACGCCCTGCCGGCTCACGCGGCCGTAGGTCGGTTTCAGTCCGACGCAGCCGTTCGCGGCCGACGGATAGCGGATCGAGCCGCCGGTGTCCGTGGCGATGGAGCCGAAGCAGAGGCCCGCGGCGGTCGCGACGGCGGAGCCGCTGGAAGACACGCCGCTCCAGCGCGACGCATCCCAGGGATTCACCGGCACCGGCAGCTCCGGGTGATAAGGGCCGAACGCGCCTTCGCAGAGCGCCTGCTTGCCGAGGATCACGGCGCCCGCCGCATCGAGCCGGGCCACGACCGTGCAGTCTTCGCGGGCCACCGGATCGCGCAACACGGTCGTCCCGCCCCCGGTCGCGACGCCCCGCATGTCCAGGAGGTCCTTGATGCCGAGCGGAATGCCGTGCAGCGCGCCGCGATAGCGGCCGGCCCGGATCTCGGATTGCGCGCGCCGCGCCGCGTCCATGGCGCGATCCGCGGTGATCGTTACGAACGCGTGCAGCCTCGAGTCCGCGCTCGAGATGCGATCCAGAAAATGCTGCGTCAGTTCGACCGGCGAGACCGCGCGCTCGCGCAGGCGACGCGCCGTTTCGGCGAGGCTGTCGAAGTGCAATCGGGTCGCCGCTCAGGCGCTCCGCGACAGGCGGAACCAGAGGACGGCGGCTGCCGCCGCGGGAACGGCGAAAACGAGCAGCGCGATGGGCAATTCCTCGGCGACCGGATAGCCGCGACGGACGCCGATCGAGAGATTGAAGCCGGTCGCGATCAGCCACACGACGATGAACCACAGCGCCGCGTGCGCGATCGCCGTCGTGCTGACGAGTGCGGTATGCATGAGTCCCCCTGGGCCGCCACGGCTAATGTACGCCGCGCACCGCGGCAACGCGCGGCCAAAAAAAGGGAAAGGCCGCGACCATCCGAGGATGGCCGCGGCCGCGGGGGAAGAGCTCGGTCAGGCCGCCGTGTGCTGCGCGATCAAGCGCCCTGACTGCGCGGGCTTCCGCGACAGGGCGAAGGCACCTTCGCCGAGCAGGATCTGTGCGACGCTCAGCACGATGAGGTACAGCGGGTATTCCCAGCCGCCGTTCGCGCCGCTGAAGACCCAGCCGTTGCCCGAGTGCACCCATAGCGCGCCGGCCAGAACCGGGAGGAGGGCGGCCGAGACTTCCCGCGTGCGAACGCCGAGCACGAGCAGGACGCCGCCGACCGCCTCCATCCCGAATACGACGTAGGCGAGGAAGCTGGGCAGCCCGATCGTCTCGAAGAACTGCGCCGTGCCCGCGAGCCCGAAAGTGAAGTACTTCAGGATCACGCTGTGGGCGATGAACATGAGTCCGAGGCTGATGCGCAAGAGCGCGATTCCGTAGTCCGTGTTGCGAGAGGCGTTCATGTCTGTCTCCTGGTTCGGTGTCCGGCGCCGGAACATCCGGCGCTGCGTGAGATGAAATGTAGGGATTCCGGGCGCATTGATAATCGGGGTAAAAGGAATAAGATTGTTCACATACGTTAACAATCGGTAAGCCCATGAACCTGCTGTCCGACGTGGCCGTGTTCGTACGCGTGGTGGACCTCGGCAGCTTCACGAAAGCCGCCGACGCCCTCGCGGTGTCGAAGGCCGCCGTCAGCAAGTACGTAAATCGCCTCGAGCGGCGGCTCGACGCGAGGCTCCTGCACCGGACGACCCGGCGCCTCGCGCTGACCGAGGCGGGGCAGGCGCTCTACGCGCGGAGCGCCGCGGCGCTCGCCGAGCTCGGCGAAGCGGAGAACGACGTCGCACAGCTGACGGGCAAGCCGCGCGGCATGCTGCGCGTGAGCGCGCCCACGTACTTCGGCGTCACGCAGCTCGCGCCGCGCCTGCGGGAGTTCCGCGCGCGTTATCCCGAAGTCACGCTCGACCTCGACCTCAGCGACCGGCTCGTGGACCTCGTGAAGGAGCGCTTCGACGTCGCCGTCCGCATCTCGCCGATGCGCGACTCGACGCTGGTCGCGACGCGCCTCGCCCCGGTCCCGACGGCGCTCGTGGCCTCGCCGGCCTACCTCCGCCGCCACGGCGTGCCTGCGAAGCCGGCCGACCTCGCGACGCATGACGGCCTCGGCTACAGCATCCTGCGCACGCCCAACGAGTGGCGGTTCCGCGCGCCGAAAGGGGACTGGGTCACGGTGACGATGCCGAGCACGGTCCGCTGCAACAACGACTTCGCGCTCAAGCAGTTCGCGCTCGACGGTCTCGGCCTCGCGTTCTTCCCGCGGTTCTTCGTCGAGGGCGAGCTGGCGAGCGGCAAGCTGGTCGAGGTACTGAAGGACTTCCCGGGACCGGAGCTGTCGATCAATGCGGTGTACGAGACGCGGCGCAACCTGCTGCCGAAGCTGCGCGCCTTCCTGGAGTTCCTGAGGGAGCGGTTCGGCGCAGGGGCCTGAGCGGCGCTACTGGTTCCGCTTCTCGACTTCTTGCTTCAGCTCCTCGTTCAGCTGGAGGTACTCGCTGAACATCTTGTCGAACGGCGCCTGCGCGCCGGCGAAATAGCCGATCTGGCGGACGTTGACCTTGCCGCCTTGCTCGACGATCTGCCGCGTGATCCAGGCCGGATGGGCGGGATTGTCCTTGGTCGTGAAGATGTAGAACGTGCGCGTCGTCGGGTCCGAGAAGACGACGACGTTCTTGTCCTTGTAGATCTCCGCCGACGCTTCGTGCCTCGAGCGGACCTCGAGCAGGTACTTCTGCCACTCCTCGACCGTGATTTTCGGGGATGGGTAGGGCTGGAATTCCTGCGCGAGGGCGGCGGCGTCCGGCCACAGGGCGACCAGGAGGAGCGCCGCGAGCAGGGCCGAGCGGATCAGCAGCCGGGGCTTCGACATCGGGCGATATTCTAGCGCTGTCGGTGAAGGTCCCGCCGGCTCCGCCTCAGGCCTTGCCGTTGTCCACCACATACGACGGGTTGATCTCGGAGAGGCTGCGCGTGCCGGCCTGGCGCATCGCGATGGTCAATTCGTTCCTCAGGATGTCGAGCACTTTCTCGACGCCTGCCTGCCCGAATGATGCGAGGCCCCAGATGTAGGGCCGGCCGATGGCGACCGCGTTCGCGCCGAGCGCCAGCGCCTTGAAGATGTCCGATCCGCGGCGGAATCCGCCGTCCACGATGACCGGGATTCTGCCGCGCACGCCCTCGACGACTTCCGGCAGGCTGTCGATCGACGCGCGGCCGCTGTCCTCGCCGCGCCCGCCGTGGTTCGAGACGAAGAGGCCGTCCACGCCGCGCGCGATCGCGAGCTCGGCGTCCTCGCGCGTCACGATGCCCTTGATGAGGAGCTTGCGCGGCCAGATGCTGCGCAACCGGTCGACGAAGTCCCAGTTCATGTCGAACGAAGTCAGGCCGCCGACCTTCGAGATGTCGAGGCCGCTGAACATCGGCTTGCCCGCGATGAAGCCGGTCAGCTGCGTGCGGCTCGTCGTGTGGCAGGTCTTGCAGTCGCGCGGGTCGACGCGCAACGAGCGCGCGAGCGTGACGCGGTTCGAGCCGCCCTGCAGGTCCACGGTGAGCGCGAGCGCCGGGCAGCCGGCGTCGCGTGCCCGCTTCACGAGCCCCTGCGTGACGTCCCAGTCGTCGGTCGGGTAGAGCTGGTACCACACCGGCTCGCCGCGCGCCGCGTTGACGTCCTCGACGCCGGTGGACGACACGGTCGACAGCACCTGGAGCGCATTCCGGGAGCGGGCGGCCTTGGCCGTGCCGATCTCGCCGTCGGGATGGAAGGCGCGCTGGCTGCCGACAGGGTCGATCACGATCGGCATTTCCCAGGTCTTGTCGAACAGCTTGACCGACATGTCGACCTGGTTGACGCCGACGAGCCGCCGCACGCGCAGGCTGTAGTGGTCGAAGCCCGCGGCGTTGGCGTGCAGCGTCGCGTCGCCGTCGACGCCGGTCGCGAGGTAGCCGAAATGCGCGGGCGGCAGGTTCGCGCGCGCGACGCGCTCGAAGTCGAAGACGTCCACGGCCTGCTCGGCGGACGTGATGAGAGGGTCGGATTCCTCGGCGAAGGCGCGCAAGGGGCGCAGCAGCGGCAAGGCCGAGAGGACGAGCGCACGCCCGATGCAGTCGCGTCGCGTGATCGTCATCGTGATTCGTCCTTCGGCGGAGGGCCCGGATACTTCGGAATGTCGTCGTGGATCTCGTACCACGGCGCCTTGAAGGCCGTGTAGAGGTGATGCTTCGGGCGCACCGGCGGATCGTCGTTCAGGAGGCCGCAGCGGATCGAAAGAATCCCTTTGCGGTGCTCGGCTTCGCTGTAGACCGGGGAGCCGCAGTTTCCGCAGAAGTGGCGGAACTCGTCGGGGCTCGAGCGGTAGGCCTTGAGGCTGTCGCGGCCGGCGGTGATCGCGAAGTCCTCGGCGCGCACGAACATGTTGGTCGCGAATGAGGTGCCCGTCGCCTTGCGGCACATGATGCAGTGGCAGTAGTACATGAACTGCGGCATGCCGTGGATCTCGTAGCGCACGTTGCCGCAGAGGCAAGATCCGCGAATCATGGCTTGCTTCCTCCCAGTACGGACCAGGCCGCGAGCGCCGCGAGCCTTTGATCTTTGCCCCACGGCGGTGGCGAGATCTTACCCACCCGCGACGCATCGAGCGTCTTTGGAGGAACCAGCCTGACCGGGATCGGGCAGGCTTCCGCGAGCACGTCGCGGTAAAAGCAGCCTTCCGCGGCGTGGATGCGCGGATGCGCCGCGAGCACTTCGTCGAGCGGTCCCGGATCGCCCGGCTTCGCGACGAGGGCGCAGGCCGCCGCCTGGGCCGTGAGCGGGGCGAGCGCCACGCGTGCGTTGGCGACCGCCTTCTTTCGCAACCCGGCGAGCCATTGGTCGGCCGCGGGCCGCTTCATTTCCGCGGCCATGTGATAGCAGAAGCGCTCATCGTCCCCCAGGATCCGGATGCGCTCGTTGGCGAGGATCGCGGGCCTCGCGGGCGTGCCCGCCACGAGGACGGCCGCGCCCCAGCCGGTGTGGATGCTGATGCCGAGGGCCTGCCGCTTCACGGGATCAGGGCACGACGGCGAGGAACAGGAACACCGCGAACAGCACGAGGTGCACGGCGCCCTGGAGCACTGTCGCGCGGCCCTGGGCCAGCGTCATGGCCGATATGAAGAGCGTCAGTACGAGCAGCGCCGTCTCCTTCATCGGCAGGCCGAGGTCGAGCGGCATGTCGAGCGCAAGCGACGCCGCCGCGACCACCGGGATAGTGAGACCGATCGTCGCGAGCGCCGAGCCGAGAGACGCCGGGGCGAGGCTCTTCGCGAGTCCGACGACCGCCGCGAGGGACACCATCAGCAGGACGAGTGCCGCCCCGGTCGCGAAGCCGGCCGGAGACGGGGGATGCGATTCCGCCGCGTCCACGCCGACCGGCAGGAAGTATTCCCGGTGCCGGACGGTTTGCACGAAGACGTACACCGCGTACAGGGCGGCCGACACGCCGCCCGCGAACACGAGCTGCGACGGCGAGAGCTTCGGGCCCGGCGTCGTCGTGGTGTAGCTCGGAAGCACGAGCGTCAGCACGACGAGGGTGCCGAGCGCGGCGAGTGCCGGCGTGGTGCCCTCGACGTTGAAGGCGAGCACGCGGTGCCGCAATGCGCCGACGAGCAGGCAGAGGCCGACGACGCCGTTGCAGATGATCATGACCGTCGCGAAGACCGTGTCGCGCGCGAGCGAGCTGGCGGTGCCGCCCCCGCTCAGCATCAGCACCACGATGAGCGAGGCCTCGATGACGGTGACGGCGAGGGCGAAAATCAGCGTGCCGAACGGCTCGCCGACGCGGAGCGCGACGACCTCGGCATGGTGCACGGACGCGAACACGGCGGCGACGAGTGCGGCCGTCACGAGGCCGACGAGGACCCAGCCGAGCGGCCGATCCCAGACCGCCGCGAGCAGGGCGAGCGAGAGGACGGGGACGGCGAGCGTCCAGGGGGGATGTCCTGCCAGCCGCGCCGCGCCATCAGGCGGCGCGCCCGATCTCGACCTTGCGGCGCGCGACGTATTCGGTGAGCGCTTCCTCGATCGCGGGATCCATCGGCGGCCGCTGGTATTCCCCGAGCATGCGCTTCCAGGTGGCGTTCGCCCGCCGCGCGGCGTCGAGCGAGCCGGTCTCCTGCCAGGATTCGAAGTTCTGCCGGCTCGAGAGCATCGGGATGTAGAAAGCTTTCTCGTATCGCGCGAGCGTGTGCGCCGTGCCGAAGTGGTGCCCGCCCGGATCGACCTGCGCGATGGCATCGAGCGCGAGCTCGTCGGCGTTCACTTCGATCGGGTGCAGGAACTCCGCCATCATCTGCAGCATCTCGGCGTCCACGATCAGCTTCTCGAAGGAGGCGGTAAGCCCGCTCTCGAGCCAGCCGGCGGCGTGGTAGACGAGGTTGGCGCCCCCCATGATCGCACCCCAGAGCGACATCTCGCTCTCGTAGGCGGCCTGGGCGTCGACGCAGTTGGACGAGGTCGTGTTGCTCGAACGGAGCGGCAATCCCAGCCGTCGCGCGATCTGCCCGCTCGCGAGCGCGGCTTTCGTGTACTCCGGCGTGCCGAGGGCCGGGGCGCCGCTCAGCATGTCGACGTTCGAGGCGAACGACCCGTAAACAAGTTTTGCTCCCGGCCGCACGATCTGCGCCAGCGTCGCGACCGCGAGCACCTCGGCGGTCTGCTGCACCAGCGTGCCGGCCATCGTCGCCGGGCTCATCGAGCCGGAGAGCGTGAAGGGCGTGATGCAGACGGCCTGGCCGGAAGAGGCGAGCTCGACGACGGCTTCCGTCATCGGGATGTCGAGCTGCATCGGCGAGTTGGTGTTGACAATGGCGATGACCGCGGGGTCGCGCGCGAGCTCCTCGCGCGTGACGCCGTAGGCGATGCAGGTCATGTCGATGCAGTCGGCGGTGCGGGTCTTGCCGAGCGCATACGCCTGGCAGTTCTTGTCGAGCAGCGTGTGCTGCGCGAGGTAGAGATCGAGGTGCCGCGTCTCGGGCGGCAGGTCGAGCGCCTCGAACGGGCCGCCCGCCTCCTGGTGGATGATGTGCAGGCTCTGCACGAGCTTCAGGAAGTCGCAGACCTCGGGATGCGTGCCGGGCCGCCGGCCCTTGTCGAGGTCGTTGCAGAAGGCCGGGCCGCCGACCGAGGCGAAGACGAGGTTCCGGCCCCCGAGACGGATGTCGTGGTCGCGGTTCCGCGCGCGCAGCGTGAACTCGGCCGGCGCCTGCTTCAGCTTCTCGCGCACCAGCCCGCGGTCCAGGCGCATCGTGCCGAGGTCGTCGATCCGCTCCGCGCCGGCGGACTCGAGCAGCTTGCGGCTGGCCGGCTCCAGGAAGCGCATGCCGCGCCCCTCGAGCACGGAGAGCGCGCCGTCGATGATCGCCTCGACGTGGTCCGCGCTCAGGATCTCGATCGGCGAATAGGGATTCACGAGCCGCGCGAACGGCAGCTGCCGGATGGAACCGGCGACCCGTCGCTCGCGGCCTCCGCGGCGGATCACGACTCGTACACCCAGCGTCCGCCGACCATCGTGCGATCGACCGGGATCGTGACGAGCGACGACGGGTCTTCAGTCAGCGGGTTGCGGCCGAGCACCACGAGGTCCGCGAGCTTGCCCGGCGCGAGCGAGCCCTTCAGGTGCTCCTCGTACGAGGCGTAGGCGCCGTACTGCGTACAGACACGAAGCGCTTCCTCGACCGTGACTTTCTGTCGCGGCCCCCACGTGTGCCCGCTGATGTCCGTGCGCGTCACCATGGACTGCAAAGCCATCATCGGTTCGAACGGCCCCGGCGGGTAGTCGGAGCCCATCGTCGGGCGGATACCGGCGTCGATGAAGCTCCGCAGCGCGAACATGTGGTTCAGGCGCTCCTCTCCGTACTCCGGCATCTTCTCGCCGTGGAAATACACGTAGCTCGCGAACGGCGTCGGGATCGCACCGAGCGCCTTCATGCGTGCGACGAGCGCGTCGGTCACGACGGTGCAGTGCTCGATGCGGTAACGCGCGTCGCGCCTCGGCATCTCGCGCTGGAGCCGCTCGTAGAGATCGCAGACCATGCCGATGCCGACGTCGCCGTTCGCGTGGGTGCCCAGCTGCCAGCCGGCCTCGTGCGCCTTTCGCCCATAGCCGTAGAGCTCTTCGGCATCCGCGACGATGATCCCGAAATCGTTCGGCCGGCCGACGTAGGGCTCCGACAGCCGCGCCGTGCGCTCGGAGATCGAGCCGTCGCAAACCTGCTTCATGCCGCCGACGCGTACCCAGTCGTCGCCGAAGCCGGTACGGACGCCGGAGGCGATCATCTTGTCGATGTGCGAATAGCCGATCATGCAGTAGATGCGCGCGGAGAGCTCGCCGGCCTCGCGCGCGTCCTGGTAGGCGCGGAGGTCGTCGGGTGTGCCGAACGCGTCGGTCGAGGAGGTGACGCCCGCCTTGGCGAACATCTGCGTGATCAGCCTGACCGCGGCCCGGTCTTCCTCGCGGGTCGTCGAGCCGAATGCGGGAATCGTGTCCTCATACGCGCTCGCCGCGCGCTCGAGCAGGCGCCCCGTCAGCCGGCCCGTGGCCGGGTCGCGCCCGAGCTTTCCTCCCTTGGGGTCCGGCGACGCCTCGGTGAGGCCGGCCTTGGCCAGCGCGAGTGAATTCACGTAGCCCGTATGGCCGCCGCGGTGCTGGATGTAGACGGGATGGTCGGGCGCTACCGCGTCGAGATCCTCACGCGTGAGAAAGCGACGCTCCGCGGTCTTCGTGTCGTCGTACTTGAATCCGACGACCCATTCGCCGGGCGCCGTCTTCGCTGCACGCACGCGCACCGCGTCCTGGATCGCCGCAATGGAGGACAGGCTGCAGTCGATCACCCGCAAGTGAAGCCTGCCGGAATACGCCGGGTGGCAATGCGCGTCGATGAAGCCCGGCGTGACCGTCTTGCCGCCGAGGTCGACGACTTTCGTGCCGCTTCCCGCGAGCGCGCCCACCTCGGCGCTGGACCCGACCGCGAGGAGATGCTCGCCCGCGATGGCGACGGCTTCGGCCCGTGGCAGCCGCGGATCCATCGTGAGGATCAGGCCGTTCCTGAGGACGAGGTCCGGCCGTTCCTGGGTGAGCGCCGCGAGCGCGCGACTGCTCGCGAATGGTACGGCGGCCAGTGCGGCCGCACTGCGCATCAGCTGGCGGCGCGAAATTCGCATCGACTTCACCTTTGTCCGGACAACGTGGCCGGCCCTGTACGCCCACTACTTTAGCGGCAGATGTCAGCGTTTGTCCGACAGGTCGCCGACAAGGCGCATGCTACCGTCGATCGGCGATCCATTCGAAAAACAGCGAGGTCGCCATGGCGAAGAAAAAGGGGCGGCCGGTGGATCAGGGCCCGGCTTCCACGGGTGTCGCGGGCCTCGACAGTGTCCTGAACGGCGGCCTCGCGCGCAAGCGCACGTTCCTCCTGGAAGGGAATCCCGGCACGGGGAAGACGACGATCGCCCTGCAGTTCCTGATGGCCGGCGCGGCCAACGGCGAGACGGGGCTGTACGTCACCATGTCCGAGACCGAAGACGAGCTGAAGGCCGGTGCGCGCTCGCATGGCTGGAACCTGGACGGCATCAAGATCTTCGAGCTGGCGCCGCCGGAAAACCTGCTGACTGAAAAACAGCAGCAGAGCCTCCTGTACTCCTCCGACCTCGAGCTCGGCGAAGCCACGCAGCGCATCTTCGAAGCCTTCGAAGCGACGAAGCCCGCGCGCGTCGTGCTCGACAGCCTGTCCGAGATCCGCCTCCTCGCGCAGGGCTCGCTGCGCTATCGCCGCCAGATCCTCGCGCTGAAGCATTTCTTCGCCACCCGCGACACGACCGTGCTGATGCTCGATGACCTGACGACCGACGAGAAGGACAAGACGGTCCATAGCGTCGCGCACGGCGTGATCCGCCTCGAGGAGCTGGCCCCCGAATTCGGCTCGGACCGCCGGCGTCTCCGTATCCTGAAATATCGCGGAACCGCCTTCCGCGGCGGCTACCACGATTTCCTGATCGAGACGGGTGGCGTCCGCGTCTTTCCGCGCCTCGTCGCCTCGGAGCACCGGCGCAGTTTCGCGCGGACGCAGCTCAACATCGGCATCAAGCCCTTCGACAAGCTGCTCGGGGGCGGGGTGGAGCGCGGCTCCAGCGTGCTGGTCCTCGGGCCCGCGGGCGCCGGCAAGTCGATCATTGCGCTCACGTTTTTGCTCAGCGCAATGCGGCGAGGCGAGCGGGTCGCAATGTTCGTCTTCGACGAGGAGATGGGTCTCCTGATCGATCGCGCGAAAGGCCTCGGCATCCATCTCGAGCCGATGCGGCGCAAGGGCCAGTTGCGCCTCACGCAGATCGACGCGGCCGAGCTGACGCCGGGCGAGTTCTCGACGCGCGTGCGCGACAGCATCGAGGTATTCGGCGCGAAGACCGTCATCATCGACAGCCTCAACGGCTACCAGGCGGCGATGCCGGAGGAGCGCGCGCTGGTCCTGCACATGCACGAGCTCCTCCAGTTCTGCAATCGCAGCGGCGTCACGACTTTCGTCACGGTCGCCCAGCATGGACTGGTCGGCGGCGACATGAAGGCGCCGATCGACCTCACCTACCTGGCCGACACCGTGATCCTGCTGCGCTACTTCGAGGTGACGGGCGAGGTCCGGCGCGCCATCTCGATCGTCAAGAAGCGTACCAGCGCGCACGAGAAGACCATCCGCGAGTACCAACTGACGAACCGCGGCATCGTCGTCGGACCGCCCCTGACCAACCTGCACGGGGTCTTGCGGGGGGTTCCGACGATGGTGGGCGGCGATTTGCCCGGCCGGGACAAGCCGCGTTGATTCCGCACCTCTCCGAGCGTGGCCTCATCCTTGCGCCCCTGGGCCGGGACTCGGAAGTGGCGTCCGGCGTGCTCTCGGAGAACGGCGTACGAAGCTTCGTCTGCGCCGGAATTGCCGACCTGGTGCAGGAGCTGCGGAAGGGCGCGGGATTCGCGCTCGTGACGGAGGAAGCGCTGCACACGGCGGACCTGCATCCGCTCGCGGAGTGGATTGGCGGCCAGCCGGAATGGTCCGATTTTCCGTTCGTGCTGTTGACCCGTCGCGGCGGCGACCTCGAGCGCAACCCCGCTGCGCTCCGCTTCCTGGAGACGCTCGGAAACGTGACTTTCCTCGAACGGCCGTTCCACCCGACCTCCCTCGTGAGCCTCGTGACGGCGGCCTTGCGCGGCCGGCGGCGGCAGTACGAGGCGCGCAGCCGGCTCGAGGCGCTCGCCGACCTCAACGCGACGCTCGAGGCGCGCGTGGACGCCGCGATCGCGGCGCGACTCAAGGACCGGGAGCGCCTGGCGAAGACCGAGAGCGCCCTGCGCCAGGCCCAGAAACTCGAGGCCGTCGGCCAGCTGACGGGCGGCGTATCCCACGATTTCAACAACCTCCTGATGGCCATCTCGAGCGGGATGTACCTGCTCGACCAGCCGATGGATCCCGAGCAGAGGCGCAAGGTCGTGAACGGCATGCGCCAGGCCGTCGACCGCGGCACGACGCTGACGCGCCAGCTGCTCGCGTTTTCGCGGCGGAGACCGCTGGCCCCGAAGACCGTGGACTTGCGGGCGCAGCTCCTCGGCATGGACGAGATGCTGCATCGGTCGCTCCGTGGCGACATCGACGTGAAGATGAGCTTCGACGACGAGCTGTGGGCAGTGGACCTGGATCCGAACGAGCTCGAGCTCGCGATCGTCAACATCTGCGTCAACGCACGCGACGCGATGCCGGACGGGGGAACGATCGAGATCGCGGCGAAGAACGGCGCGGGCATGCTTGGCCCGGAGCAGGGCGACGCCGTCATCATCGAAATCACGGATTCCGGTGTCGGCATGTCGCCGGAGACGCTGTTGCACGCGTTCGAGCCCTTCTTCACGACCAAGGAAGCCGGCCGGGGCTCCGGGCTCGGGCTCGCGCAGGTCTACGGATTCGCCGGCCAATCGAGCGGTCGCGTCACCATCGCGAGCGAGCCCGGCAAGGGCACGACCGTGACCCTGTGCTTTCCGCGGTCCGAGCGTCCGCTCACGCCCGTCGAATCTCCCCAGGCCGGGAAGGCGGTCTCCGCGGCCGGGCACGGCGGCAACGGCTCCGGTTCTCGCGGCCAGATCCTGCTGGTCGAGGACGACCCGACGGTCGCCGGATTGACGAAGCAGATGCTCGAAAGCACCGGCCTGAAGGTCCTGCACGTGAAGTCGGCGCGCGAAGCGCTCCGCGAGCTGTCCCGGAACCGCGGCATCGACGTCGTGTTCTCGGACGTCATGATGCCGGGCGGGATGAGCGGCGTGGAGCTCGCGCGCGAGATACGGACCCGTTGGCCCGGGCTGCCGGTCATGCTGACGACCGGCTACATCGAGGCGGCGAGGTCGGCCGTCAACGAAGGGCTGGAAGTGCTGGTCAAGCCATATGCGCTCGAGACGCTCGTCAGCGCCCTGGATTTTCACCTCGCGAAGCCCGGCGCCACGGCGCACTAGGCGCGGCGCGGCTCAACCGGGATTGCGATCCCGCGGCGTGGCGGCCAGCACAGTCAGCAGGAGTTCCGGCTCCACGGGCTTGACGAGGTGCATGTCGAATCCCGACTGCTGCGACATCGCGCGGTCGTCGTCCAGCCCGCGTCCGGTGAGGGCGACCACGACCATCTCCTTGCCCCAGGGCTGCCTCCGGATCCGGCGGCAGGCCTCGTAGCCGTCGAGCTTCGGAAGCCCGATGTCGAGGAGGATGATCTCGGGCCGAAGCTCTTCCGCGAGCTTCACGGCTTCCGCGCCGTCGTAAGCCACGTGCGTCGTGCCCCCGTTCATGTCGAGCAGGATCTTCAGCATCTCGACGGAGTCCCGGTCGTCGTCGACGACCAGCACCTTGATCGGAGGAGCCGGCTGCGCGCGGGGGGATTTGGCTGCGGATTCCATGGGGCGCGCCCTGCTTTCACACTGACCGGCTGCCGGAGGTCTAAAGTATCGGTCGCGGGCCTTCGGCCTGTCTTGTAGGACGACGACGTCAAAATGGCCCCGACCGTCCTCGTCACGGGAGCGAACCGCGGCCTCGGCCTCGAGTTCGCACGCCAGTATGCCGCCGACGGCTGGCAGGTGCATGCCGCCTGCCGTGCGCCGAATGCGGCCAAGGAGCTGCAGAAGGCCGCGGCGGCGAGCGGCGGACACATCCACCTGCTGGCGATGGACGTCACCGACACCACGAGCGTCAGGAGCGCGGCGGGCGCACTCGGCGGCGAGGCGATCGACCTCCTCGTCAACAACGCCGGCGTCGGCGGACCGCGCGACGAGCGGATCGGCCGGCTCGACTACCGCGCCTGGGAGCGGGTGCTCGACGTCAACACGCTGGGCCCGATGCGGGTCGCGGAGGCCTTCGTGGACAACGTCGCGAAGGGACGCGAGAAGAAGATCGTCACGATCACGAGCGGCATGGGCTCGATCGCCGACAACACGTCCGGCGGCTCTTACGCTTATCGCAGTTCGAAGGCGGCGGTGAACATGGTGGTCAAGAGCCTCTCGCTCGACCTCGCGCCGCGCGGGATCATCTGCATCGTCATGAATCCCGGCTGGGTGCGCACCGACATGGGCGGCCCGCGGGGGACGCTCGCGCCCGCCGACAGTATCCGCGCCATGCGCCAGGTGATTGCGGGCCTGACGCCGGAGGACACCGGCAGGTTCTTCAACTACAACGGGAAGAATTACGCCTGGTGACTCACCAGGTGAAACGCCGCCGGGCGGCGCACTTGTCGATCACGGCTTTCAGTCGCCGCGCGTGCGTCTCGGGCTTCTTGGCGCTGATGACCCACCAGGCTATCAGGCGAAGGTAGCCGGGCGGAAGAGTCCGGTAGTACTTCCAGGCCTTTGCATTCGCGCGGATCGCCTTCAGGTCCTTCGGCGGAAGCCGGATGGGCTTCTTCTGTTCGTAGGATCCGCGCGGCGGCTGCTTCCGGTCGCGCGCAGCGTACGCGGCGAGTCCCGCGGCCCGCATGCGGCCTTCAGCCTTCAGGACTTTCGCGCGCGCGAGGTTGATGTTGCTCCAGTTCGAGCGCGGCTTTCGCGGCGAGAAGCGGATCTGGTAGCGATCGTCGTCGATGCGCCTGCGCACGCCGTCGATCCAGCCGACGCAGAGCGCCTCGTCCACAGACTCGGGCCAGGTCACGCTCGCGACGCCGGTGCCGCGCTTCATGTAGCCGACGACGAGCTCGGCCTCGGTCGCCGCATGCCGCGCGAACCAGCGCCGGAGCGCTGCCGGGCTCTCGAAGTAGACGGGGCCCTTCGGCATCGCCCGGCGCGGTTATCCCTGGAACGGCGTCGTGAGCGGTTCGCCGCAGCCGCGGAAAGCACGGCCGTTCAGCGTCACCGTGACCGTCGCCGGGAAGGCGCGCCCGCTCATGGCGTCGCTGCAGGCGACCGGCACGATCTCCACGCGCAGGTCATTCGTTCCCGACGCGGCGCGGAAGCTGCGCGTGCCCGTGCGCGCGTCGAGGTCGGCGCGGGCGGCCGGCGTCACCGCCGTGCCCTTGCCGTAGTCGTAGGTGAAGCGCATTTCGTCGCCCTGGCGGATCTCCAGCTGCCACCCGGGTTCCTGGCCGACGCCGCGCCAGTCGTGGTCGCGCTCGAGCGCGAAGAAGACGCCGTCCCAGGGCGCGAGCGCGTGGTCGCGGTCGAGCTGGAGCATCGTCCCGCCCAGCGCCGCCCAGCGCGAGCCGCTGCAGGAGACGTCCATCACGCTGAGCGTATTTCGCCCCGCGAGCGGCGGGATGCTCGCGGGTCCGAGCTTGAATTCGTCGGCGAGGTAGCTTTCCGTCGTGACCTGGTGCGTCGCATAGCGCGGCTCGCGGCAGGCGCCGCCCGACGACACGGCCGAGCGGTCGGTGAGCCGCAGCGACTCGCCGACGCGGGCCTGTGCCTGGCCCTCGCTCATCGCCGAGATCCCGGCCATGTGGAATCCGACGATCGTCCAGACGCCGTTGAGCGCGGACACGGCGTTCGCCGCCGCGCGCTCGATCTGCGCGACGGCCTTCGGTGCCGAAGTTTCCATGGACGCGAACCGAATCGGCTCGGGGCGGTCCGCGGCGTAGATCCTGAGCGACTCGCCGTCGACCTCGTAGCGCTCGGCGTCGCGCAGCGCGGCGAGGTACGACTCTTCCTGCCGCATCACCGCCTCGGGACAGGCCTTGCGGGTCGCCGCGAGGCCGCCGAACTGGATCGTGCCGCCCTCGATGGTGACGACGCCGTTGAAGCGGTTGCAGGAGCCGCTGCCGCTCGCCCGGCCTTCATCGGAGAATTCGAGCGTTGCGGGGGCGCCGCTCAGCACCTTTGCGCCGGCGAGGTCCTCGAGCCGCCAGGCGGTTCCCCAGAGGGGCAGTGCGGCCGGCGCCGCGGCAGCCTCCATCGCCCGGGCCGCCTGCCTGGCGCTCGCGACGGCGGCCGGCGTCGCCTGCTCCGCGGGCGCGAAGGCAATCTCGACCGGCGCGCCCGGGTTCTGCATGCGGATCCGGAACGACTTGTCGGTGAGCTCGAGAATGTCCGTCAGGTAGTCGCGGCCTTCCTCCGTGACGATGAGGCGGCCATCCTCAAAGTGCCAGGCGCCGAGGGCCGGCTTCTCGTTCACGGACGTCATGACGAGCGTGCCGTCCGAGAGGAAGACGCGCAGCGATCCCGGCGCTACGGCCGTCGAGTCGGTGACAGCCCAGACCTTGTTGACGAACGAGGGCTCGGCTTTCGGTGTCTCGCGCGCGATTGAGGCGGCGGCGGGCGGCGGCGGCTTCGGCGGCTCCGCTTTCTTCTCGCAGGCGGTGAGCGTCAGAAGTGAAACGAGGCAGATGGCGAGAGGTCGAGCGTCCATGTCGTCCCTCCGATGTCAGTCGCCGAGCTCCTTGTCGATCAGCCCGATCATTTTAGCGAGATCGGGCCGCAAGCTCTCGTAGGCCCAGATTACGTTCAACTGGCTCGCCTCGACGTTGCCGACGACCCCGATGAATTCGCGGTCGTCCAGGAAAACCACATGGTTCTGCGGCGCTCTTGGCCGGTAGGCGCGCATCCATGGCTGATCAACGTCCCTTTCCAGCACAGTGGGATCCGAAGCTTGGAATTCACGTGACTTGAAGTCGCG
>JADMIO010792800.1_pt1 | contig 23974 bp, 13 predicted proteins | sample 8958161 | NCBI WGS metagenome assembly JADMIO01 (sample SAMN16585339, study PRJNA669376) | soil metagenome | isolation source: Crop rotation soil | place: USA: Cullars Rotation, Alabama | collected 2011
CTTTCCCCCCGCCACGCCGCCGTAGCCGCCCTCATCGACAGCCTCGCCAACCGCCTGGGGGAGGGCCGCGTCTGGCGCCCGCGCCCCGTCCAGAGCCACGAGCCGGAACGCGCCTTCACCCGCGCCGCCCCGGGCCAGGCCGGCCCCGATGGCTGGGACCCCGACATCCCCCGCCCGCTCCGTCTCTTTCCCTATCCCGAGCTGATCGAGGCCATGGCCCCCCTGCCGGACGATCCGCCCGTCCAGTTCCGCTGGCGCGGGCGCCTGCACCGCGTGCGCGCCGCCGAGGGTCCTGAGCGCATCGGCCGCGAATGGTGGCGCGGCCCCATCGAGGCGGTCTCCACCGACCAGGTCCGCGACTACTACCGCGTCGAGGACGAAACCGGCGCCCGCTTCTGGCTCTACCGCGCGGGCCTCAACGGGGCGGGCTATTTCCCCAAGTGGTGGATGCATGGGGTGTTTGCGTGAGCGAGAACAAGCAAAAGCCTCCCTTCAAAGGGAAGGGAAATTGACCTACGCCGAGCTCCACGCCACCAGCAATTTCTCGTTCCTCCGCGGGGCCAGCCATGCGCGCGAGCTGATGGCGACGGCCGAGACCCTTGGCCTCTCCGCCCTGGGCATCTGCGACCACAACACCCTGGCTGGCGTCGTCCGCCCCTGGTCGGCGGCCAGGGACCAGAAGCTGAAGGTGCGCCCACTCACCGGCTGCCGGCTGATCTTCGCCGATGAGACGCCCGATCTCCTGGTCTATCCGAAAGACCGCGAGGCCTATGGCCGCCTGACCCGCCTGCTCACCCTCGGACAGCGGCGCTCGAAGAAAGGGGAATGCGAGCTCTACTGGCGCGACTACCTCGACCACGCCGAAGGCCAGCTTGCCCTCGTCGTCCCGCCCGACAAGCTGGATGAGGCGTTTGCGACCGATCTTGCCCGCCTCTCCGGCGACCTGGGCGCCAACCTCTGGCTGACCGCCTCGCGCCGCTACCAGGCCCGCGATCTCGAACGCCTGCACCGCCTCGATCAGCTGTCGCGCCAGGCCCGCACGCCCCTCGTCGCCACCGGCGATGTGCTCTACCACGCCGCCGACCGCCGGCCGCTGCAGGACGTGCTCACCGCCATCCGCGAAGGCTGCACCGTGCAGGAGGCCGGTTTCCGCCTGCAGGCCAACGCCGAACGCCGCCTGAAAAGCCCTGACGAAATGGCCCGCCTGTTCAAGCGCTGGCCGGACGCCGTCGCCCGCACCGAAGAGATCGCCGGCCTGATCGCCTTCGACCTCTCCGACCTCAAGTACGAATACCCCGACGAGCCGGTTCCGCCCGGCAAGACCGCTATGCAGCACCTGCGCGATCTCGTCGAAACGGGCCTGCCCTGGCGCTATCCGGCGGGCGTTCCGGCCAAGGCGCGGCGGCTGATCGAAGGCGAACTGGCGCTGATCGAAGAGCTGAACGCGCCCAACTATTTCCTCACCGTCCACGACATCGTCCGCTGGGCGAGAGAGCAGTCCATCCTCTGCCAGGGCCGCGGCTCGGCGGCCAATTCCATGGTCTGCTACGTGCTGGGCGTCACCTCCGCCGACCCGTTCGAAAACAAGCTGCTGTTCGCCCGCTTCCTGTCGAAGGAGCGCCACGAGCCGCCCGACATCGACGTCGATTTCGAGCACGAGCGGCGCGAGGAGGTGATGCAGTACATCTACGCCCGTTATGGCCGCGAAAAGGCGGCGATCTGCGCCACCGTCATCCACTATCGCCCGCGCATGGCCATTCGCCAGGTCGGCAAGGCGCTGGGCCTGTCCGAAGACCTCACCGCCCTCCTGGCCAAGACCGTCTGGGGCAGCTGGGGCTCGGGCCTGCCCGAAACCCAGGTGCGCGAGGCGGGCCTTGACCCGGACAATCCCGAAATCGCCCGCGCCGTCACCCTGGCCGGCGAGCTGATCGGCTTTCCCCGGCACCTGTCCCAGCACGTCGGCGGCTATGTGCTGACCAAGCGCCGCCTCGACGAGACCGTGCCCATCGGCAACGGCGCCATGAAGGACCGCACCTTCATCGAATGGGACAAGGACGACATCGATGACATCGGCCTGATGAAGGTCGACATCCTGGCGCTGGGCATGCTGACCACCATCCGCAAGGCGATGGATTTCATCCGCCGGGACCACGGGGTCGACATCCCGGACCTGGCCGACATCCCCAAGGAGGACCCGCGCGTCTACGACATGCTGTGCAAGGGCGATTCCGTCGGCGTCTTCCAGGTCGAAAGCCGGGCGCAGATGTCGATGCTGCCGAGGCTGAAACCACGCAAATTCTACGACCTGGTCATCGAGGTGGCGATCGTGCGCCCCGGCCCCATCCAGGGCGACATGGTCCACCCCTACCTGCGCCGGCGCGACGGCATCGATCCGGTGGTCATCGAGGCGCCCGCCCCCGAACACGGCGAGCCGGACGAGCTGAAGGACGTGATCGGCAAGACCCTTGGGGTGCCGCTCTTTCAGGAACAGGCCATGCGCATGGCCATCGAGGCGGCGAAATTCACGCCGGAGGAAGCCAACGGCCTGCGCCGGGCCATGGCCACTTTCCGCAATGACGGCAACCTGTCGCTCTACCGCGACAAGTTCATCGGCGGCATGGTCCGCCGCGGCTACAACCGCGAATTCGCCGAGCGCTGTTTCAAACAGATCGAGGGCTTCGGCTCCTACGGTTTTCCCGAAAGCCACGCCATCAGCTTCGCCATCCTGGTCTACGCCTCGGCCTGGCTGCGCTGGGCCTATCCGGACGCCTTCCTGGCCGCCATCCTCAATTCCCAGCCGATGGGGTTCTATCAGCCGGCGCAGCTGGTGCGCGACGGCAAGGAGCACGGCGTCACCGTCCTGCCGCCGGACATCCTCCTCAGCGACTGGGATTCGAAGCTGGAGGGCGAAGCAAAGCCTCTGAAGTCGGTGCGTCTGGGCCTGCGGGAAATCACCGGCCTCCAGGAAAGCGAGGCCCAGGCGCTGATGGCCGCCCGGGCGAGCGGCGCGGCGACGCTCGAGGCCATCGCCCGCGCCGCCAGCCTTTCCAAACGCTCCCTCGAACTCCTCGCCCAGGCCGACGCCCTGCGCTCGCTGGGCCTGGATCGCCGCGAAGGGCTGTGGGCGGTCAAGGGCCTGGCCGCCGAGACCACAGCCGCGCCCGCGCCCCTGCACCAGACCCTCGATCTCTTCGAGCCGCGCGTGGCCCTGCCGTCGATGCGGCAGGCCAACCACGTGGCGGAGGACTACCGCACCACGGGTCTGTCCCTGAAAGGTCACCCCTGTTCCTTCTTCCGCAAGGCCCTGACGGACGCCGGGTGCGTTCCCGCCGAGCGGCTGAAAAGCCTCAGGGACGGCGCGCGCGTCGCCGTCGGCGGCCTTGTCCTGATGCGCCAGCGGCCGGGCACGGCCAAGGGCGTGGTGTTCATGACCCTGGAGGATGAGACCGGCGTCGCCAATGCGGTGATCTGGGCCGACAAGTTCGAGACCAACCGGCGCCTGGTGATGACCACCTCCTTCGTCATTATCCGTGGCCGCATGCAGAAGGAGGGCGAGGTCATCCACATCGTCGCCGAGACCTTCACCGACCTGTCCGGCAAGCTGTCCCTGATGCGCGCCGAGGATGCTCCGCCCCTGCAATTGCGCCAGAGCGTCCACGGCGCCCTGATCCGCAGCCGGGATTTCCACTGACGCCCAGCCCATGCCACATGGGCCGATGATCCCGCCCCTGCCGCTGCCGCCTGACATCCGCTCGCGCACACTCCCAGGCGTCAATGGGCTGGAGATGCACATCCTCGAGGCGGGAGACTCCGCCGGACCGCTCCTCCTCCTGCTGCACGGCTTTCCGGAGCTGGCCTACAGCTGGCGGGGCGTCATGCCGGCCCTGGCCGCCGCCGGCTATTACGTCGTCGCGCCGGACCAGAGGGGCTATGGGCGCACCACCGGATGGGACGGCCGCTACACCGGCGATGTGGCCTCCTTTCGCCCGCTGAACCTGGTCGTCGACCTCCTGGCGCTGCTGGCGGGGCTGGGCCGCACCGAAGTCGCCGCGGTCATCGGCCACGACTTCGGCTCGCCCATCGCCGGCCTTGCGGCCCTTGTCCGCCCCGACGTGTTCAGATCGATCATCATGATGAGCGCGCCGTTTTCGGCGCCGCCACCCTTGCCCCACCCGCCGCGGTTCGACCTCGCCAACGCGCTCGCCGCGCTCGATCCGCCGCGCAAGCACTACACCCATCACTATTCGACCCTGGCGGCGAACGCCGAGATGAGCGAGCCGCCGCAGGGCCTGGAGGCGTTCCTGCGCGCCTATGTCCACGTCAAGAGCGGTGACCATCCCGGCAACGCGCCCCATCCCCTGCCGGACGCCAGCGCTGAGTCCTTCGCGCTCTTGCCGCACTACTACGTCATGGATCTGGCGAGCGGCATGGCCGAGACCGTCGCGCCCGACATGCCCAGCCCCGACGAGATCGAAGCCTGCGCCTGGCTGCCGGACGGTGAGCTTGCGGTCTTTGTGGATGAGTACAGCCGCACCGGCTTCCAGGGCGGTCTCAACTGGTACCGCTGCGCCATCGGCCCCGAACACCAGGCCGAGCTCAGGGCCTTTTCCGGCAAGAGTCTCGACGTTCCCGCCGCCTTCATCGCCGGCGACCGCGACTGGGGCGTGCATCAGACCCCGGGGGCGCTTGCCGCCATGGTCCAGCGCAGCACAGACTGGCGCGGCGTCCATCTTGTCCCCGGCGCCGGCCATTGGGTGCAGCAGGAAAACGCCCCTGCCGTCAGCCGGCTGATCCTCGACTTCCTCCGGGCGCTTTGACGCGAAAACCAGGATCAGGAGGAACCACGAAATACACAAAACCCACGAACGTCGCAGGCGATGACCTGAGCGGCGGCCAACCCGCGAAGAGACGGATTTTGCGTGTTTCGTGTGTTTCGTGGTTCAAAATTATCCACGCAAAACCATGAGCTTGTGCGATTCCTCAAGGCGCCTTCTTGCGCGCACCCAAAAGCCATCCAACATTTCGGTCCGAACCTGGGCCAGCAATCCTGACGACGCCGGGTCTCGATGGGGACTTCCATGAACCGCACCCGTTCGCTCGTCGGCGTCACCGCCGCCGTCGCCGCCGCCGCTACGCTCTCAGGCTGTGGAGTGAACAAGATTCCGACCCAGGACGAGGCCGTGAAGACCTCGTGGGCCGAAGTGCAGAACCAGTATCAGCGCCGCTCGGATTTGATCCCGAACCTGGTCTCGACCGTACAGGGCTACGCCAACCAGGAAGCCGGCGTGCTCAAGCAGGTCACCGAGGCCCGCGCCAGCGCCACCCAGGTCAAGGTCGACGCCTCGACCATCACCGACCCGGCGAGCTTCCAGCGTTTTGCCCAGGCCCAGGACCAGCTGTCCGGCGTGCTCGGCCGCCTGATGATGATCCAGGAAAACTACCCGCAGCTGAAGTCCAACGAGAACTTCATGGCCCTGCAAAGCCAGCTGGAGGGCACTGAAAACCGCATCGCCATCTCGCGCCGCGACTACAATTCCACCGCCCAGGCCTACAACACCACCCTGCGCACCTTCCCGCAGGTGATCTGGGCCAAGACCCTCTATTCCAGCCAGAAGCCGGCCCAGTTGTTCGCCGCCAGCGCCGCTGCCCAGACCGCGCCGACGGTCAGCTTCACGCCTCCGGCCGGAACCGCGGCTCCCGCGCCGGCCCCCGCTCCGGCGAAGTAGATGCTTAAAGCTCTTGCGGGCGGTCTGGCGGCTCTGCTGCTGCTGGCCGCCCCGGCGCTGGCCGCTCCCCATTTCCCCGCCCTCACCGGCCGGGTGGTGGACGAGGCCGGCATCCTCTCGTCCGCCACCGAGGCGCAGATCAACTACAAGCTCGAGCAGGTCGAGGCGACCACCCACCACCAGTTCGTGGTGGCGACGATCAAGGACCTGCAAGGCTACGACATCGAGGACTACGGCTATCAGCTTGGCCGGGCCTGGAAGATCGGCGGCGAAAAGGCCGACGACGGCGTCGTGCTGATTGTCGCGCCCTCCGCGCGCAAGGTGCGGATCGAGGTCGGCTACGGCCTCGAGCCCGTGCTTACCGACGCCCTTTCCAGCGTCATCATCCAGACGCGCATCATTCCGAGTTTCAAGGCAGGCGACATGGAAGCCGGGGTTGAAGCCGGCGTCGACGCCATCGCGGGCCAGCTCGGCCTGCCGCAGGACCAGGCTGAGGCGGTCGCCGAGAAGGCGCAGGTCCGCCAGACAGCGCCCAGCCACCGCGGCGGCGGTTTTGGCTGGGTGCCGATCATCGTCATCTTCGTGCTGTTTTCAGTGCTGTCCGGCATCGGGCGGCGCGGCCGGCGGCGTCACAACGGCCTCGGCTCGGCCATCCCCTGGATGGTGCTGGGAGCGCTCGCCAACAGCCGATCCAACCGCGACTGGGGTGGCGGTGGCGGGGGCTTTGGCGGCGGCGGTTTCGGCGGCGGCGGGGGAGGCGGCTTTTCCGGCGGCGGCGGCTCGTTCGGCGGCGGCGGGGCTTCGGGAGGCTGGTGATGACAATTTCCGAAGCCGACTACGCCCGCATCGCCGAGGCGGTCGCCCGCGCCGAGGCCTCGACCAGCGGCGAAATCCGCTGCGTTCTGGCCGCCGAGACTGTCAATGCGCCCGTACTCGCCCTCATCGCCGGCGCCGGCGCGGCCCTGGTGGCGCCCCCGATCGCCATCGCGCTCGGATTGAAACCGGATCTGCTCACCGGCCTGTTCGAGGGCTGGAGCGCGGCCCACGCCTCGGCCGCCGGGGCTGGGGCCTATTCGATCGTCACCGTCTATGTCCTCCTGCAGGCCGTGGTCTTCGCCGGGGTTGCCGGGCTCGCGTACCTGCGCCCGTTGCGCCGGCTGTTCACCCTGGGCGGTTCGGCGGCGCGGGTGCGCCGCGCGGCGCTTGAGCAGTTCGAGGCTCTGGGGCTGACCCACACCCGCGACAAGACCGGCGTCCTGATCTTCGCCAGTCTCGATGACCATCGCGCCGAGGTGCTGGCCGACAGTGGCATCTATGCGAATACCAAACCGGAAGACTGGCAGGGCGTGGTCGACCTTCTCGTGGCCGACCTGGCGAGGGACCGGCCCGCCGACGGCTTCATCGCCGCCGTCGACGCGGCCTCGAAAATCCTCGCGCAGCACTTCCCCCGCCGCGACGACGACACCAATGAGTTGCCGGACGGACTTGTGACCCGAAAGCGATAGCGCTCCGCAAATACTGCGCCGCGACAATTCCCGCCCTTGCGTCAAACTTGGGCATTACACAAATAGGCGCCCAAGAACCGGAAGGCCCCCGAGCTAGGTCCGGCGAATAATCAGAGGAATCCGTCATCATGGGACAAGCCCTTCCCCCGCCGGTCACTACCGTCGAAGCCATTCAGGTCATGCCGGCGCGCCTGCCGGACGCCGCCTCCAATGAGGCTTTTTCGATTGTCACCCTCGACCAGCAGGAGATCGAGAGCCATCAACGCCTTGATCAGGCGCTGGCCCAGACCCCCGGCGTGGTGCTTTTCCGGCGCACGGACAGCCTGGTGACCAATCCGACCACCCAGGGCATCTCCCTGCGCTCGATCGGGCCGACCGGCGCCGGCCGCGCGCTGGTCACCCTGGACGGCGTGCCGGTCAACGATCCCTTCGGCGGCTGGGTGATCTGGGCGGGCCTGCCGTCCGAACTCATCGGCAGCGCGCAGATCATCAAGGGCGGCGGCGCGGGGCCTTACGGCGCGGGCGCCCTGACCGGAACCATCAACCTGAACTCGCGCACCGACCAGGGCCTCGAGGCCGGCGTCACGGCGGGTTCTCTCGGCGCCCAGCGCGGCGCCTTCACCGATCTGGTCAGCACCAGCAACTTCGACGTGCTTTTCGGCGCCACGGCCGGCCACACCAACGGCTTCATCCCGGTGCGTCACGGCAGGGGGGCGGCTGATACCCACACCGAGATGAACGACTGGAGCGTCAATCTGCGCACCCTGTCTGACTTTGCCGAAGGCCGCCTGGCCTTCGCCGTCGGCGCGTTCAATCAGGACCAGAATTCCGGTCTCGACAAGGCCGAAGCCGAGGCCAAGGGCCAGCGCGCCAGCGTGACCTGGGCGCGCAATCCGGCGGGCGGCCAGCTGGGCTTCCGCGCCCAGGGCTGGGTCACGGCCACCAACCTCTCCAACAGCTCGGTCTCGGTGCCGACCAACCGCGCTTCAACCACCCTGACCAACTTCCAGTACGATACGCCGGCCACCGGCTACGGCTTCAACGGCGCTGTTCGCGGCGATTCCGACGCCTACGAGTGGGAAGTCGGCGGCGACATCCGCATCAATCAGGGCGAGGACCGCGAGCTCTTCTCCTATACCGCCTCCAACGGCCCGCTCACCCGCTACGCCGGTGGCAATCAACAAATCGCCGGGGTCTATTTCGAAGGCTCGCTCAAGCGCGACATGATGCTGTTCACAGGCAGCCTACGCGCCGACCAGTGGGACAACTCCGACGGTCACCGCCGCCATGTCGACAAGAACGGCGTCACGGTGCTCGACTCCAAGTTCACCGACCGCAATTCGACCCTGCCCACCGCCCGCCTCGGTTTCCGCTACGGCGACGATGAGCGCTACTACCGCGCCGCCGCCTACACCGGTTTCCGCGCCCCGACGCTGAACGAGCTCTATCGCCCCTTCCGCGTGGGCAACATCAACACCGAATCCAACGCCAGCCTGGATCCCGAGCGCCTGGGCGGCATCGAAGGCGGCTTCGGCGGCTCAAAACAGGGCCTGGGCAGTTACGACGTCACGGTGTTCTACAACGAGCTTTCGGACGCGATCTTCAACGTCACCCTGACCCCCACCAGCCGCCAGCGCCAGAACCACGGCACGATCATCGCCAAGGGCCTGGAAGCGCGCGGCGAGGTCCAGCTGACCGAGCAGATCCGCCTGCACGGCGCCTACGCCTATGTCGAGGCCAAGACCGATTCGGATCTGCGTCCGGCCGAGACCTCGCCCAATACCGCCACAGGCGGGGTGATGTGGACGCCGAAGGAGAACCTCCTGGTGGACTTTTCGGTCCGCTATGAGGGCGATCGCTACGACGATGACCTCAACACCATCCGCCTGAAGTCGGCGACGGTCAGCGACCTTCGTGTCAGCTACCTCTTCGGCAACGGTGTAGAGGGCTTCATCCAGGGCCAGAACATCTTCGACGAAGCGGTGGAAAGCTCGTTCACCTCGGGCGCCACGACCTACGCCGCGCCGCAGACCTGGCAGATCGGCCTGCGCATCCGCAAATAGTTGGCTCTCCCTCCCGCCTGTCGGGAGGGGGGACCGCGCATCGCGCGGTGGGTGGGTTGCCGGGTTGGCGCACAGCCGCTCGGGCGGTAAGACGCGCGGCTCTTTTTCCAGGATGCCCGCATGCCGACGCCCGAGTTCTTTGACGACGACTACCACGCCCTTCCCGACATCTTGCGCATCCATGTGCAGGAACGGCCCGATCGGTTGGCGCTGATCCAGGACGATCGGCGCTATACCTATGCCGAGTTTGACGCCCTGACCGACCGGGTGGCGGCGAGCCTGCAGCGCGACGGCAAGGGACCGGGAGATGTGGTCGCCATCTGCGCCACGACCGCCATTGAATATGTGCTCATCTACATGGGTGCGCTCAGGGCGGGCCTGGCGGTCGCGCCCATCGCGCCCTCTTCGACCCCGGAAGGCCTGGCCGGCATGGTCGCCGACTGCGGCGCAAGCCTGTTCTTTCTCGATGCCGGCGTTGCGGGCGAGCTGACGGGCGTTGCCGATCAGATCGCTGCGAGGCGGATCTCGCTCGACGGCTCCGGCGCCGGCGAGCCATTCTGGACCTGGCTGGCGCCGGAGGGCGCGACGCCGCGGCCGGCCGAGCTCAAGCCCGACATGCCCTTCAATATCATCTACTCGTCCGGCACGACCGGCGCGCCCAAAGGGATCGTTCAGCCGCACATGATGCGCTGGATGCATGTGCGCCGCGGCTTCTACGATTCAGACGCCGTCACCCTCATCTCCACGCCGCTCTATTCGAACACCACCCTGGTCAGCGTCTTTCCGACCATTGCCCGCGGCGGGACCCTGGTGCTGATGCCCAAGTTCGACGTCATCAAGTTCTTGACCTTGTCGCAGCAGCACAGCGTCACCCACGCCATGCTGGTGCCGGTGCAGTACAAGCGCATCATGGAGCACCCCGAGTTCGGGCGCTTCGACCTGTCCTCCTACCGCAACAAGTCGTGCACCTCGGCCCCCTTCAAGGCCGAGCTCAAGGCCGACATCCTGGCGCGCTGGCCGGGCGGCCTCGTCGAGTTTTACGGCATGACCGAAGGGGGCGGCACGGTGCGCCTGGAAGCCCACCTCCATCCCGACAAACTGCATACCGTGGGCAAGCCGGTTGAGGGGCACGAGATCCTGCTCATCGGCGAGGACGGCAAGCCGGTGCCGCAGGGCGAAATCGGCGAGGTGGTGGGCCATTCCGCCTCGATCATGAAGGGCTATCACAACCAGCCGGCCAAGACCGCCGAGGCCGAGTGGTTCGACGATCAGGGCCGCCGCTTCATTCGCACAGGCGACGTCGGCCGATTCGACGAGGACGGCTTCCTGACCCTGATGGACCGCAAGAAGGACATGATCATTTCCGGCGGGTTCAACATCTATCCGAGCGATCTGGAATCGGTCGTGGCCACGCATCCCGACGTGGCCGAAGTCGCCGTCGTCGGCGTGCCGTCCGACCAGTGGGGCGAGACGCCGGTTGGCTTTGTCGTACTCAAAGCGGGCGCCAACGGCGCCAACGACAGCGCGGAGGCGATTCGGGCCTTTGCCAACGCCAAATTGGGCAAGACCCAGCGGCTGGCCGACCTGGTGATTCTCGATTCGATCCCCAGAAGCCACATTGGCAAGATCATGAAACGCGAGTTACGCGATCAATACGCCGGTGAGGCGAAATCGTGACCTTGGCGCCATAGTTGAGGCGGGCTCGATACGGGCGGCGGTGGTCCGGGATGGCGGAATCGAGGCGGTTCCGGGCTTTTTCAAGGGCCTGGGGGTGTTTCAAAAAAGCCACGAAAATCGTTCGTGACGAAAAACCGTCTTGTTTTGGGCGCCTCGCCTGTCCTAAAGTCACATTCTGGTCTGGATGCGTGTTGGAACAGCGTCAGACACACAGGGAGGGATTTATGTCTAAAGGCAGGTATTTCTGCGGCGGTTCGGCTTTGGCTGTAACCTTTGCGCTGGTGGGCGTGACGAACGCCATGGCGCAATCGTCGGACGACATTCAGAGGGCGTTCGTCGCTGCCGACAAGAACACCGACGGCAAGCTGGATGCGGCGGAGTTCGGAACGCTGCCGCAGGGAATTCGCGATAAGGCTGTCGACGCCAACGGCGACGGTTCTTACTCCCTGGCGGAACTGACCCCCTCCACGTCGAGCGGCGAGGCGACCGAAGTTCGGGCCATCGTCTCGACTGGTACGTACCTGAAGAGCGGCGCGGAAGACACCGCTCTGAACATCGAGGCGCAAAGCCGGGATGACCTCCTCAAGTCCGGCTCGCCCAGCATCGAACAGCTGATCCGCAACCTGTCGGAATCGGGCCTGAACGAAAACGGCGACAACCGCGGCCAGAACGCTCAGGGCTACGGCGTCCGCACCATCAACCTGCGTAACCTCGGCTCCGGCCGCACCCTGATCCTGTTCGATGGCGTTCGTCTCGCCGACGACCCGCAAACCAACGGCGGCCCGGCCATCACCCGCGACCCGAACGTCACCGGCGGCGGCTCGCAGAACGTCAACAACATCCCGATGGAAGTCCTGGCCACCGTTGAAGTCCTGAAGGACGGCGGTTCGGCGGCTTACGGCGGTGACGCGGCCGGCGGCGCGGTGAACTTCACCCCCCGTCGCGACCTGAACGGCTTCGAAGGCAGCGCCAGCTACATGTATGTGGCTGACACCGACGGCGTCTATGACGCCAACATCCAGTGGGGCAAGCGCGCCGGTTCGGGCCAGAACTTCCTGTTCAGCGCCTACTACCAGCACGTCTCGCCGCTCTCGGGCAAAGACCGCGACTTCGTGAAGCGCTCATGGGTCCAGAACCAGTACAACCTGGGCTGGGGCCCGTACGATGCGAACTATATGGCCATGGCTTTCGCCGGCCCGGGCCGCCCCATCACCAGCGCGACCAACGCCCTCATCGCGCAAGGCTACGGCATCGCCGATCCCCTCTATGTGACCAACGCGGGCATCACGAACCCGATCCAGGACCCGGAACGCGGCATCCTGCGCGACGACCTCTGCCTGGAACTGGGCGGTCACCGGGCTTTCAGTGCGACCCGCACCTCGCTGCTTCTGACGGACGGTGTGCAAACCCCGTTCCGCAGCACGCAGGTCACCCAGCCGAACTGTTCCTTCGAGCGCTGGCGGATCGGCAATCTGAAGGAAGATACCGACACCTACCGCGTGTTCGCCGACGCCACGGTCAACATGACCGACAACCTGCGGTGGCATAACTCGGTGACCTTCAACAAGGGTCAGACCACCATCGTTGATGCGCAGATCCAAGAATCCCTGGCCTGCGACCCGTGGCCGACCAACGCGCCGAGCTACACCACGGCGACCACCGGCTCCGGCACCACGCCGAGCCGTCAGTGCTTCTCGCCGAGCATCTCGAACCTCAGCCGCGAAGTGTTCGCGGCCAACACCACCGGCCTCGGCACCACTGCGGGCGTCACGGTCCCGGGCTACAACCCCGCGGTTCGCGACTACCTCCTGCGCTATTACTCCAACCCGATCATCGTGCCGGCCTCTGGCACAGGCCCGGGCGCCACGCCCGCGGTCACCAATGCGAATGGCCAGCGCGTCTTCTCCGACCTGCAGATCAACCAGATCACGGGTTGCGTGACGCCGGGCACCACGGCGAACACCTATGTCTATTCGACGATCGCCAACGGCTTTAACTGCACCTTCGCGTCAGACATTCCGGTCCTGCAAAACCGGACCTACATGCTGTATACAGGTACGGCCTCGACGGGCCTGACCTTCGGCACCATCTCGAACGGCTTCTTCAACCCGGGCACGACTCAACTGGGCAACGGCGGTTCGGCTGGCTCCTGCTTCGTCTTCTCCGGCACGAGCCCGAACGGCAGCGTGCCTTGCGTGACGCAAGGCTCCGCGGTGATCGTGGGTCCGACCCTGGGTCAGGGCTACACCCCGACCAACGCGGTCACCAACGTGACGGTGAACATCAGCACCACCACCACCCCGCTGAACTTCGCTCTGGCGATGGGCACCGCGGGCCTGTCCGGCCTGCAGAGCGCCACCTGCAACTATACTCCGATCGGCAGCACCACGAGCTCGACGGTCTCCTGCGCCCCCACCATCGCCGGCTACGCCAACGCGCAGCTGAGCAGCGGCGGCGGCCAGCCCGGCCAGTACGGCAAGGTCGTGATGCCTTCGGGCCTCTATGCCCCGTTCATGTCGATGTACAACTCGGCGTTCAAGGATCACCAGCGTTCGTTCTTCAACTCTCAGAACTCCTCGCTGCTGGTCACTCAGGACCTCAAGGGCGACCTTGGCGAGCACTTCGGCAACGCCCTCGACTTCACCCTGAAGGCCAACTATCAGCGCCAAGTGAACCGTACGGTCGGCTCGCAGCTGATGTCGGACCGCTTCCAGCGCGCCCTCGACGGCTTTGCCTCCGACCTTAACGACCTGGGTCCAGACGGCCTCGGCTGCTCGGTCCAGGAAACCCAAGGCACCCGCATCCTGCAGACGGCTCCGAACGTCTTCACGGCGGTCACCGGCGTTCCCTACACCGTCGGCGCCGGCGGCGGCACAGACTACAATCCCTCGACCCCGGGCATCCAAGACGCCGCCTTCGGCTTCGATCCGGGCGCCAACAAGGGCAACCGCTGCTTCTTCTTCAACCCGTTCGACAGCGCCATCCGGATCAGCAAGCTGAACCGGGCCTCGGTTCTGGCCGACAACGGCACGCCGGGTTTCGTCGGGGCCAACACCCCGTCGGCCGCCGGCACCTCCTCGGCTCCGGGCACGGTCGTCGGCTCCACCGGCGACTACCAGGGCTATGGCAACGACATGGGCCTGGAAAATTCGCCGGGCGTGCTGCGCTGGATGTTCCAGCAACGCGAAGTCCGGTCGCAATCCGACCGCGTCCTGCTGCAGGGCATCCTGAACGGTGAATTCACCAAGTTCCAGCTGCCGGGCGGTCCGATCGACTGGGACATCGTGCTGCAATACACCTGGCAGAACCGCGACGCCTTCCCGAACGCCCTCGGCGACCGGGCGATCAACCCCTGCCCGTTCGCGCGGCAGTCGGTGCGGAACTTCACCAACGTCAACAACATCATCAACGAGACCAGCACCTGCTCGGGTACGGTCGGCTTGTTCGCCACCAGCAACACGCCTCTGACCACCGGCTTCAACACGGCGCCGATCGGCGGCGGTTATCAGCAGTCGGTCAGCCACTCGGTGGTGGTGGAATGGAACCTGCCGTTCGTTGAGCGGGCTCTGCTGCACAACACCTTCCGCTACGAAGAATCGCGCGGTCCGAACGACCGCCGGTTCACGGGTTCGCCGATCTACTCGACGGACCTGAAGTGGCAGGCGTTCGACAACCTGGCCTTCACGGCGAACATGGGCGAAAACTTCGACCAGCCCACCATCCAGGAGCCGGGTTCGAGCATCACCCTGTCCCGGAACACCAATGCGACCAACGCCTGGTGGACCGGCGTCAACCGTGAAGATGTGAACATCGCGACCCAGTCGACCACTTACGTCAATACGGCTTTGGGTCCCGAGCACGGCCGCAACTACAGCTTCGGCGCCATCTTCCAGACGCGCGACCGGGCTTCGCAAGTGCGCGTGACCTTCTTCAGCGACCTGGTGGGCGGCGCGCCGACCACCCTCGTCGACCGGCAGGCCATCGCCCGGGTGCTGACGAAGAACCGCATCCGCGGCACCGACATCGATCCGGATGTGGTGATCAGCTGCGATGACCCGACGCTGCAGGCCTTCTTCCGTGACAACGCCGCGGACGGCCTGTTCAACAACCAGCCGTTCGTCCAGTTCACCAACGGGATCGACTTCTATCACTGCGGTGACAACTCTTCGATCGGCGGCCCGAACATCACTACGTTCACCGTCCGGGGCGTCGACATCGACAACAACGGCACGGTCCTAGACGAGGGCACCGACCTGGGTCTGGCGATCAACGTTCCGAACCAGATCAACGGCGGCTACAGCGTCCGTCAGGGGATCGAAATCGGCGCCAACCACCGTGTGAAGCGGATGATCTATGGCGGGGTTCTGAACCTCACCGCGGACGTCACCTGGAACCTGCGCAACAAGTCGACCGACATCTTCGCCTACGGAGCCTTCATCTCCGCGGGTACGGACTCGATCGGCACCCTGAACGACGGCTTCTCGAACTTCGCCAACGTCTGGGGCGGCAGCGCCGGCTTCAACTACAGCCATGGCAAGCACAACCTGCGCTTGAACGTGCGCTGGCAGGGTTCCGTCGTCGACAACTCCGGCCTGGGTCTGGCGCAAGCCACCGTGCCTGAATTGAACCGGGCGTCGAACCTGAACCCGGCCGACACGACGCTCTGCGACGTGGCCGCGAAGGGTCTCGGCATCCCGTATACCCAGCAGCCGCACTCCGACGCGGACGTTGCGGCCTTGGTGGGCGACATCCTGGTGGGCGAGGGCCGTTATGACCCGAACTGCCTGATTTCGGACCTCAAGGGCTACAAGGTGCACGGCCAGGCCTCAGTGGCTCTGACCTACCGCGTGGAACTGCCGGCCGACACCACCATGACGGTGTCGATCGACAACCTGCTCGGTTCGCAGCCCGCGTTTGCTCGCTTCAACGACAACTACAACCCCTTCGCCGCAGTCGGCCCCGATGGGCGCACGATCAAGGTGCAGGTGCAGAAGAAGTTCTAATCCAAGGGACTTCGAAGCTAGATTTAGGGGCGGCCTCGGCCGCCCCTTTTTCTTTGGCGAATACAGGACCGAAAAACATGTCGAGCGGTGCGGAAGCTGTTGGAATGGATCCCGCGCGCCTGGCGCGGGTCGCGGCGTACTTCAACGAGCGCTATGTCAAACCCGGTCTCTACTGCGGCGTGCAGCTCAGCATCCTGAGGCGTGGCGAGCTCGTCCATCAAAGCACCCAGGGATTTGCGGACCTCGAACGGCAAACGCCCCTGCGGGAAGACACGATCTTTCGCATCTACTCCATGACCAAGCCGATCACCTCGATCGCCTTCATGATGCTGGTGGAGGAAGGCAAGATTGCTTTGGACGACCCGGTTCATCGCTATATCCCGGCTTGGAAAGACCTTCAGGTTTACGAAAGCGGCGAGGTCGGGGCCTTCAAGACCAAGGCTGCTTCGCGACCGATGCTGATTGTCGATCTGCTGCGCCACACCAGCGGCCTGACCTATGACTTGCACGCGGGAACGCCGATCGGCGCGGCCTACAGCAAGGAATCGCTCGCCTGGACACACGCCAAACATGATCACCAGGGTTTCATCGATGTGCTGGCTACCCTTCCGCTGATCGCGTCACCGGGAGACGTCTGGAACTATTCTGTTTCCACAGACGTCCTGGGCTACCTGGTGGGCGTCCTGTCAGGCGTGCCTTTCGAGACCTTCCTGCAGCAGCGCATTTTCGATCCCCTCGGCATGGTCGACACCGCTTTCCAGGTTTCGTCTAAAAACGCAGACCGGCTGGCGGCTTGCTATCGCAAGACGCCCGAAGGCAAGACCGTTCTGTTCGATGATCCCAAGACCAGTCCCTACCTGACGCCGCCGAAATTTGTCTCCGGCGGTGGCGGTCTCACCTCGACCAGCGCCGACTATCTCCAGTTCGTCCGGATGTTGCTGGGACGAGGCCAATTGAACGGCAAACGCCTGATTGCACCAAAAACCCTGGATCTGATGACGGTCAATCACATCCCGGGCGGGCGCGATCTCACGTCAGGCGCGCCTTCCCAGTTCTCCGAAGCCGTCTATGAGGGCATCGGGTTTGGCCTGGGCTTTGCGGTGACCTTCGATCAACCGAAGACACTGATCCCCGGGTCCAATGGGGACTTCTTCTGGGGCGGTATGGCCTCCACTTACTTCTGGGTTGACCCGGCCGAAGAGCTGGCGGTGGTGTTCATGACCCAGCTGATCCCGTCGAACTCATACCAAAACCGCCGGCAACTGCGGACATTGGTCTATTCGGCGCTGACGGAAACGGCTTAGCGCTCGCGCGACGGGCCAAGCATGTCCTGGTAGGCCGTCTCAAGACCACGCGTGAAGGTCGCCGCGTCACTGAGGGCCGCCCGGGCGGCCGGGTTCGAAAGCCGCCCCTTGATCTCCGCCAGCCGGCTGGCGTTTGCGGAGAGAGCCAGGGCCAACTCTTCGTATTCCCTCAGATTTTCAGTGACAAGCTCGGGCAGGCCGGCCGCAGTCAACACGCTCGCCGCTACCCGTGAGGCAAACCCGCGGCCTTTGCAGGTCAAGACCGGCAGCCCGGCCCATAGCGCATCGGCGCAGGTGGCGTGGGCCGTATAGGGCAAGGTGTCGAGAAACAGGTCAGCAAGCGCATGACGGGCGAGGTGGTCTTCGCGCCGATCCAGCCAGCGAGTGAAGACGAGGCGGCCGGGCTCAATCCCGGCTGCCGCCGCCTGGGCCCGCAAGTTGTCCTGGGCCGCTTGCCCGGTGTTCTGGAGCCACAGCACGCTGCCAGATCGCGCCGCCAAGAGACGCATCCAGATTTTGAACACCGGCGGCGAAAACTTCCATGCCGTGTTGAAAGAGGCAAAGACAAACCCTTGATCGGGAAGGCCTTCAGCGCCGCGGCTCGCCACGAGATCACCGACCTTCCTGTCCCCATCGGGCGGCAGGTAACAGCCGGGCAGGGGCATGATCCGTTCCGAAAAGTACTCTTGCTGCGAGGCCGGCGTAATGATGGGGTCGCCGATCACGTGGTCGATGAACGGGGCGCCGGAGGTGGCCGGGAAACCCAGATAGGTCGCTTGGGTTGGAGCGGCCCGGCGGGCGAGTATGCCGGGACGGGCGTCCTGAGTGTGGCCCATGAGGTCGACCGCGATATCGATATCCAGGCTTCGGATCAGCGCGGCCGCTCCCGCATCGTCCATGGCGCGCACGTCGTGAAAGCCGTCGAGCGCGCGAACTGTCCGCGCCCGGGTTTCGCTGCGATCGTCAGCGCCGAAGGAGACACCAATGATTTCAAATCTCTCGCGGTCGTGCTGTTCGATCACCTGCACCATCAGCTGGCCGACGGGGTGGTCGCGAAAATCGGCGGACAGGTAGGCGATGCGGATCTTGCGGTTCGTCCGCGGCGCGAGGGGCAAGGGCGAGGCCGGCGCCGAGATCAGCAAACGATCGGCCAGGTAGCGCTGAGCGCACTTCAACTGCAACGCCGGGTCGTCGCTGTAGCCCAGGAGGGTGAAGGGCGAGACGACGGCATTGCCCGCCTCAATGGCGCGCTCCAGCAGAGCCTTGTAGCGGTTCCACCGCACGCCGTCGCAGAGCTTGAGCGCGCAGTCGGCCGCCCCCGACAGGGCATGAGGGTGAGCTGGGTTTACGGCCAGCGCCGCCTCGAAACTGGCCAGGGCTTCATCGAACCGCTTCAGCACGTGCAGGACATTGCCGCGATTGTAGAGGCCGTCGGCGTGGCCCGGCCGCACGGTCAGCGCTGCATCGAAACTCTGCAGGGCCGCTTCGTAGCGCCTCATCTCCCATAGCGCCGAGCCACGATTGGTCAGGGCGTCGGCCTGAAGAGGGTCAATGGCGAGCGCCCTCTCGCAGCTTTCAAGGGCCGCGTCGAACCGCCCAAGCGCAAGGAAGGCGCTGGCGCGATTAGCCAGCGCGTCGGCGAATACGGGGTCAATCGCGAGTGCCTGGTCGTAGCCCGCCAGCGCGTCGTCCGGCCGGCTTAAGGCCATGAGCGTGTTGGCCCGATTGAACAGCGCCTCGGCGTCATGAGGCGCGAGCTTCAGGGCGGCATCATAGTCGGCCAGCGCCTCGTCCGGCCGGCCCAGTTCCAACAGCGCCGTGCCGCGATTGACGTGAGCGTCGAGATGGTCTGGCCAGGCCGCAAGCGCCTCGCCATAGGCGCGCGCCGCCTCATCAAGGCGCCCGGCCCCCAGCAACACATTGCCTTGCCGATAGAACGCCTGTGCGCGGGCCTGCGCCTCAGATGAGGGAAGGTTGGGGCCCGCCACTACGGCCCTAGAATATTTCGAACAGGCCCGCCGCGCCCATGCCGCCGCCGATGCACATGGTGACGACGCCGTACTTGGCCTTGCGGCGCTTGCCTTCCAATAACAGGTGCCCGGTCATCCGCGCGCCCGACATGCCATAGGGGTGGCCGATGGAGATGGCGCCGCCGGAAACGTTCAGCTTTTCATTGGGGATGCCCAGCTTGTCGCGGCAGTAGAGCACCTGAGAGGCGAAGGCTTCGTTCAGTTCCCAGATGTCGATGTCGTCGATCTTCAGGCCGGTGCGCGCAAGCAGTTTGGGTACGGCGAATACCGGGCCGATGCCCATTTCTTCAGGGCCGCAGCCGGCCACGGCCATGCCGCGATAGGCGCCCAGCGGTTGCAGGCCGCGCCGTTCGGCTTCCTTGGCTTCCATCATCACCACGGCGGATGCGCCGTCCGACAGCTGCGAGGCGTTGCCGGCGGTGATGAACTTGCCTTCCTGCACGCGCTGGCCGCCCTTGAACACGGGCTGAAGCTTCTGCAGATCAGCCAGGGTGGTTTGCGGACGGTTGCCCTCGTCCATGGAGATGGTGATTTCCTTTTCGGAAAACTCACCTGTCTCCTTGTTCTGCACCATCATCACCGTGGTCATCGGCGCGATTTCGGCGTTCAGACGGCCCTCGGACTGGGCGATGGCGGTGCGCTGCTGGCTTTGCAGGGCGTACTCGTCCTGGGCCTCGCGGGAAACGCCATAACGGTCGGCGACGATTTCGGCCGTCTCCAGCATGGTCATGTAGAGCTCGGGAATGTGTTCCTTCAGCCACGGATCGCCGACCCGGAAGCGATTGATCTTCTCGTTCTGCACCAGGCTGATCGACTCGATGCCCGATCCGATGGCGACGGGGGCCCCGTCGTTGATGATGTATTTGGCGCTGGTGGCGATGGCCATCAGGCCGGACGAACACTGGCGGTCGATAGTCTGGCCGGAAACGGTATTCGGCAGGCCGGCGCGCAGCAGCGCCTGGCGCGCGATGTTGTTGCCGGTCGTGCCCTGCTGCAGGGCGCAGCCCATGGCGACGTCGTCGACCGATCCGGGCTCAATGCCGGCGCGCTTCACCGCTTCGGCAATGGCGTGACCGCCCAGGGTGGCGCCGTCGGTGTTGTTGAAAGCGCCGCGATAGGCCTTGCCGATCGGGGTGCGGGCGGTGGAGACGATGACGGCTTCGCGCATGGGGGAGGTCCCTTGGGTTCGAGTTCGCAAGCTTTAATATGGTGACGCCAGCGGCCGGATGAGCCGCCGCGCCACAGCAGAAAAACTAAAGGTCGGCGAAGGTCTTGCCTTCATCGGCCAGACGCTGGAGCAGGGGCGAGACCGCGAAGTCATCGCCATACTTGGCCTGAAATTCCTTCATCTTGTCGGCAACGGTCTTCAGGCCGACCAGATTGGCATAGAACATTGGCCCGCCGCGATAGGCCGGCCAGCCATAGCCGTTCAGCCAGACGATATCGATGTCGGACGCACGGATCGCCTTGCCTTCCTCGAGGATTTTCGCGCCTTCGTTGATCATCGGATAGATGGTGCGCTCAAAGATCTCCTCGTCGGAGATGGCGCGGGGCGTGATGCCTTTCTTGGCGCGAAGGTCGTTGATGATCTTCTCGGTGACCGGCGAGGGGACCGCGTTGCGGTTTTCATCGTAGTCGTAATAGCCCGCGCCGGTCTTCTGGCCCCGTCGGCCCACTTCGCACAGGCATTCGCGGATGGTGGAGGACTTGCTGGTTTCGGCCTTCCAGCCGATGTCGAGTCCGGCCAGGTCGCCCATGGCGAACGGGCCCATGGGCAGGCCAAAGTCGTAGAGCACCTTGTCGACCTGCCAGGGCATCGCCCCTTCATCGACCAGCTTGTTGGCCTCGCGGGTGCGCTGGAACAGCATGCGGTTGCCGACGAAACCGTGGCAGACGCCGACCAGTACCGCCACCTTGCCGATCTTCTTGGCCAGGCCCATGCAGGTGGCGATGATGTCCTTGCCGGTCTTCTCGCCGCGGACAATCTCCAAGAGTTTCATGACGTTGGCCGGCGAGAAGAAGTGCAGGCCGATGAAATCCTGTGGGCGGCTGGTGCACGCGGCCATCTCGTCGACGTTGAGGTAGCTGGTGTTGGAGGCCAGGATCGCGCCCTGTTTGACGATCTTGTCGAGCTTGCCGAACAGCTCCTTCTTGATGTCCATCAGTTCGAACACCGCTTCGATGACGAGGTCGCAGTCGGCGAGGTCATTGAGGTCCAGCGAAGGAGTCAGCAGGCCCATGCGCTGCTCGACCTGCTCCAAGGTCAGCTTGCCGCGCTTGGCGGTGTTCTCATAGTTCTTGCGGATCACGCCGACACCGCGGTCGAGCGCTTCCTTCTGCACCTCGACGATGGTCACCGGGATGCCGGCGTTGAGGAAGTTCATCGAGATGCCGCCGCCCATGGTGCCGGCGCCGATGACGCCGACCTTGTTGACCGACCGGGTCGGGGTGTCAGCCGGAACATCGGGGATTTTGGCGGCTTCACGCTCGGCAAAGAACACGTAGCGCAGGGCCCGTGACTGGTCGCCCGTCACCAGCTCGGTGAACAGTTCGCGCTCGCGCTTCATGCCCTCGTCGAACGGCAGCTCGGTCGCCGCCTGCACGGCCTTGGCGCAATTGACCGGGGCCATGCGATTGCGGAACGCCTTGGCGTTGGCCTTGAAGAAGGCGTCGAACACCTCCGGAGCCGGGGCGATCGGCAGGTCGCGCACCTTTTTCAGCGGACGGTTCTCGGCCAGCACCTTGCGAGCGAAGGCGATGGCCTGCTCGCGCAGCTTGCCTTCCTCGACCACTTCATCGACCAGACCCGTGGCGGCGGCTTCCTTGGCGCCGATGGGATCGCCGCCGGTGATCATCTCCAGGGCCTTTTGAACCCCGACGATTCGCGGCAGGCGCTGGGTGCCCCCGGCGCCGGGCAGGAGGCCGATCTTCACTTCGGGCAGGCCAACCTTGGCCGAGGGCACGGCGACGCGATAGTGGGCGACGAGGGCGGTCTCAAGGCCGCCGCCGAGGGCGGTGCCGTGGATGGCCGCGATCACCGGCTTGTTGGCGTTTTCGATGGCCGACAGCACCTCGCCCAGCGGCGCGCCCTTCGGCGGCTTGCCGAACTCGGAAATGTCGGCGCCGGCGATGAAGGTGCGTCCGTCGCAGATCAGCACCACGGCCTTGGCCGAGGCGTCGGCGAAGGCTTGTGTGAAGGCTTCGGTCAGGCCGTCGCGGACGTTAGCGGACAGGGCGTTGACCGGCGGAGAATTGACGGTGACGACGGAGATTTCGCCGTCCTTGGAAAGGTCTACAACCTCATTGATCGCGGTCATGGCAGCCCCAAAACGTTTGTTTGATTTTGCGGTTTTAAGCGCACGAATGGACCGCAAAGTCCAGCCTGACGTAAGGGCGCCGTAACCTGATCAGCGCTGGGCGGCGGTGTAGCGGACGGTCAGCTTTCGTCCGGCGGAGGCGTGTTCCTGGCCCGTGACCTGGTATTGCCAGCCGCCTGAGGCCTGCAGAAAGACGTTGCCGATGCAACGACTTTCGATTGGGGCGTATCGGTTTTCGTAGGCCAATCGATGGGCGCCAACACCATCGGCTCGCCGGGCGAGGGCGTAGACTTTCAACGTCGCCGCTCCGGAGGTCAGGGCGTCATAGGTCGGCGCCGTCACGCTCTGCAGGGTGAAGGCGGCGGGAGCGCCGTCCAGGGTCAGCTTCGATTGCCGCAGGATCGCTTGCGCGAAGGCGCGGGCCTCGGCGTCGGTGATGCGTTTGTCGCCGTTGGCGTCCAGCGGCCGGACGAAGACACCGGCCACCTCGGGTCCAGGTGACAGGTCAAGCTGCAGGCGCACCTCGCCCGCCGTCAGGGTGAGGTAGGCGTTCTGGACCACCTCGTGCTCGGGGTGGGCAAAGGCCCAGCCGGGGACGAGGGCTAGGAGCAGCCAGAAAGACTTTTTCATCGTCGGTTACTTCAGCGGGGCCCAGGCCGAGCCATATTCATTGGCCGGGTTACGGTACATGTTGTGCAGGTGGTTCGTCGGATCGCCGCCCATGCCCTGGGGAGAAAATTCCAGGATCAGCGTAGGGCCCGTCACCCGGAAATAGGCGGCGGCCCCTGCGGTTGTCGGGCCGTACCAGGCGAAATAGGTCTGGTTCAGGTTGCGCCGGATGTCGGCCATGGCCACGGCGGCATCGTCCGGGTTTGCGATGCCGATCCGCGCCTCGATCAGCGCCAGGAGCTGGGCCTTTTGCGCCTCGGTCATCTCGCTGGCCGGCAGGCCTTCGTTCTGGAGCACCTGACCGTCGTGGCCGGGGCCTAGCACGAGGTCGATCATCTGGCCGCTGACCACCGCCTTGGCGCGCTGCTGTTCGGTCAGCCCGTTCACCATGGCCATGGCGTGAGTCAGCTCGCGGACCACAATGTTGATCGGCTTGCCGTCCTTTTCGAACCGGACGGGCTGGCCGCCCGTGAGACTGGGCGAGAGGCTGACATTGGCGCCGACGACGGTGGCATTGATCGCCAGGTGATGGCCGCCGAACTGCAGCATCCAGGGGCTGGTCGCCGAAGGCGCGCCGAGGAAGGCGACGAAATAGTTGTCCGCGCCGAAATTCGTGCCTCCGCCGCCGCCGCCACCGCCGCCGCCTGGACCGCGACCGCCGCCCGGCCCGCCTGGGAAAG
>JADMIO010604114.1_pt1 | contig 23971 bp, 30 predicted proteins | sample 8958161 | NCBI WGS metagenome assembly JADMIO01 (sample SAMN16585339, study PRJNA669376) | soil metagenome | isolation source: Crop rotation soil | place: USA: Cullars Rotation, Alabama | collected 2011
GCCGCGACTTCAAGTCACGTGAATTCCAAGCTTCGGATCCCACTGTGCTGGAAAGCGTGCAGGGTGCCGGTGCCGAGGTCAACGTGCTGCCAGCGAAGCGCGAGCGCCTCACCGATCCGAAGCCCGCCACCGGCGAGCGTCGACAGCAGCGCCTTGCCGAGGCCGGATGTCGAGTCGAGGAGCGCCATCAGCTGCTCCGGCTCGACCCACGGCCTCGCGGGCTTCGTCGCTTTCAGCCGACGGCGCTTCCCGGTCGCCGCGTTCGACTCGACCAGCCCGTACTCGACCGCTGTCTCCAGCACCTGCGCGAGGTGCCGCAGCGTGTGGTTGATCGACGTGTTCGACAGCCCTTTCCCGGAGAACCGCTCGTTGCGGCTGAGGGCTTTCTCGCGGGCCGCGTCGATCTCGGCGCGCTCCTGCACCTTCGAGGTCTTGTACCGATCGACCGCCTGCGGGTTGATCTCTGTGAGTCGGTACGACGCGAAGAACGGCAGCAGGTGGTTGACGAGCGACCATCGAAGGTCGACGACCGTCTTCGGGGAGAGCCCTTCCGCCTGGCGGCTTGCGAGCCACTCCGACGAGAACTCGTGGAAGGTCGGCTGCTCCTTCGGCTCCTCAGGCGCAGCAGCGACGTCGGCTGGCGGCCGCCAGATCCCGCGACGAACGTCGGCGAGCACGTTCGCGAGTTCCTCCTCGGCACGCTGCGCCGTCCAGCCGGTCTTCGCTGACCCGAGCGTCACGTATCGCCGTTGTCCGTACGCGCGGAACCGGAGCGCCCACACGCGCCCTCGCGCACCGTCTCGTTCGATCACCCGGCCGGACAGAGGTCTGCCCATGTCGTCACCTCCTCAGCGCAACGGCCTCTGGGCCCGGTGATCGGGGCACCGGTCCAGAGGCGTGGCGCGCGCTGCATCCGCGCCATCGTGTGTGGCCCCGATCCACATGCACCCAACTTGCTTCAACACAGCGCAGAAGTGAAGGCGTGCAGCGGAGCACTGCGTGCACCCGGTCATGCGGCGTCAGCGAGGTCGATACCCCACCGGGCGGCGATCTCGTGGACGAGCGGCCCGTAGCCGATGGTGCGGCCGTCAATGGTGAGGTAGCCGTTGGCGGCGAGGTGCTTGGCTGCGAGGCGGATGTCGCGCCCGAGTCGAACTACGCGCGGCGCAGCTACGGTCTGCCGCCCGTAGTCCATCGTGAGAACGCCGTCGCAGTCGGCGAGCAGCGAGAGGACGCGGACAAGCGTCCAGACGTCCCGATCTTCGAGGATCACCCCGCTGATCACCGTCGGCTCCCCGTCGACGAGGACATCGTCCCGACGCTTGAGCTCCAGGTCGCCGACCAACTCGGGGCTGCTCATCACCGCTGCGAGGATCATCTGCTTGCGCGGGTCGCGTGGCCGCGGTGCGGGCGGCGGGGTCGGCTCGGTGAGGATCTCGGCGGCGACGCTGTCGAGCTTCCTGCGCCACCGGCGGAACCGGCTCCGTTCCTCCGCGACCGCGCGGCCGCCGGCGAGCACGCCGGTGAGGCGCTCGACCTGTGCGCGACCGATCCGCTCCTCGCGCTTCCTGTCGGACCGGGACAGGTCGACGTCGAGGGTGCGGCCCCTGAGCGCCTCCAGCTTCGCGACGCGGTCGGCGTGCAGCGCTCGCAGCTCGGCGCGCGGCCGGTCGGCGAGCGACACCCCGAGCGCCGGGAACAGCTCGCTGAACTCCTCGGGCCTGTCCTCGCGCTCGGGCAGGTCGACGACCTCGACCGGCTCGAACGACGGGTTGAGACGCAGCGACCCTCGTGCCTTCGCCTCGCGACGGAGGGCCACCACCTCGGCGACCGCCGCCCGCGCGGCCGGCTTCAGATCCTCGGACTTCGCACGGCCATCGAGGATCGCCCGGCTGCCCTCCTCCTTCAACTGCTCGACCCGCGCTTCGGCAGCGGCGATCTGGTCATGGAGCTCGGCGGGCGAAAGCTTCCTCAGGTCCATCGGCTCGCTGGTGGTCGTCGTGTCGTCGGTCATCGTCTTCCTCCTCTTCGTGGGCCTATCGAGAGCGGGCTGTGCTCGCTGAACCGCGCCGCGCGAGAGATCGCGCCACCGATGTCGACCATCCGGTGCGTTGGCTTCGTGGTCTTGAGCGGTAGGCCGAGGTGGTGCCGGTCGATCTCGTGGACGGCGATCGCGAGCGCCTGCGCGTGGTCGCAGTGGCCGCGTCCGACTCTCGGCAGAACGACGCTCGAGCGGCCGGCGGCGTATCGCGTGCGGACCGCCCGAAGCTCGCGGAGCAGATCCGCTTGTTCGAACAGCTCGATCGACCCATCGTTCAGCCGGCCACGCAGGAACCCGAACGCGGCGTCCTTGCTCGACGCGGTCATCGGCTCGACCCGAACCCGCACCCCGAGTCGGCGCAGCCGCTCGGCGACGCCGGCGCTCTTGAACTGGTCGGTGACGGCGGTCGCCTTGAACGTCCGCACCAGCGAGGCGACCTCGGCGAGGGTCGCGTCCTCGATCACCCGGGCCTCGTCGAGCGACCCGGCCTTGCGCTTCGGTGGCAGCCAGCCGCGCACCATCCCCACCAGCAGTCGGCGTCGGTCGCGCCGGTCGACCCCGACAAGCACCACCGCGAACACGTCGGAGGCGAACGCCGGGTCCAGTCCGGCCACCCAGCTGGTCGCGTCCCGGGGCCGGAGTTCACCGGGCAGCGTCACGGCGGCCCGGAGGTTGTCGCCGTCGAAGAACGACGCGCCACCGGCGACAAACAGCGCGTCGAACTCGCTCTTCGCCGCCTCGGGATCTCGCGCCCGCTCCGCCGCCATGAACGCCGCGTCCAGCGTCGGGTTCGCGTCCTCGCTCGACACCTGGAACGCGACCGCGTCCGGGATCTCCCCCGACGACGCCTGCGCGTGCAACGTCGCGAACGCGCCCTCGCTGCCCCACGGCGTCGACGACGCGATGATCCGCCCCTCCGTGCCGAACTGCGCAACCGACGGCGACAGCGCCCGCCACACGCTCTCAGCCGCGCTGTTGCCCTCCCCGTCCACGTGGTGCGCGAACTCGTCCAGCAGCAGGGCGGCGATCGGCCAGCCACGCGCCCCACGCGACGTGCAGGGAAACGCGCTGAACGCCATCTCGTTCCCGTCCGACCGGAACACCAGCTCGTCCTCGCTCGCCGACACGAGCAGCGGCCCGAGCAGAGGTGACCGCTCGACCATCTCGCGCGCCGCCCGCAGCACGAGGCGTGCCTGCCGAACGTTGACTCCGATCACGACCGCGTAGCCGCGCTCACCGTCCCGGAGGAACCGCCGAAGCGACGGCCGCAACGTGCACGCGTGCACACCGATCGCCGCCAGGCACGTCGACTTCCCACCGCGCCGGCCCACCGCCCACGCCGACACCCGATGCTCGTCGACCCCCTTCAGCAGCTCCCGCTGCGTCGGCCACAGCTCCACGCCACCGAGCAGGTCAGGATCGTCGCACGCCTCTACGAGGCTCACCGAGCGCTCAGCCATCGCAGTCGCCCCCGTACCGCTCGTGGAGGTGCGCCCGCAGCCGATCCTCCGCCTGCCCTGCCGCCGACCGGCCGATGCCAGCGTCCCGCATGATCCGAGCCTGCGCCGACGGTGTCAGCCCCAGCGCGTCAGCGAGCCGCGCACACGTCGAGATCCACCCGCGAAGATCCTGGCGCAGCCGACGCAGCTCATCCGCGCCTTGTCCGTACAACGCGAGCGGTGCGACACCGCGCTCGTCGGCCTGCGCCTCGAACCCATCGAGCGCAGCCGTCGCGCGCTCCATCCGCACCAGCGACGTCGCGAACAGTGCCAGCGTCGGCTCGAACGCCACCGACCACGCAGGCACCAATGGACGGATCGCGTCGGCGATCTCCTCGGCCCGCGGAGCCAGGCGTACGGGCGACGCGTACGCGCCGTGCTTGACGGCGACCTCGTTGCCCGGCTGGAAGCCGACGCAGCGCGTACATCGGCAGTCGTCGCCGTGCGAGAGCTGCTCGTGACGGGCCTCGCTCACGACGCGCTCCCGATCTCGACGGGCGTCGCATTGGCGACGGTCGAGGGCTGCAGATCGAGCACGACCCAGGCGCGTGGCCGCGGCCGCAGCTTGCCCGGACGGCGCACCACTGTCGCGCACCACCCGTCACCGGGCACTTTGAACGGGGTCTTGCCGCTCCACGCTGGCCGGCCCTCCGTCGAGCCCTGCTCGACGATCGCGTCGGCGACCACGCGCTCCACGACCTTGCCAGGCAGCAGCTCGGCTGCCTGCTCGCGCGCCCGACGCGTGAGCATCACGAGCGGCTGACGCGACCGCCGACGCGTACGCTGCGACGCGCTCACGAGGCCACCTCGCGGCCTCGAATGGGCAGCAGTTCCGCGCTTGTGCCAATACGCCGGCGACCCCTGCGCCGCGATCCCGCACCAGCTGGCGGATTCGAACCTTCTCCAGGCGTTGACCGTCTGCCTTCGAGACAGATGGCCGCATCGATGTCGGCCAGCCGGAACCGCAACCGCGCCTTGCTCCCACCGCCCAGACGCACCGCACCGAGCCGGTCAGCGTGCTCGTAGACGTATGCGACGTCGACCGACAGATGCCGGGCGACCTCGCCCGCGGTGACCCATCGGTGAGGGGACCCGGCGGCCAGTCGATCAGCGATCGCGTCCGCGAGGGCAGTCATCTCGTCTGCGGTCACGCTGTCGCTCCCTCGCGCGCGCGTGCGGCGAATGCGGAGAACAACCCCAGCACCGAGAAGAAGCCCGACCGGCGAGGGCTCATGGGGTGTGTGCCTCTTCGTCGACGGGCCGCCAGCCGTCGTGGGGGTGGTAGTGCATGAGCTTGCCGTCAGGGCTGAGGGCGTAGGTGGCGTCGTCCTCGGGGTCGTGGGGGTGGGCGATGGTGATGACTCCGCCGTGTGCCCAGATCTCGCATGTGACGAGTTCAGCGCGAGTGGTGAGGCCGGCGCGGTGGAGGCGCGCGGCGATGGCGTCCCAGTCCGCGACGAGCGCGTCGACCAGGCATCGGGGGTCGGCGTTCATGCCGACGGCTCCTCGACCGGGGCGGGAGCCACAGGCAGATCGCGAGGAAGCCGTCGGAGTTCGCCGTCGTCTTCCCTCGCTCCCTTGACCGAGAGGTCTTGGGTTCTTTGAGCGCTCTGAGGAGCCCGGACCGCCGACCTGGAGCTGTTGCCCGTGAGTGGCTTGCCAGCGTCGGTTGCGGCCGATCGAGAGGTCGGACAGAAGGCGTGCGACGTCGGACACGTTCCCGACGGCGTCGCGTCGGCCAGCTCGGACAGGTCGGCCCCGTCGATCTCGGGATTCGGCGTGGTGCTGCGCGCTTGGGTTGAGCCAGAGGTCGGACGAGCGCCACGCATCGAGGTCGGACCGGGCTCGGACGACTCCGGAGCGTCGGGATGGAGCGTGAAGACGTACGTTCCTCGGCCGTCGGCCACCTGGTACGTGAACCAGGCTTCGGGTCGATGGGCAAGCCTGCGGAGGCGTCGCGATAGCGCGTCAGGCGTCGCCGTCCAGCGGATGCCAGCGGCGATCTGGGCGAGTGTCACTCTCGGGGTTGAGCGACGCTTCGCGAGCGCGCCGAGGTCGGCGCGGTCGTACAAGAACGCGATGATGGCGAGGTCGTTGCTGTCGAGACGACGCTCGCGCACCGCTTTCAGCGCGCGGCGCGGCACGGGAGCGTAGGAGAAGTTCAACGCGCTCACCGGGATGCCGCCTGGTCCTCGACGTTGAGAGCGAGCCGCGCGCCCTCGACCTCGACCGCGAGCACGTACGTGAGGACGACCGCACCGGAGAGGCACAGCGTGGCCGCGTATCGAGCGTCGAGACGTGTGGCCGGCACCGAGCCGCCCTCAAGTAGGAGGCACGCGTCCGGAAGGCTCTGTGCGAGCGCGAGTGCCGCGCTGAGCAGCCGACTCTCGCGGTGCTCTCGGTATCGCTCTGGGTCGCTCTCGGCGACGCGGGGTCCGAGCGCGATCGCGTGGATGGCGGCGCGGTGATCGTCCGCGACCTCGGCGAGCAGCACCTCATCGCCTCCGGCGAGGCGATGCGCTGTCGACGTCCCGTCGATCGCATCGATCGGACGGCCCGCCGCCGCGTCGTTAGCGGCGACGCGGAGGAGCGCCCGAATCGCACGGCAACGGTCGTCTGTGTCCGCGCATGCGCACACAGGAGTGGCGAAGACGGCGCTCACGCGGAGCGCCTGGGGTCAGAATGCCGCCGTCGCGGCGGCGGTGGTTCGCTGGGGTCGCCGCGAGAGCCGCTGCGGGTGCGGGTCGCTGCGCGGCGGCTGGCCACTCGGTGCTCGCGGCGGTGCCGCGCCGACGGCAGGGCCGCTCGTCGAGCGCGGGCAGCCCGGGCGACGCCGCCGTTGGGCGCCAGGCGTACCAACACGCGCCGCAGCTGGGCGGGCGTGAGGTCTTCGGGCCGACGACGGGGCCGGGTGCTCGGCGCGCGCTCGATCATGATCGGCTCGCCCACGATCACGGACGCCGGCTCGACCTCTCCGTCGGTTGAGGTGTCCGTCAGCTCGTTGGCGGGGCGCATAGCGTGGTCGGCGGGGCGATCGCGATCATCAGAATCCCGGGCGATGCTAGAGGGCGCACATGACGGACAAGGGTCCAGAAGGGGTCACGAGGCCCGCGAAGGGCCTCGTGAACACCGATGATCGGATCGCATACAGCCGATTCGCTGTGGCGACTGTACTCGTGTGGTCAGACGATGCGGGTTCGGCTTTCGCCTCTACGTCGGTCGTTCAGTCACCGTGACGACGATGTCGTCGATTGTGGGGGTGCGAGAAGTCGATTAGCCGGTGAACCTGGCAACGGAACGCGCGGTTCAGCTCCTGCTTGATGAAGTCAGAGCGGGCTTCTCGATGCTCGGTCTGGATGAGCCACGCCTTGAAGTCACGGTCGCGCCACGCCGGTTCGGTCTTCGAGGCAAGCATCCCGAGGAGCGGGGTGCCCTGGCGATCGAGCGCCATGAGGAGCTCGTACTCCTGGGCGTCGAGGAGCGTGAGCGGCTTGGTGACAACGCCCTCGATCCCGTCGAGCGCATACCCACCAGCGCGAATGTGCTGCCAGAGCACGGGGGTCTGCAGGATCGTGTCGGGCATGACGAGCAGAGGCCACACGGTTGTGACCTCTGCGAGGTTCACACCGGGGAGGCGGTCATCCCCAGCGATTTGAGCGGTGCCCGATGCGATGTCTCGGATCACGCGGCCGAGCTGGTTCACCTTCTCGATGATGAGTCGACGTAGGTCGTCGCGGATTGCGTCTTCGTCGCCCGCGACCAGGCTGACCTGGGTGAGGCGTTTGCCGACGGCTTCGACGAGTACCAGGTCTTGGCCGAGATCGATCGCGACATCCGAGGTCAGCTGCCGCCTCTTCTTCGGACCATACGGGGACTCGCCGTAGACCGCGCCCGGGAGCCACATGCCTGTGCTGCTGGTTCGGCGTGGATGTGCCACGTGTGCGAGGTGCCTGACGTAACGCTCGAACAGGAGCCCGTGGAACCGCTGGAACTGCTCGACGTCTGCATCGCTGCGCTCGTCCCTCGCGATGTCGACGCACCGGAAGTACGACCCGGCTGGACTCATCCACGTCTCCAACGCCCTGGGCGCGACGACCATCACAGACCCGTCGCCCATCCGCAGTCCCGGCCTCCGGAGGAACGGCGCGATCTCCCACGCAGCGTGTCTAGGGCTGTGTTGGTTCTCCGCGAACCGCGTGCGGAAGTCAGCTCGATCGGCGGTGACGGCATCGAGGGCACGATCGATCCGGGAACGGAGCAATGTGGTGTCAAAGTAGGACGGGGTCACCCGGAGTGGCGGCTCGTCGAGGTTCGCCACTCGCGCCCCGGCGTAGAGCGCGAAGCCGAGCGCCTGAGTCTCCTCGAAGTCGATCCCGAACACGTCGGTGAACCAGGCGTCGAGATCGCAGAAGTCGTGGTGGTGCCTGGCCCAGCTGGACTTGCGGATCACGTTGAACATGCGGTGTTGGCGAGCGATCTCGTGGGCGACCGATCCACCGCGGAGGAGTCCGCCGTGCGCGATGAAGATCCGGAGCCAACGCTCATCGAGGACGCCCGCGTGATCGAGGCCTGCCTCTTCGACTTCGTCTGTCAGTACGGTGTCGGGGATCAGGAATAGCGCCATCCGCAGCGACTCGACGTCGTCGTTGGTGAGGGTGTCTGGGCTTTCGCGGGCGTGAAGCACGAGCAAGCGCTGAAGCGCGAACAGCTGCTGCTCCGTGATCGCCGCCATGTGGCTGTTTGTTTCGAGAAGCCGCTGAGAGGCACGGGCCACCGGACTGTCGGCGCCATACACCTCGTACACGAGCGGTACCTGGCCGGCGCCGACCATCGCTGTGCCCCAGAGCTGCCGCTGAATCCAGCCGGCCCAGAGCATCGACGCCTCGAAGGGCACCTCGGAAAGCCTCGCGATGACGGAGTCCGACGACCAGCCGCCGTGCTCCAGCATTGCCCGCTGCGTGTCCTCTTCGAAGAACGGCGCGAGCTCCTCGTGAGTCGCGAACGCTGCGACGTGATCCGAGAATGACGGTCCGTCACCGAGTGCGACCAGTCGCGGAGAGCCCACCAGCTCACGGATAACGGCAGGATCGACTCCCGGGACTTCCAGTTGCGGGACGCTCCACGCCCCCGAGAACATGCCGGGAGGTAGAACGTCTCCAGGTCGCCGGCTTCTCACGGTCAAGTCGAACGCGAGACGGCTGTTCGCACTCTGATTACTCGTTCGGGTCGTGCCATTGCATCGTCGGAGCCGACTGCCACTCGGTGATCACCTTGTACTCGGTGCGTTGAGCGCGGTCGACGAATGTCCCGTGCACCGGGAACTGATCCTCTTGGATTCCACCCGGCGGCGGCTCTTGGAACGAGAATGGCAGGTCGCTCTGCATCACTTCGCCGGGAAGGAGCGCGGCCAGGATGGAGGGGGTCGTCTTGAACGATCCGACTGGGACGTTGTACGTGCACTCGACGACGAGACGTAGTGCAGGGCCAAGGCCAACGTTTCGCATCCGCACTTGGAGCGTCCCGGATCGCAGCGGATCGCCTGGTTCGCGATGCCAAATGGCGCTTTCCATGACGACGACAGGACGCTCACGAGATCTGAGGTCGCCGCTCGTCGTCCACGCGAGCCATCCGGTGAATAGTGCGAGGCCGGTCGTCCCGAGTGCGGTGCCAAAGATCGACGCCAGCTCCCAGTCAAATCCCTCCTCACGTGAAGCGTAGGAGCCGACAGTCCAGAATCCGATGACGACCGCGGCGATCGCGCCGCCGATCACGAGAGGCTCCCACCATCGCCTCGTCCTCATGTGCCGAGAAAAGCAGACACGCAGGACGCCGAGCCGCGACGCAAGGCCCGTGCTTCCGCTTACTCGCTTGAAAACACAAGGACAACGGTCAGCGCGACGATCACGACGGTAAGGATCACGAGCACCAGCGTCAGCCACTCGAGCCGCTTGCTTGACCTGTCGGCTGACCGCCGAAAGCCATCGAGAGCTTCGATGAGACGCCCGGTCAACTCGACGTCGATGCTCGCGGAGTGCGGGTGACGGTTCGCGGCCGCGACCTTGCGATAAAGCACCAGGAGCTCGTCGGTCGTGAGCTCGCGCCACTGGCTCGGCTTAGTCGGGACCGTGTAGCTGGTGTCGTTCTCGTCGGACACGTGCTACTCGGGGAACTTGCCCTGGGATGCCCGCACCTGCATGACAAGTGCGTAGAGGCCCATCCGAGCCTCGAACTCGTTCAAGGCTCCGATCGCGGCCCGAAGCTCTACGTCCGCATCGATCCCCAGAAGCGCTCGACTCGTCTCCATCCCGGCTGTGACTGCTCGCGCGGCATCGTTGAGGAAGGCGTCACCGAAGTCCGGGATGTCCTCCTCAAACGGATCGGCCACGTCGTCGCCCATACGTCTCCTCAGCCACCACGGAGGCAGGTGGCGACCTCTTGCACTACGGCACCCGCCTCGTCCCCGTCCTCCGCGGAGAGCGCGGATCCCGGCGTCGTCGACCTAGCGGGGCCTGTGACGGCATACCGCCCGGCCTGCGCCGCATAGACGTCGACGGCACCCTGAACGAGTTGTTCCGCATCCACCTTGGACGCGAGAAGATCGACGCTCACCTGGTAGAACGGGCTCCCGTGGGTGGCGCGCCAGAAATCGCTGCCTCGGGCCTCCGCGTTCGACAGGTCCTCGCCATCCTCGAGGCAAGTCAACGGGTCGCCTGCGTCATCAGCCACGGCGGTTGATAGCCCGGTGGTCCCGGTGGCGGCTGTGTTGTCGTCTGAGTCATCGCCAGAGTTCGTGAGGGAGCCGGCGACCGCAAGCACGATCAGTGCAGCAACGATGACGACGAGCGACTTCCCGAGCCGCCCACGTCGTCGCCAGAAGCCCGTGACCTTGTCCACTCGATCATCCTCAATGACACGCGCACTCAGCGCAAATCAGGGAGCCGTCTTTCCGAGCGGTCACGTGCCGGACGAGCTCGAACTACCCCTCATGCGCGACGATTGCGCCAGCGTTCGACGCACCAGAGCCAGCCCGTGAACGCAGCACCGAAGAGAACACCGGACAAGACTGCGCCCGGGAGCGTTGCGTCCTCCTCAACGATGTAGATAGCCACTCCGAAGGTGGTGCCCACGACGATTGCTCGCCACACCGGCCGCGTTTCGAGGTACCTGCGTGTCACGAGGATGTCGAATAGTCGCCGCACGGTGAGATCATGCATCGCCGGCCCGCGGCACGGGGATGCGCCACCTGAGCGGCACCGTCCGGGGCTACGGGCAGTCGCCGCTAAGACGCGCTTCACCAGTCCACGAAAAGCTCGGCATCCGCTTCGGGTGCGAGGAGTCTGGGGCGGCCCCTAGGGCACTCTGGGTCGCAGTGCAGTCGCCGAGCGTCCAGACGATCGTGTACGCCGTCGGCGGCGGCCGATAGGTGTTCAACGCGACCGGCAGCGCTGCGCACACGACGACGAAGCCGGTAACGAGAACGACGAGAGCGCGTCCCATCAGCGTCCGGTCAACAGGTCACCGTCACGCTTCCGCCTGGTCCGCTGATCGTTGCCCAGCACGATGGAGGCGCAGGGTCATGTCTGCTCGGTGCGTTGGCGTGCGCGTCGAGCGCGATCGGCAGTCCGGCTCCCAGTACGACGAAGCAGGCGACCACGGCCAGGAGTGCACGTCCCATCTACTCACGGTAGGCCGTGCCGTGGTGCCGTCAATCGCTTCTTCGGGCGAAGTCGGTGAGTTGCGTGTGCTGCCAGACAACGAATGGGTCGTGCGGGATGCCGGCGATCGCCGCATCGAGTTGCGCGTCGGCGTCGTAGGGGCCGTCGGCGATTCTTGCCTCGATGCCATATGGCGCTTCTGCCGGCGCTTGATCGAGTTCCGGCTTGACCTCGAAGCCGGCGGCTTGCAGCCGCCGAGTTGCTTCCGCCGCGCCAGCAGCCGTAAGGAAGTAGACGCAGTAGGTGGTCGCCATCCGCCTAATGCCCTTCGAGGGCAGTGACAGTGGTCGTGAGATCCTGGATATGGCGTCGCGTCATCTGCTCGACGCAGGTTCCGAACTTCACGATCGCGCTCGTTCCGCCGACGTACCAGTGCGGTTCGGATGGGTCACTCCACGCGCGCGAGCGGCTCCTGCACGCATTGGTCGTGTAGCTCGTCCAGGCTCGCTCGGCGGCAACGAACGCGCGGCGACCCGTCTCATCTCCTAGACGCGCCCAGATGGTCTTGATGAGTCGATTCGCTCGGACGTTCAAGGCGAGCACGTGACGGGCCGAGCAGCTCTCAAGATCGACCGTCGTGAACGGATGCTGCGGGCACGGGAAGCGCGCGACCGAATCTCGCGACACCGTTGTCGGCAGCAGCGGTGGTCGGAGAGTGGTTGCCTGCCGCGAGGTCCTCGACGGCTGACTGTCACCGCCTCCTCCACACCCAGCACCTACCAACGCGATGAGGACACACATCCCGATCGCGAGTCCATGACCCCGACACTTCGAAGGCACGTGCCGAGCATACGACGCGACGGGCGGGCGGCCTATCAACAGTCCATCGTGCTCGAGTACGTGTGCCCGCGAACCATCCTCGTCACGGGGACCGAGCACCCCGACTTCGGCACGAACGTGATCGAGTAGTAGCGGAGCGCCTCCGGCTCGTGCGGCGGCCGATACGTGTTCAGCGCCACGGGCAGCGCCGCGCAGACTGCGACGAAGACGGTGACCAGGGCGACGAGCGCGCGTCCCATCTACTGACGGTAGGAAGTCAGGTCGCGTCGTCAATGCCCCACGGAGGGATGTCGCGCGAGCAAGAACAGTGTCAAGCTTCGAATATGCACCTGACGTGGAGCAGTGCCCGGACGCTTGTGGCGCTCGCGTGTGGGGGCCTGATCCTCTACGAGACGGCAGCTCAGGTGGTCCACGGTACGCAACACGCAACGCTCGCGGCCTGTTTGATCGGGCTGCTGCCCGTCGCCTTCTTCATGGTAGGCACGAACCAGGCCCACGCCCTCTTCTCCATCGCCTCGATTGCGGCGCTAGTCGGCTACACATCGGTCTGGATCTGGGCGGTTCACCAGTTCAATCCCGACAAGTACGACGGTCTACCAGGCATGTACCCGTTGGTCGCGGTGTTCGGCGTCCTTCTTCTCCTTCCCGGTGTCGGGGCGCACTGGATCGACGCCGCACGCCGCTGGCATCGTGAGCCGTCAGCCACGGAACCGTTCCCGCTACAGACTGGCGACGAGTGAGGTCGACGCGGAAGCGTGCCGCGGTCGTCCTCGTGAGCGCCGCGCTGGCGGTGGCGGGACTCGTGCTTGCAATTGCGCTCGCTGACGACGACTACGACGATTCGCCGACAATGCCGCGGGTTGTGAGCGATCCCGATGAGTGCGTCGACGGCCCGGCGACGCTCTGCGTCGAGACGTTCGTGACGCTCAGCGATGCCCCAGGCTAAGTAAAGGCACTGATTCGGTTCTTGTGCCCAAACCCCCGGGAATCGCCTGGAATCCGCCCCGATTTGCGGCGGTACGGTGACGCCGGCGAGCAGGCTGAATCCCGCATGGCTAAGCCAGAAGTGCGGTGAAAGGACTCGACCCGGCGGCTCGTTTGCCATGCAGAAGGTCGAGGGTTCGAGTCCCTTCATCCGCTTCGAGAAACCCGCTGGAAACGGCGGGTTTTCTTGTGCCCACCATCGGGCACGCAGTGGTCGAGCGCGGCCGATGTCAGCACGAAATGCCAACTTGGATTGGCTCGCGTAGGGACGTACGCTTCGGAGCATGGAGCCCACCCTGCTGCAACGGATCCACAATCCGCATAACCGGAGTTGCGGCTGCGACGCGGACTGTTGGTGTAACAGGCTCGCGATCGGCCGGCTCGTCAAGTGGTGGTTCCCGGCGCGGTGGTTCGGGATCAAGCACAAGCACACATTCATCGACGGGATGACGTCCACTGAGCGAGAGGAATGGAAGCGTCGGCAGGACGACGCCCACAACAGCGGGTTGAGCCAGATGGTTGGGTGGAAGCAGAACCGCGCTACGAGCGCATCGTGAGGCTCGAACTCGAGTGGCGACAGGAGATTCGGCTCTAGCGGCCCGGTGCCTCGCGTGTCGGCGCTTGCGGGCAGCAACCCTATGCGGCGGTCGCCTGACCACCTGAGAGCTCCGGTCGGGCCACCGCACACAAGGGGAACAATCATCCGGCCGAGAAGGGAGGGGTCCGCTCCTCGGCCGGGTAGTCATCGGTGGGCGGCGTCGAGGATTGCTCTCTCCCCACCTTGGCGCCGCCCGCCATCTACTTCGGATCTAGCTCCCCGTCGGATTGGGTGCGCTACTCCTGAGTTCCTCAGGAACGTTCGCCCGGCGTCTACGCGAATCTCCTGCGGGTAGGACAACGGCCCCCGAGAGCGACCCTGCGACACGGTTGTTCCCGAGGGCCGCAGCCCTGTTCCCCCGCAGTGAGTCCAGGCAAGGACGTCGCATCAATGCCACACCCGTTGTGATCGTGCGGTGAAACTCTCGAATCGTTGCTGGCCGCTCCCGAACCACGGGTTAGGCCATCACCGGCGCCCCCGGGGCGTCTAGTCCGCACCAAGCGCCGACCGGGGTCTCCCCTAATTTGCCGGTGATGGCAACTACGTTCGATAGCCGAGCAGTCGCCAGACGAAACGGCTTCCACAGTTCCCGAACGCTCGGTTGACCCCACCCTTACCGGTCAGATGAAGATGAACCCCTCGGGCCGCCCGCTCGTCCATTCGCAGCGCGCGAAGACGGATAGACCCGAGGGGTTCATCCCCACAAGGAGTCGTACAGGTGACGCTGCCATGACCCCTTCCCACTCGCGGGATCTTGTGCTCCGAGCGCTAGGCAACCAACCAGGTCTTTTCGCACCCGGAGCCGTTCCCTCTCTACGGGCCGGTTGATTCCCAGAAGCGCCTGGTGACTAACAAAGATCCCTCGAACGGGCTACCGCTCAGCACGCGCCATCCTCGGTCGTTGACTGGGCAAGCACCCTGCGTGATGATGAGCGGGCTCGGCGGCGGCCCCGTGAGTCCCTCTCGCCGGCGGGCGTTCTGCGGCGGCCACGCGACACCCTCCCCTGGGTGTGTGTCGCCGCTTCCGAAAACCGGCTCGTATACTCGCCGACCGATTGAGCGAGTAGCCACGGCCTTGCGCTGCTCTTCCGGCGGGCAGGCGAGTGCGAGCCCCACACGAGGTCCGGAGAGCGACGAGCGCGAAGCTCAGGGCGGGCCGAGGAGGTCTCGGCCCGCCCTGCGGTTCGTCTAGCGGTCCTTGAGTTTGCCGGGGCCGCCGCCGAAGTTGCCTTTGCCCGGGACGCCGTTCACGAGCGCCGTGTTCTGGGCATAGGTGATCGTTGCGTGAGCGACCGCGTCCGACATCTGGTCGAGCACGATGTCGCTGTTGTTCGCGTAGGTGTCACAGGCCTGGTGGTAGCACGGGTCGAATGGGGCGCCGGCCGTGCCGCCGTACGTCGCCGCCTGCGCGGCTGTCTTGGTCCCCTCGGCGCCGGTGAACAGGCCACCTGCGGGGATGCCGTTGTTGATGAACGCCTGGTAGTCCGAGCGGCCGTCAAACGCCGTTGGCTCTGTCGGGAGTCCCTTCGAGGCGAAGTACGACTCGAAGAGCTTCTCGATCTCCCCGGAGCCGGCCGGTCCGGCCGTTCCGAGGTCGCCGCTGCCGTCGTAGATGTAGCGGACGAAGTTCGGCGATCCGATCATGTCGAAGTTGAGGTACAGAGCGATCCGGTCGAGCTCGGCCGGCGATAGCGAGTTCACGTAGTTCGTGGAGCCGACGAGGCCGGATTCCTCCGCCGTCCACCAGGCGAAGCGCACGGTGTTCCAGGGCTTCACCTTGCTCATCTGTTTCGCGACCTCGAGGATCGCCGCCGAGCCGGAGCCGTTGTCGTTGATGCCTGGCCCGGCCCCGACGGAGTCGAGGTGCGCCCCCACCATCACGACGTTGTTCGGGTTCTTGCCGGGAAGCTCCGCTGTCACGTTCGCGGTCGACTTCACCTCACGCACCGTGTTCGCGAACACGCGCATGATCTGCGTGAACCCGTTGAGGTAGAGCTCCGCGCCGATGGCGTACGTGGTGCCGAGCACTGGGATGCCGCTCGTGTTGTTCGCAGTAAGCGTTACCGCCGGGATCCCGTTACGGTCGTCGGCTGCCGTGTTGCCCTGGTTGAAGATCACGATCCCGACCGCGCCCGCAGCCGCGGCGTTCTCCGCCTTCAGCTCGAACGTGCAGGTTCCCCGCTGAAGCAGCGCGATACTCCCCGCCGGGAACCCCGCGAAGTCGGTTGCCTCGCAACCGCTAGTCGCGGTGTTGCCTAGACCTAGTTGGATGTCGACGGCTACGAGTGGGCCCGTGACATCGCCAGGGTCACTTTGGTCGATGACCCCGAAGTCTGTCCCCTCGACGTACGTAACCGGCGACGGCGATACCCGCTGAAGCGCCGACGGCCCCTGTTCTGTAAACGCGAGGTAGTCGAATGACTGCAACGCCGGTGTGTACCCAGCCGCCGCGAGGGTGTTGACCACGTACTGAACCGACGCGTTGTGTCCCGCCAATCCGGCGAAGCGGTTCCCGCCGTTCGCATTCGCGATCGACTGCAAGGCCGCCTGGTGCGCCCTGACCCCCTGCAGGGTAACCGCCTTGCGAAGCTTCTCCGAGTTGTTGTTGTTCGGATCTGCATACGCCGCGGTGACGAATGCGAGTCCTGCAAGCACAGCTGCGAGCAGCGCGAACGCGCCGGACCGTCGCATGGAAAACCTCCCTTTTCCGTTGGCTGTCCCCTCGAACACGGCCAGTCTCCCCGACCGCGACCCAAGTCGCAACTGCCGCGGTCGCAGCGGGCGGGAGGAGGACTCGGTCAGCGATCCACCGAACATCTGACCGACACGCGACACGAAGGGTGGAGGATGGACCTGCTGGCACTCACAAGCGGAACGTGGTTCCTGGGAGCGCTGCTCATAGCGCTGGGGCTTCTCCTGATCTGGATGCTCCTCGAGATCATGTTCCGGCCCGACTTCACGGGCGGGATGAAGATCGGGTGGATCTTCGTCGCCCTCCTCTTCGCCCCGATCGCGATTCCGGTCTGGTTCCTCTGGGTCAGGCGCAAGGACTACTCCAACACCTAGTCAGGTCCTGCGAGCGGTGTCCATGGGCGACCCCACGATCGATCGAGTGCGAACGGCCCTACCCGAGCTCGTGCCCGCCGGCGCGACCGCGTTCGTCTGGGAGTGCGAGCAGTGCGCGCGCGAGAAGACGAACGGCGTGAACGGGCGGTCGTGGGGCTGGGGTGAGGGCCGCGACGACGTGCGGCACGTCGGAGAGCTAGGGGCGGCCGACGACGACGGATGGATCGCTTGCCCGTACGGACATCGCGTCCACGTGGTGCGCGAAGGCACGCGCGCAGCCCGCTCCTTCCGGAGCATCCGCAGCTAGGCGGCTCAGTCGAGGCCGTCGATGACGCCGCTGACCGGCGGCAACCCCGTCCAGGCCAGCAGCCCGCCGTCGACGACGAGCGCGTGGCCGGTGACGAAGCTCGCCATGTCCGAGGCGAGAAAGACGACGCAGTCCGCGATCTCGGCGGGATCCGCGAAGCGGCCCATGGGCACGGCGTCGCAGGTCTTCGCCAGAAGCTCGGGGTTCGTCTCGAGCACCCGGGCGTACGGACGGGTCGCGGTCGGGCCGGGGCAGATCGCGTTGCACCGGATCCCCTGCTTGGCGTAGTCGAGCGCCGTCGCACGGCTGAGGTTGACGACCGCCGCCTTCAGGACGTTGTAGGGGCCGATCCCGAAGTCGCCGGCGAGACCGCAGACCGATGCGGTGTTGACGATCGCGCCGCCGCCGTGCGCCAGCATGAGCGGAATCGCGAGCTTGGTCGCGTAGAAGTACGACGTCACGCCCACCTCGAGCGAGCGGCGAAAGCCGTCGAGGGTGACGTCGGCAAGCGTGCCGTTCTCCGCCCACACGTGGTTGTTGTGCAAGACGTCCAGGCGGCCGTGCTCCCGCTCGACGTAGCCGAAGAGCGCCTCGAGCTCGTCCGACCGGCTCGCGTCGGCCGTTCGCGCGATCGCGTCGCCGCCCGCGGCACGGATCGCCTCGACGGTCGTGGATGCGGACGCGCCGTCGATGTCCACCGCGATCACGCGTGCCCCATGCCGGGCGAACGCAAGAGCGGTTGCCTCGCCGATCCCCGAGCCCGCGCCGGTGACGAGCGCGATCCTTTCGCTCAACAACATCGATCCCTGATCGTATACGAAATCATGATACGAACTGGATGACCGTGATGATCAGGCGTCGTTTGCAGCGAGCCACGTCTTCGCGAGCCGCTTCGGCGCCCGTGCGACCCAGGCGCCTTCGACGATGTCGCGCAGCTCCGCCTTCCTCAACGTCCGAAGACGAGCGATTCGGATGAGCACCGCCGGATAGCCGTTCCAGTGCGGCGTCGTGAAGAACGGGCCGGCGGGATCCGAAAGGATCAGCTCCTTCTCGTCGAGATCGCCGACCCAGAAGACGAGCACGTCCTCGAGTCGCTCGCCCGTCTTCTCGTCGCGCGCGTCCGGGCGCGGCGTGCGATGAAAGGCGAAGGTCTTGCCGGCGACCGCATAGGACACCCGCCCGTCCGCGTCGACCGACTTCGCTGCGTCCGGCATCGCCAGGGCGAGCGCGTCGAGATCTCTCATCGTCGCCACGCGTGAAGTCTGCCGTTCCACGTCGCGTCGCTGTAGCGTGCACCGCATGGACAGGATCCTCAGCACTCACGTCGGCAGCCTCGCCCGCCCGAAGGCGTTGCTCGACTACATCATCGCCATTGAGCAGGACCAGGAGGTCGACGCGGACGGGTACGAGCGCGCGCTCCTGGAGGCTGTCGACGACGTCGTGCGCCGCCAGGCCGAGGTCGGGATCGACATCGTCGACGACGGCGAGATGGGCAAGGCGAACTGGATCATCTACCTCTACGAGCGGATCTCGGGCATCGAGCCGCGCCTCGTCCCCGCGGAGGGTGGCACGATCCTCCCTCCGAGCCGCGACCGCCAGGCGTTCCCCGACTTCTACGCGGAGCACGACGCCGAGTTCGCGCGCCAGGTCGGAAATCGCGTGCGCACGCTCGCCGGCAACGTCCCGCGCGAGCCGTCCGAGGCCGCGGCGACCAAGAAGGAATGGTTCTGCACCGGGCCGATCACCTACGACCCCGCCGCGATCCAGCGCGACATCGCGCATTTCAAGCGCTCGCTCGAGGGCGTCGACGTGGTCGATGCCTTCCTCCCGGTCGTCGCGCCCGCGAGCGTCTACTGGCTGAACAACGAGTACTACGCGAGCGACGAGGAGTTCGTGTTCGCGGTGGCGGACGCCCTGCACGAGGAGTACAAGGCGATCATCGACGCCGGGCTGCTGCTCCAGGTCGACGACGCGGTGCTGATGCACGAGTTCGACTCGATCCTCTCGCTGGGCGGCTCGGTCGACGACTATCGCCGCTGGGCGGGGCTTCGGGTCGACGCGCTCGTCCATGCGCTCCGCGGGCTCCCCGAGGACAGGATCCGCTACCACGTGTGCTTCGGCAGCTGGCACGGGCCGCACGTCTACGACCCGCCGCTCCGCGACGTGATCGACCTGATCCTCCGCGTGCCGGCGCGGTACTACCTGATGGAGCAGGCAAACCCGCGGCACGAGCACGAGTGGCGGCTCTGGCAGGACGTGAAGCTGCCCGACGGCAAGGTGCTCGTCCCCGGCGTCGTCACGCATCACACGACGATCGTCGAGCACCCCGAGGTCGTCGCCGACAGGCTCGTGCGCCTCGCGGAGGTCGTCGGGCGCGAGAGCGTGATGGCCGGCACCGACTGCGGCTTCGCCCAGGGCGCCTTCGTCCAGCGCGTGCACCCGACCGTGCAGTGGGCGAAGCTCGAGGCGCTCGCGGAGGGCGCGAGAATCGCGACGAAGCGGCTCTGGGGCGACGCCTAGGACTAGAGCTGGGCGGCGCTGGTCGTGAACGCCCGGTCGAACATCGTCTCGATCGGGAGCGCGCGAAGGTCGGCCGAGAGCACCTCGACGCCCCACGGGCCGTCGTAGCCGGCGGCGCGCGCCGCTGCGACGTACTCGCGGAGCGGGAACTCACCCTCGCCCGGCAGTGCGCGGTGGTTGATCGTCTCGTCGATGGGATCGGGCAGGTCGCGGTAGTGGCCGTCGCTCATCTCGACGAAGCCGATGTAGCGCAGCGGGAGTGAGCGGAGGACGTCGGGGTCGACGCGCATCTTCGAGAGGTGCCAGGTGTCGACGCAGAGGGCCGCGTTGGCCGCGCCGGCGCCGTCGATCAGCTCGACGGCAGTCGGGATGTCGGAGACGTTCACGTCCGGCGGCATGAACTCGTAGGCCATGATCGCGTCGTGCCGCTCGGCGGCGACCGCGCACAGCTCGGCGAAGCGCTCGATCACGGCGGGAAGCTCGCACGGCGTCCCGGGGATGTTCCCCACCTTGATGTGGTGTGCGCCGAGCGCTCCTGCGGCCTCGAAGAGGAGATCCCAGATCGGCTCGGCGGCGACGCGGCGGGGATCGTCGGGCGGGAGCATCCACTCCCAGACGAACTCGAGCTCCAGATGCTCGAGCCCGTGAGCTTCGAGCAGCTCTCTCACCTCACCGAGAGACCGCGTCTCGAGCACGTGCCGGAGGTCGGAGTGCCAGAGCCCGATCCCCTTGAAGCCTGCGCGCTCGGCCTGGGCGCAGCGGTCGGCGAAGTCGAACAGGCTCCACTCTCGACCGGCGTGGATCTCGACCGGCCCGCACGTGGTCCAGTAGAGCGCCATGAGATCGTTGCCCGCCACGCGCCCCAATCTATCCCGTTGGACGACGCCCTCGCCGGGATGAGATGATGGCCCGCGATGGCTGACTACGTGATCGTCGGCGCCGGCTCGGCGGGCTGCGTGCTCGCCTCGCGGCTCTCCGAGGATGCGGACGTGAGCGTTCTTCTGATCGAGGCCGGGCTGCCCGACACGGCGCCCGAGATCCACGTCCCGGCGATGTTCCCGATCATGTTCAAGTCCGGGCTCGATTGGGACCTGCTCGGCGACGAGGAGCCGGGGCTCGACAACCGGAGGCTCTATCTCCCACGCGGGAAGATGATCGGCGGTTGCAGCTCGATCAACGCGATGATCTACCTGCGCGGCAACCGTCTCGACTACGACGACTGGGCGGCGAACGGCGCGACGGGGTGGAGCTACGACGAGGTGCTCCCGTACTTCAAGAAGGGTGAGGACAACGATCGCGGCGAGAGCGAGTATCACGGCGTCGGCGGTCCGCAGGCGGTGTCGGAGAGCCGCTCGATGCACCCGCTCGTCGACCTCATGCTCGAAGCGTCGGTTCAGGCGGGCCACCCGCCCAACCCGGATCTGAACGGAGCGATCCAGGACGGCGTCGGCCGCTTCCAGGTCACGCAGCGTGGCGGGCTGCGGTACAGCACCGCCGACGCGTACCTGCACCCGGTGAAGGACCGTCCCAACCTCGAGATCGTCGACTGCGCGTTCGTCGAGAGGCTCGTGTTCGAGGGCGACCGGGTGGTCGGCGTCGAGCTCGCTCGGAACGGCCTCAAGGAGACCATCAGGGCGGAGCGTGAGGTGATCGTGTCGGCAGGCGCGTACCACTCGCCGACGCTGCTGATGCTCTCTGGCATCGGGCCTGCGTCGGAGCTCGAGCCGATGGGGATCCCCGTGCGGCACGAGCTGCCCGTCGGACAGAACCTCCAGGACCACCTGATGGTGAACCTGAACTACATCAGCACCGTGCCGGCGCTCTTCGGCATCTTCACGCCCGAGAACTTCGCGCAGCTCCACGAGTCGGGCACCGGGCCGCTGACGTCGAACCTGCCCGAGGCGGGCGGCTTCTTCCGGACGAAGCCCGACCTCCCGGCGCCGGACGTGCAGTTCCACTACTCGCCGTCGCTCTTCTATGACGAGGGGCTGACGGCTCCCCACGATCACGGCTACGTCTTCGGCCCGGTCCTGGTCAAGCCGGCGGCGCGCGGCCGGGTGACGCTGCGCACGCCGATGGCCGATTCGAAGCCGCGGGTGCTCTGCAACTTCCTCACGACCGACGAGGATCGCGAGGCGATGCTTGCCGGGGTCAGGCTCGCGCTCGAGGTTGCCGCCCAGCCCGCGCTCAAGGCGGTCGAGAAAGAGCCGTTCAGCGTTCCCGCGTCGGACTCGGACGAGGACATCCTCGCCTGGGTTCGCAAGAACGGGCAGCCCGTCTACCACCCGACCTCGACCTGTGCGATCGGCTCGGTCGTCGACCCGGAGCTTCGCGTCTACGGGGTAGAAGGGCTTCGCGTCGTCGATGCGTCGGTGATGCCGACGATCACGCGTGCGAACACGCACGCGCCGACGATGATGATCGCCGAGAAGGCCTCGGACCTCATCCGCGGCTCCGCCTGAGGCTCCGCCCGGCGCCGGTCGTCGTCACGGCGCCGAGCGTCCTGCGGACGCGTCCGTCAGGCGTTCTCGTAGCGGATCGAGCCGGGGGTCGTAAGGGACTCGCCGCTCTCGAGCAGGGTCTTGAGACCCGACAGCACCATCATCCAGCCGCCGTAGAGCTGGTCGTTCGCGCCCTCGCGGAGCTGATCGTGCGTGACGACGAGCCGGCACGAGTCGCCGACCGGCTCGATCTCCCAGGTGACGCGCGACGTTCCCTCGGCGATCACGTCCTCGCCCCACTGCGCGTCGAACGACTGGACGAGCCGGCGTGGTGGGTCGACCTCGAGGTTCTCGCCCGAGAAGATCAGGTTCCCGCCCCCGCTTCCCTCGTACCGCGAGCCCGGCGTCCAGTCGGAGGTCACGACGGCCCCGAACGTGTAGATCGCGCGCTGCTCGGCGTCGGTGATTGCCTCCCACAGCCGCTCGGGCGTGGTCTTGATGTAGATCTCGAACACCTTCTCCATGCTTCCCTCCAGGTGGTCCTTGAGCCCCGTGAGCGTCGCCGCCCAGGGCTCGGCGTATTTGCTCACCCACCGGTCGTGGACGAGCCGGATCGGGACGGGGTTCAGGAAGTGGAGCTTCTCGCGACCGCGCCGCTTGGTGACGATCAGTCCTGCATCCTCGAGCACGCGGAGGTGCTTCATGACGGCGATCCGCGAGATGGGAAACCTCTGCTCGAGAGCTGTCAGGGTCTGCCCGTCGTCGGTGAAGAGCCCGTCGAGCAGCGCCCTTCGCGTCGGGTCTGCGAGTGCCTTGAACACCTCGTCCATGGGAGACACTATATGTAACCTAATAGTTACATGTCAAACCGCGCAAGCGGACGCCGGTGGGGTGGGGCAGTGGACGTCCACCAGGTGGTTCAGGTTCGCGGGACCTGGACGTTCGCCGACGCGAACTCGCGCGGGAGGTCGAGTGCGTCGCGTGCGATTTCGCGGAACGCCCAGTCGCGCAGCTGCGTGTTGCGGTGACTGTTGCCGATCGACATGTCCCTGAAGATCCGGTCGAGGCGCTGCCCGGCCGCGGCCGAGCTCGAGCCGGCGACCCGGCAGAGGTCGGCCTGGACGACCTCCCACGCCTGGATCATCACCTCGCGGCCGATGCAGCCGAGACGATGGTCGTCGCCGTAGCTGTACGGCGTTCCGTGATCGACGAACCGCTGACAGAGCTCCATGTGCTGGTCGGCCGCGTTCATCAGTGCGGCCTCCGCGGTCGCGATCTTTGCGAGCGCCCCACCGAAGTAGCGGAGGTAGTCGTCGTCCTGCTTGCGCGGGACGAACGGCGGGAGAGGGGTCGTCTTCGTCGTCATCATCGTCTCGAACTCGTCGAGCGCGTTGTAGGCGGCGCCCACCATCACTGCCGCCAGCGACAGCGTGAAGCACGAGATCGAGCGGCCCGCGTACATGGGGTTTCCGTGGATCCGGAGTCCCGGCGTTCCTTCGCTCGGGTCGTAGTCGACCATCAGCTTGTCGGCGAGGCCCCAGTGCTCGGGGATGCGGCCGCCCTCGAACACGATCGTGTGAGAGCCGCTGCCCTTGAGCCCGAGGAGATGCCCCCAGTCGTCGAGCATCGTCCACTCGCTGCGCGGCGCGACGAACAGGAGCAGCTCGGGGAGGCCGTGCTCGTTCAGCTCGGGGAGCAGCGCCTGGCCCATGTAGTGCGTCGAGTAGGGAATCCCCGATGCGTACGGCGTCCGTCCGTCGAGCTGCCAACCGTCATCGACCCTCGTCGCAGGCCCGATCGGCCCCGCGACCGCGGCGGCGCGGAAGTCGCCGTCACCGAAGATCTCGGCCTGTGCCTGCTCCTCCCACCACGATGCGACCTGGAGTGCATGCGCCGCGGCGAGCCCCATGCACCAGGCAGTCGAGGGGCATCCGCGCGCCACTTCGAGAACGACGCGCATGAACGTCGGCACGTCGAACTCGTAGCCGCCGTACTTCCGCGGGACGTAGAGGCGGTAGAA
>JADMIO010930490.1_pt1 | contig 23969 bp, 20 predicted proteins | sample 8958161 | NCBI WGS metagenome assembly JADMIO01 (sample SAMN16585339, study PRJNA669376) | soil metagenome | isolation source: Crop rotation soil | place: USA: Cullars Rotation, Alabama | collected 2011
CAGGAGATACAACCATGCCCTTCTTTGACTTTCCTCGAGCAGCTAACCGCTTACCGGCCGGCGCGCGAGGAGCCGGCTGACTTCGACTCGTTCTGGCAAAGCACGCTGGCCGAGGCGCGGCAGCACCCGCTGGACCCGTGCTACGCGCCGCTGGACGTGGGCCTAAAGACGGTCGACGTTTTCGACACGAGCTACAACGGGTTCGGCGGCCAGCCGATTCGGGCGTGGCTGCTGCTGCCGAAGCAGCGCAGCGGGCCGCTGCCGTGCGTGGTGGAATTCATCGGCTACGGCGGCGGGCGCGGCTTTCCTTTTGATTGGCTGGTGTGGCCCAGCGCCGGGGTCGCGCACCTGGTAATGGACACGCGCGGCCAGGGCAGCAACTGGCGCAACGGCGACACGCCCGACCCCGAGCCGCCTGGCACCAACCCGCACTATCCCGGCTTTATGACGCGCGGCGTGCTCGACCCGGCCACCTATTATTACCGGCGCGTGTTCACCGACGCCGTGCGCGCCGTGGACGCGGCCCGCGCTCACCCGGCGGTAGACCCGGCCCACGTGGCCGTGACCGGCGGCAGCCAGGGCGGCGGCATCAGCCTGGCCGTGGGCGGGCTCGTGCCCGACCTGGACGCGGTGGTGCCGGACGTGCCGTTCCTGTGCCACTACCGGCGCGCCACACAGATCGTCGGCACGGCGCCGTACGTCGAGATTTCCAACTACTGCAAGACGCACCGCGACAAGGTCGAGACGGTCTTCAGCACGCTGGCCTATTTCGACGGCCTCAACTTTGCCGCGCGCGCCAACGCCCCGGCGCTGTTCTCAGTCGGCCTGATGGACGACATCTGCCCGCCATCGACGGTGTACGCAGCCTACAATCACTATGCCGGCCCCAAGCAGATGACGGTGTGGGAGTACAACAATCATGAGGGCGGCGGATCGTATCAGGTGCAGGAGAAGATTGACTTCTTGAGGGAGCGGTGGGGTATATAGAGGTAATTAGTAATTGGTAATTGGTAATTGAAGAGATTAGAGAGTGGAGATTGAATCTCCACTCTCCACTCTCTCATCTCCAATTGCAACAGGACGGGTGCTGTCCGCGCACCATTCGCTCCAGGAGCCCGGATAGAGACGTCCCCCAGTCAGTCCGGCGTGCTCGAGGGCGAGGAGGGGGTGGCAGGCGGCGACGCCGGAGCCGCAGTAGGCGACGGCGGCGGCAGGCGGGGCGCCGGCCAGGCGGGCGAGCAGTTTGACGCGGAGCGCGTCGGGCGGCAAGAAGGTGCCGTCGGCGTGCAGGCTGTCTTTGTAGAAGTAATTCACGGCGCCAGGGATGTGCCCGGCCACCGGATCGATGGGCTCCGTTTCGCCGCGGAAGCGGGCCGGAGCGCGGGCATCCAGCAGGCGCCGCAATGGGTCCTGGCGCAGGTGCTCCACCTCAGCGGCCGTCACGGCCATCTCATCACTCGGGGCGCCGGTGAAAACGGCCGGAGCGCGGTGCTCGTCCCCGGCGCGAGTCGGGTGCCCCTCCCGCACCCAGCGGGCAAAGCCGCCGTCCAGCACAGCCACAGACGCATGACCCAGGTAGCGCAGCAGCCACCACAGCCGGCTGGCATACATGCCGTCGGACTGGTCGTAGGCGACGACCTGCACGCCCGGCCCAACGCCCCACTGCCCCAGGCGGTGCTGGAGCATTGCGATAGGCGGCAGGGGATGCCGGCCATTGCGGCCGGTCTTCGGGCCGCTGAGGTCGCGGTCGAGGTGAGCATAGACCGCGCCGGGGATGTGGGCGGCGCGGTATTCGGCCTCGCCCCAACCGGTGGCGGCCAGGTCGAAGCGGCAGTCGACAATAGCCCAGAGCGGATCGTCCAGGCGCTGGGCGAGCAGGGCGGGATCGATAAGGGTGCTGTAGGTCATTGAGAGTGGCTGGGCAGCGAGGGGCTGACGTAGGTGCCGCCGCCCAGCACGGCATCGATGGCCGTGCGCAGCTCGTCGGGCGCGGTTTCCTTGTTAAGGAAGCCGGCAGCGCCAGCCTTGAGACTGCCGCGCAGGTACTGCTCGCCCGGGTGCATGCTCAGCAGCAGGATCGGCAGCGACGGCCGCTCCTGCTTCAACTGGCGCAGGACATCCAGACCGCTCTGGTCGGGCAGGCTGATATCGAGCACGAGCACGTCCCAGGCTTCAGCGCGGGCCTGGTCGAGCGCCTCCTGACCGGTGCTGGCCTGGCCGATGACGACCATTCCGGGGCCTTCGGCCAGAATCTCCTTGAGGCCGGCGCGGACGCGTGCGTTATCGTCGGCAATGAGGACGCGGAGCATACGCGGGATTATATCGCCTTGAGTGCGAGAGACTATGCGGCGCGGGCGTGCGGGGGACTCGGAGCGCGTTCAGCGGAGAGGGTGGGATTCGAACCCACGGTGATCCTAAGGACCACAACGGTTTTCGAGACCGCCCCATTCGTCCACTCTGGCACCTCTCCGGCAACGATTGTACCATGACAAGTACGACGGAGAACGGGGACGGGCGACGGCACTCGATGCAACGACGATCGAGCCCGGCACGCGTTGTGGTCCGTCGCCGGGCATCCATCATTGGTCGCTGTAAGACAAACACCGACAGAACTTAGTGACTTTCTCCTACACACTTCGGCCGCGCCATCAGCGACAATCAGACTGGCGTTATTCTGGCGGGTTTTCTCGATAGATCACTTGCTGCCTTCAAGCCCCCAGGCAGCACTGAGCATGTTATGTGACTCGGGCCGGAAACCACAGACCGCGGCCAGGCTGGTTGTCTGACGGCCGGGGCGGGAGAGAGACTTCGCTTTGCCGATCCGCATTTTGCACCTCGAAGACGACTCATCAGACGCCGAGCTGGTGCAGGCGCTGCTGCTGGCCGAGGGCCTGCCCGTGGCCGTGCAGTGGGTGGCCACGCGCGGCGCCTTCGTGGCGGCGCTGCAGCAGAGCACCTTTGACCTGATCCTGACGGACTACAGTCTGCCGGGCTTCAACGGGCTGGCGGCGCTGGCCCTGGCGCAGCAATACGCGCCAGAGGTGCCGTTCGTCTTCGTGACTGGCGTGCTGGAAGAAGAGAAAGCCATTGAGACCCTGCGGAACGGCGCGACCGACTACGTCTACAAGAATCGGCTGAACCGGCTGGTGCCGGCCGTGCGGCGCGCGCTGCGCGAGGCGGGCGAACGCGCCGCGCGCCAGCAGGCGCAGGCGGCCGCCCAGGCCGAGCGCGAATGGCTGCGCGTCACCCTGTCCAGCATCGGCGACGCCGTGATCGCCACCAATACCGACGGCCGCGTGACATTTCTCAATGCTGTGGCCGAAGGACTGACGGGCTGGAGCCAGGCCGAAGCCGCCGGACGCCCAATCGGCGATGTGCTCCGGCTCGTCGACGAGCAGACCCGCCAATCGACGGAAAGCCTCGCGACGACGCTGTTGGCATCGAGGACCCGTTCGGGCCCGGAAGCGCACACCCTGCTTGTGAGGCGCGATGGGCGCGAGATCCCTATCGACGACAGCAGCGCCCCGATCCGGGCCGACGATGGCCGGCTGATTGGCGCGGTGCTGGTCTTTCGCGACGTGACCGAGCGCCGGCGGGCTGAGATCGAACGCAGCAAGGCTGCAGCGGCGCTGGCGGCGCGCGCCCGGCAGCAGGCAGTGGTGGCCGAGCTGGGCCAGCGCGCACTGGCCGGCCTGGCGCTGCCCGAATTGATGCAGGACGTGGTGCACAAGGTGGCCGCCACACTGCAGGTGGAATTCTGCGAGATCCTCGAGCTGGTGCCGGATGGGACGGCCCTGCGCCTAACCGCCGGCCAAGGCCTTGCGCCCGACCTGGTGGGCACGGCCACCACCAGCGCCGGGCCGGAATCCGAGCCGGGCTACACCCTGCGCGCGGACCAGCCAGTGATAACCGCCGACCTGGCGACCGAGACGCGCTTCACCGGCCCGCTGCTGCTGCGCGGGCAAGGCGTGGTCAGCGGCATGAGCACCGTTATCCGCGGCGCGGCGCAGCCATTCGGCGTGCTGGGCGCGCACAGCCGCCAGCGGCGCGACTTCAGCGCCGACGACGGCAGCTTTCTGCAGAGCGCGGCCAACGTTCTGGCGGAGGCGCTGGAGCGGCACGAGGCTGAGGCGGCGCTGCGTAAGCTGACGCTGCAGCTCGACCGCGCCCTGGCGGAGGCCGAGCTCTTGAACGTGATCGCCAGCGACACGTCCGGCGAATCCGATTTAGGCCGGCTGCTGCGGGTGGCGCTGGACCACCTGCGCCGGGTGGTGGCCTTTACCGGCGGCTCGATCGCGCTGATCGAGGGGCAAAACCTGGTGGTGCGGGCGGCCGTGGGGCCGTTCGCAGAGACGGCCCTGGGCCAGCGGCTGCCGCGCGGCAGCGGCGCGAGCTGGCGGGTGATCGAGACGGGGCTGCCGTTTTTCTCCAACGACCTGCGCGGCGCCGGCCTGTCGCCGACCACCCCGATCCGCTCCTACGTGGCCGTACCGCTCAACTGGCGCGGCCAGCACTTCGGATTGTTGGAGGTGGACTCGGCCGTGCCGGACGCGTTCAGCCCGGGCGACGAGTTCTTGCTGCGGCGAGTGGCCACGGTGCTGAGCGGCTCGATCCAACTGGCGCAGCTGCACGGCGAGCTGGAGCAGCGCGTGCTGGCGCGCACGGCCGAGCTGCTGGCGGCCAACGAGAAGCTCCAGCGCAGCGAGCGCCAGCTGGCCGAAGCCCAGCAGATTGCCGAGCTGGGGAGCTGGCGCTGGGACGTCATTAGCAACACGGTGTCGTGGTCGGACGAGCTGTACCTTATTTACGGCCTGCGCCCGGAGAGTTTTGGCGCGACCTACGAGGGCTTCCTGCAACTGCTCCACCCGGATGACCGCCCGATGGTCGAGGCGGTCATTGCGCACGCGCTGGACGATCACCAGCCGTTCACGTTCGACCACCGGCTGCTGCGGCCGGATGGCGACGAGCGCAGCCTGCACGTGCGCGGCGAGGTGACGGTGGACTCGACCGGCGCGCCGGTCTTGCTGACGGGGGTAGCGCTGGACATCACGGAGCGTAAACGGATCGAAAACGCGCTACGCACCTCGCGCGAGGAGCTGCGGCGGCTCTCCAGCCACCTGGAGGCCGCGCGCGAGGAGGAGCGCAAGCGGATCGCGCGCGAGGTGCACGACGAACTGGGCGGCGCAATGACGGCCCTGAAGATGGACGTCAGCCGGCTGGCAAAGCTGGGCAGCGAGCTGAACGCCCAGCAATTGGCGGAGCGCACCCGGCAGATCTCGCGGCTGATCGACGATACCATCAAGACCGTGCGGCGCATCGCCACCGATCTGCGGCCGGGCATCCTGGACGATTTGGGCTTGCTGCCGGCCATCGAATGGGAGCTGCAGGAGTTCGAGACGCGCTCCGGCATCGAGTGCCGGCTGACCACGACGATGGACGAGGTGGACCTGGGCCCCGACCGCTCGACGGCGGTCTTCCGGGTATTTCAGGAGACGCTGACCAACGTGGCCCGCCACGCCCAGGCCACGCGGGTGGAGGTCGCGCTGGACGACAACGGCGATCACCTGCTGCTGCAGGTGCGCGACAACGGCCGGGGGATTTCAGAGCGCGAGCTGGCGGGCTCGAAGTCGCTGGGGCTGCTGGGGATGCGCGAGCGCGTGCGGCTGCTGGCGGGCAAGATCGACATTGACGGCCGCCCGGGCCAGGGCACCACGGTGCGGTTGAAGATACCGTTGGAGCCGGCGCCAGCGCCGCCGGTGTTGAGTGAGGGGACGCGGTGACTGTTAAATGGTAAATGGTAATTAGTAAATGGTAATTGAAGAGTCTTCCAACGCCACTGGGATAGGCAGCCGGAGCGGCGTCGCTTTAGGGGCAGGGCCGCAGGATGCGATAACCAACGGCCGTATCGTCGCCAGGCAGAGGCTCGAGACAGCCGGCGAAGACTTGCTGAACATAGTCGAAGCCGGGCTGGTCTCGATACCATTCGGGCGCGACGATGTAGCGCAGGTCGAGCTCAACGACGACCTGGTTGAGCACCTGGCGATCGGCGGCCACGTCTTCGGCCGTGAAAGTCGGTGCGCCCGTGTCGAGCAGTCCCAGGCGGCCGACGATGGGCATGGTTCGGTAAGCGTCGAAGATGGTCAGTGGAATGCGGGAGATATGCGCGCCGACGACGGGCCGCCCGGTAATGGTCTGATGATATAGCGCCAGCGGGTTCCAGCCTCCGAATCCGCGGAAGCTGTCGTTGAGGCCGACGGGCAAATCGAGCACCGCGCCAGTATGGGGCGCGGCTGCGGTGTCTGCGGCGATGGCTCGATAGACCGGCGGCACGGCGCGATCACTAAGCCTGAGCGGTGCGGGCAAGTACTCCAACAAGACGATCAGCGCCGCCAGAGGCAGGCAGTAGCGACGCAGCGCCCGACGCCAAGCCGGTGCGCCCGATCCGAACAGCCAGGCCAACGCCAACGCGCACATCACCCCGAGCGCCAGGACCACCATCACGGTGAAGCGGCTGGGGACGCGCAGCTCGCGCCATATGGGCACTTCGGCCAGCCAGCGCGCGGGCAGGGGCAGCAGTTTTTGGCCCCGCCATTGCAAGGTCGGCCCCAAGGCTAGAAACCCAAAACCCCAAAAGGTAAGCAGCCACGTCGCGCGCTCGGGCGATGTACGGCGCGCGGCGGCCGACGGGAGTCCGGCGACCGTGGCGACCAGGGCGAGGCCAAGAGGTAGCCAACCCAGGAAGACCGTGCCTTCCGCAAAGTTGGATGGGAAACGACCGCTGAAGAGCGCGGAATTCCCCCAGAGCGGATGTTCCTCGCTCGGGGTGAGGAAGGCAGCCAGGTCGGCCGAAAAGCGTTCGAGATCGGCCAGGCCGGGCGGACGGCCCACCCAATCGCCCTGGGCCAGGGCCGAGCGCATTAGCAACAGCAGCGGCAGATGGACCAGCACGCCCGCACTTGCCAGCCAGGCCAGCCGCACCAGGCTGCGCCGCCGGTCGCCAGGCCGCCGGGCCGCCGTCATCAGCCAGGCGACGCCCAGCAACACACTCCACACTGCCATGTAAACGCCATAGTTGTAGTCGCTGAAGGTCGTCGCCAGCGCCGAGAGGCTGGCCAGGGCCAGATTAATCAGCCGCCCGCCGCGCAGGAAGCGCAGCGCGAAGAAAGCGCAGAACGGCAACCATTCGGTGCTGGCGAGATTGTAGTGGCCAATGAGATGGGCGAAGCGGTACGGGGCGAAGGTGTAGACCAGGCCGGCAATGAAGGCAGCGCCGGGGTCGCCGGTCAGGTCCATTGCCAGAAGCCAGGCGCCCAGCCCGGCCATGACGAAGGAAAACAAGGTCAGCAGGTTGAGAGCAGGCACTAGCCCAACCCAGGCCAGCAGCGGCAAGGCCAGGATATCGTGGGTGACGGTGTAGGTGTGGAAGACGAGGTTGAGGCTGTACGGCGGCGCCAGCAGCCGCGTGGTGAACGGCGAAGTGCCATGTGCCAGGCTCAGCCGAAAGTGCCATAAGTTCCACAGGCCCAGGCTGGCCTCGCCCCCGCCGTCGGGGGTGTGTGTGGCAAGATGAAGCACCCACGGATAGGTCATGGCGAGGGTGAGGACAAGGTAGCCCGCGGCGGCGGCAGCGAGATTTGAACCGGGGATTTGGGCCGGCGGACTGGAGCTTGAGCGGAGCGGAGAGTTTAGCGAAACACTTTGGGCAGGAGGCACGATCGAGTGCTGATCAGCCATCCTACCCTACACCTGGACGGTTTCGTGCAATTGCGGCGCGTACACCCCCGACACGCCATTCTGGTCGAGGGCGCTCTTGAGCGCGATGAGCGACGCTGGCTCGCCGTGGACGAGAAAGACCTTCTTGACGCGCGGCTTCAGGGCGCTGGCCCAGCGGATGAGAAGATCGCGGCCGGCGTGGCCGGAATAGCCGTTGATGGTCACCACGCGCGCGCGCACCTGATACATATCCCCAAAAATTCTCACCTCGGACATGTGATCGGCCAGGCGGCGCCCGAGCGTATTCGGCGCCTGCCACGATACGATCAGCACCGTGTTGTTGGGATTCTCGATGCCATTGGCCAGGTGGTGCAGGATGCGGCCAGACTCGGCCATGCCCGAGGCGCTGATGACGACCAGCGGCCCCTTCATGTTGTTGATGGCTTTGCTTTCATCGACCGAGCGCGTGTAGGTGAGGCTGCTGAAGGCGAAGACCTGGTTCTGGTTGGCGCGCATGAACGCCGCGGTTTCTTCGTCGTACAGCTCCGGGTGCTGCTGGAACACCGTCGACACCTCGGTGGCCAGCGGGCTGTCGACGAAGACCGGCAGCGGCGGGATCTGGCCAGCCTTGATCAGCCGGTTCAGCTCGTAGATCAGCTCCTGAGCGCGGCCGACGGCGAAGGACGGAATGATGATCTTGCCGCCGCGCGCCACCGCGTCCTTAACCACCTGGGTCAGCTCGGCGAAGGCAGCCTCGGGTGGCTCGTGGTCCTTGGCCCCGTAAGTCGACTCCATGATCGCGTAATCGATGCGCTCACCGTCAAGCAGGGTGGGATCGCGCAGGATGGGCAGGTTCATGCGGCCGATGTCGCCGGAGAAGGTCAGCCGATAGCGGCGGCTGCCCTCCTGCACGTCGAGGATGATGATGGCCGAGCCGAGGATGTGGCCGGCGTCCACGAACGTGGCGGTAACGCCCGGCGCTACCGGCAGCGCCTCCTTGTAGCGGACGCCATGGAAGAGCTTGAGCGCGGCTTCGGCATCGGCCTCGGTATAGAGCGGCTCGACGTGGGCCGCTTCGCCGCGTTTGGCCGAGCGCCGGTTTAGGAAGGCGGCGTCGGACTCCTGGATGCGGCCCGAGTCGCGCAGCATGTAGTTGCACAGGTCCTGGGTGGCGTGGGTGGCGTAGATCGGGCCGCGGAACCCCTTTTTCACCAGGTTGGGGATCAGGCCGGAATGGTCGATGTGGGCGTGCGAGAGCAGCAGCGCGTCGAGCTTGGTCGGGTCGTGCAAGAAGTGGCTGTTGCGGAAGATGGCTTCCTTGCGCGCGCCCTGGTACAGGCCGCAGTCGAGCAGCAGCCGCGTGCCGTTCAGAGTGAGCAGGTGTTGAGAGCCGGTGACGGTTTGAGCGGCGCCATGAAAGGTTATTTCCACTAACTACTCTTCCTTATAACTTCCAGCAACTCTTCTCCATACGCCTCTCTGCGCCACGGCCCGAGGTGCTCGAGAGTCTCCAGCGCTTCGGGGGTGCGCGGGGCACGGCGGGCGAGCTCCCAGAGCGCATCGCGCGAGATGATGACGTCGCTTTCGACGCCGCGCGACTGGGCCTTGCGCTTGCGCCACAGGTGCAGCTGCTCGTAGCGCTCGCGCACGCTGTCGGGCTCGCGCTCGTAATGCGGCGGGCGCACCGGCTGGGCCTGCTGGCCACGGCGCACGGCTTTGAGTAATTGGGCGCCGTGCCGCCGGATCTGCTGGGGCGTCATGCCGGGCAGGCCCTCCAGGTCGGCCAGGCCCGACGGGGCCGTGCGGGCGAGCTCCAGCAGGGTCTGGTCGCTCATGATCTTGAAGGGCGGCCGGTCGGCGCGCTCGGCCTGCTGCTCGCGATACTCGTACAGCTCGCGCAGCACGGCGGCCTGGGTCGGGCTGAGGTCGCGCGCGCCGTTGATGCGCCAGAAGGCATTGGGATTGGCGCCGTTGGGGCTGGCGCCGCCGGGCGCCCCCACCCGCTCGAGGCGCGCAAACTCCTCCTGCGCCTCCGGGAGCCGGCCGGCCATGGCCAGCTCCTCCAGCAGCAGAGCGCGCAGAGGGATCAGGTAGCGCGTATCCAGCCGGGCATAGTCCAGCAACTCGCCGGTCAGCGGCCGCTCGCCCCAGTTGGCACGCTGGAAGCGCTTGTTCATTTTCACGCCGAAGCGCGCTTCGAGGATGGCGCCCAGGCCAAGCTGGGGCCAGCCCAGGGTGCGCGCCGCGACCATGGTGTCGAACAGGTTGGCGAACGCGAAGCCGTAGTCGCGCTTGAGGCAGATGACGTCGTATTCAGCGGCGTGGAAGACCTTTTGCTGGGCCGGATTGGCGAACAGCGGCCCGAGGGCGCTGACCGCCACGCCAGGCTCCAGCGCCAGGGGATCGAGGATGAAATCCTCGGCCGGGGTGGAGAATTGGATCAGGCAAACCCGCTCGCGGTAGGCGAACAGGCTGTTGGACTCGGTGTCGACGCTGAGGGCCGGCTCGCGGGCCAGCGTTTCCACCAGCCGGCTGAGCGACTGGCTGTCGGCGACCAATACGGGCGCGGGCAAACGCGCGGGCGAGCCGGCGTCTGGCGCGGGCGTCGTTAGCATCCTCCTATTATCGCGCCTCTGCTATTCCCGTCAAATCCATGCGCTTTGTTTGACTTCCCATTCGGATTGTGATAGATTTTACTTGTTCGGCCCCTTAGAACGTTACTAGCGTCAGGTAGGAGGCGTACAAGCGTATGGCGGCTGCAGCCAGTCCTGCCACGGCAGCCCCGACCGTGGCCCCGTTGTCTCGCCGGGAATTTTTGTATTACATTTGGGCGGCGTCGATGGCGATATTCATGGCCGAATTTGGCGGCGCCATCCTGTGGTTCTCCGTGCCGCGCTTCAAGGCGGGCGAATTTGGCGGCATTTTCGAGCTGGACATTGCCGAGCTGCCCGCGCCGGACAGCCCCCCCAAGGCTTACGATGCCGGCCGCTTCTGGCTGGTGAATATGGGCGACCAGGACGTGCAGGACCCGCGCCTGCCCAAGGACTATCCCCAGGCGACGGGCGTCAAAGCTCTGTACAAAATCTGCGTGCACCTGGGCTGCCTGTACAAGTGGGTGCCCACCAACAACCGCTTCGAGTGCCCGTGCCACGGCTCCAAGTACCTGCCGAGCGGCATCCGCGTGGATGGCCCAGCCCGGCGCAACCTGGACGTTTTCGTGGTGCAGGCGCTGGATGCCAGCGGCAAAGTCATCGACGAAACCAAGCCGCAGTCCGGCAGCCTGCAGGGCGGCGCGATCAACGTGACAGGCGCGGTCAAGCTGCGCATCAATACCGGTAAACGCATCGTGGGCGAAGCCAATTCGAAGCCGGGCGGCGGTAAATAGGAGCGTCCCATGGCCGTCTTTAAACCCTACATCCCGATCCTGGACGACATTAAGAAGAAGGGCCTGGTGCCGGCCCTGCTGTACAAGACCAACGAATTTGTCGAGCGCTTTACGGCCGGCCTGGACATCGACGACATTCGCGGCGTGCTGCGGGGCGACCCGGCGCCGCGCCCCAACCCGCGCGTCAAGCCGCACGCCGACGGCTTCTGGTTCCACATGCGGCCGACGTATTACCACAACCTGGTGACCGGACTGTACCCGTCGTTCCGGCTGGGCTGGATGTCGACCTACTTCTTCGCGTTCGAGATCATCACCGGCCTGTTCCTGATGATCTACTACACGCCGTCGCCGCTGGTGGCCTACGAGAACATGATCAATATCTTGAGCAATGTTCCGTTTGGCCGCCTGATGCGCGACCTGCACAAGCTGGGGGCCGAGCTGATGGTGATCGTGGTGGCGCTGCACATGGCGCGCACGTTCATCACCGGCAACTACAAGAAGCCGCGCCAATTCACCTGGGCCACGGGCGTGGTGCTGCTGCTAGTAACGCTGGTACTGTCCTTCTCCGGCTACCTGCTGCCGTGGGACCAGCTCTCGCTGTGGGCGGTAACGATTGGCGCCTCGATGGTCGAGGCGATCCAGCCGCAGGCAGTGGGCGACATTGCCAACCTGATCGTGCGCGGCGGCCCGCAGTTCAACGCGGGCGGCTTGCTGCGCTGGTATCTGCTGCACGTGCTGCTGCTGCCGGTGGTGGGCATCGTCTTCCTGGGGGTGCACTACTACAAGGTCGTCATCCACGGCCACAGCCTGCCGCCTGAATCGGAGCCGGTGGGCGAGGACTCGGCCAAGCGCGTGCCGACCGACCAGCGCACGTACTTCATGCCCGACGTGCTGACGCGCGAGCTGCTGTACGTGGCGCTGATCACGTTCATCGTGGTGGCCTGGTCGGTCTTCTCGTTCCACGCGCCGCTCGAGCCGCACGCCGACCCTCTGGTGACGCCGCTGCACACCACCGCGCCGTGGTACTTCTTGTGGCTGCAGGGCATGCTCAAGGTGGGCGACAAGTTCTTCTGGGGCATCATCGCCCCCGGCATCCTGACCAACGTGCTGATCCTGCTGCCGTACCTGGAAGTGGGCCCGAGCCGGCGCTACGGCGACCGGCGGGTGGGTCTGACGGGCGGCATGCTGTTCGTGGCAACGCTGGCGATCCTGTCGTACATGGGCACGCCCTGGTACGCGGTGAGCTCATCGCCCGACCAGGAGGTGGTGGCCGAGCTATTGCCGCAAACCCACCCGGGGCCGCTGCGCGAAGCGGATTGGAGCCAACTGCCGGCCGGCACGTACGAGGCCGTCGACTGGGCGTCGGCCCCCACGCCGACCATGCGCTCGCTGCTGCACACGTATGAAGACGAGCTGTCCAAGGTGCAGAGCCGGCTGAAGGACGGCCGGGGCTTCATGATCATTGAGGACTGGCAGACGGACCTCAAGCGCATAACGTTCCGCGTGATCTGGGAAGGCGGCCCGCCCGAGGTGTGCGTGCTGGGCCAGCAAAAGGAGTTTTGCCAGGTGGCCTACTTCCACAAGAACGCGAACTACTGGCAGAAGCCTTAGGCCCCAGGAGACAGCGCAATGACCTGGCGAATCGTCGTCGGTACCCTCAGCTTCGTGCTGACCATGATCATCCTCGGCTACGTGGCCGTGACCGAGCAGGACCGCATGGCGAATTTCACAACGGCCTACGACGCCCGGCAGATTGAAACTGGCGCCTCGCTGTTCGAGAACAACTGCTCGCCCTGCCATGGCCTGGACGGCAAGGGCACCGGCCGCGCGCCGGCCCTGAACACGCCCGACCTGCTGACCAACGGCACCCGCCTGGCCGAGATCGGCTGGAGCGGACCGGTAGCAGACTACGTCCATGCCACCATCGCCGGCGGCCGCCCGCGGCCATCGGTGCAGTTTGCCAACTATCCCGAGCGCATGCCAACCTGGAGCCAGGAATTCGGCGGCCCGCTGCGGCCCGACCAGATCGAGTCGCTGGTGGCTTACGTCATGAACTGGGCGCCGGCCTACGCCAATGCCACAGCCGAGCCCACCCAGGCGGTGGTGAGCGTGGGCACCGACATCACGGCGGCCTTGCCGGCCGGGGACGCGGCACGCGGCGAGACGGTGGTGCAGACGCTGGGCTGCCCGGCCTGCCACATCAGCCAGGGCGGCGCGGCGACGATCGGCCCGGCCTGGCTGGCGAGCAGCGACCCGAACGGCCAGGGCATCGGCACACGCGCCGGGCTGCGCATCACAGAGGCGGATTACACCGGCAAAGCCACAACCGCCGAGCAGTACATCTTCGAGTCGGTGGTGAGCCCGGACGCCTTCATCGTGCCGCCGGCCGGCCAGTACGCGCCGGCGGGCCAATCGCTGATGCCGCACGACTACGCCGGCAGGGTGTCGGCGGAGATGATGGCGGATATCATCGCGTATTTGGAGACGCTGAAGTAGGAATAACCTTTCCTTGCAAAAACAGGCCGCTGGCTAAAGCCAGCGGCCTGTTTTTATTTCGGCGGTAAGATGATCAACGGGTGAAACGGATCGAACGGATAGGAGTTTTAACAAACTATGTTTAACTTCGAGCACCGCCGCCAGGCACTGCTGCCGAGGAGCGCATATCTGCGGCGGCAGGCTGCCGCGGCCGGCCTTGCGCTGGCCGTGGCGTTGATTTCGTTGGCCGCCGGGATATCGGCTACCATCTCCTCGAAGGCCTGTCGTGGGTGGATGCCTTCGTCAACGCGGCCATGCTGCTGGGCGGCATGGGGCCGGTGACCGAGCTGCATACCAGCGCGGGCAAGATTTTTGCCGGGATTTACGCGATTTATTGCGGAGTGGTCTTCCTGGTGATGGCCGCGTGATTGTTTGCGCCGCTGTTCCACCGGATTCTGCATCGCTTTCACGTGGAGGCGCCGGACGAAGGCGAGGGAGAAGAGAGGGCGGATAGGGAGCAGGGGAGCGGGGGTGCAGAGGGGAACGGGGAATGAACGAGGGGGCTTGCGGGAAGGCCCCCCACCCCTGTCCCCTCCCCCGTGCCTAAGAGCAGGCACAGGAGAGGGGGACTCAACGCATTGAGGTCCGTCTTCCGTGAAATTGCTTAGCAATTTCATCGGTCGTTTGTCGTTCGTCCTTCATGGCCCCACCGCTCCGCGGGTAACGTCGTATTGCCACTGGCCGCCGGCGTTGTCGACGAGGCGGATGCGGTTGGGCGCGTCCCAGGCGAGGCTGCTGAAGGTTGGCGTCTGGGTTTCCAAGAGCACGGTCTGCTTGAAGGTGGGCCGGTCGAGGCGCACGAGATAGGTCTTGTCGACCGGGAAACAATAGGCCGACCACAGCAGATACGCCAGGCTATGGCCGTCCGGCGCCCAGGCCAGGCCTTGCAGAATGGCGCCGTCAACGGCCAGGGGCGCCCGGCCCATTTCCCCCTCGTTAAGACTCCACACCACGATATCCATGTCGACCCAGGCGGCGAGCATCGTCCCGTCCGGCGAGCGCGGGCCGTCGGCGAGCTGCGTCTTTTTCCCGCTGGCCACCTCCAGGGCGATGACGGGCCGGGCCCAGTAGCCGCACAGCCCATCGGGCTGGCCTTCCCGGGCGGGCGTGTAGTAAAAGTAGCGGCTGTTGGGCGACCAGAACAACGCTTTCAGTCCATACGCGCCCAGGCCCCCGCAATACATCAATTGCGTGTCGACGACCTCGGCCTGCCCGGTGCTCGCCTCGGTCAAGGTCATCCGCTCGAAGCCGAAGTTGTCGATGCCGGCCACGTTCGCGCAGGCGTAGATCTCTACCTGGGCCCGCCAACGCCCATCGGGGGAAACGCTGGCGCGGGCCTGCTGGGGCGTGGCGGCGGCGACGACCGTCTCGACCAACTGCGTGGCGTTGGGCGTGGGCGTGTCGGTCGCGGTGGGCGGCCGGGTGCCCGTCGCCGACGGGGTCGCCGGGGGTAGTGACGTCAACGTCGCCGAGACGGTCGCGGGCGTCGACGAAGGGATGGCGCTGGCCGTCGCCGGCGGGTCGGTGGCCACCGCGACCGTGGCGATGGGCTGGGCCTGGCAGGCGGCCAGCGCGAGGCACAGCAGCAGGCTGAGGCTGAGGGCCTGTTGCCCAACCCCGAGATTCCTCCCTAAACGCTTGGCGGACGGGTAGTAGCGCATTCGTCGCTGGGAATGAGAGTTCATGGCGGGTTGTAAAATCAAGCCGGCACAGTGCAACCGCTTCAATTACCAATTACTAATTACCACTGTCCACCACTACATTTCTGGAAACGAGATTGGTCCATTCAACCGTCAGGCCGCCGGCGGTTTGATCATCGAGGTAGAAGCCGTACGTACCGGAGGGCAGTGCGTCGTCCTGGGCCGAGAAGAGGTACTGCTCGTTGACGTAGACGCGGAATTCGTCGCCGGCCATCCAGACCAGCAGGGTGTTGTCGGCCGGCGCGCCGCTGTGGATGGAGGGCGCCGCGGTCCAGTCGACCAGCGTCGTCAGCTTCGTGCCGTCCAGGCGCTCGAGGCGAGCCGCGCCGCCGCAGCGCAGCTTGAAGACGTAGCCCTGGAACAAACCGTCGGCTTCGGTCAGGCGGAACATCAGCGCGTATTCGTCGTTCGCGGCGCAGGCCACGGTATGGGCCGTGACCTGAACTTGCTGGTCAGCAGCGGACAGCGTATCCGGGCCACTGGTGAAGCGCCACCAGGCATCCGGGTCGCTCATCAAGGCGATGAGCCGGCCGCTGGCGGTGCTGAAGCTGGCGGAGTCGTCGGCGAAGGTCCAGCCCCAGCCGTCACTGCCGTTCAAGTGATCGGCGTACAGCACGTCGCCGACGCCCTCATTTGGGTCCGGGGTGGCCGGCACCGTCGGGGCGGGCGTGGCTACAATCGCGGTCGGGCTGGGAGCCGCCTCGGTCGGCGCGGGCGGCTGGGTAGCCGTGGTCGGCGGCAGCGTGCCGGTCGGCACGACGCCGACGACGGCGGTCGCGGTCACAATCGTCACGACCGGGGAAGGCGTGGGACTGCCAGCGGACGGCGAGCGGCCCAGGCAGGCGGTCAGGGCCAGCAGGCTGATTCCAAAAAGCAAAGTGAAAATCCAGAAGCGTTTCATGCGTCACCTCACGTGCGGCGGGTTCACACAAGAACAGAGCCGCCGTGCAGCCGCCACTCGCGGGCTGCCTCAGCGCACTCTGTTTTTCCTTGAACACACAGTAGCACGGGGGGATTACAAGGGTTCGCGGGAGCTATTATGCTCCTGTAATGCGGTGTTACGGGTTGGTAATGGGGGAAGAGGTAATTGGTAATTAGTAATTGAAGAGACTCTTCAATCTCGGCGCGCTCTTCAATTACCAATTACCAATTACTAATTACTCTTAATGTACCAGCCATAAATTACGTCACCTCGTCCTTCCCAGCGGACGAACAGGCTGAGGACATACAGGCCGGGCTGGAGGTCCAGCTCGATTTCGGCTTCGCGCGCGGGGGTGAGCGTGTGCGATTCGCCGTCGCGATATTCCCACCAGCGAAATTCGCTGTCGCTGAAGGACGGGTCCGGGTCGTCGGCCGTGACCGCCATCACGATCAGCGTCATCTCGGTGGGGACTTCGTCGAGCGGCATGACGAAGCGCGGCTTGACGGGCGCGGACGCCGTCAACGGCTGGGGCGACGTGGGGATGCCGACCATGTCGGCGCACAGGCCGGGGCCGTCGGGCGAGCTCCAGCAGTATGTGCCAACACCGGCAACCTGCGTCTGGCCCGCCAGCTCCAGCGTCGCGGCCGGGGGCTTCGTCGCGGAAGGCAGCTGTTCGGTGGGGATCAGCGGGGTCACGCCCGGCGTGGGCGTGTTCACGAGCGGTTCGGCCGTAGCCGTCGCGGGCGGCGTGGCGGTTGGGGCGACCGTCGGCGTGACCCCTTGGGCGGGCACGCCGCAACCGGCCAGGCACACGCTCAATACCAATAGAAATAGTCCAATTTGCCGCATTTTCGGCCTCCCTGGCGCACCACCCCTGATTCGGTTGACTATAAGACGACAGAAGGGCGCCGGAGGTTCACGGCAGGCGGAGGCGGCGGTTCGGTTGACAACACCGTAGAGACGAGCCGGCGGCTCGTATAAGGTGGTTGTGCGAGCCGCCGCAGAGGGATGTCAGCACGGGAAGATCGACCGAGCGCGGTTTCCCGGCCAAACGCGGCGGAGCGAGTTAAGTGCGATTCCTCGCTCGACGGCGAGTCGTCAGCCACGGGCGAATTTGTCGCTCGGAATGAAACGACGCAGGTGGTTGGTAAATCAAAAAAAGCAGGCAGGCCCCCGCTGCGAACGTGCAGGGGGCAGGCCGGGGCGTCTCTAGGGGACTTTCCAATCCTGGCCGACGATTACCTTGACGTCGACGGAGCTGCCGGGCTCGGCGCCGCTGATAATGGTCGAGACCGCGAAGGTTTTCTTGAGCCAGGCCACGGTATACGGCTTGCCGGTGTAGTCCACAATCACCGAGCTGGTGTAATCCGAGCGGTCGGCCGTGTCGATGCTGACCACATTCAGGCCCTGGGCCTGGAGCCAGTCGCGGGTCAGGCTGGCCAGATCCTGCACGCCGGCGCCGTTGAGCACTTCGATGCGGGCCGCCTCGGCCTTGATCAGCTCGACCTCGTCCTGGCCGGTGGCCGGGACAAAGGCGGCGGTGCCGGCGAAGAGCTCGTCGCGCAGCACGCGGATCTTGTCGCGCAGAGGCACCAGAACCTGGCGGCCCTCGGGCGTGGTGCCGTCGACTACGTAGCGGTAGTCGATGACGGCGGACTTGATATTTTCGCGCGGGATGTCGCCCGCCAGCAGCGCCAGCGACACGATCTGCTCCAGGCTGAGGTCGGTCCAGACGCTGTCGTTGAGCGTGCGGAACAGCAGCGGCGCCTGGGTGATGAGCGTGGGCAGCATGTTCAGGGTCAGCACACGCTCGCGCACCGCCATGACCACCTGCTGCTGGCGCTGGGCCCGGTCGATATCGGTCGCGCCATGGCGCGTGCGCGCGTAGCGCAGGGCGTCGTGGCCGTTGAGGTGATGCGGACCGGCCTCCAGGAAGAACGGCTCGAAGCCGTAAGAGCCATTCGGGTAATTGGGGTCGTCGATGGTGGTTTCGTTGTAAACATCGATGCCGCCGATGGTATCGATGAAGGTCTCGAAAGCGGTGAAGTCGAGGCGGATGTAGTAGTTGACCGTCACGCCCAGGTTGTGCTGGACGGTCTTGACGGCCAGCGCCGGCCCGCCGCCGGGGTAGTTGTAGTAGTCGCCGGTGCGGTTGGCGGTGTTGATGGTGTTCTCGCCGTAGCCGTTGGGTATTTCCACCCACAGGTCGCGCGGAATCGAGAGCATGGCCGCTGTCTTGGCCTGCGGGTCCATGGTCACCAGCATCATCGTATCGGTCAGGTAGCCTTTCTCGTCTTCGCCCACGCGGCGGTCGATGCCCATGATCAAGATCGTGATGCGGTCGGTGCCGGTCCAGGTGTTGGCCTGCACGGTGGGGATGGGCCCCTCGCTGGGATTCGGCGTGGGCCCGGGCGTTGCGCTGCCCCCGAAATTGGGGGTGGAGACGACCACCGACACCGGCGTGGCGGGGTTCTGATTGGTGACCTTCCAGCCGGCCACAAAATCACGCACGGTGGAGAAGACCATGTAGGCCGACGCCAGCATGGCCACCACGAACACGGCCAGGAGCACGCCCAGCACCCAGCTCGGCAAGGAAGGCCGGCGCGGGCGCGGGCTGCCGTTGCGCAGCGGAACACGCGTGTAGTGGGTCATCGAAGTGGATGAGACGACATTATGAAAATACCCGGCCAGATTTGGACGGGATTGGAATTATATATGGTAATTAGTAATTGGTAATCGGTAATTAAAGAGAGCGCCGAGATTAACCCGACTCTTCAATTATGAGTTACTAATTACCAATTACCGCCTCCCATTCCAAAAGCCGCCGCTTCAGATCCGCCTCGACCGCTGCATATTCCTCGCCCAGGTTTCTTACCCGGGCAACGTCGCCGCCGGCGTCTTCGAGGTCGCGCACCAGCTCGGCCAGGCGCTGCTCGAGGGCGGCGATGCCGGCCTCCAGCTCGGACAGGCGCGCGGCCTGCTTGCGCTCTTCGGCTTTCTGCTTCTTTTGCGCGGCAGCCTCCGAGTCGCCGCGCCGGCCGCTCCCGCGCGTGGCCGCCGTCAGCGCCCGCGCGCCGCGCGCCGCCTCTGCGTCTGTCGTTCGCGGCGGTCGCCGGTCGTCCGTCGTCCGTCGTCTATCGTCGGTCGACTTTTGTCCTTCGTCTCGCGAAGCGGTCCTTCGTCCTTCGTCGGTCCTGGCCGCCACGTACTCGCTCCAACTGCCCTTGAACAGCTCCAGTTCGCCGTCCTCCACCGACCAGATCTGCGTGGCCAGGGCGTCGATCAGGTAGCGGTCATGCGACACGAGCAGGATGGTGCCGGGGAAGTCGGATAGGACCGCCTCCAGAATTTCCTGGGACGGTATGTCGAGATGGTTGGTGGGCTCGTCGAGCAGCAGCAGGTTAGCGCCCTGCAGCGCCAGCTTGGCCAGGGCCACCCGGCCGCGCTCACCGCCTGAGAGCACGCCGATCTTTTTAAACACGTCGTCGCCGGTAAAGAGAAATTTGGCCAGATAATCGCGCGCCCGGCCGGGCGACATCTCCTGCACGCTCAGCACCTCGTCGACCACCGTGCGTTCGGGGTCCAGCCCCTCGTGTGCCTGCGCAAAGTAGCCCACTTTCAAGCTGCTGCCGAGCTTGACCGTGCCTTCCAGCGGCGGGATCTCGCCCAGCAGGGTCTTGAGGAAGGTGGTCTTGCCGGCGCCATTGGGGCCGATCAGGGCCGCGCATTCTTCGCGCCACAGCAGCAGGTCGGGGGGCGCGGAAGAGCACCTTGCCGTCGTCGCGGTAGCCCACGGCCAGCGCCTCGGTCTCGATGACACGATCGCCGGAGCGCAGGCTGGTGCGCAGGTCGATCTTGATCTGGCCGCCGTCGCGCGGGCCGGCGGCCAAGGTCTGGTTGGGGTCGCGCCCGGCAAACAGCCGCTCCAGGCGGGCCCGCCGGCCGCGCGCCTGCTTGGTATTCTGGCCGGCGATATTGCGGCGGATGTAGTCCTGTTCTTTGGCGATGAAGGCCTGCTGCGCGGCGAACTCAGTGCGGGCCGCCTCGCGGCGGTCGCTGCGCTGCACCAGGTAGGCCGAATAGTTGCCGTGATACTCCTCCACCCGCCCGAACTCCAGCTCCCAGACGGTGTTGACGACCTGGTCGAGGAAGTAGCGATCGTGCGAGACGACCAGCACCGCGCCGTCCCAATCGTTAAGCCAGGTTTCCAACCATTCCACGGCGTGAATGTCCAGGTGGTTGGTGGGCTCGTCCAGGACGAGCAGGTCGGGCTGCTCCAGCAGCAGCCGCGCCAGCAGCGCGCGAGTTTTCTGGCCGCCGGAGAGGATGGCCACCGGCTTGTCGTAATCGTCGGGTGTGAGATTTAGACCGCCCAGCACCTGTTTAATGCGCGTCTCGTATAGATAGCCGCCGTCGAGCTCGAACTGGTGCTGAAGCGGACCGTAGCGCTCCATGACGGCCGCGAACTGGCCGGGGTCGGCCATGGCGGTCTCCAGGCGGGCCAGCTCGGCCTCACGGCTGCGCAGCGCGTTAAAAGCGGTCAGCATTTCTTCCCACAGGGTACCTTCCGAAGCGAGCGCGGCTTCCTGTTGAAGGTAGCCCAGGCGCACACCGCGGGCCCGCTGCACGACGCCGGCCGAGGGCTCTTCCAGGCCGGCCAGCAGCCGCAGCAGCGTGGTCTTGCCGGCACCGTTCGGCCCCACCAGCCCCGCGCGCGCCCCATGCGGCAGCGCGACGTCTAGCCCGGCGAAGATGTCGTCGGGCCCGTAGGATTTAGCAAGGTTCGTGCCGGTTAGAAGGGACAAGGTGGTGGAAGGGAAGAGAGTAATTGGTAATTGGTAATTGGTAATTGAAGAAGTCTTGAGAGCGCCCGCCGGTTAGCAACGATAGTCGGGCGTCGGTTACACGTTTTGGCGCCCCGAAAGGCACAACGGCAGGATTATACCATTCGGCTTTTTCTACCCAACGCACTGGCACTCTTGTATGACTCATTGTGTCGTCCAATCTCTTCAATTACTAATTACCAATTACTAATTACTTTGTATATAATCGCCTCGTATGGAAAACACCGGCGCGCCCGTCGATTACCGCGGTTTTGGGATGGCTGCCTGGGTGCTGGCCCTGGCCGGCTGGGCCGGGCTGGTGTACCTGATCGGCTACACCATCCCCGGGCCGGGGCCGCGCTGGATGTTCTTCGTGGCCGGACTGGCGGCCGTCACCGGCACGGCCGCGCCGTTTATCCACTACCTCAACCGCCGCTTTGCGCGCTACCCGGTGCCGGCCGGGGTGCTGCTGCGCCAGTCGCTGTGGGTCGGCTTCTTCACCGCCACCTGCGCCTGGCTGCAGATCGCCCGCACCCTCAATCTGGCCACCACATTGCTGCTGGCCGCCGGGCTGAGCGCCATCGAATGGTTCCTGCGCATGCGCGAACAGTCGCGCTGGATTCCGGACCCCGATCTCGACGATGAGCCGGCGTGACCTGCCTTCCGTCGATCGGCTCCTGTCGGCTTCGCAGGGGTTGATCCGGGATTATGGCCGGCCGCTGACCACGCAGATCTTCCGGGAAGTGCTCGAGGCGGCCCGCGCGGCTGCCGCGGCGCCCACGGCGCAGGCCACCCCCTCCAGCGACGAAATAGTCGCCACCGTCCAGGCCCGGCTGAAGGCGCTCAGCGCGCCGTCGCTCCAGCGGGTCATCAACGCCACCGGCGTCATCCTGCACACCAACCTGGGACGCGCGCCGCTCTCGCGCGCCGCCCTGGCCGAGGTCGAGGCGGTTGCGCGCGGCTACAGCAGCCTGGAATACGACGTCGAGCACGGCGAACGCGGGCGGCGAGGGCTGCACGCGGAAGATTTGCTCACCCGCCTGAGCGGGGCCGAGGCCGCGCTGGTGGTGAACAACAATGCCGCCGCCGTGCTGCTGTGCCTGAGCGCGCTGGCCAAGGGCAAGGGCGTGCTGATCTCGCGCAGCCAATTGGTAGAGATCGGCGGAGGCTTTCGCGTGCCGGACGTGATGAAGCAGTCCGGCGCCAGGCTGGTAGAAGTAGGCACCACCAACCGCACGCACCTGGCCGATTACGAGCAGGCCCGTGACGAGCGCACCGCGCTGGTGCTGCGCGCGCATCATTCCAATTTCAAGATCGTCGGCTTCACCACCGAGCCGGCGCTCGACGCGCTGTGCTCGCTGGGGCTGCCGGTGGTGGACGACCTGGGCTCGGGCGCGCTGCTGGACACGGCCGCGTTCGGCCTGGCGCACGAGCCGATGGTGCAGGAGTCGGTTGCGGCTGGCGCGGCGCTGGTGGCCTTCTCGGGCGATAAACTGCTGGGCGGGCCGCAGGCCGGGCTGATTGTCGGCCGGCGCGACCTCATCGACCGGCTGCGCCGGCACCCTTTGGCGCGTGCGGTGCGCGCGGACAAGCTGTGCCTGGCAGCGCTCTCGGCCACGCTGTTACACTACGTCCACGACCAGGCCACGGCCGAGATCCCGGTCTGGCAAATGATCAGCCGGCCGCTGGCGCAGATCGAGCAGCGGGCGCAGGCCTGGGCCCAGCAGCTGGGTACCGGAACGGTGGTGCCGGGCGAGTCGACCGTGGGCGGCGGCAGCCTGCCGGGTGAGACATTGCCCACGCGCCTGCTGGCGCTGGCGGCCCGCGGCCCCAACGCGTTGGCCGCGCGCCTGCGGGCCCAGGCCACGCCCATCGTGGCGCGTGTGGCCGGCGGCCAGGTGCTGCTGGACCCGCGCACCGTATCGGTTGAAGACGAAGCAGCGCTGCTGCGCGGGGTGGGCAGCGCACTTGGAGATCATCGGTGATGACACTGCCTGGCGACCTACCCAACGACCACCGCAGCTTGCGGCAATACCTCGACCGGCTGCAAATCAGCATTGATTCCGTACGCCGGCGGCTGAAGCGGTTTGAGGACGAGTTCGGGCTTGATTCGGAAGCCTTCTATGCCAAGCTGCAGAACGCCGAGCTCGACGAGCGTATCGAGTATGCCGAGTGGGCCGGGGAGCACGAGATGCTCAAGCGGCTGGAAGAGCAGAGGGACGAGCTGAAGCGGCGGCTGAAACATTAACCGCAAGGAAAGAGCCAAACTCCAGCCACAAATTTCACGCATCATCACGAATGAAGAGCGTAAAGCGTAAACCACGCAGACACGCAGTGCACTCAAAATAGAAAGAGAAAACAATGAACTGGTAGGGTCGCATCAGCGTGGATCCGCTAGTCTGCCATGGTAAGGCGTGCATCAAGGGCACGCGGATTCAAGTCTCGGTTGTGCTCGACAATTTGGCCGCAGGAATCAGCGAGGCGGAGATTCTGCACAGCTACCCGGCACTCGCGCCAGAGGATTTGGCAGCCGCGATCGCCTACGCCGCTGAGATCACGCGCGAACGGCTGGTGCCCATGCCCGGCGGCCGGTAGGGATGAAGTTCAAGTAATGGAGCAAGAGCCAGTTTCACACCGCTTGTGGATCGTAGAAGATACGCAGGTACGTATTCGCGGTTCAGAAGAGTAGAATGAAATGGAGCCCGTGTGAAATCTGACCTCGACACGCTGATGGCCGAGCGCGGCTACGACGCGCTGCTGGTGGCGGGCGGCTCGGCCCACAATGCCCCGATGTACTACCTGGCCAATGGCGCCAACATCACCGAGCGCTCGGTGCTGGTGAAGAAGCGCGGCGAAGAGCCGGTGCTGTACGTGAACATGATGGACCGATT
>JADMIO010828304.1_pt1 | contig 23968 bp, 9 predicted proteins | sample 8958161 | NCBI WGS metagenome assembly JADMIO01 (sample SAMN16585339, study PRJNA669376) | soil metagenome | isolation source: Crop rotation soil | place: USA: Cullars Rotation, Alabama | collected 2011
GGCCGCGACTTCAAGTCACGTGAATTCCAAGCTTCGGATCCCACTGTGCTGGAAAGGCGCCCTGGGTGACGGCGATGACCGTCAGACCAGCGTTGAACGGTGGCGTCAGATTGTCGGCATCGGTGTCGTTGGCCAGCACGTTGATGGCGTTGTTGCTGCTGTCTTCGCTCACTGTGGCACCGTCATTCACCGCATCAGGTGTGTCGTTGACGTTGGTAACGGTGATGCTCACGGTGGCCGTGTCCATCGCTCCGTCGCTATCACTGATCGTGTAAGTGAACGAGTCCGGGCCGAAGTAGTTCGGTGCCGGCGTGTAGGTGACACCTGTCGCTGTGAAAGCGGCGGTGCCGTGAGCTGGTTGTGTAACAGCCACTACCGTCAGGCCGGCATTTGCTGGACCACTCAGATTATCCGGATCGGTATCGTTGGCCAACACGTCGACGGCATTGTTGCTGCTGTCTTCACTCACCGTGGCGCTGTCATTAACTGCGTCGGGTGTGTCGTTGATGTTGGTAACGGTGATGTTCACGGTAGCCGTGTCCATCGCCCCATCGGGATCGCTGATGGTGTAGGTGAAGGAGTCCGGACCAAAGTAGTTTGGCGCGGGAGTGTAAGTGACACCGCCGGGCGTGAAAGCGGAGGTGCCGTGTGTTGGCTGCGTAACAGCCACGACAGTCAGGCCGGCATTGAACGGTGGCGTCAGATTGTCAGCATCGGTGTCGTTGGCCAGCACGTTGATGGCGTTGTTGCTGCTGTCTTCGCTCACCGTGGCACCGTCATCGACTGCGTCAGGCATGTCGTTGACGTTGGTAACAGTGATGTGGACAGTGGCCGTGTCGGTATGGCCCGGATCGCTGGTGCCGTTGTCACTGATGGTGTAGGTGAAGCTGTCTGGACCAAAGTAGTTTGGCGCGGGAGTGTAGGTGACGCCACCGGCTGTGAAAGCGGCGGTGCCGTGTGTTGGCTGCGTAACAGCCATCACAGTCAGGCCGGCGTTGAACGGCGCGGTCAGATTATCGGGATCGGTGTCGTTGGCGAGCACGTTGATGGCGTTGTTGCTGCTGTCTTCGCTCACCGTGGCAGCGTCATCGGCTGCATCTGGAGCATCATTGACGTTATTGATCGTGACGTTGACCGTCGCGGTGTCGATGTGCCCGGCGTCGCTGGTGCCGTTGTCACTGATGGTATAGGTGAAGCTGTCACTGCCGAAGTAATTCGGAGCCGGTGTGTAGCTGACTCCTGTTGCAGTGAATGTGACGCTGCCATGCGTGCCTTGTGTAACCGCGATGACCGTCAGACCAGCGTTGAACGGCGCAGTCAGATTGTCTGCATCGGTGTCGTTGGCGAGCACGTTGATGGCGTTGTTGGTTGTGTCCTCGTCCACCGTCGCGCTGTCATCGACTGCATCCGGAGTGTCGTTGACGTTGTTGATGGTGACATTGACGGTAGCAGTGTCGATGTGCCCGGCGTCGCTTGTGCCGTTGTCACTGATGGTGTAGGTGAAGCTGTCACTGCCGAAGTAGTTCGGCGCCGGTGTGTAGCTAACTCCGCTTGCTGTGAAGGTGACGCTGCCGTGCGTGCCCTGGGTAATGGCAATGACCGTCAGGCCAGCGTTGAACGGTGGCGTCAGATTATCGGCATCGGTGTCATTAGCGAGCACGTTGATTGCGTTATTGCTTGTGTCCTCATCCACAGTCGCACTGTCATCGACTGCATCCGGAGTGTCGTTGACGTTGTTGATAGTGACATTGACGGTAGCAGTGTCGATGTGGCCCGCATCGCTTGTGCCGTTGTCACTGATGGTGTAGGTGAAGCTGTCAGTGCCGAAGTAATTCGGCGCCGGTGTGTAGCTGACTCCGCTTGCTGTGAAGGTAACACTGCCGTGCGTGCCCTGGGTCACGGCGATGACCGTCAGGCCAGCGTTGAATGGGGGCGTCAGATTATCGGCATCAGTGTCGTTGGCCAGCACGTTGATGGGGTTGTTGGTAGTGTCCTCGTCCACCGTGGCGCTGTCATCGGCTGCGTCAGGGGCATCGTTGACGTTGTTGATAGTGATATTGACTGTTGCCGTATCGATGTGCCCGGCGTCACTGGTGCCGTTGTCACTGATGGTATAGGTGAAGCTGTCAGTGCCGAAGTAGTTCGGAGCCGGAGTGTAGCTGACTCCGCTGGCCGTGAAGGTGACGCTGCCGTGCGCACCCTGCGTGACGGCGATGACCGTCAGGCCGGCGTTGAATGGTGGCGTCAGATTGTCTGCATCGGTGTCGTTGGCGAGCACGTTGATGGGGTTGTTGGTAGTGTCCTCATCTACCGTCGCGCTGTCATCGACTGCATCCGGAGTGTCGTTGACGTTGTTAATAGTGACATTGACGGTAGCAGTGTCGATGTGCCCGGCGTCGCTGGTGCCGTTGTCACTGATGGTGTAGGTGAAGCTGTCAGTGCCGAAGTAGTTCGGAGCCGGAGTGTAGCTGACTCCGCTGGCCGTGAAGGTGACGCTGCCGTGCGCACCCTGCGTGACGGCGATGACCGTCAGGCCGGCGTTGAATGGTGGCGTCAGATTGTCTGCATCGGTGTCGTTGGCGAGCACGTTGATGGCGTTGTTGGTTGTGTCTTCATCCACCGTCGCAGCGTCATCGACTGCATCGGGCGCATCGTTGACGTTGTTGATAGTGATATTGACTGTTGCCGTATCGATGTGCCCGGCGTCACTGGTGCCGTTGTCACTGATGGTGTAGGTGAAGCTGTCCGTGCCGAAGTAGTTCGGCGCCGGTGTGTAGCTAACTCCGCTTGCTGTGAAGGTGACGCTGCCGTGCGTGCCTTGGGTGACAGCGATGACCGTCAGGCCAGCGTTGAACGGCGCGGTCAGATTATCGGCATCGGTGTCGTTGGCGAGCACGTTGATGGCGTTGTTGGTTGTGTCCTCGTCCACCGTCGCGCTGTCATCGACTGCATCCGGAGCATCATTGACGTTGTTGATAGTGACGTTGACCGTTGCGGTGTCAGTATGCCCGGCATCGCTGGTGCCGTTGTCACTGATGGTGTAGGTGAAGCTGTCAGTGCCGAAGTAGTTGGCATTTGGCGTATAGCTGACTCCTATGGCCGTGAAGGTGACGCTGCCGTGTGTGCCCTGGGTGACGGCGATGACCGTCAGGCCAGCGTTGAATGGGGGCGTCAGATTATCGGCATCAGTGTCGTTGGCCAGCACGTTGATGGGGTTGTTGGTTGTGTCTTCATCCACCGTCGCGCTGTCATCGACTGCATCCGGAGTGTCGTTGACGTTGTTAATAGTGACATTGACGGTAGCAGTGTCGATGTGCCCGGCGTCGCTGGTGCCGTTGTCACTGATGGTGTAGGTGAAGCTGTCACTGCCGAAGTAGTTCGGCGCCGGTGTGTAGCTAACTCCGCTTGCTGTGAAGGTGACGCTGCCGTGCGTGCCTTGGGTGACAGCGATGACCGTCAGACCAGCGTTGAACGGCGCGGTCAGATTGTCAGCGTCAGTGTCGTTGGCGAGCACGTTGATGGCGTTGTTGGTAGTGTCCTCATCTACCGTGGCGCTGTCGTCAACAGCGTCGGGTGCATCGTTGACGTTATTGATAGTGATATTGACTGTAGCGGTGTCGATGTGCCCGGCGTCGCTGGTGCCGTTGTCACTGATGGTGTAGGTGAAGCTGTCACTGCCGAAGTAGTTCGGAGCCGGAGTGTAGCTGACGCCGCTTGCTGTGAAGGTGACGCTGCCGTGCGTACCCTGTGTAACCGCTATGACCGTCAGACCAGCGTTGAACGGCGCCGTCAGATTATCAGCATCAGTGTCGTTGGCGAGCACGTTGATGGGGTTGTTGGTTGTGTCTTCATCCACCGTCGCAGCGTCATCGACTGCATCGGGCGCATCGTTGACGTTGTTGATCGTGACATTGACCGTAGCCGTATCGATGTGTCCGGCATCGCTGGTGCCGTTGTCACTGATGGTGTAGGTGAAGCTGTCACTGCCGAAGTAGTTCGGCGCCGGTGTGTAGCTAACTCCGCTTGCTGTGAAGGTGACGCTGCCGTGCGTGCCTTGGGTGACAGCGATGACCGTCAGACCAGCGTTGAACGGCGCGGTCAGATTGTCAGCATCCGTGTCATTGGCGAGCACGTTGATGGCGTTATTGGTTGTGTCTTCATCCACCGTCGCTGCGTCATCGACTGCATCGGGCGCATCGTTGACGTTGTTGATCGTGACATTGACCGTTGCGGTGTCGATGTGCCCGGCGTCACTCGTGCCGTTGTCACTGATGGTGTAAGTGAAGCTGTCGGGTCCGAAGTAGTTCGGCGCCGGTGTGTAGCTGACGCCTGTGGCAGTGAAGGTGACGCTGCCGTGCGTGCCTTGGGTGACGGCAATAACCGTCAGGCCAGTATTGAATGGTGCTGTCAGATTATCAGCATCGGTATCGTTGGCGAGCACGTTGATGGCGTTATTGGTTGTGTCTTCATCCACCGTGGCGCTGTCGTCAACGGCGTCAGGTGTGTCGTTGACGTTATTGATCGTTACGTTCACCGTAGCCGTGTCAGTATGTCCGGCATCGCTGGTGCCGTTGTCACTGATGGTGTAGGTGAAGCTGTCACTGCCGAAGTAGTTGCCGTTCGGCGTGTAGCTGACTCCACTTGCTGTGAAGGTGACGCTGCCGTGCGTACCTTGCGTGACGGCGATGACCGTCAGACCAGCGTTGAACGGCGGTGTCAGATTATCGGCATCCGTGTCATTGGCGAGCACGTTGATGGCGTTATTGCTCGTGTCCTCATCCACCGTCGCAGCGTCATCGACTGCATCAGGTGCATCGTTGACGTTATTAATGGTGACATTGACCGTCGCGGTGTCGGTGTGCCCGGCATCGCTGGTGCCGTTGTCACTGATGGTGTAGGTGAAGTTGTCACTGCCGAAGTAGTTGGCGTTCGGCGTGTAGCTGACGCCTGTCGCTGTAAAGGTGACGCTGCCATGAGTGCCCTGCGTGACGGCGATGACCGTCAACCCAGCGTTGGCTGGCGGCGTCAGATTGTCAGGATCAGTGTCATTAGCCAGCACGTCGATGGCGTTATTAGGCGAATCCTCATCCACCGTCTTACTGTCATCAACCGCGTCAGGAGTGTCGTTGACGGCCGTGACGTTAACCGTGATGGTATTGGCCGACTGATCCAGGTCTACGCCGCCATTGGCTGTACCGCCGTTGTCCTGAACCTGGAACGTGAACGCCGCATAAGGAGTGCCATTCTCGTTCGCATCCGGAACGAACATCAGATTGCCCGCGGTAATGTCAGCAACCAGAATAAACTGCCCTGGCGTCACATCCACACCGCTTAGCTTCAACTTGCCATCCGTGGCAACGCTTGTGATCTTCACTGCCGCGAGGGCATTCGCCGGCGTGTCGTTCGGATCCGTGAAACCAAACTGCGCTGTTGTGAACGTGTGTACCGTATCCTCATTAGTCGTAACTGAGTTGTCCGCCCCCGCGGGTTCATCGTTCACGGCCGTGACGTTAACCGTCATGGTGTTGGCCGACTGATCGAGGTCGACGCCGCCGTTCGCCGTGCCGCCGTCATCCTGCACCTGGAAGGTGAAGGTCGCATACGGTGATCCACTCTCATTTGCATCGGGGAAGAACTTGAGATTGCCCGCGTTGATGGCGGCCACGGGGATTAACTGACCCGCCGTCACATCTACGCCGCTCAGCTTTAACTTGCCGTCCGTGGCAACGCTTGTGATCTTCACTGCCGCGAGCGCATTCGCCGGCGTGTCGTTCGGATCCGTGAAACCAAACTCTGCCGCGGTGAACGTGTGGGCCGTGTCCTCGTTCGTGGTTACCGTATTGTCGGTACCTGCGGGTTCGTCGTTAACCGCCGTCACGTTGACGGTTATCGTGTTGGCTGACTGATCCAAATCCACGCCGCCATTGGCCGTGCCGCCATCGTCCTGCACCTGGAAGGTGAACGTCGCATAGGGCGACCCACTCTCATTCGCATCAGGGAAGAACTTGAGTTTGCCGGCGTTGATATCGGCGACGATGATTAACTGACCTGCCGTGACGTCCACGCCGCTTAACTTCAGTTTGCCATCGCTGGCGACGGTGGTGATCTTTACCGCTGCGAAAGCATTGGCCGGCGTATCGTTTGGATCGGTGAAACCAAAGTCCGCGGTGGTGAAGGTGTAGGTGGTGTCCTCATTCGTAGTGACGGTCTTGTCGGCGCCCGCCGGTTCATCATTGACCGCAAGAACATTCACCGTGATGGTGTTCGGCGACTGGTCCAAGTCCACGCCGCCGTTGGCCGTGCCTCCGTCATCCTGCACCTGGAACGTGAACGTCGCGTAGGGTGAGCCGCTCTCATTAGCATCAGGGAAGAACTTGAGATTGCCTGCATTGATGTCGGCTACCGCGACCAATTGACCCGGAGTGACATCCACGCCGCCCAGCTTCAACTTCCCATCAGTGGCCACCGTCGTGATCTTCACGGCCGCCAGCGAGTTTGCAGGGGTATCGTTGGGATCTGTGAAACCAAAGTCTGCGGCCGCGAAGGTGTAGGCCGTGTCTTCATTCGTGGTGGCAGTCTTGTTAGCGCCCGCTGGTTCGTCATTCACTGAATTGACGTTTACGGTCATCGTGTTAGGGGATTGATCCAAATCCACGCCACCGTTGGCAGTCCCGCCGTTGTCCTGCACCTGGAAGGTGAACGTGGCGTAAGGAGTGCCATTCTTATTCGCATCAGGGAAGAACTGAAGCTTTCCGCCGCTGATGTCGGTTACGGAAACTGACTGACCGGCTGTTACATCCACACCGTTCAGCTTCAATTTGCCGTTCGTGGCAACAGTGGTGATCTTCACAGCCGAAAGCGTGTTCGCAGGAGTGTCGTTCGGATCCGTGAAACCAAAGTCTGCGGCCGCGAACGTGTAGGTCGTGTCTTCATTAATAGTGACCGTGTTGTTGGTACCGGCCGGCGCATCATTGACCCCGGTGACATTCACAGTCATGGTGTTCGGCGACTGGTCCAAATCAACGCCGCCATTGGCCGTGCCGCCATTGTCCTGCACCTGGAAGGTGAACGTGGCGTATGGAGTGCCGGTCTCGTTCGCGTCAGGAAAGAACTGAAGTTTTGCGGCGTCGATGTCGGCCACTGTAATGATCTGCCCAGCCGTGACGTCCACACCATTCAGCTTCAACTTTCCATCGGTAGCGACTATCGTGATCTTCACTGCCTGGAAAGCATTAGCCGGCGTGTCGTTTGGATCAGTAAAGCCGAAGTTCGCGCGAACAAATGTAAAGGGTGCGTCTTCGGCGGTAGTTACAGTGTTGTTCGCGCCGGAAGGTGCATCATTGACACTGCTTACCGTAATCGAAACCGTGGCGGTGTTGGAGTCAACAGTTCCGTCGTTTACTTTGAAAGTAAAACTGTCGGGTCCATTGTAGTTAGCTGCCGGCGTATAGTTTACTGCCGATGTACACGTGGACGGTGAGCCACTACAAGATGGTGCGCCAAGCGAACCTAATGAGCCATGAGTGGGGCCGCTCACAATTGAAAAAGTCAGGTTGTTCCCATCTGCGTCACTACCACTCAACGTAATCGGAAGTGGAGTATCTTCGTTTGTTGTGACCGCTTGAGAAGCAGCAGTTGGAGCTGTGTTCGGCGAAGTAACAACGAGGGTTCCAGTTGTAGTCAGATTGCCATTTCCCTGGCAATTGGCGCCTCTGACGGCAGTGACGGTGAAGTTATAGGTGCCAGGCTGCGTTCTGCCGGCAATCGGACCGGAGTTTGTCGTCGTGATCGCTAATGCTGACGACACAGATGCGGTCGTCATGGTGAGGGTGTTTGGCGTGAAAGTAGGCGTCGTTCCTACTGGAGCAGTTCCATTGTACACAAAATTCATTGTGATGGTGCATGCAGTATTGTTACCGCCTACACCGACGGTCGCCGTATAGTTAGCCGTGTTTCCTGCGATGACAGACACACTGCCGGGCGACAATGTAACGTTCTGTGGGTTAGCATCGGTAAACGTAGTCTGCGCATTTCGACCAGAAGTCAATCCTCTCGCACTGACGATGAACTTCATATCCAGATCATAGTCCATCACCAGGTAGGTGCCGACGAAATTACCGTCAGCATCCGCAACGATGTCGAAGCCTCTCTCTTGTGGCGTGTGCGGATCTTCGTGGATTTTGAGACGAACCGTTTCTCCCGGCTGCCAACCGCGGCCGGAAATATTCGCGGTCTCACCCGGCGCATAATCCAATTTGTCCGTCGTTATGCTCGAGGGTGAACTGGCCAGCACTGAAATTGTGTCGAGCACGATTCCGCTGCTATTGGCGCCGCCGGCGACCAGCGCCTGCGTCGATCCGGAAAGCTCGTTAATCGTGTGACCTGATCGATCGAGCAGAGCATCGGATTGGCCGTTATGGAAGAGCGCTGCACGTGTTTCCGAAGCCAGAATGCCCGGCCGAAGTCCGGTACACGTATCGGTCGCAGGCACGACGTGCGCGTAAGCACCGAGCTCACCTGTAACAGGATCGTAGATCTCCATCGACTCATCATTGTTGCCGCCGATGATCTGCACCTTGCCGTCAAACAACACGCGTAAGTACGGCAGTACACGCGCCATCGTCAGGTTACCTGCGCTCGAAAAACTCTGATCGGCAGGATCGAAGATTTCAGTAGAAGACAGATCCGCGCCATTGGTGTCACGTCCACCAACAATCAACACACGGCCATCCAGCAGCAGCGCGGCTGAATGTTTTGCGCGAGCGATAATCAGATTAGAACCGACTGAGCTGAAACTACCGGAATCAAAAATCTCTGCGCTGCCGTTTGCATCACCACCCGCGACGAACACACGCCCGTCAGCAAAAAGCGTCGCGCTGTGACTTGCACGCGCGACGCTCATGGTTGGACCATCACTGAAAGTCCCAGTGGTTGGATCGAAAACTTCCGTCGTGTTTGTCGTCCCGCTGGTTGTGCGCCCGCCGATGATTAGAACTTTCCCGTTCGCGAGTTTGACAGCCGCGTGATCAGCACGGCCGAGGGCCATAGAGCCGGCTACTGAGAATGTGCTGCTGACGGGATCAAAGATTTCGGCCGTATTCGAATAACCCCCGCCAGAGTTGTCGCCACCCGCAATCAACACGCGACCATCCGCAAGGCGCGTAGCTGTGTGGCCGCGACGTCCCACCGACATAGCTGTTGCTTCGGGAGCCAACACCTGATTCACCGCCGCCACGTGCGTCTCCGGCGTCTTGCCGCCGCTGACGATCGCCGTGGCGTTCGCAAACAGTCTCTGAACGATCGCGCTGGCAAACGAAGTCGAAGACAAAAAGGTCGCGGCGCCGGCGATCAAGCTCAGCAGAATCGCGATGCGAATTGTTCGGGTAGACAAACGGGGAGTACGGGTCGGGTGATTCGGGGCGCTCATTGTCGTCAAGAACTCCTGATGGGAAGATGAATACCTACCCTGACCGGCGTGTTGCTCCGTTGAACAGAGCAACACGGCAGTCAGGGAGCTGGGCACGTATTGATCGCTATTACAAAACCCTGGAATGAGGATGTTCCCGCACGGTGGCCCCAATTCCTTCGCGCAAGAGAGAAGAACAACTCCGCGAGTGTAGTTTCGTGCGTGAGGGCAGGAGCAATCGTCAGGCCAGAGTGTTCACGAATCGGAGTGAGAGCTGAACTGCACTGTCTAAGGAACTTAGCGAAAAAGGGGTGAAGGAGAAACGTCGTTGATCAGTGCTCACTGGCGAGCAGTTGCGGCGAAGTGAAGGAAAAGAAGAGGGCTCAGACTCTGCCGAGCCCTCTCTGGAAGGACCGGTCGGGAAGACTTCCGGAAACCGCCCTCTCAATAACCAGTCCCCGGGAATCGTTCAGCGTCCTTCCAAAACGCAGGACCTCATCTGGGCTTCCGGCCCCGCGCGTGCAACCGTTTCTTGCAATTACGCCGAGGCGTTTGAGGCGAAGACATCAAAACGTTTATGCAGATACCTGATTAGTTGAGGCCGTGTGGGTGCGGGGCGATTCGATCAGACCTTGAACTACTTGGGCTACCTGCGACAAAGGCTTCGGTTTACGTAAAAAAGCATCGGCTCCTGCACGACGAGCCTCGGCTTCCACTTCGGGCGATCCGTAGGAGGTGAGGACTACAATGCGCGTCTCGGGATTTCGTTTATGGACCAGCTTGATGATGTCTATACCATCCGGATGCCGTGCTATTCCCAAACGCAAATCCTGAATTATCACCTTGTAGTCAGTTTCCTTGATCAGCCCTTCGGCTTCTTCCATCTCCCTCGCTGTGTCGACCCTGTAACCGTGGTGCGAAAAATACTCACTCATCGACAAACAGATCGACTCTTCATCATCAACCACGAGCAAATTTCCCGAATCTGGCCCAACGTCATTGCCAACCGCTGTTGTTTCTTCTCGGCCTAGAAAGATCTGTTTGAGGCGGCCGGATACCGTTTTTAGTGTCAGCATGAGTCGCGAGTAGGCTCGTCAAACCAATTAGGAGTGGCAGTTGGATTATGGAGTTGTTGCAAAAGCGCGACAACGGAGGTCTTTGCTTTTATCTCTGGCAGTAACGTACGGTTTTTCGTCTCGGATTTCTGGCAGTTTCCTGCCGTTTGCTGCCAGCTTATAAAAAGAAAAGGGCTCGGATTTCGCCGAGCCCTTCCATTGGACAGTCCAGCACCCCCTAAGGACATAAACTAACTGGACGTCCGTTGTTGTAATTGTCGAGCTGCGTCCCGAGACAGTTTGCCGTATTGGCATCTGCCGTCGTCAGCTTCGGAGTGTACGTGAGGCCGTCGAATTTGTACTTGCCGTTCAACAGCACGGCGCGATCGATATTCATGATCGTCGTGCCGTTGATGCCCGCGCCCACGAACCGGTTCAGTTGGGCGCCTACAAGCTGGGCCGTCATGTTGAAGAGCGGATCGCTTGCCTGCTTCTTCTTGCCGTCGATGGTTGACTTATCCAGCAGGTTGAACGCCTTCGTACAATCCGGCGCTGGTTTAATGAGGTCCGCGGTACTCATCGGATTGCCCTTCAAGACCAGATACCAGATTGCAGCATAGTTGGGCCAGAGGGATCCCGGATTCTGAGCTGAGACTACGAGACCACCCGGCGGGTTCGTCGTCGTCTTGCTGGCGAGCCCAAGTGCGAGATCGAGCATAAACTTCTGGTTGCCACCCGTACAAGACGACCAGTTCTTCCAGAACCCAATGGTCAACGCGCGTCCACCTGGCGGCGGCGAATTGTTAACCGTGAACGTTCGTGTCTGGCCGGGCTGCACGGTGAAATTGGCGCAGACCGTCAGATTGATGACGTTCGGGTTTGGAAGTGCCGGCGGAATCATGCTGTTCGGAACAAACAGCGGTCCATCACCCGCGAGATTCGTGTTCCATGCCGGGAAGACCTGCTCGCATATCTGATAGGTGTCGCCAGGGATGAGCTTCGTAGTGAAGCTGATGTTACCGCTCGCATCAGTGGTCTTACTCTCGAGAACAGTGCCATTCGAGAAAGTTGAAGCGCCCTGTCTGAGTTCGAAAGTGAAACTCTGACCGGCCACGGGTGGCTGTCCATTCACGGTCTTCACGACCTGCGCCATACCCTTCTTCTTGTTCATGATGGTGCAGGTTTTGTTGTCGCCTGCCGCCAGACTAACAGTTCCATTCGCGGCACACTGGCCACCAATTACAGTAACGTAGTCACTGAGTGAAGTGCCGGTACCGGCTGTCTCGCTGACCGTGTGCGAGCCAATAGAGACGAACTGCGCACCGGTAGTGCCGCCGTCACCGACATTAGGAGCAAGCGTGACGGCGTCAATCCGTAGATTGAACAGACCAGTATCATTGGACGGCAGCAGGATCTTGGTAACTGTTAATCTCGGTCGACGTGTGTTGGTGATGGTGCAGGTCTTACTGTCTCCTGCCGCGAGAGTGACGCTTCCATTCGCAGCACAGTCGCCGCCAATGACAGTGGTGTAGTCGCCGAGTGAAGTGCCGGTGCCGGCTGTCTCGCCGACCGTGTGCGTACCAATGCTGACGAACTGCGCACTCGTGGTGCCGTTATTGCCGACGTTGGCTGCTAGTGTCACGGCGTCAATTTGTAGATTGAATAAACCAGTGTCGCTTGACGGTATCAGGATCTTCGTCACCGTCAGTTTCGGCCTCCGTGTGTTGGTGATGGTGCAGGTCTTACTATCGCCTGCAGCTAGAGTGACATTGCCTGCCGCATCGCAATCACCGCCGATCACGGTAGTGTAGTCGCCGAGTGAAGTGGCGGTGCCGGCTGTTTCGCCGACCGTGTGTGCACCAATAGTAACGAACTGCGCACCAGTGGTGCCGCCATTACCCACATTGGCAGCCTGCGTCACTCCATCGATCTGCAGATTGAATTTACCAGTGTCGTTGGACGGTATCAGGATCTTGGTTACGGTCAGTTTTGGTTTACGTGTGTTGGTGATGGTGCAGGTCTTGTTATCGCCTGCCGCTAGAGTGACATTGCCTGCCGCATCGCAGTTACCGCCGATGACGGTAGTGTAGTCGCCGAGTGAAGTGGCCGTGCCGGCTGTCTCGCCGACCGTGTGTGCACCAGTAGTGACGAACTGCGCACCGGTCGAGCCGCCATCGCCCACATTGGCCGCCTGCGTGACGCCATCGATCTGCAAGTTGAACTTACCGGTATCGTTGGACGGTACCAGGATCTTGGTGACGGTCAGCTTCGGTCGACGTGTGTTGGTGATGGTGCAGGTCTTGTTGTCGCCTGCTGCTAAAGTGACGCTTCCATTTGCAGCACAGTCGCCGCCGATAACGGTGGTGTAGTCAGTCAGCGAAGTGGCGGTGCCGGCTGTTTCACCGACCGTATGTGAGCCGATAGTTACGAACTGTGCACCGGTGGTGCCACCATCGCCCACATTAGCCGCCTGCGTGACGCCGTCAATTTGTAAATTGAACAGACCCGTGTCGTTTGAGGGCACGAGGATCTTGGTGACGGTCAGCTTCGGTTTACGTGTGTTGGTGATGGTGCAGGTCTTGTTGTCGCCTGCGGCTAAAGTGACGCTTCCATTCGCAGCACAGTCGCCACCGATGACAGTGGTGTAGTCAGTCAGCGAAGTGGCGGTGCCGGCTGTCTCTCCGACTGTGTGCGAGCCGATGCTGACGACCTGTGCGCCGGTGGTGCCACCATTGCCGACGTTGGCTGCCTGTGTGACGCCGTCAATCAGGAGATTGAACAACCCGGAGTCATTGGATGGTACGAGGATCTTCGTCACGGTTAGTTTAGGTTTGCGAGTGTTGGTAATGGTGCAGGTCTTGTTATCTCCTGCTGCCAGCGTGACGCTTCCATTTGCAGCGCAATCGCCACCGATAACGGTGGTGTAGTCGCCGAGCGAAGTGGCGGTGCCGGCTGTCTCTCCAACCGTGTGCGAGCCGATGCTGATAAACTGCGCACCGGTGGTGCCGCCATCGCCTACATTGGCCGCTTGCGTCACGCCATCAATCTGTAGATTGAACAGACCCGTGTCGTTTGATGGTACGAGGATCTTCGTGACGGTGAGTTTTGGCTTCTTCGTGTTAGTGAAAGTACAAGTGACTGTTTCACCGGCATCGAGGCTGATCGAACTCGGACTCTCTGCCGCCTGGCCCAGGCTCGAGGTGCAGGTTGACGTAGTCGAATAGTCTGCATTCGCTGCTTCGCTAACTTGATACGTGCCAGGCACAAGGTCGCCACTATCGTTCGGAGTCGCGGCGTCGGTGAGACTAAATGGACTGCCATAAGTAGTCGTGAAGTTGAAGCTCGTCGTATCGCCACCAGGGACTGTAACTTTGTCGACGATGATCTTGCCGAGCACTTGGGTGTTTACAAACGTACACGTGATTGACTGTCCTTCCGTGGGCGTGAAGCTCACCGTTCTCGTGCCGAGATTGGTCGTAAAACTTCCTACTCCCAGGCCACCGTCCGTCTGTGTGCAGGTGAGCCCAGTCAAGGTGAACTTGGGAACCGCCGCGTTCGGATCTGACTCGGTCACTGTCCGTGCCGTCTCATCGTTCAAACTAAAACTCTTGCTGTCTGGCGTTAGACCATTAGGCGGTGTAAGTGGGAATGCGCTGAGGTCAGCTCCGGTAGTGGTGTAGTTGAAAGTTTTGACCTGCGCATTGTCGGGATTGGTTTCTTTGACAATGGTCACTGAAATCGGAAAGAACACCGCGCCTGCCGATAACGAGCGATCCTGATTGCCGCCGCTTCCGTTGAGATCTTCGAGGCGCATGTGATAGGGCGATCCGGATATGTTGATGGCAGAGTTTGCTGTGCCCCAGTCGAGCCGTGTGCTGATGTGGCCGCCCCAGGCCATCACGGGATTGGTGACGGTTGGAGTAAACGTGATCGTGATAAAGGTCGTGCTGTCGCCTGCATAAGTTCCGGTAATTGTGTAGCCGGATACCGCGGTTATGGTTCCACCAAATATCGAAAAGCTGCCAGGTATCTGTGTAATGTCGTCGCCACCTCCCGGCACCTGGTTCTGGCCGTTTGTAACTCTTGGATCAACAGGGATTGGAAAAGTTGTTTCGGATGCGAGCGTACAACCTGCGACGCCCGAGCAAGGATTGTTGCCTACGCTCTCTGTGCGGTCGTAGTCGGTTAGATAATCGAGAGCGTGTTTGCCTTGTTTAGTAGTGTCATAAGAGATAGTGAGTGTGTTGCTGGAGCCGACGACGAGTTGGTCAAACTTCATGCGGTAGGGAACTGAATCGCCTTCTTTGTAGTGCGCCTGGTTTTGGTTGACGTTTCCATTCTGCCAAGCGTCGAGTGTGCAGGGCACGGGCGCTGAAGGTTGGCCATTCGCGCATTGATCGAGGTCCGCGCTTGCCGGATCAGTAAAGAACACCATCGCAAACAGCCCGGACTCAGCGCCTTTTGCTCGCACTTCCAACCATGTGCCATGTTGTTCCTGTGGGTTTACCAGCCAGGACGAGGAGATCGCGCCGTCGCCGTTAGCGTTCACATCCCACGGGTCATAAGCTGAGCCGACTTCAGGTCTGCGATCGTGATGTCTGACTTGCAGCGTCACCTTTTCATTGGGACGGAAACCCGAACCGGAAATTGATACAGTTTCGCCGGGTTCGTAGTGCAACTTATCCGTCGCCACACTCGCTTCAGCAGCTTGCGGCAAGAGCGCGAGACTGGCCGGTGACAACTTCTTCACCAGCGACGCCGGTAGAGTTGCATTGTTCTTTCGCGGCGCCGGCTTGGGTTTCGCTGGTACACGAACTGCGGTCAAAGCTTTATTGACTAAATTCCCGACAGCCAATCTGGCTGACGCAGATGTACCGAGAAAAATTAGTCCGAGAGATATCATCAACACCGCGATAGCTCGAACGGTGCGTGTTTGGGTCTTAAAAATCAGGGATTTCATGGGAGCAACTCCTTATAGTTGAGCGCAGTGAACTGCGGCAGGTACATCTGTGGCATCGGGTACCATAGACTGGGTCTTCGATTGCCAGTGACGCTTGAGCAAGGTTGGGAAAGCGTCCGGGCGGGTTTAAGAAATTTAATTTGCGGTCCTAGCGAACACAGCGCGTTGGACCATCCCGTGATCAAAGCTAGTTTGATGGGCTGGATGTTATTTTTATTGCGATGAGATTACAACGGAGGTGTTTGCCGAAAGTGCAGGCAGGATCATGCAGTTTGTACGGTTAGAAACAGGCAGGATACGTCTGGCATAATCATGCTGCCGAGATTTACTCGAAAAACGGAAGCCGGATAAGCCTAACAGCTTACCCGGCTTTCGCCGCTTCAAGATTCAAGTGCCAGCGCTACGGACACGCGGGAGCACTCAGATCGGTATAAGTGAACACCGTTGGAACGGGACAAGCACCGGGACCTTGAACGAAGTTCAGGTTGTTGTTGCCCCTGTCGAGTGTGGTCTTTTTGAATTCCTGACAAGCACGTTCGGGATTGCCGGATAGCACCAATCCGTTTGCACAGAGTTCCGCCTTCGCATCGTTTATCAGGGCATTCACGCTGATAAACCCATTGGCGTTCACTGGAACGTTGCACCCGCTGGGGTTGGCGCCGGCGAATACAAATGCACTTCCGTTCACGAAACTGTGAGCAACATTCAGGTACATGGCGACCATTTGTGCCGAGAGCCTCGCAATGACAATTAATCGATCAAGAAGGGCCGTTCTCCGAAGAGAACGACCCTTCCTCGTTTGCCCCCCTCTCAGTAAGGCCGCCGCACGCCTACGCGATTGAACGTTGAATTAAGGACCTGCGTCCGCCGCGCATAAGCCGACGTTCTTCGACTTAATGCTCGAGCAGCTTGTGGTCCCGTTGGTTACAGTAACTGTGTATGTGCCGGGTTTGTTGACAGTGATCGTGTTGGTGCTGGCGCCGGAAACGATCCCGCCTGTCGGTCCGGTCCACGAGAACGTGGTGCCTGGTCCACCTCCTGCCGACACTACTGCACTCAGCATCAGAGTGGTCCCTCCACCCGCGGCATTGCACGCAACATCCGCGATAGTGATTACAGGATTCTGATTCAGCGTTAGCACTACCGAATCAGACGCTCCGGTACACCCGGCACCAGTCGCCGGGTTTGTGATCGCCTGCGTCAATGTTGCCGTACCAAAGCCCTGAAGCGTGACGCTTGGAGTCGCTGCGTTGACATTCGAAATCAGCACAGCCGCGCCAGTCGTGTTGTTAGTGACTGACCACGTGCGAGTACCGCCTGCCGGCACTGTTGATGTCGCATCAGACAAAGCAAACACGTGCGACGGATTCGTTTCACATGCCTGCTTGTCTGCTCCCGCATTCGACGCCGGATTCTGGCTTAGCGTGAGCGTGACAGTATCCTCCGCGGTCACGCAGCTTGGGCCAGTGGCCGGGTTACTGACAAACAGTTTGAGTGTCACGGAGCCGAAGCCGTTTAAGGTGACTGACGGATCCTCCGCATGAGTGTCAGAGATCTGCACGGCAGCTCCGGTTGAGTTGCTGTCGACAGACCACGTGATCGTTCCTGGAGGCGCGCCCGTAACGGTTGCCGCCATATTGAAGACGCGCGGCGCCGTGTCGCAGACGCTCTGATCCGATCCGGCATTCGCCGTTGGATTCGGAGATACGACGACTGTTTCGTTATCAGTGTCGGTTGCAGTTGAACTGCCAAACTTTCCTGTTGCCGTCACTATATTCGTGTGGCTACCCACTGCTAACAGACGGTTACAAGTGAAGCTTTGCTGGTCGCTGCCGCCAGGCGCATTGTCGTTTGGCTGTAACGAAAAGTGTGTCGGCTGTCCCAACGGCAATGCTGAAAGTGGCATGCAAGTCGGAACATCGATGTCGTCCGCTGTACTCGCGGTTTCATTGTTGTCAACGAGGGTGACGTCCAGAACGACGCCGCTGGTGTTGTGAGCTACGTATGTGTAGGTGGTCGAATGTCCTGTACAGACGGCATTACTGTCCGCAGTCTTGCTGACTTCGATCGAAGCACAGGTGTTGAACTGGCCCAGGGCGAAGTCTTTAAGAGTTGCCGTGACACTTGCCGAACTACGCGTCTCCACCATGAAGCTTGAGAAGCATGCGCCCGCCAGTGCCGGAAAGGCGTCGAGGTTGATGGCGCCTTCAAAGAACGCGTTGACCGGTATTGGGCCGCCTGGACTGCCGCCTTTCGGAGTGTAGTTCCACGCCGGACATGAACCGGGTATGTTCTGAGCAACGCCGTTGGACCTGGATGTAATGCTGCCGGCCGCAGTGGCCGTCATGGTGATGTCGTTGAGTGTGCCGCCAGATTCCGATCCACCCGAACCAACCCACTCGAATACTTTGGGAGTGGCGACTGTGCCACCATTTGTGAACTCGATGAGCATGAGTATGTCACCAACCTGGTGTGATGACAGCGGATCGCTAGCGAGCGGTCCTTGTCTAAACCGGCCATCAGCCGCAGCGAAGACTGGATCTCTGAAGAACCAGAAACCGATGAAGGCGGTGCCGCTGTTGTCGAAACGATCGGCGCCGAAAGCGAGGATAGTGTCGCCGGAAGGCGAGCCGAGGTACTTGGCCGCGTACGCGTTGATGATCTCATCCTTGTCCGGTACCGAGCCGTTTTTGTGTCTCCACGAACCGAGCTGTTCCGCATCTTTCGAACCGCCGCCGGTAAAGATCGAGGTGCCGAGGCCGTCGTGAATTACTCCGGTTTTAACAAGGGCGTTGCCGCCGTCGCAATTGAGTGTGTTCCAGTCGTCGGGCGTTGGACCAGGCGCGGCGTCGATAATATCGCCGTCAAGCTCGATCACTCCGGTAATGGGATCTGTTCCAGTTGGAGTTGCTGTGTGGTTGAGGTTGAGCGCCGTTTTTAAGTCAGTGATCCTGGCGCTCGTTAATTGAATGGACGTAGTGGCGAGGGTTGCGATGAACAAGAGGCTCAGCACAACTACGCCCATAACATATTTCCAAAAGCTTGGTTTTTTAGTCATGGGAGTGCTCCTAATTACGCTGCCAGGCTTTAGTGACTATTGAGAGTGTGTCTGGGCACAGTTCGGCTCAATAGGGACAACTAGAGACACTGGGAGTCGGGATTGCATAGAGAGTGTTCTTTCAAGAATGGAGAAATTCAGGCTATCCGGTTACGAGCGCCGTGCAGGGTTGGGAAGCGTCGCGTGCGGATGGAGGAATTACCCCTTGGTGTCAAATGCACTCTGCTCAGTTTCAACGAGGTAGCAGAGGGTGAAGAATATTCAGTTTGTCGATGTGCTACAAGGGGCAAGGCTGCCGATTTTGCAGGCGGGGATTGTCTATTTTTTCAGAGGCGATGAAGCAAGTTTATGCGGGGCAGATCAGCGCTGGCAGGAACTACTCAGGCATCTTCGCGAGCTTGTTGGCAAAGGCGTAGATCACCAACTCGAGGCGATCGGAGACGCCGAGCTTTGAATAGATCGAGCTGAGGTGGTGCGTCACGGTAACGTGACTGATGAAGAGTCGTTCGGCAATCTGTCTATTCTTGAGTCCTTCTGCGATCAAAGCGATCACTTCGCGCTCGCGGTCTGTTAGTGAAGCGATCTTCTTTGTCCGCGGATCGACTGTGTCTTTCTCGTGGCTGGAAAGTTGAAAGATCAGGTTTCCCAGAGTGAGACGGTCGAGCCATGCTTCACCTTTGTAGACCTTCTCGATTGCCTTTAGCAACACATCGGCGGCGTTCTCTTTCAACACCACGCCCATGGCGCCCAGTTCAGCGGCCTTCTGATGCGTTTGTGAATCGCGCTGCCCGGTTAGAACAAGAATTCGAGCATTCTTCGCGGCTTCGCGCAGTTGCGGAATGAACGTGAGCGCGCTGTGACCGCCGAGCTCGAGATTGAGAATGATCAGGTCGAGAGGTTCGCGGGCGATGATGTCCAACGCTTCCGAGCGGGTGCTTGCCATCGCCGCCACTTTTATACCCGGATGATTCTCAATCAACATGCGCAGACCTTCGCGCACTACCAGTTGATCGTCAACTATCAAGATTCGGATTTTTGCCGGCGCTGGCTCCATTTCGAAAACTCGGTGGTGGCAGAGGATGTGAGCTGCGCCGATTATGAGGCGATGGCAATTGGAGCCACAATAGAGGACTTTGCTATTTTCTCTGGCAGTATCCTGCCGCTAGGTGGGCTTGGCCGCGATCTTATGAGTAAAAGCGTATATCACGAGCTCAAGCCTGTCTGATACGCCCAGTTTTGAATAGATCGAGCTGAGATGATGGGTGACGGTCGTTTCACTGATGAATAGTCGCTCGCCTATTTGCCGGTTCTTTAATCCCTCGGCGATGAGCGTAACGACCTCTCGTTCTCGTTGAGTGAGAGACTCGATCTTCGTCAGCTCGGGATCAGCCTCTTTCTCGTCCCTGGCCGACATCTCGCGAAGCATGCGGCCCATCGTCGGGCGGTCGAGCCAAATTTCTCCAGCATGCACTTTTTCAATTGCCTTGATCAGCACATCCGGCGCGTGCTCTTTCAGAACCACACCCATTGCACCGAGTTGCACGGCCTGGCGATGTGCGTCCGTATCGCGCAGACCCGTCAACACGAGGATGCGAGCGTTGGGTGTTGTCTCACGTAATTGGGCCAGAAAAGTAAGGGCGCTTTCTCCGCGCAGATCGAGATCCAAAAGGATTAGATTCGGAGCATCTCTGGCGGCAAGCTCCATTGCTTCGGCGCGATTGGAAGCCATCGACACCACCGTCATTCCCGGATGGTTCTCGATGAGCATGTGAAGACCGGCGCGCACGACGAGGTGGTCGTCCACTATCAGGATTCGGATGGGGGAAGAAGCTTTATCCGGCTCTGACATAGTGTTGCTCACGGAAATCATGGATAGACGAGGCGAAGCTTATCCTACCTGCGAGCCCAATACCAAACCAAACTCACAGGGGAATCCGGATGCTTACGACTGTTTGATTCTGATCGTCTGTGTAGACTTTAAGCTGGCCACCCAGTGCGGTGGCGCGCTCTGCGAGCGAGCGTGGATGAAAATCAGCCTGCCTGCCATTCTCATTTGCATTCTTGATATTCAGAACAAAGAAATCTTTGCCGCAGTCTAATTCGGCTTCGGCTCGATTTGAATGCGTGTGTCGACGGATGTTGCTGAAGCCTTCGGTAACCATCTGAAAGATCTCGGCCGCGAGGCGATCTTTGACACCGATCTCTTTCGTTGCTGTCACGTCAACGGTGATTCCCGTCGCCGCCGAAAACTTCGAGGCAAAACGTCGAATCGCCGGCAACAGCATGGTGTCGTACCGCTCGCTTGTTTTAAGTCCGCGAATGTAATGACGCAGTTCCTCGATTTCAGTCGCCGTCATCGCGGTGAGCTCTTTCACATCGTGGCCCACGTCGTTGTTTCCGCGCTCGAGCTTTTGACGGATGGCGGCGAGTCCTATTTGAAGGCCGATGTAGGGTTGAATTACGCCGTCGTGAATGTCGCGCGCGATCCTCTGGCGCTCGTACTCCGCTGCTTCCGATGCCAATCGATCGACGAGACGAATGTTATCCAGAACCGGAGTGACGTGTTCGATCAGTTGAAGCACAAATCCTATGTCTGAATCGTCCATCGACTGCTCTGAGCCGATCACGTAGAAGCGCCCGACCGGATGGCCCTGGTAATAAAGCGGCAGCGACATGTATTGCTGTGCTTCCAAAGTGTTTCCAATAGCGGCAAATGTGGAGGGAACATCGCGCGAAGAAAGCGACGTTCTGACGTCGTAGATAAGCCTTTTTGATTTCCGATTGTGAAAGATGAGCGCTGCCGGAGGTGATGGCGATAACAGTATGGCCGCCATTTGATCCGGTATCGTTTTCACGATCCAGTCACTCGCTGTGGTGCCGCTCACTTTGCGCAATTGGAAGCTGCCTCCGGGAATCTGGACCACAGCGAGACACGAATCGGCTTTGTAAAAACAACGCAGGCGATCCATTACGCGGTTCACTGTCTGGTCCAACCCGAAGCGCGGGTCGGAGAAATCTGAAATATCCTTCAGGAGCCCAAGGCGGCGTTTTAGTTTTACTTCGAAACCACCCCAGTGGGCGATCATGTAGCCCAACGCGAGCAGGGAAGTTGGGCGAAGGAGGAACCTGCTCAACTCGAGTGTATTGTCTCCGGGAAATAAGACACTCACGATCGTGAAGAGCGAGGCAGCGGCGAGAGTCACCCGCACGCCTTCGGTAAAGCCCCAGCCAAAAGACGCGACGAGGATCGAGAAGAAGAGAAAGAAAAAGAACATGCTGTTGCCGCTGCCGGTGAGGGCGATCAGAGGCATGTACCACAGGAGATCGAGCCAGTGCAGAATTCTTTGCGGCAGCAGCGCGCTGCGTCTTAGTGAGAGGACGTAGATCACGAAGCTGTAGGCGGTGTAAAGAACGAGCGCGACGTGAGTCGCCCTTGGACCAGCAAAATCGAGCATGACGATGAATAACGCCGACGAGGCGAGCACGAGCCGCATCGTCGAAATCATCCTCAGGTCGATCCATCTATCGGATGAAACACCGGTAGAGGAGAGTATGCTGTTTGTCGAACCGTGCTCCAAGGGAAGGCTCCAACCAACAACGCGGTCCTAACGCGCTGGTGCAAAGTATCCAATGCGGGTTTGGGCTTTGAAGGACGGGTTTGTCATCTCGACGCGCACTCGCCGAAAATTACCATCGCGGTTTTTATTTAAAGGAGGATAGTAAAGACCGTACTGATGTCTTAGCTCATCAGCAACCTCGGCATAAGTGGAGTCGAGAGCTTGAAACGTGCGCGGTTTGTAGAGGCGTCCGCCGGTGGCGGCAGTCAGTTCTTCGAGCCGTTTTTCGCTCAGGTCCAACACCCGCAGTCCTTCTTTGAGATCGTCTATCCGCAGTTGATTGAATCTTACTGTGCTGCTGGAGCCATTCAGTAGATTGTCTAGCTCGGCGCGTTTGGCGTCGCGTGAGATTTCAGTGTTGCTGACAACATAAGTCGTCACCTGCGCTCGCAGCAGAGCCTCGAGTGCGCCTTCAAGCGTGGTGGTTCCGCGGCCACTGTCGATACCATCCGTCAGTACGATGACGGCGCGACGCGATTTTGTTTCGCCAAACTGATCGCGGGCGGCAAGCAATAACGCGTCGTTGAATCGAGTGAACATTCCGGCTTCGATTCGAGCGAGCGCGCGTCGCAGTTGAAAGCGACTCTTGGTCCAGTCCTGCAGCAGTTCCACGTGATCGTCAAACTTGATCAGGCTGATGCGATCTTCCTGATTCAATCTTGCCGCAAAGCCTTCGGCCGCACGGCGGAAGTCTTCGAGGTTGGTTGCGACTGACGAAGAAGCGTCAACCATCAGCACGGCATCGACGGGTACTTCTCGCAACGTGAGATCGTTCACGGGTTGTTCGCGGTTATCTTCAAAGACGCGAAAGTCGTTGCGCGTGAGATCCTTTACGAGCGCGCCATTCGAGTCGCGGACGGTGACAGGCAGGAGTACTTCGGTCGTCATTACCGAAATCACGTCGCCGGGAGTGACTTCCTGTTCTGGCTGCTTTTTCAGCGTCGGGACGGGCGGTGGAGCGCCGAGTGAGTCGAGCTCTGAACGCGCCGGCGTAGGCTTCGGTTGTGCGGAGGACTTTCGTTGCGGAGTTTTTCGTTGGGCACTGGAAACGAGACCGACCTGATCCAGGCAAAGCGAAAGCAGGAGAAGAGCTGCCACACTGAGCAGCAGCATGAATTTCATCGGACGCGGTCTTTTTCTTCCTGCCGGTAACATCAGGTAAAGCGCCTGGAGTATGAAAAACTCCGAAAAACCATTCAATTCCAGAAAGAAACGCCGAAGGCGTTGGCTCCCTCTCATTCTCACCGGGTTTTAGCCCGGTTTCCGAGGCGAACGCAGAAAAACCGTTGAAACGGTTTTCTGTTGCCCCTCCCGTATAGCACCGGGCTAAAGCTCGGTGAGAATGAGACAACTCTTGGCGGACTACTTAATCTGCTCGTCGCCCATCGCGGTCTTCATGGCCGCAAGGATCTTTTCGCTCACTCGCTGCTTCCGCAGCTCGTCCACCTTCCCCGCCGCCAAATCAAACTCCACCGGCGACTGCTCGATCCTGCGAATGATCGTGCCTTCCGAGAAACCCGCTTCAACGAGCTCGACGATGGAATCATTCGTAAGCGTCTTCGCCTTTTCCAACTTGGTTGGTCCAGCGCCACCAGCCTCAGTCGGCGGCTTCAGGATGCGCACAGTAGCGCTGCCGGTCGTGATCGTGTCTCCGGAAACAGACGAATTTCCATTGCGACTTCGAGTTTGACCCTTTGTCCCACCGCTCGAGCCAAAGATGTTAGTGCCGGGATCGGATCCGTTACCCGGGTTGGAACCCTTCGGCAGCTCCAGGCTTCCCGTTGACATGTCGTCGCCCCACGATTCATCGTCAAAAGCTTTCCAGCACATTGGGATCCTAAGCTTAGAATTCCACGTGGACAAGTTGTCGCG
>JADMIO010842039.1_pt1 | contig 23958 bp, 20 predicted proteins | sample 8958161 | NCBI WGS metagenome assembly JADMIO01 (sample SAMN16585339, study PRJNA669376) | soil metagenome | isolation source: Crop rotation soil | place: USA: Cullars Rotation, Alabama | collected 2011
GCGGCCGCGCGGGCGGGCGGGTTCACCGCTTGGGCGGGCGGAGCGACCGGGGCGACCGGCTCGGCCGCCGGGACCGGCATGGGCGGTGGCATCGCCGGAGCGACGGCTGCCGGCGGCGCCGCTGTTTCGGCAAGCTGGGTGTCGGACTGAGAGGTGCGGCCCGGGTTCAGCAGGAACCAGGCGCCGGCGGCCGCGACGGCCAGCACGGCCAGAGCGGCGCCGAAGGCGACGCCCGTATTCGTACCGCCAGACTTCCGCTTGCGGCCGGAGGTATAGAGGCCGGTGTCGACAATGAAGGGATTGTCGAGGTCGGCGACCCTCTCACCCGTGGGTGCGGAGAGAGGCTCCGACAGCGGGATCTCGCTCGGCTCGGGCTGGGCGAGGCTGGGCTCGACCGGCGTGGGAGAGGTCGTGAAGCTGCGCGGCTCGGCGGCAGGGACCGGCTCGGAGTCGGCATCGGCTGCCATCGGGGAGTCGGCCGGGGACTGTGTCGGCGTTTCGATGGCGGCGGGGGTGGCGGCGCTGACGCGGCGAAGGCCGCCACGGCGGCGCTTGCCGGAATTGTAGAGGTCGAAACCGCCGGCGAAGATGCTCTCACCCTCGCCGGATTTGTCGGCGTCGGTCGGCGTAGACATGGACTTTGCTCCAGGTTGTGCCCCCCGGAGAAACCGAGAGAACGACAATCTGAGGCAACGGTTCCGTTGTCGTCAGGGTTGTCTTGACAAGCGGGCGCAAACGGCTGAGGGTCCCGTGTCAGGAAATCCCTGACGGAGACCGCCGTGTCCGACGACGCATTGCACTGCTCATTCTGTCTGAAGTCCCAGCACCAGGTCGAAAAGCTGATCGCGGGCCCGGGCTCCATCTTTATCTGCGACGCCTGCGTGGGGCTCTGTAACGAGTGGATCGCGGGGCGCCCGCCTGCCGTCGGCGATTTCTCCCTCTCCTCGGTGCCGACGCCCACCTTGCTCGAGCGGCTGAAGCCGATTGAAAAGACCATCCAAGGCCAGGGCAACCAGCTGGCCGCGGCGGTTGACGAACTTCGCGGACGGGAAGTCAGCTGGGCTGATATCGGCAAGGCGCTCGGCGTCTCTCGCCAATCGGCCTGGGAGCGGTTCAGCTAGATTTTCGCCGCGCAAGCCAGCACAGTCCCGTGCAAGTGAGGGGGCGCGCAGGGCTTTGAGCATCGGTTTGTTAAATGTGGCCTTCGCCGGCCACAACCGCCCGGAGGACCTCGGCGATCCCGACGAGGCCGAGGCGGGCCTGGACGCCGCCTTCCGCCTGCTGTGCACCGTGTCCCCCACCGAGATGCGCCTCTTCACGGGCCTCGCGGAAGGCGACTACGCCGCGGCCAGGGCCTGGCGGCGCGCCTGCACGGGCACGATCCACGCCGTCTATCCCTACCTCGACATGCAGCCGCCGGCCGACATCGCAGCGCTGGCTGGCGCTGAGACCCGCCTCGACGGCGCCGCCCTCGATGAGGTTGGTCGCAATCCACACCTTGCCCAATCGCGATGGCTGATCGGGGCGGCGGATCTCTTGGTTGTAGTCTGGAACGGCGAGGCCGGGCGCGGCGCCGGCGGGACGGCCGATGCGGTCTGGCTCGCCCTCGAGCAGAACCTGCCCGTGCTTTGGTACAAGCCCGGCGATCCTGGAAAGCTGCGCCTGATCCGGTCTGAGGAGATGGAGGACGGGTTCGGATTCCTGGAATTTCTCGAACAGCTGAAGCGGGACATCCCGCCCCTGGTCATCCCCGCTGACGAACTGAGCCTGAGGGGCGCGCTTGTCGGGGCGGCCACGTCTCCGGACTCCCTTCAGGAACTCGATCCGGGGGCGGACCCCGCAGCCTCGCCGCTCGACCCTCTGCTGCGGAGAACTCTCTGGCGGAGCTATGCCAACTTCCGCAAGCTGCTCGGCGGCCGGCCCGCCCCTGGGCCGCCGCCAACACCCATCCCCGATGACCTGCAGGCGCAGGCCGGCTTCAAGCTGATGACCGACGCCTTCCACTATGCCGATGGGCGCGCCAACCGGCTCTCGGCCGCGCACCGTTCCCAACAGTTGCTGCTCCTCGGCCTGGCCATCGTGGCGGCGGCGACGGGCTCGTTGCCCGACCTCAATCCGGATCTGAAGATCTGGGCCGTTCTGGGCGAACTGGTGCTCGGTCTCTCCGCGTTGGGGGCCTGGTCGGCGGCCACCCGGGCGACCCGGCACGAGCGCTGGGGGCGATCACGGCGCCTGGCCGAGCAACTGCGGCTGGAGAGGGTGTGCTGGGCGCTCGGGGTCTCGACCGTGGTGGAACGCTCCAACAGTGGGGCGGGGCCGGCTGCGGGCGCGGCGCGGCACGTGCGCCGCCTGGCGGGCATTCCGACCGGAAACTACGACCCCGACCGGGTGCGAGTCTGGGGCGGCTGGGCGATGGACGAGATGGTGCGCGGCCAGGCGGCCTATCACCACGGCCAGGGCGGGCTGAACCACCGCATCTCGCACAGGATGCACCGCTTCGAGGACTTCACCTTCCTCGCCTTCATCTTCGTGCTGGCCAGCTTCGCCATAGCCTACTTCACCCTGCTGGCCTTCGGCGGTCATCACATGCCGCCCTGGGTGGGCGGCGCGGTGGAGATGATGGGGGCGGTGGTCCCGGCCTTCGGCGCGGCCTCGCTGGCTATGGAGGCGACGCTGGCCTTCAGCGAGCAGGCCTACCGCAGCCACCTGCTGGCCGACAAACTGCATCACCTGGCCGACATGGTGACCCCGGACTCGCGCCTGGATCAGCTGCAGCTCATCGCCAAGACCGCCAGCCGCCTCCAGATGGAGCAGGAAGACCGCTGGACCCAGGATACAGTGCGGCAATCGCTGATGAGGGGTGGGTGAGGACCGGCGATTTTCCGGGTTGACAGGAATTTTCTTTTCAGCCGGGCGTTAGTCCATTGTTTTAACTGCTATTTCTCTATTGCGCTCCCGCGGCCAGCGCCCTAGCTCTGCGGTCAGCGCCACCGAAGCCGGACAATTTCTTCATGACCGATGCCCTGCTGTCACGCGGGTTCGCACCCTTGCGCGAGGAGTTCACCGACATCGAGCTTCGCCTGGAGGGACGCCTGCCGGCTGAGCTGCGGGGGACCTTCTACCGGACCGGGCCCAACCCGCAGTTCGACCCGATGCCGCCGTACAATCCGCTGAACGGCGACGGCATGATCCACGGCTTCCGGATTCGCGATGGGAAGGTCACCTATCGCAATCGCTGGGTCCGCACCCGGCAGTTCGGCCTGGAGCGCGAGGCCGGCCGGGCGCTCTTCTCCACCACCAGCCCGCTGTTGAACGACCCCAGCGTGCGGGGCGCGCCCAGCGACGGCGCCGCCAACACCAACCTGGTCTGGCACGGCGGGCGGCTGCTCGCCCTGGAGGAGGGGCATCTGCCGATCGAGATCGATCCCGTGACGCTGGAGACGGTGGGCGTATGGACCGGCGGCGGCGCGCTAAAACAGGCGATGACGGCGCATCCGAAGATCGACCCCGCCACGGGGCGGATGCTGGCCTTCACCATCGCGCCGGACGGCCGCTACGACGGCTCCCTCGCCCTCTACGACATCGGCCCGGGCGGGGACGTGGCCGAGACGCGGATCCCGGGTCCCTATGGGGCGCTGGTGCATGACTTCGCGATCAGCGAGGGACATGTCCTCTTTGTCGTCTGCCCGGTGACGGTGTCGGTGCGTCGCATGCGGGAGGGCGGTCCCGTCGTGGCCTGGGAGCCGGAGGCGGGGACGTTCGTGGGCGTGCTGCCGCGCGGCGGCGTGGGCGAGGCGATCCGCTGGGTCCGGATGCCGCCTCGCATGGTCTGGCACGTAATGAACGCCTTTGAAGCAGACGGCGCGATCGTGCTGGACGTCTGCGAGCAGGACGCGGCCATGTTCCCCTTCGCGGACGGCCGTCCGCCGGTGGCGGCGCATGCGGTGCAGCGGTTCTCGCGCTGGACCATCGGGGAAGGCGCCGTGGCGGTCCGGCCGTTGCATGCCGGTCCCTGCGAGTATCCCAGGCACGATGAGCGGCTCACCGGCCGGCCCTACCGCTTCGGTTACCTGGCAAGGGTCGGCGGTCCCGGTACGGACGATCCCTTCCAGCGCGGCCTCGGTCGCTTCGACCATGAGACCGGATTGCTGGCGGCTTGGGACGCCAAGCCCACCGAGGCGGTGGGGGAGCCCGTGTTCGCGGCCCGCTCGGCGGACAGCGCCGAGCCTGACGGCTTCATCCTGACCACGATCCATGACGAGGAAACAGACAGCGGATCCCTCGCGATCTTCGAGGCGGCCGACCTTGCGGCCGGCCCGATCGCCCGGGCGCATGCGGCTCATCGCATTCCCATGGGCTTCCATGCCCTCTGGAAACCGGACTGAGCCGACTGGTACTGGCCCGCCACACCGCCTGTCACATCGCGCAACATCGTTCCGTGACCGGCTTGATCCACTGGCGACGCTTGCCTAGGGTCCGCGCCCTTTTTCGAAAAATTGGCCGCTTCCATGCCCCAGATTCTGGTCGAGGGTCTGACCAAGACCTATCGCGTGGCCGAACGCGACCCCGGTGTCTGGGGCGCGGTGAAGGGCCTTGTCAGCCGCCGCTGGCGCACGGTGGAGGCGCTGAAGGGCGTTTCCTTCCAGCTGGAGCACGGCGACCTCGTGGGCTTTATCGGGCCGAACGGCGCCGGCAAGTCCACTACCATCAAGATCCTCTCCGGCATCCTGCAGCCGACCGCCGGCCACTGTGACGTCGGCGGCCTTGTGCCCTGGAAAGACAGGATCAGGCACGTCGCCCGCATCGGCGTGGTGTTCGGCCAGCGCACCCAGCTCTGGTGGGACCTTCCGGTGGGCGACGGGTTCGACCTGCTGCGCGACATCTACCGGGTGCCGGACGCCGACTACCGCCGCACCCGCGACGAACTGGTGGCGCTCCTTCGCCTGGAGCGGCTGCTCGCCCAACCGGTGCGCCAGCTCTCCCTGGGCCAGCGCATGCGCGCGGAGATCGCGGCCGCGATGCTGCACTCGCCGTCCATCCTCTTCCTGGACGAGCCGACCATCGGCCTCGACGCACCCTCGAAGCTGGCGGTTCGGGAGTTCGTGAAGCGGCTCAACCGGGGGAAGGGCGTCACCGTCCTCCTCACAACCCACGACATGCACGACATCGAGGCTCTGGCCGAGCGGGTCATCGTGATCGGGAACGGCGAGATTTTGGCCGACCAGCCGTTCGAAAGCCTACGCACCGGCGTGCTGGCCGAACGGCGCCTGTTCATCGACTTTGCCGACGATGCCCCACAGCTGACGATCCCGGGCGCCGAAGAGCGCAGCCGCGATGGCCGCTCGCTGGAGCTGGCCTTCGACCCAGCCAAGATTCCGGCGCCGGTGCTGATCGCCCAGATCACCGCCGCCCACGCCGTGGACGACATCCACGTGCAGCAGCCGGCCATCGAGGAGGTGATCGCCCGCTTCTACGAGCAGCATGGGGCCGCGGAGGTCTGATGTCCGGGGCCGCTCACATGGCGGCGGGAGAGGGGAGGGCGGCCAGTCCGCTCGCGCCTTATCTCGGCACCTTCTCCCAGCGGCTCCAGCTGACGCTGCAATACCGCGCCGCGGCGATCGCCGGGTTTTTCACCCAGTCCTGGTTCGGCGGCATCCTGATCATGGTGCTGGCCGCCTTCTACAGCCTGAACCCCGCGCGGGCGGGCGCCCTCAGCCTTTCTCAGGCCATCACCTACACGTGGCTTAGCCAGGCGACCCTGGCGCTGATCCCCATGTTCGGCGGCGATCCGCAGGTGACGGCGGCGGTGCGCACGGGCGCGGTGGCCTACGACCGGCTCCGCCCCATCGACACCTACGCCTATTGGTACACGGGCGCCGCCGGCTACATGATCGCCCGCGCCGCGCCCCGGTTCGCCCTGATCTTCGCCTTCGCGGCGGTGGCGATGCCGCTGGCCGGCTTCGGCGACTGGTCCTGGCGCGTGCCGGCCTCGTTCGTCGCCGGCGCACTCTATGCCGTCTCACTTGTCCTGGTGGTCACGCTTGCCTCGGCGATGATGGTGCTGGTGAACCTGATGACCGTGGTGACGCTCGACAACCGTGGCCTCATCTCCATCACCGGCGCCCTGATCATGCTGCTCTCCGGCAACGTGCTGCCGCTGCAGCTCTACCCCGATTGGATGCACGCCTTCCTCTTCGTGCAGCCCATTGCCGGCGTGCTCGACATCCCCGCCCGCATCTATTTCGGCCAGCTCACGGGCCCAATGGCCCTCGCCGGTCTTGGCCTGCAGGCGTTCTGGACGTTCACCCTCGTCGCCATCGGCTGGACCTGGACCGGGTCGGTGATGCGCAGGCTGCAAGTGCAGGGGGGCTGAGCGATGAACGGCCTCTCCCTCTGGTTCCGCTACGCCGGGGCCTCTATCAAGGCGCAGCTGCAATATCCGGCGTCGGCGCTCATGCTCGCGTTCGGCCAGTTCGCCATCACCGTGATCGAAGTGCTGGCGGTCTTCGCCCTGTTCGACCGTTTCGGCCAACTTCACGGCTGGTCGCTGGCCGAGGTCGCCGTCTTCTACGGCATCGCCAACATCACCTACGCCCTTTCCGAAGCCCTCTGCCGGGGCTTCGACGTGTTCGGCGAGAGCTTCGTGCGCAATGGCGCTTTCGACCGGGTGCTGCTGCGGCCGAGGTCGGCGGCGCTGCAGATCATCGGCCATGAGTTCCGCCTGAGCCGGTTCGGCCGCGCCCTGCAGGGCATCCTGGTGCTGACCGTGGCCGCCTTTCTGGGTTTCCAGTGGACGGCGCCCGCGATCCTCTTCGGCGCCTGGTCGGTGATTGGCGGTGTCGCTCTGTTCACGGGCCTCTTCGTGCTGCAGGCCACACTCAGCATCTGGACGGTGGACGGGCTGGAGGTGGCCAACATGCTGACCCATGGCGGGGTCACCGCCGGGCAATATCCCCTCAGTATCTACGCTGAGTGGTTCCGCGGCTTTCTGACGGTGATCATCCCGCTCGCCTGCGTACTCTACTACCCGGTCGTGGGGGCCGTGGGGCGGGTTGATCCGCTGGGGGCGCCGACCTGGTTCCTGCCCGTCGCGCCGCTGGCCGGGTTCGCCTTCCTGGCGGCGTCATTCATCGCCTGGCGCTTCGGTATCGGCAAATACACCTCGACGGGCTCGTGAGCCCGATGCCCGCCCTCGTTAGGCCCTACACGGCGATGTTCGCCGCGCAGTTCCAGCAGATGCTGCAATACCGCGCCGCCGCCCTGGCCGGCTTCGCCACCCAGTGCTGGTGGGGCGCCATCAAGGTGATGATCCTGGCCGCCTTCTATGCGGGCGGCGGCGCGGCCCTGGCGCCCATGCGGCTGGAAGACGCCATCACCTACATCTGGCTGGGTCAGGGCCTGCTGGCCCTGCTGCCCTGGAACGCGGATTCCACTGTGGCCGAAGGGGTCCGCACCGGCGGGGTGGCCTACGAGTGGCTGCGGCCCGCGGACACCTACTGGCTCTGGTATGCCCGGGCGGCTTCGTCGCTCAGCGCCCGCGCCGTGCCCCGGGTGGCGCTGATGATCGCCGCGGCCGGCGTCGCCCTGCCGCTGGCGGGCCTTGCCGAGTGGTCCTGGCGCCCGCCGCCCAGCGTGGCGGCGGCCGCGTTCTTCGCCGTGTCGCTGACCGCCGTGATCGCGCTCGTTTCGGCCTTCCGCAACCTCGTGACCCTCACCGTGGTCGTGACCCTCACGGACCGGGGTGTGAACGTCCTGGTGGCCTCGTTCGGGATGATGCTGTCCGGAATGATCATCCCGCTCGGGTTCTTCCCGACGGCCTGGCTGCCCTGGCTGCGGCTCAATCCCTTTGCGGGCATGGCGGACATTCCCTACCGCATCTACTTCGGCGAACTGGGGGGGCTGGATGCCTGGACCGGGATCGGCGTGCAGCTCGTCTGGACCGCCATCTTCGTGGTGATCGGCCGGATGTGGCTCGAAGCGGTGAAGAGCCGCCTCCAGGTGCAGGGGGGCTAGATGCAGAGCCTGCGCACCTATTTCCATTTCATCGCCGCCGGCTTCCGCGGCCAGGCCCAGTATCCCGGATCGCTGATCATGCTGATGATTGGGCAGTTCCTGGCTACTACCATCGAGATCGTCGGCGTCTGGGCGATGTTCCAGCGCTTCGGCCAGATCCGGGGCTGGGGCTATGGCGAGGTGGCGGTCTTCTACGGCCAGGTGTCGATGACCTTCGCGGTGGCCGACATGGTTTGGCGCGGCTTCGACGTGTTCGGGCCGCTGTTCGTGAAGACGGGTGACTTCGACCGGGTGCTGCTGCGCCCCCGCACCGCCGCGTTTCAGCTGCTGAGCTACCAGGTGCGCCTCTCTCCGCTGGGCCGGTTCGCGCAAGGGGCCATCATCTTCGCCATCGGCGCGGCGGCAACACACCTGGTCCTCACGCCGGCGGCCCTGGCCATCCTCGCCTGGGCGTTCATTGGCGGCGTGTTGCTGTTCGGCGGCCTGCTGGTGCTGCAGGCGACGCTGTCGTTTTGGACGGTGGAGAGCCTGGAGGTCGCCAATGTGCTGACCTACGGCGGCGTGCAGGCGGCGCAGTACCCGCTTGGCGTTTACGCGGCCTGGTTCCGCAATGTGCTGATCTACATCGTGCCCATCGGCTGCATATCCTACTACCCGGTGATCGCCGCCCTGGGCCGCTCAGACCCTCTGGGCGCCCCCGACTGGTTCCTGCCCATCAGCCCTGTCCTGGGTGTCGCCTTCTTCGTCTTCTCCCTCTGGGTCTGGGGCTTCGGGGTGCGGCGCTACACCTCAACGGGAACTTGAGCCTGTGGCCGAGCGGTCATTCGGCGTCCGCAAAGTCATCGGCGCCATGCTCGCGGCTTGACCGGCTCCGGCCCCGGTTTGCAAGCTGGACGAGGAGGGAGTCCACGCATGTCGTTCGGCGAGAAGATCGGCAGGGAATTGCGGTTCCTCACCGGCCTGGTCCGCACCCTGATGCGGGTCGCCCCGATCAAGCCGATGTCGCTGGACCTGATCTGCGACGACTTGGAGGCCGCGGTGGACGAACACCGGGCGCGCCCGGCGATCACCTTCGAGGGCCGCACCGTCTCCTATGGCGAACTGGACGCCCTCGCCAACCAATACGCCCATTGGGGGCAGGAGCAGCACCTGCACCGCGGCTCCACGGTGGCCCTCTTCATGCCCAACCGCATCGACTACCTGGCCATCTGGTACGGGCTCTCGAAGATCGGCGTCGCCACGGCGCTGATCAACAACCAGCTTACCGGGCCCGCCCTGGCCCACTGCCTCAACATCTCGAATGCCGCCCATTGCATCGTCGATGACGAGACCGCGGCGGCATTCGAGGAAGTCCGCGCCACGCTCGCCCATCCGATGCAGGAATGGACCCTGGCAGAGGCGCACCAGGGCCAGCGGAACCTCACCCAGACGCTGAAGAGCTGCTCGCCCTTGCGCCCCGACCGCAAGCTGCGCGACGGCCTGATGGCCAGGGACACCGCCCTCTACATCTACACGTCAGGCACCACAGGGCTGCCCAAGGCTGCCCGGATCACCCACATGCGCGCCCAGCTCTACATGAAGGGGTTCGCAGGCTCGACGGGGGCGCGGGCGGACGACCGCATCTACATCACCCTGCCGCTCTACCATGCTACGGGGGGGCTGTGCGCGGTGGGCGCGGCGCTGCTCAACGGCGGCTCGGTGGTGCTGCGCCGGCGGTTTTCCGCCAGCGCCTTCTGGGAGGAAGCGGCGGCCCAGAAGGCCACCATGTTCGTCTATATCGGAGAGCTCGGCCGCTACCTGGTGAACACGCCGCCCTCGGAACACGACCGGGCGCACAAGATTCGGCTGGCCTTCGGAAACGGCCTGAACCGCGATGTCTGGGCTGAGCTGGAGGACCGCTTCGCCATCCCCCGGGTGCTGGAGTTCTACGGCTCTACCGAAGGCAATGTCTCGATGTTCAACTTCGATGGAAAACTGGGCGCCATCGGGCGGATGCCGAAGTACCTGCGAGGCGCCTTCAACGTGCGGCTGGTGAAGTTCGACGTGGCGACGGAGACGCCGGTCCGCGGCTCCGGCGGCTTCTGCATCGAGGCCGACGTGAACGAGCCGGGCGAGTGTCTGGGCCAGATCCATGGCGACGCCCGCAGCGACTACACCGGCTACGCCGACAAGGCCGCCTCAGAAAAGAAGGTGGCGCACGACGTGTTCGTGAAGGGCGATCGCTGGTTCCGCACCGGCGACCTGCTTCGCCAGGACGAGGAGGGCTATTTCTACTTCGTCGACCGCATCGGCGACACCTTCCGCTGGAAGGGCGAAAATGTCTCCACGGGCGAGGTGGCGGCGGCCGTGGCCAAGACCGCGGGCGTGCAGGAGGCCAACGTCTATGGCGTCGCTGTGGGCGAGATGGAGGGCAAGGCCGGCATGGCCGCCATCGTCGCCGGGCCCGGGTTCGATGTTGCCAAGCTGGCGGCGCAGGTGGACGAAGCCCTGCCGGCCTATGCGCGCCCGCTGTTCGTACGGAAGCTGCCCCAACTGGCCACCACGGGCACGTTCAAGGTCCGCAAGGTGGACCTGGTGAACGACGGGTTCGATCCGGCGAAGGTGACGGGCGAATTGTGGTTCCGCGAACCGGAGGGCGGGTACGCGCCGCTGACGGCGGAGGTCTACGCGAAGATCCTGGCTGGGGAGTACCGGCTCTAGCTTCGTCCCTTCTGGGTGTGGAGCCACAAACTCTCCCCGAACCACTCCGAGGCGTCCTCGGTGGCGCCTTCAACGTCGAAGCGCAGAATGCTCTCCCGCGCCCCGTCCGCCGGCACGACGACGATGTCCGCGGTCGTCCCCTTCCACAGACGTCCACCCTCGTAAGAGCCACCATCGCCGTACCCGAGCGCCGCGAGGTCCACCCCGGCCATGTCCATGTCGGTCACCTTGAGCCACACCCGCGCCAGACGCGCGCCCGCAGCAGGGGCGAGCCAGGGCTTGTGCAGCGGGCCCTTGTAGGAGGGCGCCGTGAACGCCGCCTGGTCCTGCGAATACTCGATCAGAAACGTGCGCCGCAGCGCCCCGCCGTTCCGCGCCAGGTAGAGGATCGTCCAGGGCGGGATGTCGTCGGCGGGCGGCTCCGGATCCTGGCCCACGCTCCAGCCGCGGCCGGCGGCGATCTCGGCGGCCTTCGCCAAGTCCCCGGTGAGGCCGAGGTAGGTCTGTGGTTGGTCGCCCTGGAAAATGTCCAGGAACGGGCCCCCGGCGAAGCGGACGCCGCGGGAGACGATCTGGCCGTCCGGCTGAAAGCCGTCGAGAGCTGGGAGGCCCGTGAGTTCGCAGATCCGCTCCACCAGGACGTCACGGTATTTCGTCCAGATCGCCAGGTGGTCGACGGCGAACATGGCTAGTCCAGCAACTCGGAGATGCGGGTGATGATGCGGTCCGGCATCACACCGGCATCTGGTGGCAACCCGGCGCCCAGATGGTCGTGCCAGATGGCGTAGATGCCCAGGCGCTGCGGCGCGGCCACCTCCCATTCCAGATTGTCGCCCACCATCCAGGTGTCCTCGGCCGCCACGTTCAAGGCCTGCAGGGCGTGGCGGTAAGCGGCCTCCTCGGGTTTTCCGAAGCCATGCTCGCCCTCGATCTGGATGTGGTCGAAGTAGGGGGCGAGACCGAACCGCTTGATCTTGGCGCGCTGGAACTCCGCCGCCCCGTTGGTCACCAGGGCCAGCTTCACGCCCCGGGCGCGCAGCTCCACCAGCGTCTCCAGGGCGCCGTCGAAGAGATGCATCTTCTCTTCTCGGTAGGCGGTGAAGCGGTCGGCGAAGCGGTGGGCCACTTCCTCGGCCAAGGTCGGCCGGCCGAGCGACCTCAGGTGCTCCAGCGCGCCCGCGACGATGGTCCGGCGTGCGCCGGACATGTCCAGACGCCGCGCCTTGTGCGTCAGCGGATCGGCCCAGTAGGCGTCGGCCGACCGCGTCACCGCTTCGGCCAGTTCCTCCGGCTTCAGGCCTCCGAGTTCATGCGCGAACTCCAGGCTCACCGCATGCCAGGCGAGCCCAGGCTGCGAGTAGGCCGAGAGGATGGTGTCGTCCAGGTCGAAGAGGATGGCTTTTGGCAGGGGCATGCGAGGCTTTCTCTAGCCTTCCCGCGTGGGATTGGCGCGCCGATTCTCCTATATTGTACGCCTCATGCCGGACGACCTTTCCCCAGCCCTCATCGGCGCCGCCCTGATCAAGGACGAGGTCACGCGCCTGCCCGACAGGCCGGGCGTCTACCGCATGTTCGGCGACGACGGCGAGGCGCTCTACGTCGGCAAGGCCAAGAGCCTGAAGAAGCGGGTGATCCAGTACGCCCAGGGGCGCTTCCACACCCAGCGCATCGCCCTGATGGTGGACCTCACGCGGTCGATGGAATTCACCACCACCAAGACCGAGACCGACGCGCTGCTGCTTGAGATCAACCTGATCAAGTCGCTGAAGCCGCGCTTCAACGTGCTGCTGCGTGACGACAAGTCGTTCCCGGAGATCGTCATCCGGCGCGAGCATCCGGCCGCGCAGCTTCGCAAGCACCGGGGCGCCCACTCGATCAAGGGCGACTACTTCGGCCCGTTCGCCAGCGCCTGGGCGGTGAACCGGACGCTGAACACCCTGCAGAAGGCGTTCCTGCTGCGCTCCTGCTCGGACAGCGTCTACGAGAGCCGCACGCGGCCCTGCATGCTGCACCAGATCCGCCGCTGCTCGGCGCCGTGCACGGGCCTCATCTCGCTGGAGGACTACGACGGGCTGGTGACCGAGGCCGAGCAGTTCTTGCGGGGCAAGAGCCGGGCGGTGCAGGCGAGGCTGGCGGCGGACATGTCAGAGGCCGCTGAGAACATGGAGTACGAGAAGGCCGCACGTTTCCGCGACCGCATCCGCGCCATGGCCTCGATCAACCAGGAGACCCAGGTCAATCCGCAAACCGTGGAGGAAGCGGACGTGTTCGCCCTGCATGCGGAGGGCGGGCAGGCCTGCGTGCAGGTATTCTTCTTCCGCGCCGGTCAGAACTGGGGCAACCGCGCCTATTTCCCGCGCGTGGACCGCACGGACGGCGACGCCGAAATCATGAGCGCTTTCCTCGGCCAGTTCTACGATGACAAGCCGATCGCCCGGCAGGTGCTGGTAAATATCGAGCCGGCCGAGCAGGAGCTGCTGGCTGAGGCGTTCGCGCTCAAGGCCGGGCGAAAGGTGGAGATCCTGAAGCCCCAGCGGGGCGAGAAGAAGCAGCTGGTGGATCACGCCCTGACCAACGCCCGCGAAGCGTTGGGCCGGAAGCTGGCGGAAAGCTCGGCGCAGTCCAAACTGCTGGCGGGCCTATGCGAGGCCTTCGGCATGGAGGCGCAGCCGGAACGGATCGAGGTCTACGACAACAGTCACATCATGGGCACGAACGCCGTTGGCGGCATGATCGTGGCGGGCCCCGAGGGCTTCCAGAAGAGCCAGTACCGCAAATTCAACATCCGCAGCACCGAACTCACTCCCGGCGATGACTACGGGATGATGAAGGAGGTGCTGCGCCGCCGCTTCTCGCGCCTCGGCAAGGAGGAGGAGGCCGGGGAGAACCCCGTGCGTCCGGACCTGGTGCTGATCGACGGCGGCGCCGGTCAGCTGGCGGCGGCGCTGGAGGTAATGGCCGACCTCGGGGTGGACGACATCGAGGTGGTCGGTGTCGCCAAGGGGCCGGACCGCGACGCGGGGCTGGAGCGCTTCTTCATCCCCGGCAAGTCGCCCTTCATGCTCGAGCCGAAGAGCCCGGTGCTCTACTACCTGCAGCGGCTGCGTGACGAAGCCCACCGCTTCGCCATCGGGGCCCACCGAACCCGCCGATCCATGGACATGAAGAAGAGCCCGCTCGACGAGATCGAGGGGGTGGGCCCGGGGCGTAAGAAATCCCTGCTGAACACCTTCGGCTCGGCGCGCGGCGTCTCGCGCGCCTCTGTGGCGGACCTGGAGAAGGTCGAGGGCGTCTCCGCCGCCCTGGCTCAGCGCATCTACGACGCCTTCCACAAGGGTTAGGGCGGGGCGCGCGCGTTCCGGCGCTAGAACACCCCCTCGACACCCGGCGCCTTTCGCCAGGCCCGGAGGGGCCGGATCGGGATCACATAGGTGCGGGCGAGGAGGTCGCCCAGCCGCTGCTTGTGCTGCGTCGCTATCACGGACACGCCGGCGATAAGGCCGCTCACGGGGATCACCTCCACAAGCCGCGTCAGCATGCGGATGAGGGCGCGCCACAGTCCCGGCGGATGTCCGGCATCGTCGACAACGGCAAGGCCCGTCAGCCACTTGCCGGCGGTGACACCCCAGCGGCCTTCGGTCACCGGGTAGTAGGCGAAGATCGCGGTGGCGAGCGCGACGAGCGCGGCTGTGTGAAGCGCGCCATGCTGGATCGGGGCGATGGCGAAGCCGCCGCCGAAAAAGAAGAGCGTGAGGAGGGAGACGTCGAGGGAGGTCGCCGCGCCACGGCGGATCGCGAGGCTGAACCCGCTGTAGTTGGCCAGCAGGTCGGTGACGGGTGTGGTTCGGGCTGTGGAGATCGCGCTCATATGGCCGCACCTCCCCGGCGTTCCAGGACCGCATCCTCGGCGGCGTAGTCGAACATGCCGGCGATGTAGCCGATGAAGGGCTGGCCTGAGGCGGCCCACGCCTGCGCGGAGCGGACGGCGAGGGGGACGGTTTCGGCGTAGGTCCCCACGGGGCGGTAGCCGATGGCCGCGGCGGCGCGCATGTCGGCGGTCAGCGGGGCGGCAACAGACCAGGGCGTGCCGCCGACCCCACCTTTCGCCGGGCCGTCCATCAGCACGAACTCCGGTGAAGCGCCCAGGGCCGCGGCGATGGCTTGGCCGATCTCCAGCACGGTGGGCGCGTCCGGATCGGCGGCGTTCAGCGGCCCAGTGAAGGGCTTCGCCAGCACCGTAGCCACCAGGGCGGCAAGGTTGACGGTTGCGGTGGTCTGGAACCGGCTCTCGCCGCGAAGGGCGAGGGGGATGCGCGCTCGGCCGTCCAGGATGCGTTTTACGAACCACCATTCGCGGGCATGGCCCGAGCCCTCGCCGCGGATCGCATAGGGCCGCAGGATGGCCATGGGCGCCCGGGCGCCGGCCAGGAGGGCGTCCTCCATCGCCACCTTGCGGGTGGAGTAGTTGGCGGGACCTGGCGCGGTGCGGGGCTGGGTCTCTGGGATCGGGCCGCCGAACTGCGGAAAACCGGTGTCGCCCGCCTCATCCAGCGTGCGGCCCTCATGGTCGGCATAGACGCTGCCGGTGGAGATGACGGCGAAGGCGCCGACGTCGCTCTGCACCTCCAAGAGCTGGGCGGCGTGGGTCTCGTCAAAGGCCACCGTGTCGATCACCGCATCGAAACCACTGCCGACGGCGGCCCCGATCGCACCCGCCTGTGAACGGTCGAGAGCGACGGCCCGGGCGCCCGCGGCGGCGAGGTCAACCGGCAGCCGATCCGGCCGCTTCTGGGCGCAGGTCACGGCCCAGCCGTCGGCCAGCAGGCGCGCGGCGGTCGCGCGGCCGATCTGGCCCGTGCCGCCGATGATCAGGGCAGACTTCACCATGCAGGCGACATTAGGCGCGGACGCGCGTTAGGCTAGGGCGATGAAGCACATTCCCAACATCATCACCGGTCTGCGGCTGGCCCTCGCCCTCTTCATGTTCGTGGCCCTGGCGGCGGCGGCGGGCGGCGTGCCCTGGCTCTCGGACCAGCTCTCGCCCGAGGCGCAGTTCAGCCTGGAGCGCTGGGCCATTGTCGCCTTCGTGGTGGCGGCGGTGACGGACTTCTTCGATGGCTGGCTGGCGCGCCGGTGGGAGGTGACCAGCGTCTGGGGCGCTATTCTCGATCCCATCGCGGACAAGGTACTGGTCTGCGGCGCCATCCTCGGCCTCTTGGCTGTGGCCCCCAATGCGCAGGTGGCCCTGCCGGCCGCCCTGATCCTTTTCCGCGAATTCACGGTCAGCGCGCTCCGGGAAGTGGCGGCGGGCCGGAATGTGAAGCTTCCGGTGACGGTGCTGGCCAAGTGGAAGACCACGCTGCAGCTCGTGGCCCTGACCGCGGAGCTGGTGGTGGCCTGCTGGGCCGCGTTTGGGTTGCCAATGGAGCCGTCGGTGGTCGGGCCTGTCACACTCGGCGCGCACGGCTTGCTCTGGCTCGCCACGGCCGTAACCCTGATCACGGGCGCCCAATACTGGGAACAGGCGCGCAAGGCGCTGAGTGCCTAGCTCATCGGATTGGCCGGCGGCGCGGGCTCCGGCAGCGGGATGAACTCCTCGTGGTCCAGGTCCGGCAGCTTGATCCGGCCCGCCCGCCAGTCGGCCTTGGCCTGTTCAATGCGTTCCTTCGACGACGAGACGAAATTCCATTCGATGAAGCGTTCGCCGATCGGCTCGCCGCCGAGCAGCATCACCGTGGCTTGCGTGACGCCGGTGAACAGGACGGGCTGGCCGGGATCGAAAATCAGCATCTGGCCCTCCCGATAGGTGTGGCCCCCCACCTCCACTGAACCCTCCACGATGTAGGCGGCGCGTTCCGGATATTCCGCAGGCAGCTGAGCGCGGGCGCCGGGCTTCAGTGTCCAGTGGACGTAGAACAGTGGCGAATGGGTCTTCACCGGTGAGACGGCGCCGAACGCCTTGCCGGCGATCAGGCGGGCCCACATCCCGTCCGGGCTTTCGTAGGCGGGAAATTCCGAAACGTCGTGGTGCCAGAAACCCGGATCGGTCTCCTCGTCCGCGTCGGGCAGGGCGATCCAGGTCTGGATGCCGTTCATCGTCCCGCCCTGGGCGCGCAGGGCCTCGAACCGTTCGGAATGGGTAATGCCCCGTCCCGCCACCATCCAGTTCACCTCGCCCGGCCGGATGGGCTGCTCCACGCCGGTGGAGTCGCGGTGGGTCATCTCCCCTTCGAACAGGTAGGAGAGGGTGGAGAGGCCGATGTGCGGATGCGGCCGCACGTCCACCTCGCGGCCGAAGCCCGGCTGGAAGGTCGCCGGGGCCATGTGGTCGAAGAAGATGAAAGGCCCCACCATCCGGCGCTTGGCGTAGGGCAGGAGGCGACCGACTTCAAAACCGCCGAGGTCGCGGCGGCGCTGGTCGATCACCATATGAATCACGTGAGGACGCCCAGGTGCGGGCTCACGAGGCCGAGCGGCACGGCCGTGGTGTTCTTCACCGCGCGGATGACGATGCGGCTCTCGATGTTGGACACCAGGCCCAGCGAAAGGATGCGGTCACGCAGGAAATCATCGAACGCGTGCATGTCGCGGGTGACAATGCGCAGCTCATAGTCCGCCGCGCCGGTGACGGTGGCGCACTGCACCACTTCGGGCCAGCCGGTGACCGCCTTCTCGAAACGGTCGAGGTTGTCCTTGGTGGGCAGGGAGAGTTTCACGGTGCAGTAGACCTCGAAGCCCAGACCGAGCTTTTCGCGGTCCAGGATGGCGACGCGGCGCTGCAGGATGCCCTCGTCCTCCAGGCGCTTGATCCGGCGCCAGCACGGGCTGGAGGACAGGCCGACGCGCTCGGCGATCTCGGCCACGGACAGACCTGCGTCCTGCTGGACGAGGTCGAGGATCCGGGAATCGACGGGGTCGAGAGCTTCGGACAAGGTTTTGCGCCTCCAGGCCGGTTAGGCTGCGTTGTTCTTGCGCAAAATAGGCCATTTCGGGGCGAGCGCGGCAAGACATTTCCGAAGGCCGCTGCCATCTTGCCCGCTTGCTGAGAAGGAATGAGGCGTGGCTGCCAGTGAAGTAACCCTCGACGACAAGTACGTGCTCGAGGAAGGACGCGTGTTCATCACCGGCGTCCAGGCGTTGATTCGTGTGATGCTGGACCGTGGACGGCTGGACAAGCGGGACGGTCTGAACACCGCCGGCTTCGTTTCCGGCTACCGGGGCTCGCCCCTCGGCGGCCTCGACCAGCAGGCCCACCGGGCCGAGAAGTTCCTGAAAGCACAGAACATTGTCTTCAAGGAGGGCCTCAACGAGGACCTCGCCGCCACCGCCGTCTGGGGCTCACAGCAGCCCAACCTCTTCCCCGGCGCCCGCTACGACGGCGTCTTCGGCATGTGGTACGGTAAGGCGCCGGGCGTGGACCGCACGGGCGACGCCTTCAAGCACGCCAATTTCGCGGGCACCTGGCCCAAGGGCGGGGTGGTGGCGGTGGCCGGCGACGACCATTCGGCCAAGTCCTCCACCCTTCCGTCACAGTCCGAATACGCCTTCCAGGACTTCGAAATCCCGGTGCTGGCGCCCGCTGACGTGCAGGACGTGCTGGACCTGGGCCTCCTCGCCTACGGCATGAGCCGCTTCTCCGGCCTCTGGGTTGGCCTGATCGCGCTGGCGGACATGATGGATTCGGGAGTCACCATCGACGCCTCCCTCTCACGCCATCACCACGTGATCCCCGAGGGCTTCCGTATGCCCCCCGGGGGCCTTGGCATCCGCACCAAGGACCAGCCGCTGGATAAGGAGCGGCGCCTTCGCCTCTTCAAAATCCCCGCCGCTATCGCCTACGCCAAGGCCAACGGCGTCGACCGCACCACGCTCTCTTCGCCCCGCCGCCGCCTCGGCATCGCCGCCCACGGCCAGGCCTACCGCGATGTGCTGGAAGCCTTCCGCGCCATGGGGCTGAGCCTCGAGGAAGCCTCCGATCTCGGTGTCACCCTCTACAAGGTGGGCATGCCCTGGCCGCTGGAGCCGACCGGCATCCGCGCCTTCGCCCGCGGCCTCGAGACCCTGATGGTGGTCGAGCACAAGCGCCCCATGCTGGAGGGCCAGGTCCGCGCCGCCCTCTACGATCTGCCCTCCCACGCCCACCCGAAGGTGGTGGGCAAGGTGGATGAGCAGGGCCACCCGCTGCTGTCCGAACTCGGCGCCCTCTCGGTGGCCGAAGTCGCCCTGGCCATCGCCGACCGCCTGCCGCCCGGGCCGCACATGGACCGGGTCTACGACTTCCTCTCCCGGGTCTCGACCTCGTCCGTGGCCGCCGTCAGCCTCGGCGCCGAACAGATTCGTAAACCCTTCTTCTGCTCCGGCTGTCCGCACAACACCTCAACCCGCCTGCCTGACGGCTCGCGCGCCCTGGCCGGTATCGGCTGCCACTACATGGCCAGCTTCAACGACCCGCATACGGACCTCACCAGCCACATGGGCGGGGAGGGGCTCACCTGGGCCGGCGCCGCGCCGTTCACCGATGAGCAGCACGTGTTCGTCAATCTGGGCGACGGCACCTACAACCACTCCGGCTCCCTCGCCATCCGCGCCTCGATCGCGATGGGCAGCCACATCACCTACAAGCTGCTCTACAACGACGCCGTGGCGATGACCGGCGGCCAGGCGCCGGAGAGCGGTTTCACCGTCCCGCAGATCACCCGCCAGCTCGCCTCCGAAGGCGTGGCCAAGATCATCGTCGTGGCCGACGAGCCGGACCGCTACGAGAACGTCGCAGACCTCGCCGCCGGCGTGCCGGTCTATCCGCGTGACCAGCTGGACAACGTGCAGAAGATGCTGCGCGAGACGGCCGGCGTGACAGTGCTGATCTACGACCAGATGTGCGCCACCGAGCGGCGTCGTCGTCGCCGGCGGGGCCGGATGCCGGAGTCGAAAACCCGGGTCTTCATCAACCCCCTGGTCTGCGAGGGCTGCGGCGACTGCAGCCGGGTCTCCAACTGCGTCTCCATTGAGCCGGTGAACACGGCCTTTGGGCGCAAACGGAAGATCGACCAGTCCAGCTGTAACCAGGACTACTCCTGCGTGAACGGCTTCTGCCCCTCCTTCGTCACCATCGAGGGCGGCGAGAACGCCCACGCGCCCACCCGGCTCGACCTCAGCGGGCCGAAGGCGCCGGCGCCCGAGATTCAGCCCCTCTCGGGCGTGCGCAACATCATCTTCACCGGCATCGGCGGCACGGGCGTGACCACCGTCGCCTCGATCCTGGCCATGGCCGCCCACGTGGATGGCCGCTCCGGCTCGGTGGTGGATATGACCGGCCTCGCCCAGAAAGGCGGCGCCGTGTTCAGCCATGTGCGCATCGGCGAGACGCCGACCACCCCGGTGGGCAGCCGGGTGCCCGCCGCCAGTACCGACGTCCTGATCGCCTGCGACCTGCTGGTGGCGGCCGGCCCCGAAGCCCTGGCCCTCTACTCGAAGGACCGCACCGCCGCGGTCGGTAACGGCGACTTCCAGCCCACCGCCGACTTTGTCTCCAACCGAGATGTCCGCTTCGACGCCGGCGCCATGGCCCGTCGCTTGGCCGGCGCCTGCCAGTCCTACGACGCCTGCCCGGCGGTGAACCTCGCGGAGACGCGCCTGGGCGACGCCATCTACGCCAACATGATCATGCTGGGCTTCGCTTGGCAGAAGGGCCTGGTGCCGGTGCGCCTTGAAGCCCTGCACAAGGCGATCGAACTCAACGGCGTCGAGAAGGAAGAAAACCTCCAGGCTTTCGAGATCGGCCGCCTGGCCGCTCACGACCCGACCTCGCGCGGTCCCGGCGAGAACGATGCGCCGACGCCGGAGACCATGGGCCTGGACGAGCTGATCGCCCACCGGACGAAGGAGCTGATCGGCTACCAGAATGCCGCCTATTCCAAGCGCTTCGCCGACCGCATCGCCAAGGTGCGGGCGGCCGATGTGGCGGCGGGCGGCGACGAGAGCCTGACCCGCATGGCGGCGATCAGCCTCTACCAGCTGATGGCCTACAAGGATGAGTACGAGGTGGCCCGCCTCTACACGGACGGCCGTTTCGCCAAGGCGCTCGGGGAAACCTTCAAAGGCGGCTCGCTGAAGGTCTGGCTCTCGCCGCCCGCGATCCACACCAACGGGGCCGACGGCCGCCCGGCCAAGAGCGCTTTCGGCGAATGGATGTTGAAGCTCGCCTTCCCCAACCTCGCCAAGCTGAAGGGCCTGCGCGGCACGGCCATGGACCCCTTCGGCCACACGGAGCACCGCAAGCTCGAACGCAAGCTGATGACCGACTTCGAGGCCGACCTCGACCGCATCGCCGCTGAACTCACCCCGGAACGCCTCCCCCTCGCCCGCGAGATCGCCGCCCTGCCGCAGGACATCCGCGGCTATGGCTACATCAAGGAAGAGGCGGCGGCCGCTGCGGCCGTGGAGCGAGGGCAGCTCTGGGCGCAATGGACGGGCGGCGTGAGCCCACCCACCACGACCCACAGTCTGGATCTGTCGAGAGTGCGGACCAACGCCTAGGGTTTGGCCCGGGCCCAAAGCGGGCTAACCAGCGGCCATGACCGAGTTCGATTTCGACGCCGTCGTGGTTGGGGCTGGGGCCGTGGGTCTCGGCTGCGGATATGCGCTCTCCCAGCGCGGCCTTACCGTGCTCGTGCTGGAGCAGGAAGCGGCGATCGGGCAGGGGGTCTCCTCGCGCAATTCCGAGGTGATCCACGGCGGCCTCTACTATCCCACCGGCTCGCTGAAGGCCCGGTTCTGCGTGCAGGGGCGGCGCGCCCTCTACGCCTTCCTGGACAAGCACCATGTGGACTACCGCCGATGCGGCAAGCTGGTGGTGGCCACCAGTGACGAGGAAATCCCCCGCATCGAAGCCATCGCCGAGCAGGCGCGCACCAACGACGTGGAGGGCATCGAGCTGATCACCGGCGCCCGGGCCAGAGCCTTGGAGCCCGGCCTCAACGCCCACGCGGCGGTCATCTCCCCCGAAAGCGGCGTCTTCGACAGCCACGGCTACATGGCGGCCCTCGAGGGCGAGATCGGCGCGGCCGGCGGCGCCGTGGTGCTCTCAACGCCTTTCGAGGGAGCGACACCTTTGCCGGGGAGCGGTTTCGAGGTGCGGGCGGGGGGTGAGCAGCCCACCACGCTGAGATGCCGCCTCCTGGTGACCGCCCCCGGCCTCTCCGCCCAGGCCGTCGCGGCGAAGGTCGAGGGGTTCCCGCCTGCCGAGATCCCCAGGCTCCACTACGGCAAGGGGGTCTACTTCCGCCTGGCCGGCAAGGCGCCCTTTGAGCGCCTGATCTATCCTCCCCCCATCCCCGGCGCGCTCGGCACCCACTATCGCAAGGACCTGGGCGGGCAGGCGGTGTTCGGCCCCGACCTCGCCTTCGTGGATCACGAGGACTATGCCGTCGACGCCTCCCGCGAGGCCGGATTCTACGCCTATGTCCGCAAGTTCTGGCCGGGTCTGCCCGACGGCGCCCTCTTTCCCGACTACGCCGGCATCCGCCCCAAGATCCACGGGCCGGACGAGCCCGCGCCGGACTTCCGCCTGGACGGGCCGGAGCAGCATGGGCTGCCGGGGCTGGTCGCCCTCTTCGGTATCGAGAGCCCCGGTCTCACCTCTTCCCTGGCCATCGGCGAAGCGGTGGCGGCAATGCTGTCGGGCGATCACGGCTAACGCCGGTAAAGGCTGTTCCTGCACCGGACGATAACCCGGGAGGGGTCTACTCAGCGTCGCTCAAGACATGGCCGGGGGGCCGGGACTTTGCTCCGCACGACAGCTGACGACACATACTGGACGCCGCCTGCTTGCGGCACGCTCGTTGGAACGCTCATCGCTGCGCCGGCCGCCGCGGGGAAATTCGCACCCGGCGAAGTGAGCTACCTCGCTGCCAGCCAGGATGCCCTGGTGGTGAACTGGCCCGCGCCGGACCATAGCGGCCGCACGATGCGGTTCGGCGCCCGCTACCGGGTAGGCTCCGGCGTGCGCTGGTCCGCGGGCGTCGCCCGGGCCCGGTGTGGCGCGTTCCGGGGCGTCTACTGAGGCGTTCCCGGCTCCGGTGAGACGCGCAGCACGCGGCCAGGGTTCGCATCCGTCAACACATAGAGCGCTCCGTCGGGGCCGGTCCGCACGTCGCGGATGCGCTGGCCCACTTCAGAGAGGATGCGCTCCTCGCCGGTCACCCGGCCGCCGTGCAGCGTTAGACGGGTCACGCTCTGTCCGCGCAGGCCGCCCACGAACAGGCTGCCGCGCCAGGCGGGAAAGAGCCGCCCGTCGTAGAAGGTCATGCCGGACGGCGCGATCACCGGGTCCCAGTAGTACACCGGCTGCTCGAGGCCCGCCTGCTGGGTGATGCCGGGGCCGACCGGGGCGCCCGAATAGTCCTCGCCGTAGGTGATCACCGGCCAGCCGTAGTTCACGCCGGGCCGCAGCCGGTTCAGCTCATCACCGCCTCGCGCGCCGTGTTCCACGTCCCACAATTGACCTGACGCATCGATCGCCAGGGCTTGCGGGTTGCGGTGGCCGTAGGACCAGATCTCCGGCAGGGCGCCGGCGCGTCCACGGAACGGATTGTCCGCCGGAGCCGTGCCGTCCGGGTTCAGCCGCAGGATCTTACCCAGATGGCTGCTGAGATCCTGCGCCTGGTCGCGCGTGCCGAAGCCGTCGCCGATGGTCACATACAGTTTGCCGTCCCGGCCCCAGGCCATGCGTCCGCCCACGTTGGTGCCGCCGGCCAACGCGGGGGAGGCCCGGAAGATCACGGTAAGTCCCGAAAGCCCCTCCTCGGTCAGGCGCGCACGGGCGACGGCGATGGAGCCGCCGCCTTCCCGGGGCCCCAGCATGGAGAGGTAAACGACGCCGCTCTGCGCGAAGTCTGGCGCCGGAAGGATGTCCAAGAGACCGCCCTGACCGACGGTGCGCACCTCCGGAACCCCCGCCACCGGGGGCGACAGTGTTCCGTCCCGCGCCAGGATCCGCAGGCGTCCGGCCCGCTCGGTCAGAGCATGCGGCTATCGGGCAGGAAGGCGAGGCTCCAGGGATGGTCAAGGCCCTCCGCCAGGGTTTCCACGCGGTAGGCAACGCCCAGGCGCTCCTCGTTGATGCGGGTCTGTCCCGTAAAGGCCGGGGTCTGCCCGGTGGCCTCGGTCGGACGGGTTTCAACCGAATGGGCGCCCGCCGCGGGCTGCGCCCGGCCGCCGCCGCAGGCCGCCGCGAAGATGGCCAGG
>JADMIO011227263.1_pt1 | contig 23955 bp, 26 predicted proteins | sample 8958161 | NCBI WGS metagenome assembly JADMIO01 (sample SAMN16585339, study PRJNA669376) | soil metagenome | isolation source: Crop rotation soil | place: USA: Cullars Rotation, Alabama | collected 2011
GCGACTTCAAGTCACGTGAATTCCAAGCTTCGGATCCCACTGTGCTGGAAAGGGATTGGAACACGAGGTCGTGCCGGGCGTGGTTGAATCTTTGAAAATCATCACGGAAAAGGCTTCGACGCGTATTTCACGCTATGCTTTCGAATTCGCAAAATCGCACGGGCGCAAAAAAGTAACGGTAATGCACAAGGCAAATATTATGAAGCTCTCGGACGGGCTTTTCCGGGAATGTTTTTATAATGTCGCGCAGGATTTTCCCGATATTGAATCGGACGATAAAATCATTGACAACGCCTGTATGCAGCTCGTGATGCGTCCCGAACAATTTGACGTGATGGTTCTCGAAAATCTTTACGGCGATATTGTTTCCGACCTTTGCGCCGGACTTATCGGCGGGCTGGGCTTAGCGCCGGGCGCGAATATCGGCGAGCAAGGCGCGGTTTTCGAAGCCGTTCACGGTTCTGCGCCCGACATTGCCGGACAAGGCGTGGCAAATCCGACGGCGATTCTGATGTCGGCGATTCTGATGCTTCGTCACCTTGGCGAAATGGATGCCGCCGACCGCACCGAAAAAGCGATGATGGATGTTTTCATGGAAGGCGAAGTTCGCACAAAAGATTTAGGCGGAACCGCGAAAACCGCTGATTTTGCGAATGCAATTATAGAAAAGCTGAGAGGTTAGATGTCAGATGCCGGATGTTGGTCAGGAAACAACGATAAAAAGTCATCGTGATTTGATTGTCTGGCAAAAAGCGATGGATTTAACCGTTTGGATTTATCATCTGACTAAATCTTTTCCGAAAGAAGAAACTTACGGCTTAATAAGTCAGATTCGTAGGGCAGCGGTTTCAATTCCGGCGAATATTGCCGAAGGACAAGGAAGACGTTTAAGCAAAGAATTTCAACAATTTCTGGCAAATGCGCGAGGTTCTTTGCTGGAACTTGATACGCATTTGGAATTATCATTTCGGATTGGTTATCTTAGCAAAGAACACCATAACGAATTGAAAGATAAAATGAGTGAAGTCGGACGTATTCTTAATGGACTTATGCGTTCATTGAAAAAGAGCTGACATCTGACATCCGACATCTGACATCTATGAATGATATTTGGGATAAGCCGGTTTCACACGGCGAAATCTTAAAAAAAATCTGGAAAAATCTCGATTTGGGAACGCTTGACCGTGAGCATCCGTTTCATCTTCCCGTTTTCGGGAGCATCTGCGACCGCGAGCCGCGCCTGCGTGTCGTTGTGCTTAGAAGATTCTGGCGCAAACCGCCCGCACTTGCCTTTCACGCGCACATGGGAAGCCCGAAAATCAATCAGATTCGCTCAAACCCCAATGTCTACTGGCTTTTTTTTCACCCGCAGGAAAGATTTCAAATCCGTATTAAAGGCATGGCGACGGTTCACGCCGACGGCGATTTGCACGAAGAACAATGGTTGGCGACCGAACTTTTTTCGCGTCGCTGTTACATCGGCGAAGCGCCTTCGCAGGAAAGTAAGAAACCGACCTCAGGTTTGCCCGAAAATTTAATCGAACGCAAGCCGACCCGGGAAGAAAGCGAGCAAGGCAAAGCGAATTTTGCGGTAATCCGCTCGACGATTGACGAGATTGACTGCCTCGAAATGAATGTTAAAGGTCATCGCCGTTCGCTTTTTACGTGGAGCGACACGGGCGAGCTTGAAACCAAGTGGCTTACGCCCTAAAGTTTTATTTTGCAACTTTCGAATTGCTCCCGACTTCTAACGAGACGCATCGGGTAAATTGCCCGATAGAAACATTTAGGAGAATAAATTTATGAAGTTATTCGTTTATTTCGCAATGCTTTTTACAATCGTTTTCGGTGCATTTCAAACTGCCGAAGCGCAAAGCGTCCAGCGCGCATCAATCAAAATCAACAACCAGAAAAGATTCTCCCAAAGCAAACTAACCGTTAAATTTGTCTCACTCGTCGAAGACTCGCGCTGCCCGCAGGGCGTGGACTGCATCTGGGCGGGCAATGCCAAAATCAAAGTCGAAATCAGCAACGGTCGAAGTCGTGAAACCTTTGAAATCAACACCAACGTCGGAGCCAGAGGCGCACAATTCGGCGGCTACGCCATAAATCTTACCGAACTTACGCCCTACCCGCGAGCAAACGCCAGACTCAATCGCTACGCCTATAAAGCAACCTTTGAAATCAGAAGATTAACCCGTTAGCCAGCTAAACTCTCCCAATTGCTAACATATTTCGAATAGTTGCTAACCGAATTTCGCAAATTGCTACTTAATTTCCAAGAGTTGCTATTCAATTCCCAATAAAAGCTAACGACTTTCCAAAGTTGCTACATGATTTTCAAGAGTTGCTGTTCAATTTCCATAAAATGCTGTGTAGTTTCAAAAAGTGCTGATTAATTTCCAAGAGTTGCTATCCGATTTCCGAAAGTTGCTGACGAGTTTCCCAAGGTGCTAACAAAATTTACGAAAGTGCCGATAAATTAGCAAGGAAATTTGGGAAATTTTTGTACCGAGACAGTGTGCTTTCACACTTTTCTACTAAAATTTAGGAGTTGGAACTTCCCAATTTGGAATCATATCTTTTTCCTTTTTATATTTAATCTCAATTCCGAGTCGCTCTGCCGTTTCACGCACCTCTCTCATTCCTCTGGAAAGATTCTCCGAATCAGGCAACCCGTTTTTCGTGTAAATATAAACGGCGTCGCAAACTTTCAGGATTTCCAAAGATTTTCTAAACCAAACCTTCCATTCCTCTGTTTCTCTCATACACCATTTATTATTGTCTTCATTTTTTTCTACATTAATTTCAAAATTCCAGAAATAAGTGAAAAAAGCCTGCGGAGCGAAAGGTGCTAAAAATGCATCGTCGTCCGTTGCCAACTCGTAGCATTGCCACAATGCTTTTTTGACATTTTCTTTCATTCTTTCCTTTAAAGCCATTTTTGCATTTTCTTTTTCGTTTGTTCTGACTTCTTCTTCCAATTTACTTAAATTTGTTTCAATTTTGTTCTTTTTTGCATTATCTTTTTCTTTTTCTAGATCATTTTCAAGCTTTTTCCTTCTTTCCGTTAGAACGTCATTGGAACTTAACCCTTGACCTCTCAGATTTGTGCAAACGTAAACTCTTTTACGATATACGTCGCCTTCAAATTTGGTATCGTCTTCCTTAGTTTGATCTTTCCGCTTCAGATATTTTAAATTTAGTGCGAAAGGCTCATTATCAGGCGTTAAATCATTGTCCTCAAATATTATTGTAAACGGATGTTCTTTTACATTTTTTTCAGGTTTTACAAATTCCCAATTCGGTCGGATAAAGATTTGGGTCGGGACTTTCCATTCCAATTCGTATTTTAACCGTTTATATTCTTCTCTTAGATATTCACGAAAACGCTGCCAATTAGAAGGCTCTTCGTCTTGTTCCTGATTATTATTGTTCGTCTGCGGTCTAATTTGCATACTTTGCTTGTATTTGATTTGCAAGCCTAGCTTTCTGGCTTCGTCAAGTTCATACCTCATTCCGCGAGAAAACCCTTTTTTTCTATTAATATCCTCATCCTTATTTTTTTCGCTTTCCTTATCCGGCGGGATATAATAATCTTTTCGAGGTTCGGGAATATAAACATAAATAGCATCACAGGCGGCTAAATAAGCTAAAGCACATTGCCTTCCGATACTTCTCTCTTTTCCTTTATCCTCTAAAAAATACGTGAAAAAACAATGTGCAGCAAAAGGTGTGATATTCTTCCAAAATATCGGCTTTTTCATCAACAAATCATTTACTTTACGAGAAATTAAATTTATTAAGGGGAATTTATTTATAAAAGGAATTTTGTGTAATAAAGGAATCTTATTATCCTTCTTCATTAATTCTTTACAATAAAACTGTGCCAGATTGACATTATCACGCCGGAAAGCTAACTCATCCTTACCTTCCGGTGGGTTTTCCGCACTCAAAGGACTGCAAACAAAGACGAATTTTTCCTTTCGCTTGTCTTGCTTACTTCCGAAATAAAATGCTCGATTAAACCAATAATCGGAAATAAAGGCGACAATTAAAATCAAACCAAAAAAAACCTTAATATCAATTAAGCCTTTAGTAATTCCGAGAGCGTTTCTAATAAATTCTTCTCCTTGACTTATCGGAGCATCCTTTAATTTCCAATTATAAGCAAAAAGAATTATAACGATTGCGAGAAGAATTATATTTATCAAAATCCATCGTAAGGAGGTGCGAGGGAGAAATCCGTCTTTCGTATTTCTCCGCCAATAAAGCAAGGTTTTCAAGCGCAACGGTTCGGTTATAGATTCGCTATAGCTGATAAGCAGCAAATTAATCAAAAGAGTCGCTGCGGAAAAAATCAGGAAATATTGAAAATCGGTTATATTAAGCGCCATCAGATATAACGAGATAGCCAGCAAAAATGTAAACAAAGCTAAAGTGGATAACTTTAATGAGGACGGAAGATTTGAGCTTTCAAGCCGCAATTTTTCATGCCCATGAAGCATTGAAACGCCGTGAGTGAATCTGATTGCCGTTAGCAGGTAAGCTAAATCAAACAATGAAAAGAAAAAAACTTCCCAACGGTTCATATTGGCAAAATTCGTTTCTTTTGAAGAAAACTTTCCGAGAGATTCTTTTATACCGAGCGCCACAACCATAAAAAAAATCGCGCGGGCGGCTTCTAAAGTTGCAAGTCTTGAGGTTAATTTATTTTTGAAACTCATTTGAAATTGTTAAGGTTTATAAATTATATATTTTGACATCTTATTTTCGACGCAGGCGCGACGGTAGAACAAAGCGCGTTTTGGCGATGTTTTTATACGGTTGTCCGGTCGTGCCGTATTTTGATTTGATGTAGTTTTTCCCTGAAATACAGGCGTTTAGAAGACTGTCGGCATCGGTGTAGGCAAGTTTGTCGAGTTGCTCGTCCGACGTGTTTGCGACGGCTTCCGATTGGATTACGTCGGCATTTGCCTGACGCAGGGCGGCGAGACGAGCGCGGTATGTTTCGGCTTTGTATTTGTCTTCGTTCGTCGGAATGCCGAGCGAATCGTATTGCTCGATGAGGCGCGAATAATTGTCGGCACGCGTAACGTAGGAAAGATGCGCGACCGAGATATGACTTGCGCCGTCATTTGGCTCAATTGGCGCAGCTCGTTTGCCCTTTATTGTGCGGGCGATAGTTTGCAATGCTTCAAGGTCGTTTGCAGGAACGCCCGCCGATTTTGTGTAGGCGATTAGGCTTGAAACATCGCTGTTGAGCGGTTTGTATAGATTTTCGCGGTTATTGCGTTTTGTTTCCTCGGCGGCGGCGTCTGCCTGATTCTCGGTGCGTTTTAGAAGCACCGCGTCGCGTTTGGCTTTTATATTTACGAGCTTCGCTATTGGGTTCGGCGGATTATACTCCGTGCCTTCGCGTTCGGCTTCGGCAATCAAATTGTCAGCATCTTCCAAAAACTTTGCTTCGGTGCGCTCGTTTCGCTTTTTCGGCGGCGTTGGGACTTCCGGGTCTTCGGGCATTAAATTTCACCTCAACAACGGATTAAATAATTATCGGTGTTTAACAAAGTAGCCTTGAAATTATTATTTGTCAATAGTAAAACGATGATTTCTAAATTAAAGCAAACTGAAACCACGAAACAACACGAAGACGCACGAAATAATTTGAATTATTTCGTGCGTTTTCGTGTTGTTTCGTGGTTAGAAATTGATTTATTTCTTTCCGTTATTCATTATTTCTTCAATCGCTTCCGCGTCTTTCGGGACTTTGGCGGTGAGGTTTATGTTGCCGTCTTCGGTAACGAGAACGTCGTCTTCGATGCGGATGCCGATGCCGCGATATTTGGTGGGGGCGTCTTTGTCGTCGGGCGGAATGTAGAGTCCGGGTTCGACCGTTAAGACCATTCCGGGCGCGAACGGGCGCGAGTTTTTCGCCTGCTGTTCGGTGAAATAACGTCCCGCGTCGTGAACGTCCATACCGAGATAATGACCGACGCCGTGCATGTAATATTTCAAAAACTCTTTCTTTTTGATGAGTTCTTTCGTGCTGCCTTTGAGAAGCCCGAGCTTTTTCATTCCTTCGGTCAGGAGTTCGATTGATAAATCCTGTCGCTGTTTGACGGTGTTGCCTTTTTTCGTCGCTTCGATACATTCGAGCTGGACTTCGAGGACGACATCATAAACTTCGCGTTGCGGTTTGGTGTATTTGCCGTTGACGGGAAACGTGCGCGTAATGTCCGAAGCGTAGCCTTTGTATTCGCAGCCCGCGTCAACCAGCAGCAAATCGCCGTCTTTGAGCGGCGCGTTGTTTTCGACGTAATGTAGAATTGTCGCGTTGTCGCCGCCGCCGATGATTGAGTTGTAAGCCACGCCGTTTGCGCCCGCCATTCGGAAATAATGCTCGATAATCGCCTCGACGTTCGATTCGTTCATTCCGGGCTTTGTTTTCTCCATCGCCAGAATATGCGCTTCAGCCGCGATGTCCGCACTTCGCTGCATCAGCTCGACTTCTTCCGCCGTTTTATGCAGGCGCATTTCGCCCAAAATCAGCGTCGGGTCAATTATCGTGTGCGGCGGATACGCGGTTTTCAAACGCCGGAAACGCTGACCGGAAAGATAGTTTATAATCGTCTGGTCGAGCTTGTGGTCAACGCCGAAACGATAGTAGAGCTTTTCGACTCCGTTCAGAAACTTCGGCATTTCCGCTTCAAACTTTTCAATCGGAAAGGCACGGTCTGCGCCGTAATTTTTCTTCGCGCCTTCCGTTCCTTCGCGCCGCCCGTACCACGTTTCCATCAACGGGTCGCGCGGGCGAACGAAAAGCGTGAACGGTGCTTTTTTATTCGACGGGTCAATTACCGCAATCGCGTCGGGTTCGGGAAATCCGGTCAGATAATTAAAATCCGGGTCTTGATGAAACTTAAATTCCGTGTCGTAACTGCGCGTTTGCTCATGCGACGCGGGAATAATCGCCACCGCGTCCTTGTCCATTGAAGCTATAAAATCTTTCAATTGTTTTCTCATAAATTCTCCTGATTCTAAAAATTGTAACTCAAATTCGGTAAAAAATTAATTCAACCGGCTGCAATTTTTCCAAGCTAAATTCATTCTAAATATGTGAGATAACTGCTATAATGCACGCTAAAGTTACTCGACGAGGAAAAAATTATGAAAAAATCTATTTTCGCTATTGCTTTAATCGCGTTTTGTTCATTTGCGGCGTTTGCCGACGTTCGTCTGCCGAATACGCCAACGCCGACCGCCACGCCGAAACAACAAAAAACAATTGATTCGACTTTTATAATCCGGCTCGACCCGAACGCAAACGAAGCGAAATTAAATATTCCGAAAAGCCAGGTTCAACAGCTTCGCGCCGCGCTCGACGGGCTTGACGATTCAGAGCCTTTATGGACGTTTTCGCGGACGCAGACAATCGTCAGCGGTTTGTTTTTGAGTCTGGCAATTGTTTTCGGCGGCGTTTGGTTTGCGCGCGCGCGCAACGGAAAAGCTAACAAAACACTAATTGCCGGCGCAATTTTATTGCTCGTCGGTTCAGCCGCGACAATGACTTTCGGCAACGCCGGACCGCCGGACGAGCTGAGAAGCATTTCGGGCAAATTGTTCGACAAAAAAGTTTTCAACGGTTGGCGTTCAGCCTACGGCACAGTCAAAGTCAAGGTTTCTAACGAAGGAAATACGATTGAATTAATCGTCCCCGACAAGCCCGGACAAACAAATAAAAGCGAAGAATAACTGCAAATTAGTTTTTCGCGGTTAGAAATAAAATGCAGGAAATTCAGAGAGCAAAATTTGAAATAACTTCGACGCAGCTTTTTGCGTTGGGCTTTCTTGCGTTTTGCATTTGCACGGCAACGCTCATTGGCGCGTTTCCGCTTCAGGCTTCGATTCTGACGATTTTTCTTTTCGCGGGCGTTCACAACTGGTTTGAATTTCGCTACTTTGCCGCGCGAATGCCTGTTCGTTGGGGAAAATCCCGCGTCTTTTATTCAATCGGAATCGGCGGTGTGATTGTTTTGGCTTCCGCATATTTGGCGATTTATTTCGGAAGCGGAAACTGGTTTTGGAGCGCGGAAAGCTGGCAGATTTCGGTTTCAGTCTGGAATACGGGTTTTGTTCTTTGGGTTGGATTTTTGTTTTATTTGCGAGGAAAACAAAAACCGAAAAGCGATTGGAGTCTAGCGTTTGCCGCCGCATTTTTGGTCGCGGCTTTCGTCTGGCTTGCGCCGCAGTATTTTAGTCTTTCGCTCGTTTACCTGCATCCGTTTATTGCGATGTGGTTTCTCGAACGTCAAATCCGGCGCACGAAAAAAGAATGGCTCAAAACATATCATTTCTGCCTTCTGAGCGTTCCGTTTTTCGTCCTGATTTTATATTTTGTTTTTGCAAACGCGCCGAATCTTTCGGAAGAAACAAACCTTTTCTGGCGCATCACACAGCATGCGGGAAGCCAAATTTTGCCGAATGTTTCGAGCCATTTTCTCGTCGCCACGCACGTTTTTCTCGAAACGATTCATTATACCGTTTGGATTTTGCTGATTCCGCTCGTAGATAAGCGCGCAATTCCATGGCGATTAAAAGAAATTCCGCTTGTTTCAAACCCGAACGGATTTCCGAAACTGATTTTCGGCATTTTAACCGTCAGCATTTTGCTCGTTCTCGCGCTGTGGTTTGGCTTTTCGGTTAATTACGAAACAACCCGCGACGTCTATTTCGCCTTCGCAATGGCGCACGTTTTGGCTGAATTTCCGTTTCTGGTGAAAATGCTTTGATAGTGGAAATTGGTAAATGGAAAATCTTTCTTTTTCACTTTCCACTTTCCACTTTCCACTCTCCACTAAAAATATGTTTTTTGATGAGCCTGCAACCGAAATTGTTCGCAATGCGCCGCTCGACCGCCTGTGGCTTTTTTTGCCTGTCGGTTACTTGCTGACAATTCTGGTCGAGACGCCGGTTTTGATTTTCGGTCTTTCGCCGAAACTTTCCCTGAAGCAAAAACTTCTTTGCGGAATCTGGCTGACGGCTTGCACATATCCGATTGTCATTTTGGTTTTGCCCGCGATTTTTCTCGATTATTCGCGCAATGCATATTTAATTGTCGCCGAAACTTTCGCGCCCGTTGGCGAATGTTTTTTCTTCTGGCTCGCCTTTCGCGGAAAAAATCTTCTGGAAACAAACGATTGGATTCGCTCCTTCATTGCGATTGTTTTTGCCAATCTCGCCTCATTCGGCATCGGCGAAATTTTCAACTATTATCAATGGTTTGGGCTTTTCTAAACCGAACAGCAATTTAAACAGGATGAGCAGGATAGACAGGATTAGAAGAAAAAAATTATCCTGTATATCTTGCTTATCCTGTTTGGATTTTTGTTATGCAGTTGCGAATTACGGAAATTTTTCTCTCGATTCAGGGCGAATCTTCACACGCGGGAAGACCTTGCGCGTTTGTGCGTCTGACAGGCTGCCCGATGCGCTGTGTTTGGTGTGATTCGGAATATACTTTCACGGGCGGCAAGCGATTGAGCTTCGATGAAATTTTCGCGCAATTAGAAGAATTCGGCTGTAATTTAATTGAAGTTACGGGCGGCGAGCCACTCGCACAAAAAAATGTATTTCCTTTTATTACTGCACTTTGCGATAAAGGTTACGAAGTTTTAATCGAAACCGGCGGTTATGTTTCGACCGAAAAGACGGACGAAAGAGCGAAAATTATTTTAGACGTAAAATGTCCCGCATCGGACGAATCGGAGCGCAATCATTGGGCAAATCTGGAACGTCTTCGAAAGGAAAAAGATGAGGTAAAATTTGTCGTCGCAGATTTAAACGATTGGAATTTTGCGCTTGAAATCATTGAAAAATATGATTTGCAAAATCGCACGAAAGAGATTCTAATCTCGCCGGTTTTCGGTATTGAAAATCTGCAGGAAATCGCCGAAGCTGTTTCACGAAGCGGTTTGAAGGTTCGTCTGAATCTGCAGCTTCACAAATATATCTGGGGCGCGGATGTTCACGGAGTTTAGTTTAATGGAATCGGAAATTCAAAATCCAAAGTCCAAAATTGCCATTTGTCTTGTTTCCGGCGGAATGGATTCGTGCGTAACGGCGGCAGTTGCAAAATCCGAAAACGAAGAAATAGCGTTTCTGCACGTTTCTTACGGTCAGCGAACCCAACGGCGTGAACGAAATGCATTTAACGACATTGCGGATTTTTACGGTGTGGAAAAGCGACTTGATATTTCAATTGAATATCTGGCGCGAATCGGCGGTTCGAGCTTGACTGATGAATCAATCGAAGTTACAGAAGCAAATCTCGAATCGAAGGAAATTCCGACGAGTTATGTTCCTTTTCGCAATGCAAATATGCTTTCTATTGCAACGAGTTGGGCGGAAGTTTTGGGCGCGCAATCGATTTATATCGGCGCGGTTGCCGAAGATTCGAGCGGTTATCCCGATTGCCGTCCCGAATTTTACGAAGCATTTGAAAAGACCATCGAAAAAGGCACGAAACCAGACACTTTTATTAAAATCAAAACGCCGATAATTCATCTTTCAAAAGCCGAGATTGTGCAAAAAGGGTTGGAATTAAACGCGCCGCTTGCGCTGAGTTGGTCGTGTTATAGAAGCGAAGATTTGGCTTGCGGAACGTGTGATTCGTGCGCTCTGCGCCTGCGCGGATTTGCGCGGGCAGGTGTGATTGACCCGATTGCTTACAGATAAATTTAGTTTTCTGCCTTTTCCTTTAAAATATCTTCTTTCTGTTTTTCGAGACGTGCAATTTGTGCTTGAAGTCTGGCAATTTCCGTATCAATTGCGGTGATGTCGGGCGATTCAAATTCGGCAAATTCCGTGCGGCTCAAACGATGAAAAATCGGAATCATTACCGTCAAGGCGGCGGCAATAACTGATAAAACTCCGATTATACGAAGAACAAAACTGTCGTTGCCGGAGAGTTCGAAAATAATTATGACGGAAATTATCGTGTCGAGAATTAAAATAACGACATAAGCCGCCGTCAATGCCCAACTAAAGCGATTGGCGAGTTTTGCCAGTGATAGAAGCGAGAGTTGGGCGAGAGAAAACGCAAAAATCAAAGAAACGGAAAATGTTTTAAACATCCATTCGGATTCCAGATTAGTACCTGCCCAAATCAACCAGAAAGACAAAAGTGCGGCTAATACGGCAAGGAAAATTCCGGCAAGCGGCACGGCTTTGAGCGGCGAAGTTTGTGAACGTGGATTTTCTAAAAACGCGCCGCACGCCAAGCCCAAAATGCTTGTGCCGACGACAGTTAGTGTTGTCAGTAAAATTCTGGCTTGAATGTCGCCGAATTCGCCCGAAACAATTGCCCAAATGCCCAGCAATGCGCTGAGAGCGATTGAACAAACAAGCAGATAAAGAAAGAATTTTCTCGAATTAAAATTTTCCACAGAAAAATTTTAGAACATCTTTGAAGAGAACGTAAAGAATTTATGACAAATCCAGATTTTCGCGCTTTATTTTCAAGCCGTTCAGATTTCCCAGCGCGCCGAAAGCGATTTTTTCGGTCTGGAAAAATTCTTTCGCTAAATCCTGAACTTCTTCAATCTTAACTTTTTCGATATTTTGCAATGTCTCTTCCAGCGAAATTTGTCTGCCGTGAACCATTTCGAGTCGCGCCAAGCTGGCGGCGCGCGTGGCGGAATCTTCCAAACCGAGCAGAATCGAGGCGACCGACTGCGCTTTCATTAATTCCAATTCTTCCGTTGTGATTCCTTTACGCACGACCGAGCGCAGCTCTTTGAGCGAAATATCTAGAACTTCTTCCGTTTTATGCGGCGAAACTCCCGCGTAAATCGAGAAAATTCCGCAGTCCTGATACATCGCCGCGCTGGTGCCGACCGAATACGCCAAGCCTTTTTCCTCGCGTACTTTTTGCCACAACCGCGACGAAGTTCCGCCGCCGAGCGCATTTGCCAGAATATCCGCCGCGTAACGTTGTTCGCTTGTTGCCGCAACAAATGGCGCGGCAATAATCAAATGCGCCTGTTCGAGGTTTTTGTTTTTTTTGATGACAATGGGCGCGGAAATTTCAGGTCTTTGGTCTTTGTTTTTTGGTCTCTGGGCTTTGTTTTTTGAGCCGAAGAATTTTTCTGCAAGCTCAACGATTTGCTGATGTTCAATATTTCCCGCCGCCGCGATGATTAAATTTTGCGCGTTGAAAACTTCTTCGTGAAATTTTTGTGTAACTTCGTGGTTAAAAGTTTTAACTGTTCGAGGCGTTCCCGCAATCGAAAGTCCGAGCGGATGATTCGGAAATAATTTTTCGTTGAAAATTTCGCCTAAATAATCTTCGGGCGCATCTTCCGTCATTTTGATTTCTTCGATAATTACCTTTTGCTCGCGTTTCAATTCTTTTTCGTCGAAGGTCGGTGCGGTGAGCATATCAGCCAGTAAATCAAAGGCTTTCGGTAATTCAGTATCAACTACTTTTATCGCAAAACCTGTTTCCTCATGCATCGTAAAAGCATCCAGATTTCCGCCCAGACGGTCTGTTTCAATAGCAATTTGCAATGCCGAACGCCGCTCTGTTCCTTTGAAAACGGCGTGTTCGATAAAATGTGAAATTCCGTTAAGCTCAGTTGGTTCGTGGCGCGCGCCAACGCGAAAAAAAAATCCGAGCGTTACCGAACGCACATCGGGCATTTTGTCGGTGAGAATCGTTAAGCCGTTCGGAAATCGTGTGGTTTGTATGTTTTCTTTCATCTCAAATTGGAAAATTAATAATCTATCACGCAAAAAAAACTGTTCCAAGTTTCCTGACAGGAAACCTGGAACTTCAATAATAAAAATCGAATTCCTCTGAACTAAAAAGGAAGATTGCCGGGACGCTTGTCTTTAACCGGATTCTTGATTTTGACGTTCACCGGAATTGGAATAACGCGCTTGAAACTAAAGCCCATTTTCTTGAATTTACCGAAAACGAAAACCGTTCCCGTTACGTCCCATTCTTCTTTGGAATTACGCGCTTCGCCGATTCCGCCCATCAGCGCCTGACCGACTCCGACAAAAACTTTTATCGGTTCGGGCAAATCAACAGGCTTGTTTTTCTCGAATGAAAACGATTCGGTATATTCCGCGATGTCAACATCCATCCCGTTGACCTTAAAATCCTTGAAGGTCAAAAAATCAACTCTTCCGCTCTGGTCAATCGCCGACATTTTAACTGCCATCTCAATTGTCGCGCCAGTTAAAGAAAAACCTGCCACAGTCGGCTCGCCAAGCGTTACAAACGCTTCCGAATCGTCTCTTGAATCGGTTTTATCGCTCTGGTTTTTGACCGTAACTTTCGTCTTATAAACCTTATAACCGCGAATCTCCTTCGGATAATCCTGCGCCTGAACCGCAGCGCAAAGAAGCATAAAAAGTGAGAGAACGAAAACTGCTGATTGAATTTTTTTCATTAATATTTTTACGTTTGTCGAAAACTCATTTTTCATATTGCAACAAAACCTCGAATGTCGTTCCGAAGTTTCTGCGGCTTTTGACGCTGATTGTGCCACCCGCGTTTTCTACCATTTTTTTTACAGCGTCCAATCCGACCCCGCGCCCGGAAACTTCCGTTACGGTTTCAGCCGTAGAAAATTCGTGTAAAAAGATTAAATCAATCATTTCGTCTTCGGTCAAGATTTTTTCGGGCGAAATCAATTTTTTTTCAATCGCTTTTGCTCTAACGCTTTCCGCGTCAATCCCTTTTCCGTCGTCTTTTACTGATAATTCCCAACCGTTTTCCGCCTTTTCGAGCAGTATTTCGATTTTTGCCTTTTGCTTTTTGCCTTTCGCCTTTCTTTCCGCTTTCGTTTCTGCGGCATGGTCAATCGCGTTACGCAAAAGGTGCAGACTAATATCAAAAATCAGCTTCAATTCATCCTTAGAAAGCTCCAAATTTTCGGCAAAAACATTAATTTTTATATCTTTACTTAATTTTTTCGCCAAATTTCTTCCGTGTGCGGCGACTTGCGATAAAATGTCGTCCAAATCATTTTTTATAAACTGTTTCTGATGAATAATTTCGTAAGTTTTAGTAATTTTGCTCAAATCTTCCGCACTTTTATTTGAAGCAAAACAAACCTGGAATCCGATTTTGCCTTTTTCGGCTGAATTCGGATTCGGGAAAGTTGCGATTATCTCACCCTTTTCAGTTAATTTTTCGCGCAGGTCTTTAAATTCTCCGGCGAAATTGCCGAAATCGAAATCAGCATTGATAAAGAAAATGTTTTTTCCTTTTTTCACCTGCGAGATGCAGGATTTTTTTTCGTGTTCGGAAAATCGCATGAAAAATTCGGCGTTTCCGTTAATGTGTTCCTCGAAATTTTCCGAAGAATCTGTTTGACGGCTGGTTTTTTTGAAAAAAGCCGCTTGATTTGAAAAATTTTCTCCAAAAGAATCAATCAAACAGTTGAATCCTTCGAGCAGAAGACTCTTTAATTCCGGCACGCGGTCATTTGTTTCGGAAAGTAGATTTTCGAGTTCGTGCGCGATTTTTGCAGCAGACTCAAAACCGAAAACCTGCGAATTTCCTTTGATTGTGTGCAGAGTGCGAAAAGCCTCGCGCAAAAATTCAGGCGTTAAAACCGCGTCTTTTGCGCGTTTGGCGAGATTTTCCAACTCGGCAACTGCTCGTTGCAGAAAATCTTTTTGCAAACTGTTCATTTGATTTTTAAATTGAATTTTCTAGCGTGATGAGGCTTGAGTTTTTTCGTTGAGGTTGTCTTGATTTGAGTCCTTATTCGGCTTTTTTTCGCGTTCCAAATCATGTTTGATTGCGTCCAGAATTCCGTTGATAAACTGCGTCGCTTCAAAGGTGGAAAAGCGGCGCGCGATTTCGAGGGCTTCGTTGATAACGACGGTTGCGGGAGTTTCTTCAAAGAGGAATTCGAAAACCGCGAGGCGCAGGATATTGCGGTCAACAATCGCCATCCGCTCGATACGCCAATGTTCGGCTCGAGTTCGTATGCGGTCGTCAATTATTTCAATTCGCTGGAGCGTGCCTTTGGTTAATTTGTCGGCAAAATACCTCATCTGCTCGTCGAAAGCCGGTTCACCGAGTTCATTCCAGTAATCTTCGGTCGAAAAGCTTTCGCCGGACTTTGAAATATCCGCCGCAAATAACATTTGCAAAGCACATTCACGCGCTTTACGCCGTGTTCCCATAAATCCTTGCTACTGCTTTCAAACGACGTGCGGAAAAACTTCCATTTTTCTTTCGGGAAGTTTTTCTCCGCCGTCCATCGTTTTATATAAATTAACTATCTCAACCGCCGACATTGCCGCCTCAAAGCCTTTGTTTCCTGCCTTTACGCCCGCACGATTGATTGCCTGTTCAAGCGTGTCAGCCGTAACGACTGCAAAAAGAACCGGAATTCCAGACTGCATTGCCGCTTGTCCGACGCCTTTTGCCGCTTCGCCCGCAACGTAATCGAAATGCGGAGTTTCACCGCGAATCACGACTCCGATGCAGATTACTGCGTCAAAATTTCCGTTTGACGCGACCTTTTGCGCCGTCAGAGGCAATTCAAAAGAACCCGGAACTTTGAAAATCTCGACCGCACTTTCGTCCGCGCCGAGACGTTCCAAAGCATCTAACGCGCCTTCGGTCAGCTTCGTTGTCAAAAACGAATTCCATCGTGATTCGACAATCGCAAACCTAAACCCGCGCGCAGTTAGTAGTCCTTGATGCACTTTTGGTTGCAATGTTTTCCCCCAAAAAAGGCGAAACCGCCTGTTTTTAGTATAGAGAAGGCTCAATACGATTGACAAGCGAAATTTTACAAAAGCCGAAAAGATGCAGAGACTACGCGTCGGAGAGCCAAACTCTAAACCAAACAAAATGATTATTTAACAATCAGAAATTCCCTTGTCGCTCCTTCGCTCAGTCCTTTTGTCGCATCGTTTCTTTAGTTATTTCGTCAAAAGAAATTTCGCGTTTGATAATTAAAATCAATCCCATTGCCGTCCAGAAAATAGTTCTTCCCTTTCGCAAAATCGCCAGAGTTATACCGACTCCCGCGCCGATGGCGAGAGTTTCCGTAATAAATTGCGAACCGGCTTCGTCAACGCCGATAACAAACGGGATAAGCTTGAAAACAATCGTGATAAGACGGCTGACGGATTCGAGAAGAAATGCGGCAAAAAGACTCGGGATCATATCGCTCAGACGACTTAAGATAAACCAGACTTCAAAAACTCCGAGCGCGTGAAAAACGATTTCGCAAAGCAGAATCGGAAAAAATCGTTTCGGATGTTCACGGTAAAACCCGTAAATAAAATCTTCGAAAAGCCGGACTTGCCCGCGCCCGTCTTCGAGAAGATGCACGAAAATTCCCTTTCGGTAAATTTTTTCGCAAATCGCGCTGGCAAAATGCCACTGGCGCACGACCATCAAAATTCCGAGAAACACGAGAAACACCAGAATTCCGATAAACAGACGAACCGTTAAAATAGTGTTTTCATCCAAATCAAACGTCTGCAAAAACAGGAATGCGCCGACAATGATAAAAAGCGACGTAACAAAAGAATAAAAAAGATTCTCCGTCGCCACCGACGACAGCCCGACAACGAGCGGAACGCGATTTTTAACGGCGACGGCTTTTGATGTTCCGCTAATTAAAATCCCGAGCGGAATCAGCGAGCTTGTCGCTTCGCCGATAACGACCGCCGAAATCGTGTCGCTCAGATTTAATTTATATGGGTCGGGAACAGACCATTTCCATGCAGCGGCGCGCGCGCAGATTCTCAGGAAAAAGATAAACAAAATCAACGCAAAACCGTCGAAACCAATCTTGGAAATTCCGTACAGAATCTTGTAGAAACCGACCGAATAGATAAAATACGCGAACAAACCGACGCCGAACGCGGTCAAAACCGCACCGATAACTTTCAAACGGTTAAGATGTTTTGATTTTGAACTCGGAATTTGAGGTTTGGTTGTGATTTTAATTTCTGAACTCACTTCTCTTTGCCTTTTCGTCGATGCGCCTATTATGATGTTATTTTATTTACTAAATTAAAACAAAAGGAAATTTATTATGAACGGAACTGCTTTAGGTCAGGAAGATTTATTGCCTGCATTGACGACTTTAACAGAAGAAGAAGAATTATTTCGTGCGAGTGTGCGCGAATTCGCGGAAGGCGAAGTTCGTCCGCGCGTCGAAGAGATGGAAAAGGCGAGCAAATTGGACGCTGATTTAATCAAACAATGCTTTGAATTAGGCTTAATGGCAATCGAATCGCCTGAAGAATACGGCGGCGCAGGCTCGACCATCTTTAACGCAATCCTTGCAATCGAAGAACTCGCGCGTGTTGACGCTTCCGTCTCGGTTTTCGTTGATGTCCACAACACTTTAGTGACCAATGCCTTTATGAAATGGGGCAACGAAGACCTGAAAAAGAAATATCTGACGCAGATGGCGGAAGGCAGAGTCGGCGCATACGCTTTAAGCGAAGCCGGAAGCGGTTCGGATGCCTTCGCCTTAAAAACAAAAGCAACGGATAAAGGCGATTACTGGGAGCTTAACGGGCAAAAGCTCTGGATTACAAACGGAAACGAAGCGGAGATATTTATTGTTTTTGCGACCATTGATGCCGAAGCAGGCTATAAAGGCATCACCGCATTCATTATCGAAAAGCAATTTGAAGGTTTCAGCGTCGGCAAAAAAGAAGATAAGTTAGGAATCCGTGCTTCTTCGACTACTGAACTCATTTTCGATAATTGTAAAGTTCCGAAAGAAAATGTTCTCGGCGAAGTCGGGAAAGGCTACAAGGTTTCAATCGAAACACTCAACGAAGGACGCATTGGGATTGCCGCGCAAATGCTCGGAATCGCGCAGGGTGCTTACGAACACGCGCTGAAATACACTGCCGAGCGCGAACAATTCGGTCAATCAATCAATCAATTCCAAGCCGTCCAGTTTCAATTAGCTGAAATGGCAGTCGAAATCGAAGCCGCGCGGCTTTTGACGTATAACGCCGCACGTTTGAAGGATGCCGGGAAATCCTTCCTCAAAGAAGCCGCGATTGCAAAGCTCTACACATCGCGCGTTGCCGAGAAAGTTTCGTCCAAAGCAATCGAACTCTACGGTGGCTACGGTTATGTCAAAGATTATCCAGTCGAAAAATACTGGCGCGACTCAAAAATCGGCGCAATCTACGAAGGCACGAGCAATATGCAACTTCAAACAATTGCGAAACTCATTATGAGCGGAAAATAATCGAACAAAAAGCCGGGATTCTTCAAAAGTCCCGGCTTTTTTATTTTAAAACTTCTATAAGTCAGATTTTAGAACAAAAGAAAAGCGTCTCCCGTAAAATTATTCAGCGAGGAAAATATGAATAAACTTGTCTTTTTATTACTTTTAATCTTTTGTTTCATTCCTAATGTCTTCGGGCAAAATACTTCAAAGACCGAAAAGCCGAATCAGGCGGCTGATGAATTGATTGCAATCGAGAAAAAGCGTAGTGAAGCGATTGCAAAGCACGATACGGACTTTTTGAGTAAACTTTATGCCGATGATTTTCGCGGTGTAACGGCAATCGGTTATGAAGTGAACAAAGAAACTTTGATGAAGGTCTTCAAACGCGACGATCCGAACACTAAATTTGAACTCCAGGACTTGCAAGCGCGCGTTTTCGGCGATACGGCTGTCGTTACAGGCAAATTAATCGGTAAAAAAACTGAAACCGGAGAAGTTGTTCACGAATCAAAATATATGCACGTTTACGTCAAACGCGATGGACGCTGGCAAATCGTCGCCGGACAAGGCACAATGGTGCAGCCGTTGCCTACAAATCAGAAATAATATTAATCCGAAAGTTTGTGATGCGTCTTAGATAATTTATTTTGCGGTAAAATTTATTTTTTATTTAAGAAGTTTGTGTTTTATGAATGGAAAAATTCAAAGTGAAGTAACTTATACAGTTGCCGATTTCGAACGTCATTATCTTTATCTTAATAATCGGAATAGTTTGCTCAAATATTTACTTCTTCTAGTTTTCTTAATTGTTATTTTAATATTTATAATTCTGTTACTCTTAAATCCATTTAAATTTTTAGCAGTATTTTCACAGCCTAAGAATTATTTGGTTTTTGTATTTGTCTTTTTGATTTTAGGATTTCTGTGGTTAATTAGAAGAAATAAGCTTGGCTTTTTTCAAAAACGCAATTTAGCAAAACAAATAAACTCCTCACCTGTTCTGTCTAAACCTCAAATTATTACTCTTGATGAAGAAGGATTTTCGGGCGAAAATGAATTCGGAAGCGGAAATCTTAGATGGAATGCGATGATTGAAGTAACTGAAACAGAAGAAGACTTTTACTTTTTCAGAAGCCCTAAATTTGCCCAGTTCGTTCCGAAAAGATTTTTTACCAACGAGCAAATCGCGCAAATTAGAGAATTAGCAAAAAGAAATCTAGGAGATAAAGCAAAGGTTTAAGAGTAAAGACTTTTATTTCTAGCCTTGAATTTATTTATTTGAGTTAAAATCGCGAGGTTTAATGAACAAATTATCAATTTTCATGTCCTTTTTCATAATTTCACTTTTTTCTTTTCAAGTTTTTGCTCAAGAAGAAAAGTCTAAGGGAATAATAAATGAAAATGGTTGGAAGATACCTTCGGTCGAGCAATTAGAAATTGCACAAAATGCCGGAAGATGGCTTCATTATAACGTTAAGGTTAATGAATTAAACGTAGAAATGGATTTTTTTGCTTTGAGTTATAAGGTAGAACAACCTAATCAAGTTCAGTTTGAAGATTTCTTTACCGAAGAAGAAATTTCAAGAGTAAATAATAGTTATTTTCTGGAAATGCGAAGTCTTGCTTCTATCTCATTTCGAGAGAAAGTCTTCGCTTATCGAATTGGTTTTACTCCATTTACTATTTCAGAATACGGAGTTAAGGAATATAAGAACCGTTTTTTTATTTACTATTTCATAGATAAAGATGATGACGGAAAATTTGAAACAAGAGCTAAAGATTTGGAAAAGGTGCCTGATTGGATTGTGAAATAAATTTTACTCTTTCAGCTTAAAAACACGCTGATAACTCTCGCTTTCCCAAGTTTTGCGACACATAGCCACGTCATTTATGGCGTGGTCAGGAGATTTCAGAATAAAAAAGGGCGTTTTAACGTCTTTTTTCTTTTGGAATCGGCTGAGGCTAACGAATTTTGATTTAACCACGAAATAACACGAAATATCACTAAATGATTAATCCTGTTTCGTGTCGTTTCGTGTTACTTCGTGGTTTTATTTTGTCTTCGGACAATGCCTTTTTATCAATAAAACACACCTCTATCGAGGCGGCGCAAAAATTTAATTCGTTACACGGAAAATTTATTTGCCGTCGCTCGGAAATTATAAAAACAAATCATCAAACTAGCTGTTTTCGTCGTTGTCTTTGTTTTTATTTTTGCGCGTCAAACCTGATTTGCGCTGCGATTTACGGACGAAACCCATTGCGCCATAGAGTTCGCTGTCGCTGCCGTAATCTTCATGACCGCGCACACCGTCGCCGACGTCAACCATATAATCATCAAGCTGTTGATATAAACCGTCAATTTGAATGTCCTTCAATCTGCCCTGCGCGTCTATATCAGCTTTTTCCTGTTCGGCTGTGTCTATTTCGGTGCGAATATCCTTTAAACCTTGAAGCGATTTTCTTCTAAAAGTCTCCGCCGGTTTAAGCTCCCAACCGTTTTCCATATTATCGGCTCTTTTATTGATTCCTTTTTTGTTTACTTTTGCTGCCATTGTTTTTTCACCTCACTCTGTTGAAATTTAGGCGTAAAACCTAAAGTTTTGTTTTTTTCGTTCGTTATTTAATGCTTATAACCATCGGGTTAAGTCTTTTAATTAACGGGTTAATAGCTTTAACCTTTCGGTTATGTCTTTTAATTGTTCAGCGAAAGGCTTTAACCTATGGGTTAAAAGACTTAACCGTCGGGTTAAAGCCTTAAAAATCTACGCATAGCCTTTTAATTTGCAGGTGAAAGCGTTTATTTATCATTTCACCTTAATTAAATTATCCGGCGAAACAATTTGTTTAGAAATTGCTTTGCCTTAAGCTGCAAAAAGATAGCGTATTTATTTTTACTTATTAAATAACTTTAAAAGCCGGATTTGTAAAGTGCATTTTTGAAGATATTTGGTTTGTAATAAAATATCTGTAATATTAATTTGAGAAAAATACCTGTTATGTCTGAGATAAAAATCCGAAAAGCTACGCCCGAAGATGCCGAAATGTTGACCGAATTGTCCTATAAAACCTTTTGGGACGCCTTCCATGAGCATCCGAAAAACGCGCCTGACGATTTGGCGGATTATATGGCGAAGGCTTTTAATTTTGAACAGATTAAAAGCGAGATTGAAGACGATAAATCAATTTTTCTGGTCGCTGAAATTGAAGGAAAAGCCGCCGGTTATGCGAAATTGATTGTCGAAAGTGTTGAAGAACCCGTAAAGGCGGAAAAACCTATCGAGCTTTCGAGGCTTTATTCGCATCAGGAATTTTTGGGCAAGGGCGTCGGCGCAAGATTGATGGAAGAATGTTTCGCGGAAGCGCGCAGCCTATTCTGCGATGTGATGTGGCTCGGCGTTTGGGAATTTAATCCGCGCGCGCAGAGGTTTTATGAAAAATACGGCTTTTACAAAATCGGCAAACACGTCTTTCAACTCGGCTCGGACGCGCAGACGGATTTGCTGATGCAGAAGGAAATATAGTCACAAAAGGCACAAAAGACACAAAGAAAATCATATTTGCGCTTTTTGTGCTTTTTGTGGCTATTATTGTTCGCTTTTTATCGTCAATACAGCGATTTCCGGCGGAACCATAAAGCGAAACGGCAGGATGCTTGTGCCGACGCCGCTGGTTACGAACATATCCATATTGTTTTCGCGGATATGACCGTAGGCATATTTCTGCCCGTAAGCGAGCGGAACGACAGGTCTGCCAAGCACGGGAAGCCAAACCTGCCCGCCGTGCGAATGTCCGGCGAGCATTAGCTTGAAATCCTTTCCGAGAGTTTTGAAATATTGCAGGATATAAAAGATGTCCGGGCTGTGTTCCAGGACAATTATGTCGCCCGTTTGCTCGGATTTTGAGATAACGTTTTTAATTTTTCCGTCAAACGTTATCCACGAATCGAGTTTAAGATGGTCTTCCAAACCTAAAAGACGAAATTTCTGACCGTCCTTTTCAATTATTTTTATTTCGTTTTCAAGAACGTCAATTCCTGCCTTTTCGAGCTCGGTTTTAATAATTTCGTCGCCGTAGAAACCGTCGTGATTGCCAAGGACAGCATAAACGCCGTATTTTGCCCTGAGTCCGCGCAGGTTTTGGGCAATTGTTTCAATCGGCATTTTTAATTCTTTTGCCGAAAGCGTTCCTATCTCTTTATTTTGCGAAACATAATCGCCCAAAAGCACGATTAAATCAGCGTTTTGCTCGTTTGCGCGTTCAACTACAAGACGAATTTTTTCTTCCGTAACGCCGCGCGAGCCGCCGTGAATATCTGAAATGGCGACTATCTTTAATCCGTCAAAGTTTTTATTCCAATTCTTAATCTTTATTTCTTCATTCGTGACAACAAGACGAAAAGGCTCGATAAAATAAGCGTATGCGAGGCAAATTAACCCGAACACGACCAGAGTTAAGAAAACTATTAGAATATTTCGACGGTTGAATTTCATTTTATCTGACGGAAACCACGAAAACACACGAAATAACACTAAAATAAAATCATTATTTCGTGTTATTTCGTGTGTTTTCGTGGTTTTAGCTTCTTATTTCTAACATTTAACACTCCTAAAATGAATTAACCTTTCGGAAAATACTCGCGCCAACGCTTATCAACAAGCTGTTTGATGTCTTCGCACGCTTCGACCTCTTTCGGATACCATGGTTTCATCCTCGAATCAATAATTATTGGCGATTCATAAGAAATATGATTGTTTACGACACTCATTTCTTTTGCAAAAATATCGGTCGAAGGATTAAAACGCGTCCATGTTGCCCACAAAAACTTATCGCTTGCGTCTGCAAGTTCAATAGAATCGTGCAAAACGACGATTTGAAAATCATCGAAAACGCTTGATGCGGCGATTCTTTCCTTTAATGCAGGTTCGCTTTCATAATTAACGGTTTCAAGGACAAGACAACCGCCGCAGAAGACCTTCGCTTTCCTTACACCTTCGGGTAATTCGCCCGAAAACTCGCGCTTTAATTCCCTTTTCTTTTCGCCAACGCCGACGAGCATCGCTTTTGAGCCATGATTTATTTTCCCGCTTGCGTAATCAAGCGTATCAAAAGACGTGCGGTCGAAAACAAAGAAATCGCTCGCCCATTCGACTCTTTCCAGAATATATTCAAAGACATTTTTGAAGCTTCTCAAGTCCTGCGGTTTGTCCGTGAGCATCAAAAACTTCGTCAATGAAAGCTGACCTTCGCCGAGGATGCGAAAACCTGCTGACAATGCTTCACGGGCGTAGCGTTCTTTGACAACTGCCGCCGCCAATGAATGAAAACCCGTTTCGCCGTAGCTCCATAAATCTTTCACGGCGGGCATTACGAGAGGGAAAAGCGGCGATAACAATTCCTGCAAGTAATCGCCGATAAAAAAATCTTCCTGACGCGGTTTCCCGACGACCGTCGCCGGATAAATCGCGTCTTTGCGGTGAAAAATGGCTTTGCAATTAAAGACCGGATAATCATGTGCAAGCGAATAATAGCCGTAATGGTCGCCGAAAGGACCTTCTTCGCGGCGAATACCGGGCAAAACTTCGCCGCTGAAGACGAATTCGGCTTCCGCTATCAGGCGCAAGCCGTTTTCAAGCGGATTTTTGACCGTTTCAATCTTTGAACCCGCGAGCAATGAAGCCAAAACGAGTTCGGGAACGTCTTCGGG